>Ga0302279_10001331_pt1 | contig 35159 bp, 20 predicted proteins | sample III_Bog_N3_3_FD_194541 | JGI IMG/M metagenome (GOLD analysis project Ga0302279, IMG submission 194541) | Peat permafrost microbial communities from Stordalen Mire near Abisko, Sweden - III_Bog_N3_3 | ecosystem: Environmental > Terrestrial > Soil > Wetlands > Peat | place: Sweden: Abisko...
AAACTGCCGCAGGTCATTGTCACCGGCCGGCAGGACAGCCTGCTGGGCATCTCCGATTCCGCCTCGCAGGGCACCACCGGCCAGGCGCAACTGGCCGACCGCCCGATTCTGCGCAGCGGGGAAATTTTGGAGACGGTTCCCGGGGTGATCATCACGCAGCACGCGGGCGGCGGGAAGGCCAATCAATATTTCCTGCGCGGCTTCAATCTCGATCACGGTACGGATTTTGCCGTGTTCCTCGATGACATGCCCCTCAACCTGCCCACCCACGCCCATGGCGAGGGCTACTCGGACATGAACACCGTCATCCCGGAATTGGTGGAGAAGTTGGATTACGAGAAGGGGCCGTATTACGCCAAGGTCGGCGATTTCGGTTCGGCGGGCGCGGCGCATTTGGATTTTTACAAAGTCCTGCCGCAGGATTTTGTCACGCTCGAGGCCGGCACCTATGGTTTTGAGCGCGGCGTGTTTGGCGCATCTCAAACGCTGGGGAATGGCAGCCTGCTCTACGGTGGCGAGGTGTTTCACGACGACGGCCCGTGGGTCCACCCGGACAATTATTACAAGTTGAACGGGCTGGCGACCTACAGCCAGGGCAACGACGTGAATGGCTGGAGCACGACGTTCCGGGCCTATTATGGCGAATGGAATTCCAGCGACCAGATTGCCGCCAGTTATGGTGCGACCAACTTTTTTGGCGCGATCAATCCGACCGATGGCGGCACTTCGCAGCGTTACAGCGCGCAGGCCGAATGGCACCGTGCGGACGAGAATTCCGCCACCAAAGTCACCGTCTATGGCTTTTATTACTACCTCAACCTGTATTCCGACTTCACCTATTATCTCGCGGATCCCGTGTTGGGCGACCAGTTCGAACAGCAGGACCGCCGCTGGGTGGGCGGCATGGACGCCAGCCACGCGCTCTTCAACGAGTGGGCCGGGCGCGAGGTGGTGAACACCTTCGGGGTGCAGACGCGTGAGGACTATATTAACAATGGCCTCTATCAGACAGACGATCGCGTGCGCGTGGCCAAGACCGACACGGATACCTACGACCAGATTACCCCGACCAACCCCAACGGCCTCTTTGCCAACGGCCTGACTTCCACCACCCTCCCGCTGGATACGGATGTCAATCGCATTTGGGACACCCAGGTCGGAATTTATGCGGAAAACAAAATCCAGTGGTCGGACCAATTCCGCTCCGTCGCCGCGATCCGGGGCGATTTGGATTACTTTGATGTCACCAGTTTCAGCAATCCGACCAATTCCGGGTCGGCCGGCATGATTCTGCCCAGCCCGAAATTGAGTTTGATTTTCGGGCCGTGGGCCAGGACGGAACTTTACGTGCAGGGCGGTTTTGATTTTCACAGCAACGACGGCCGCGCGGCCACGCAAACCCGGGAGCCGGTCTCGGCGGACTTTCCCAACGGCGGGGCGGTCGCGAAAGCCGCCCCCCTGATGCAGACCCGGGGCGGGGAAATCGGCGTACGGACCCTGGCGCTGTCGCATCTGCAAAGCACCGTATCCCTTTGGTATCTTTACAGCGATTCCGAACTCCTGCAGGATGGCGACACCGGCAGCACCGTCGCCTCGAAATCCCCCAGCAACCGTTACGGCATCGAGTGGGGAAACTACTACAAGCTCAACCCAAACCTGGCCTTGGATCTGGATGCGGCGGATTCCATCGCCCGGTTCGTGGCTGTGGATGCGGCGGATGCCGCGCCGCTGAATCTCAGCGACCCCGCCAATCTCGGTCCCGGCGGCAAGCATGTGCCCGAGGCGGTCGGCGTGGTGCTTTCCTCCGGCCTCACCCTGCATGATTACCACGGCTTTTCCTCCAGTCTGCGGGCGCGCTACTTCGGCCCGCGCGACCTGACCTCGGATGGCGAATATAAATCCCAGCATACCCTGATCCTGAACTGGGAGGGCAGCTATCGCCTCAGCAAAACCTGGAGTCTGACCGCCGAAATCCTGAATCTGCTGGACAGCCGCGGCCATGACATTGATTACGCCTATGAATCCCGGGTGACGCCCGGCGGTGGCGCGGCCTTTCAAAATGTCTTTCATCCCACGGAACCCATTCAGGCGCGGTTCGGCCTGACCGCGCGGTTTTAAGTTCAAGGGGCGGGGGCCGCCAACTGGACCATAGCACCGAAACGGCGGCGGGTCGCCGGCGAAATCGGACTGAACGCTGCAGCGGCGGTTATTCCCCAGCAGGTGGGGATTGAATCCAGCCTCAATGCAATAAATCGGCAAATTGTTCCTTGGTCAGGCCGGCTTCGCGGATCAAGGCCCGCAATGTTCCCCTGGCCAGTTCCCGGTGATTGGGCACGGTCAGACGGCGCTGGGAAGGATGACGGAGAATAATATGACTGCCCGTTTGGTGGTCCACTTCGTAACCGACCCGGCGAAAAGCCTTCACGGCATCCGCCCCGGAACAGATGGCCAACCGGCTCATGCCGGCACCTCGACCACCTCCTCGTTGACCGGGAGGGGAACCGCCTCCCCATGCTTTTCGAGACTGGCGAGATAACCGGCAATGGCGTCCTTGATGTTCTTCAAAGCTTCCTCGCGGGTGCCGCCCTGCGAAATGCAACCGGGCAGGGTGGGACATTCCACCACAAAAACGCCATCTTCATCCGGTTCAACGTGCACGCGAAATTTCATGCTCCCACCCTACCGCCAACGGTCCGTTTCTGCAAGCGCACTCTCCCAGTGCGGGTTTGACAGCCATCCCGGGCGGGTTAGCATGGGCCGATGAAAAATGAAACGGTCACACGCTTCAGCATTTCCCTGGCCCCGTCGCTGTTGAAACAGCTCGATCAAATGTCGGCGGAAAAGGGCTATGACAACCGTTCCCTCGCGGTCGCGGACATGATTCGCAATCAGCTCGTCGAGCACCAGCAGAAGACCGGCACCGAGGACATCGCCGGCACCATCACCCTCGTCTATGATCATCACAAACCCCACTTGCAAGCCACGCTGACCGGCATTCAACATGATCATCACGACGTGATTTTATCCACCGTCCACGTCCACCTGGACCATCACAACTGCCTCGAGGTCCTGCTCGTGCGCGGGCGGGCGGATGTCATCCGCACCATTGCCGATGAATTGATCACCGCCAAAGGCGTGAAACACGGCAAACTCACCGTGACCACCACCGGCCGCGAGTTTGCGGCGTAGACCGTCCGCCGGGCTTAACCCGCGCATCCATGAATCCGAACCAGGCAGGCCAAACCACAAATGGAGCCGGGAGCGGTGCCGGGCAAACCCGGGTGCCCGGCTGGCTCAACCGGACGGTCTTGGGCATCGGCCTGGCGTCGCTGTTCAGCGACTGGTCGCACGAAATGGCGACGACCGTCCTGCCCGCCTTTCTCGCCACTCTGGGCGTGGCGGCATTTTGGTTGGGGCTGATCGAGGGCGTGGCCGACGGCTTGTCCAGTTTCGCCAAAATGGCCAGTGGCGTTTACACCGACAAACTCCAGCGACGCAAACCCATCGCGGTCATCGGTTATCTGGCCACCGCGCTGGGAACCGCCTCCTTCGGCCTGGCCACCGCCGCCTGGCAAGTGCTGGCGGCGCGGTCGCTGGCGTGGCTGGGTCGCGGCGTGCGCACCCCCGTCCGCAAGGCGCTGCTGGCCGGGGCCGTGACCCAGGCCACCTATGGCCGCGCCTTCGGCTTTGAACGGATGCTGGACACCCTCGGCGCCATCGTCGGACCGGCCACGGCATTCCTGCTGCTCGGCACGTTCCACCTCCATTACCCCACCCTCTTCGCCGTGACCCTGATCCCGAGTTTGATGGCCGTGGGACTGATGGCCTTTGCCGTGCGGGAACAGGAACGCAAACCCGTTGCCCATGTCGCGTTCGGCGAACGGCTGCGGTCGCTGCCGCCCGCCTTCCGCAAATTCCTCGTCGCCGTCGGCCTGTTCGGCACCGGGGACTTCGCGCACACGCTGCTGATCCTGCTGGCGACCCAGAAACTCACGCCGATTCTGGGCGGGACGCGCGCGGCCAGCCTCGCCGTCGGACTGTATGTGCTGCACAACCTCTTCAACGCGGGCTTTGCCATCATCGCCGGCGGACTGGCGGATCGCTTCCCCAAAAAATGGGTGCTGGCGGCCGGTTACGCGGTGGCGGCCGGGATGGCGCTCGCCATCGTTTTCCTGCCGCTCACCCCCTGGACCTTCGCGGCCATCTTCGCGCTCGGCGGGGTGTCGACGGCGATGGTGGACACGCTCGAAGACACGTTCTGCGCCGAACTCGTCGGCGCGGAAAATCATGGGCTGGCGTTCGGCACCCTGGCCACCGTCAACGGCGTGGGGGATTTTCTGTCCAGCATCGTGGTGGGGTCGCTCTGGACTCTGTTCGGCACGTCCGTTGCGTTTGGCTACAGTACCGTTTTATTTCTGGCCGGCGGTTGGCTGGTGCTGCGCCTGCCCCGCCCCGCGACCTGAACGCGCACCTGTCCGATTTAACCAAAACCTCGGGGTGCATGTGAAAGCCCATCGGCGACCACATTTCTCGTGCGCTTCGGCCCGGCTCATGGCATGTTAGCGCCAAGCTAATGCCGCCGCCAAGGCCGACGCCAACCGCAACTTGGATGGGAAACTCCTGAAACCGGAGGTCTGATGCCTTTCACCCGTTACCAAAAGTTTGTTGTGGCCGTGCTGGCCTTTTTACAGTTCACCATCATTCTGGATTTCATGATCCTTTCGCCGCTGGGGGCCATCCTCCTGCCGGCGCTGCACATTGCCACCTCGCAATTCGGCCTGCTGGTTTCCGTTTACGCCTTGAGCGCAGGGGTTTCCGGACTGCTCACGGCCGGGTTCGCGGATAAATTCGACCGTAAAAAGCTGCTGCTCTTTTTTTATGCCGGGTTCATCCTCGGCACGGCGCTGTGCGGGCTGGCGGCCAGCTATCCGTTGCTGCTGGCGGCCCGCATCGTGACCGGAATCTTCGGCGGGGTCATCGGGTCCATCGCCATGGCCATTACGGCCGATCTGTTCCCCTTGGAATCGCGCGGGCGGGTCATGGGGGTGGTCCAAACGGCCTTCGCCGCCAGCCAGGTGTTGGGGTTGCCCATTGGCTTGTGGCTCGCCAATCACTGGGGCTGGCACGCCCCGTTTCTCATGGTGGCCGGTCTCGGCGCCCTCGCCGGGTTGGTGATTGCCTGGGGCGTCAAACCGATCAACGCCCACCTCCGCGTACCCAATGACCGCAACGCCTTCCAACACCTCTGGAAAACCGTTTCCCGGCCGGCCTACCTGCGCGCCTTCGCCGCCACCCTGTTCCTCGCCACCGGCGGGTTCATGCTCATGCCCTTCGGCTCCGCTTTCACCGTCAACAACCTGGGCATTGCGCTGGCCCAACTGCCGGTGATCTACCTCATCACCGGCCTTTGCTCCATTATCGCGGGTCCGCTGGTGGGTCGGCTCAGCGATGCCGTCGGCAAATACCCGGTCTTCGTCGGGGGCACGGGACTGACCATCGTCATGGTGACCATTTATTGTCATCTGGGCCGCACGCCATTGGGGCTGGTGATTCTGATCAATGTGCTCCTGTTTGTGGGCATCTCCGCCCGGATGATTGCCACCTCCTCGCTGATTTCCGCCGTGCCCGAACTGAAAGATCGCGGGGCGTTCATGTCCGTCAACTCCTCCCTGCAGCAATTCGCCGGCGGGACGGCCGCCGCGCTGGCCGGTTTGATCGTCGTCCAAACCGGCGACGGCCGGATCGAGCATTACGGCGCACTCGGCGGCGTGGTCGTGGCGGCCATGGTGCTCACCCTCGTGCTGATGTATTCAGTACACAAAATGGTGATGGCCAAAACGGCGGGGAATGGCACAAAACCGTAACCTTGCGACCTCAAGCGTTATAGCGTTACAACGTTGCAACGTTTTAACGCTTCAACCTTGCGACCCTGCAATTTCGGCATCCTCTTTTAATCCGCGTATCCCGTCGGATGTTTCACATGCCACGCCCAAGCGGTGGCCACAATGTCATCCAGCTTGGGAAATTGCGGCTTCCAGCCCAATTCGCCAATGGCCTTGGCGGCCGAGGCGACCAGCCGGGGCGGATCACCGGGACGGCGGGGTTTTTCCACCGTCGGAATTTTTTTGCCCGTGACCTTTTCGCACGTCTCGATCACCTGCCGCACCGAGTAGCCGTCGCCGTTGCCCAGGTTGTAAAAGCCGGTCTTGCCCGGTTGCAACCCCAGGATGTGGGCCTGGGCCAGATCGCGGATGTGGATGTAATCGCGGATGCAGGTGCCGTCGGGCGTGGGATAATCCGTGCCGAAGATTTCGCAATGCGTCTTCTGCCCGAGCGCAACCTGGAGCACATTGGGGATGATGTGCGTCTCGATCCGGTGATGTTCCCCGAATTTTTCGCTGGCCCCGGCGGCGTTGAAATACCGGAAGGCAATGAAATCCAACTGGTAAATCTGGCGATACCACAGCAGCACCTTTTCAAACATGAGCTTGGCCTCGCCGTAGGGGTTGATGGGCCGCTGCGGCAAATCCTCCGTCATCGGCACGCGATCCGGGGGGCCGTAAGTGGCGCAGGTGGAGCTGAACACGAATTTCTTCACCCCGCATTCCACGGCGGCATCGGCGAGCTTGAGCGCGTTGACCAGGTTGTTGTGGAAATACTTCTTCGGGTTCGTCATGGATTCCCCCACCAGCGCACTGGCGGCGAAGTGCATGATGGCGTCCGGTTGGGCGCTCTTGACCGCGTTCAGAATGTCGCCCGTCAGCTCGGGCTGGCCGAAAATGAAGGTGGCCCGGGGATCCACCGCCGAGCGGTGGCCTTCGGTGAGATTATCATAAACGGTGACGGTATGGCCCGCATTCAGCAGCTCTTCCGTGCAAATGGAACCAATATATCCCGCACCGCCGGTTACAAAAACGTTCATACTACCAGTATGCGGGGAAGACGGCGGGGAGAAAAGTTCAAAAACCAACAACCGGCGCCCATAAGGCCCGCCAGTTTATTCGGATTACTTTCCCGCGGCATTTTTTGATGCCAGGCTTGGGATTCCTTGCGCCCGCCAAAGCATAAATGACAAAGCCTGCAATGGGGGATATCGGACAGCCCAACTCCTTGGGGTCCGGGCGGTTGCTGCGCATCCGTAGTTTCAATCGCTTGGCTGCTTGGTTCAGCCGTAACGGTGGGGCCGGGCCATCGGGAAGGTGTTTGGCAAATGCCGGATTTCCGTCACCACCCCGTCCCGCAGCAGCACCTCCACAATATCGAACCGGATCTTAACCGGGGGATTCTTGATCGCCCGCAGATAATCCAGCGCGGTTTGGGAAAGCCGCCGCCGCTTACCCGCATTGACCGCCGCCGCCGGTCGCGTCCAACCCCCGGCTGTCCGTGCCTTAACCTCCACGAACGCCAGGCAGTCGCCGTCCCGGAACACCAGGTCAATCTCCCCCCGGTCGGACCGGAAATTACGCGCCAAAAATTTCAGGCCGAGGCCCCGCAAATGCGCCTCCGCCGCCCGTTCGCCTTGTTCCCCCCGGCGCAAATGCTCCGGTTTCTCCGGCTCGGTCTCGGGTCGCCGGGCCAAACGCCGCCACAATTGTAGGATCCACCCCGTCACCCCCCTGATTTAGCATCCCACCGCTGATTTCGCAACGCCGCTTTCCGATGCGTTGAAAATCGGCTAATTACGAATACGTTCACCGCACCCAAACCCCGGATTAACCCTCAACCCTCCCGGACCCCTCGTTTAAAAAGAGTGGTGAGCAGTAATCAACGTCCCGGCCCATGATGCTGCATTGCATCTGCAATGGTTAAATTGCAATTGCAATGCAAAAAACACGTCATGCGGATAATTCTACATGGCGGATGCGATCCGGACACCCCAGGATCACATAATTCAAAGTGGATAATCGCAACATCTTATCATTGTCGGAATATTTTACGTTTTTTGCGGACCGGGTTTTAGACCTGATAATGTGGGCCGGTTGATGATTTTTAGAGCCAATTAATCAAGTTCCCTCGGCTAAATGTCGGAAATATTTACGTTCTTGGTGGTGCGGGTGCGCTCATAAAAGCCTCGTATCTATACATAAGCCGCCATTTTGACGGTAGTTATGCGAGGAATTGCCGCCCCACAATACAATCGGGATTTATGGCATAACATCTGCTGAGTTTTTCGACGTGATGAAAAAAGTTGTCGGCACTTGTTTGGCGTTGGTGTTTGCGGGATTGTTCTGTCTGCTGTCGGCGGACAAATCGGTGGCGAGTCCGCCCCCGCCGCCGTCACCCGCCCCCACGAATTCCATGCCGGTCTCCCTTAACGGTATTTTGTCTCCTATCAGTGGTTTAACCTCACAACTGTAAACTCGGAAATGCGATCTATGCAAAAGTCAAAATTGTCGGTTGGCCTCCTCCTGTTGGCCGTGGTAATGGTTGTTGAGACCGCCGGAGCAATCCCGCCTCCGCATAATGCACCGGATGTCGGCAGTTCTGCGCTGTTGTTGTCCACGGCCCTCGGTGGCCTGGCTTTGGTGCGCAAATTCATTCGGTAACATCGCGGGTTCAAACCGGCGCCAGCCCTGGCTGGCGCGGCTTGAATTCCTCAAAATAATCGATCGCGTCGAGCTGGTGGTTCGGGGTTTGGTCAACCAACCCCCGGGCTGGCGGTGGGAGTACTTCTTTTTCGTAATCATTGTCATCGGTGGTGAATAAGTAGCTGTTGGAAATAAATCACGCGGTTGCCCGGCAATTCGTGTGGAACCCGTTTGTTGCAAGATATACCATGAAAATTCAATCGTTTAAATGTGGGTCGGTGTGGTTGCTCCTCGCCTTGGCGCTGGGGCTGGGGCGGCTGAACCAGGCTTTCGGCCAGGACTGCCTCATCAGCTTTGACGGGCCCGCCGGCAACGTCCTGACCAGCTATATTGATTCGTATCCGAATTGGCCCAATTGCCCCGCCACGTTCGATACGGTGGTGCAGGTCGCCGGTCAACCCGTGCCGGTGGGAACGTATTCGACTTGGTGCATTGATGCCGGCACCGATCTGGATCCCTCGCAAAACAACACCGTGTTGGGGACGACTTATTCCGGTCTGCTGTTTCCCACCTGCGATACCAATTTGAACAACGAACTGCCGTCCGGCCACACCCCGACTTCTTATGTCTCTCCGGCCGTCTGGCAGCAGGTGAATTACCTGCTTAACCATCAGAACGGAACCTTTTTCTGGGCCGTGCAGGTGGCCATTAATGATCTCGTCGGTGGTCCCACGCCGCCGTCACCGCCGTATCCCCCCTATAATACGGCGGACGTGCAGGCGCTGCTCAATGATGCGAGCAATAATGCGGCCGCCTGGGTTCCGCAATGCGGGGACGTTATCGGCGCGGTTTACGTGCTGACCGCCCAGGCGGGGGTCACGCTCACCAATCCAGTTCAGTTTCTCGTGGTGGAAGTGCCCTATTGTCCGATCACCTTCACCACCACCCCGACCAACCTGGTGCTGGGCTGCAACCCCGTTCCCAGCAGCATTCCCGATGTTCAAAACCCGGTGAATACCAACCTGGTGTTCGCCACCTCCTGCTGCGGCTATCCGTTGACCATCACCTGCACGAAATCCGAAGCCAATCTGGGCTGCTTGGAATACCGTTACCTGACGTTCACCGCCACGGATGGTTATGCCAACACCGCCACTTACACGCAGACCATCAGTTGGACCAACGACACCACCGCGCCCGTCATTCTCAGCGCGCCGACCAACACCGACCTGGGTTGCAATCCCAGCCCCGCCACCCTGCCGACCGATGCCAGTGTGACTGCGCAAGTGACCGCTTCCCAGGGCTGCAGCCCCTCGACCGTCATCGTGTCGCATGTGGATTCCGGCTCCGCCTGCGCCACCAACCGCACTTTCACCATCACGGCCATTGACGGGTGCAGCAACAGCTCCGCCCCGCTGACCGTGGTTTACACCTGGACGGTTGACACGACCGCCCCGGTCATCACCGGGTATCCGACGAACACCAATCTGGGTTGCAATCCCAGCGTGACCAATCTCCCGACGGATGCCGGCGTGGCCGCGCAAATCGTCGCGACCGATAACTGCTCTGTGGCGAGCACCAATGTCTCCCATGTGGACGGCGGTTCCGCCTGCGAAACGAACCGCACCTTCACCGTGACCGTCACCGATGAATGCGGCAACACTTCCGCCCCGGTGACGCTCGTTTACACCTGGTCCATTGACACCAACGCGCCGGTGATCACCTATACGCCCGCCGGCGGTTATCTGGGTTACAACCCGACGAACTTGCCGACCGATGTCAGCGTCGCCGTGCAAGTCGTGGCGACCGATAACTGCACCGTGGCAAGCACCAATGTCTCCCATGTGGACGGTGGCTCCGCCTGCGCCACCAACCGCACCTTCACCATCACCGCCACGGATGAGTGCGGCAACACCTCCGCGCCGGTGACCCTGGTCTTCACTTGGGCCGTTGACACCACTGCCCCGGTGGTCACCACCGTGCCCGCCGGCGGTTACCTGGGTTGCAACCCGACGAATTTGCCGACCGTGACGACGGTCACCGCCGGGGTGGTGGCGACGGATAATTGCGTTGTGCAAAGCACCAACGTGACGTCGGGCACCACCACCAATGGCATCACCGTCACCCGCACCTTCACCGTCACCGCCACCGATGGCGCGGGCAACACCTCCGCCCCGAAGACGGTGGTTTATACGTGGACGATTGACTCGACGACCCCGGTGATTACGCATGTGCCCACCGGCGGTTACCTGGGCTGCAATCCGACCAACCTGCCGACGACCGCCAGTGTCGCCGCGCAAGTGGCGGCCACGAACCTTTGCCCCTTGGTTGGCACCAACGTCTCGGTCGTGACTTCCACGAACGGCATCACCATCACCCGCACGTTCACCATCTCGGCCACCGATGAATGCGGCTACACCTCGGCGACGAACACGGTGGTTTATACGTGGACGATTGACACGACCTCCCCGGTGATCACCCACGTGCCCACCGGCGGTTACCTGGGCTGCAATCCGACCAACCTGCCGACGACGGCCAGCGTGGCCGCGCAAGTGGCGGCGACGAACCTCTGCCCCTTGGTCAGCACGAATGTTTCGGTGGCGACCGCCACCAACGGGATCACGGTCACCCGCACCTATGGCATCACCGCCACCGATGAATGCGGCAACACTTCCGCCACGAACACCGTGGTTTACACCTGGACCATTGACACCACGGCCCCGGTGATCACGCATCTGCCCACCGGCGGTTATCTGGGTTGCAATCCGACCAACCTGCCGACGACGGCCAGCGTGGCCGCGCAAGTGGCGGCAACGAACCTCTGCCCCTTGGTCAGCACGAACGTTTCCGTGGTGACCACCACGAACGGCATCACGATCACCCGCACCTTCAGCATTACCGCCACGGATGAATGCGGCTTCGTCTCCGCCCCCCAGACGGTGATTTACACGTGGACGATTGACACCACCTCCCCGGTGATCACGCATCTGCCCACCGGCGGTTATCTCGGCTGCAATCCGACCAACCTGCCGACGACCGCCAGTGTCGCCGCACAAGTGGTGGGAACGAATCTCTGCCCCCTGGTCAGCACCAACGTTTCGGTGGCGACCGTCACCAACGGGATCACCGTGACGCGCACGTTCAGCATCACCGTGACGGATCAGTGCGGCAACACTTCCGCCACCAACACGGTGGTTTACACTTGGACGATTGACACCACGGCCCCCGTGATCACGCACGTGCCCGCCGGCGGCAATCTGGGTTGCAATCCCGCCACACTCCCGACGGTGGCGAGCGTCTCCGCCCAAGTGACGGCGACCAACAACTGCAGCATCCAGAGCCTCAATGTCACTGACGTGGATACCACCAATAACTGCACGGTGACGTCCACCTTCACCATCACCGCCACCGACGCCTGCGGCAATGTCTCCGCGCCCACGAATGTGGTTTACACCTGGACGGCGGACACCACGCCGCCGATCGTCACCTGCCCGCCGGCCTACCTCACCACCAATGGTTATGTGCCCTACTGCACGTTCACCCCGGGTGACTATGGCGCCCCTTGCAACGGCACCAACGGGGCCAGTTGCCTCACGAATTGGTTTGCGAAAGTCTATACCAACGGCTGGCTGCAATGCGGTCTCACCAACGGCGGCTTCTGCCTCAAGTTCAACAACTGCGGCAGTGTGCAGAAGCTTGCGACCTGCGGCGGCGCCCCGGGCTGCTTGAAGGCGAGTTACACCAACGCCACCAGTTGCGAGGCCGGTGTCTTTGCGGCCCAAGCCGTGTGTTTGAAACTCAATGTGGACTTCAGCGATTGCAAATCCGTCACCAACATTGCCTCGGGTTGCGGCGACTTGGTGTTGAACGACTGCACCAGCCCGCTCAACGGCTGGAGCGTCCGCCAGATTGAAGGTCTTTGCCATACGGCCCTGGGCGGCGGTAATATTTCCTCCTGCGGTTGCACCCTCGGCAATCTGAGCCTGATTTGCAGCAACCTGAATCAAGCGTTCGAGAATTGCAACCCCAGCGCGTGGAGTCTGTGCCACCTGGTGCCGGCCGGCATCACCAACGTGCCGCCGTCCGTCAGCGGTTATGCCGTGGTCCAAGACAAGTGCAGTTCCACCCCCACGCTCACTTATAGTGATGTCATCACCAACGGAGCCTGTGCGCAAACCTACGTCATCGCCCGCACCTGGACGGCGGTGGATGGCTGCGGCAACAGCAACAGTTGCACCCAGGACATTTACATCGGCGGCTCGCAGGCCAGTGTTTGCGGCAACGTCTTCCTGGATTGCAACGGCGACGGCATCCTGACCCCCGGCATTGATTCCGGCCTGACCAACATCCTGGTCACGCTCAAGAATGCCAACAATGTGATCGTGGCCACCAACCTGACGGATTTGCAGGGTTCCTATTGCTTCTACAACCTGACGGCGGGCACCTACACCGTCCACGTCACGGTGCCCACCAACTATGTTGAGACGGCCGGCACCAGCACCCCCCATTGGCTGAACGGCAATGGCCAGCAATGCTGGAATGAAAATGACGGTTATCAGCATTGCAAGACCCCCGGCTCGACGGAATGCTGGACCGCCAGTGACAACTGCCAGCACACGAAGAATTCCAATAATCAGGATTGTTGGACGGACAAAAACGGCGGTTACCATTCGCAGCCCTGCACCTATGTCAGTTGCGATGTGCCCACCAATGATGCCGAGACCTTCACCCTGGCGCCCTGCCAAAACCTGACCTGTGTTAACTTCTCCTATCAGGGCGCGGCGGCCAAATCCGTGGTGTGCGTGACCGGACCGAGCCACGGGGTTTGCGGTCAGTGGGGCGCCTACACCTGCTGCGTCACCAATGTGGGCACCGCCTGCTTCTCCGCCTGCCAGGTCACCGCCTGTGGCAATTCCTATACCTGTCCGAGCTTGAGCCCGGGACAAGGCTGTTCCTTCCAGATCAATTACCAATATAGAAATTCTGACTTTGGTAACTTTAACTGTCAGGCGACGGCCAACTGCACGGCCTATCCCTGCAAGAATTCCAATGTTTCGTGCAGCAACCAGGGCAATTGCCAGACTTCGGTGGGTTGGTGGTGATGCCGGTGTCCGATGAAGTTTTTCGGGAGTCCTGCGGCGGTGGAATTTGACGGTGTCCGGGCCGGCCGGCCACCGCATCCCGCCGCGGGGGGACCTCCGGCTGGAAGCCCCGCCCCCCATGGAAGCTTCTTCCCTGAGCCCGGCCCGACCCGGGGGCTTGTCGTGAGGCCAGTCAGGGTTAAAGGGTTGAAACGTTAAACCAGGCTAAACCAGCCAATCCGGTTCAGGTCGGAATTTTAACCCCTTTTAACGCTTTTAACGCTTTTTAACCCTTCCCCCCGTAATTGGCACCAAGGCTGGAACCACCCCACCACACCGCTGATCTCAAAACCAACCTTGCCGCCCCATCAAAAGGGATCATGCGGCCCGGACCGAAAGCTGTTGACAGGGTATGAGGCCGGGGATTCAATGGCCTCAGTTCTGACGTTCACATATGGAGTTTTTGCCATCATCACGCAGTCCCGTCCCGGAAATCGGCGGTGGCGGATTCCATGAGGCCAACTTACGGATGAAAACACATGAAAACGGAGTTTTAATACGCGCCCGGGGGTTCGCCGGGCAGGCGGTGCTCCTGCTCCTGCTGCTGTTATCGCCGGCCGGGGCGCGTGCGCAGTGCCTGTTGGATTGGTATTGGCCGATGCATGACGGCGATCACACCACTTTCACCAACCGTAATTTGGGCGGGGCCGGCAACGGCAGCCAGAGTTTCAGCGCCAACGGCACCGGCTTCATCCTGACGCAAGCCACCAGCGACGCCACCGCCTATCTTTACTTGAGCGCCGGCACCAACCAGTGGCTGATGAGCGAAATCGTCCAGCCGGGTACGGCCAACTTGAGTTTTAACACGCCGTTGATTTTCCTGAGTGAAAACCTCATTGAAAAGGGCGGTTCCATCTCCAGTTCCAGCGCGGGAACCATTGCCGTTGTCGGCAACGGGGAGGTTCCGGTCAACGTGACCCTGGTGGTGACCGTCGCCAAGGCGGGCACGGTCACGGTGCCGGCGGGGACTTATCTGAACTGTCTTTCCGTGCAGTTCAAGCTGACCGCTTCCGCGAACGGTCGGACGGCCGCCGAGACCATAAACGGGTTCATCCTCGCTCCCGGGGCGGGAATGGTTCAGCAGGCGGTTTACAGTGCCACCGGAACCACCGTCAGCCAGACTGGCTGGAGCGGGTTGAGCGGCGGCGAGGTGGGCGGAGCACCGGTGGCCAGTCTGGCCGCCCTCGGCGGGCTGGCGGTTCCCGCCTTCACCCTGCAACCCAAACCCACCACCGCCACCCAATACGGCGGCACGAGTTTTCAAGCCGCCGCCACCGGCGGCGCGTTGCAATACCAATGGCAGTTCAACGGAAACAATCTGAGCGACGGCGTCAATATCAGCGGCTCCGCCTCGAACCTGCTGGTGATCAACCCGGTTCAACCGACCAACGCCGGTGTGTATTCGGTTACCGTCGTCAACCCGGTTTGCAGCGCCGTCAGCGCCAATGCCGTGCTGACCGTCGTGCCGGACACCACGCCCCCGGTCGTCAGCATCACCAACCTGCCGGCCGGCCTGGTGGTGAGCAACGCGGCATTCACCGTCCGGGGCGCCGCCTCGGATAACACCACCGTGTCCAACGTGTGGTATTCGTTCAATGGCGGGGCGTGGACCAGCGCCACCGCCGCCACCCCCAACTGGAGCAGTTGGGCGGCGGGCGTGACCCTCGCGCCGGGCACCAATACCCTTCAAGCCCGGGGGGTGGATTTGAGCGGCAACCTTTCCCCGATCGCCGCCGGCTCAGTGGATTATGTGGTGAGTGCGCGGCTGACGGTGCAGACCAACCCGCCCGGTTGGGGGGCCATCAGCCCGAACGACAACGGCGCGGCGCTCGCCCTTGGCACCGTTTACAAGCTCACGGCGACGGCGGCGGCGGGATTTGCCTTCACCAACTGGACGGCGGCGGGTTTGACGCTTACGAACGGCAAGACGCTCGCCTTCACCATGGTCACGAATCTGGTGTTGACCGCGAATTTTGCGGACATCACCCCGCCGACGCTCAGCATCACGAATCTGCCGGCCGGCCTCGCGGTGAGCAACGCGGGCTTCACGGTCCGGGGCATCGCCCGGGACAACGTGGCCGTCAGCAACGTACTGTATTCGCTCAATGGCGCGCCCTGGACCAGCGCCACCACCCCCAATAATGGCAGCAACTGGACGGCGACCGTGACGCTGAACCCGGGGACCAACACCGTCATGGCTTATGCCGTGGACTCCAGTGGCAACCAGTCACCAACCGTCACCAACCGCGTGACTTATGTGGTCAGCGCGGCGTTGATCGTGCAAATCATCGGGAGCGGAACGGTCAGCCCCAATTACAACGGCGCGCTGCTGCAAGTCGGAAGGAATTATTCCATGACGGCCATCCCGGCCAAGGGCTGCGTCTTGACCAATTGGAAGGTGGTGAACTTTTTTTTATTAACTAACACCGACTTCAATGAAATGGGACAACCGGTCAGCACCAATACCAGCATCATTCCGTCCGTTTTACCGGGGACTAATGACAATCCCACCTTGAACTTTGAAATGTTCGCCCCCATGCTGTTATATATTTCAACGGTCACAAATTCAGATTCTGCAACTAACTCAACAATCACTGAGCAACGGGGTTACCAAGCCATTTTTGCGGACGTGACCCCGCCGGCCGTGGCGATCACCAGTCCGACGGCCAACCAGCAGCTTGCCACCAACAGCTTTCTGATTCGCGGCACGGCCGGTGACAACGTGGCCGTGGCCAGTGTGTGGTATCAAATCAACGGGGGCGGTTGGCAGAACCCGGCGGGCACCAACAACTGGACGGCGGCGGTGGCGTTGAACCCGGGTACCAACACCGTCATGGCCTATGCCGTGGACAGCAGCGGAAATGCATCGCCCACCAATACGGTCAATTTTGTGGAGGTCGTCAAGGCGGCGTTAACCGTGCAAATCTCCGGCAACGGCACGGTTAGCCCCAGTTATAACGGAGCGTCATTGCAAATCGGGGAAAACTATTCCCTGACCGCCAAACCCGCCGCCGGCTTTGCCTTCACCAACTGGTCCAGCGTGCGGGTTCCAAGTATATTAACGAACTCGCCGACATTGACATTTGCCATGTCCTCCGGCCTCACGCTGGAAGCCAGTTTCGTGGACATCGCCCCGCCCACGGTGGCGATCACCGCCCCGGTCCCTAATTTGCAGGTCAGCAATGCGCTCTACACCGTCACCGGCACGGCCAAAGACAACGTGGCGGTGGCCTATGTGTATTATTCCTTGAATGGTTCTGCGTGGGCCGCAGCTTCGGCCGGCAACAACCGGGCCAACTGGACGGCGGCGGTGACGCTATCGCCGGGCACCAACGTGATCGCCGCCTATGCGGAGGACCCCAGCGGGAATATCTCGGCGGTGGTCAGCAACCGGCTGGATTATTGGTTTGTGCCGGGGGGAGTCTGGAACGTGGTGAAACTGGCCACCCCGGGACAAATGACTTGGGACGCCACCAACGGATTGTTGGGCGGCGGCAATTTCTCCGTCACCAACGGCACCCTGGTATTGAACCCGGACGGCACCCTCAGCGGCGGCTTGGGGAACCCATTCACCGGCAGTTATACGATGGATGGCGGCGGCCGGGTGGCGGCTCAAATCGTCACCGGGTACGGCACGAATGACGACACCCTGTTCATCAACGCCAGCCAGGACACGATGATCCTGGCCGACACGGACACCAACGGCAACGACCAGGAACTGCTGATCTTTGAACGCGCGCCCGCCGCCCGCGCGACCATCGCCCTGACGGGTTCTTGGAATGCCGTGCAATTTCAGACGCCCGCCCAGATCACCGGGGAGACCCCCGACGGACTGACGGGCGGCCATGACTTTGCCGCCACCAATGGCACCCTGACCCTGGCGGCCAACGGCACCCTCAGCGGCAACCTGGGCGGCGTTTTCACCGGCGCTTACGCCGTGAGCAGCAACGGCGCCGTCAACGTCGTCCTCCTTGCCAATGGCGCGACCAACCGCACCCATTGGTGGCTCAACGCCGGCCAGAACACGCTCGCAACGGTGGCCGGCGCGATGGGTGACCCCAACCACCCCCAGCGGCTGTGGCTGTTTGAACGCGCCCCGGCGGCGGTGACCAAGAGCAATCTGGCCGGCTGGTGGAATGTGACCACCTTCACCACCCCGGCGCAGATGTCGCTCGATCCCGACCAAGGGTTGCTGGGCGGCGAGGATTTCGGGATGAACACCGGCACGATGACCCTGGATGCGAGTGGAAACCTGAACGGCAATGTCAACGGCGCCTTCACGGGCGCCTGCACGATCGGTGGCAACGGCTTGATCACCGCCGCCATCATCGCCGACGGAGCCACGAACCACTACACCCTGTATCTCAATGCGGGCCGGGACACGATGACGACGGTGGACACCCGGTCGGGCACCCATGAGAACACGCAGGAAATCATCCTCTTCCAACGCGCGCCCCAGTGATTTGATCGGCGTATCAGTGCCGGCCGGCCGCGGTGCATTTTGGAGTGCGGCGACACGTCGCCGCTTTTGGACGAGACGACACGTCGTCGAGTTCAAAACCATGCACCTGTCCGACCTCACCAACCACCTCAGGATGCACGGGTCCGCCGGCCGGATTTTTACGTTTTTTTAACGCTCCGGGGCCCCATTTTTATTATACGTTTTTCCCGGGTGGGCGCATAGTCGGTTCATGAACGTGAATGAACTGGTTCAAATTGGAATTTACTTCGGATTGCTGATCGCGCTCACACCGCTGCTGGGCGGCTACATGGCCCGGGTGTTCAAGGGCGAGCGGACGTGGCTTTCGCCGGTATTGGTGCCGTTGGAAAAACTGATCTACCGGTTGGGGGGCACCGCGCCGGACGAGGAGATGTCCTGGCGGCGCTTTTTTTGGGCGGTGCTGATTTTCAACGTGCTGGGGGTGCTTTCGCTGATGGCGCTGCAAATGACGCAGGCGCATCTGCCGCTTAATCCGCAGCAATTCCCCAATGTCCCGTGGGCGCTGGCCCTGAACACAGCCATTAGTTTCATCACGAACACGAACTGGCAGGCGTATTCCGGGGAGAACACGATGAGTTATTTCACGCAGATGGCGGGGTTGGCGGTGCACAACTTCCTGAGCGCGGCCTCGGGCACGGCGGTGTTGCTGGCGGTGGCGCGGGGTCTGAGCCGGGCGTCGGTCAAATCGCTGGGCAATTTCTGGGTGGATGTCACGCGCTGCACGCTGTATGTGCTGCTGCCGCTCTCGGTGATTCTGGCGGTGGCGCTGGCGGGCCAGGGCGTGGTGCAGAATTTCAAGGCGTATCCGTCCGCCGCGCTGGTGGAGCCCTATGTGACGCAGGTGCCCAAGACGGATGACAAGGGCAACCCGGTGAACGGCGCGGACGGCAAGCCGGTGATGGTGGATCAAAAGGTGGACACCCAGAGCGTGCCCGAAGGCCCGGCCGCCTCGCAGATCGCCATCAAGCACCTGGGCACCAATGGCGGCGGTTTCTTCGGCCAGAACAGCGCGCATCCGTTTGAAAACCCGACGCCGCTGAGCAATTTCCTGGAGATGTTCGGGATGATCATTATCCCGGCCGGGCTGGTGTATATGTTTGGCGTGCTGGTGGGCAACCGGCGTCACGCCTGGTGCCTGTTTGGGGTGATGCTGGTGTTGCTGCTGGGCGAGTTCGGGACGGCGTGGTGGGCGGAGTCGCAGCCGAACCCGGTGACGGCGAACGTGCTGCCGCAGATGGAGGGCAAGGAGCAGCGGTTCGGGGTGATGAACAGCATGTTATTCGCCTGCGCAACCACCGGCACCTCGTGCGGTGCGGTGAATTCGATGCACGACAGTTTCATGCCCTTGGCGGGGTTGATGCCGCTGTGGAACCTGATGCTGGGCTGCATCGTGTTCGGCGGGGTGGGCGCGGGGTTATACGGCATTTTGATGCATGTGCTGCTCGTGGTGTTCATCGCCGGGCTGATGGTGGGGCGAACGCCGGAATATCTGGGTAAAAAAATCCAGGCCTGGGAGGCGGCCTGGGCGGTGATCGCCATTCTAATTCCGAATTCGTTGATTTTGCTGGGCTCGGCCTGGGCGTGCAGCAGCACGGCCGGGCTGGCGGGCCTGGGCAACCAGGGGCCGCACGGCTTGAGTGAGATTTTCTACGGTTACGCGTCCAGCGCCAACAACAACGGCAGCGCGTTTGCCGGCCTCTCGGCCAACACGCTGTTCTACAACCTGACGCTGGGGGGGACGATGTTTCTGGGGCGGTTCGGGGTGATTTTCGCGGTGCTGGCCATTGCCGGCGGACTGGCGGCCAAGAAGACGGTGCCGGCCTCGACGGGCACGTTCCCGGTGGACGGCCTGACCTTCGCGGTGGTGCTGCTGGGCATCATCATGATCGTGGGGGCGCTGACGTTTTTCCCGGCGCTGTGTCTGGGGCCAATTGTGGAACACGGCCTGATGCTGCTGGGCCGCACTTTTTAAGCCGGAACGATGCACTTGAACCGCAGATAAACGCAAATGAACGCAGATATAAACCGCGCGGAAAAGTTGATCCCGTCCCGATCTGGCCGAGTATCCGTTGGCACCTCGTTCTTTTGGGCTCTGCCGGCATTCCTCATCTGCGTTGCGTTCATCTGCGGTTAAATTCTTTTTAAATTGCCTGGTTGCGGCCAGGCAGCCCGCCGCGCGAATACACAATCAATTAATATGAGCACTAAATTCTCCGTCAGCTATGCCGCCCTGGCCCGCCAGGCGGTGCCGGCCGCCTTCAAAAAACTGCATCCGCGCGACCAGGTCAACAACCTGGTGATGTTGGTGGTGTATATTGGCGCGATCATCACCACGGCGGTCCTGTTCCTGCCGCACCAGGGCACGGGGTTCAACCTGCAAATCTGCCTCTGGCTGTGGTTCACGTGTCTGTTCGCCAATTTCGCGGAGGCGATGGCCGAGGGCCGGGGCAAGGCGCACGCGAACGCGCTGCGCAACATGCGCACGAAAACGCAGGCGCGCAAGCTGGTCAACGGCCGCGAAGTCCCGGTGCCCGGCGCGGAATTGAAAACCGGCGAACGGTTTGTGTGTGAAACCGGCGACGTCATTCCCGCCGACGGCGAGATAGTGGAGGGAATCGCGACGGTGGACGAATCGGCGATCACGGGGGAATCGGCGCCGGTCGTCCGCGAGAGCGGCGGCGACCGGAGCGCGGTCACGGGCGGCACCCGGGTGTTGAGCGACCGCATTGTGGTACGCGTGACGGCCGAGGCGGGGAATTCATTTCTGGACCGGATGATCGGCATGATCGAGGGGGCGCGCCGGCAGAAGACACCCAATGAAATTGCCTTGAACATCCTGCTGGTGACGCTGACGGCGCTGTTCATCCTGGTGGTGCTGACGCTGCCGGCGTTTGCGAAATTCAACGAGGCGGCGGCCGGCCAGTCGGGCGTGGTGCTGACTTCGGTGCCGGTGCTGCTGGCGCTGATAGTGTGCCTGATTCCCACGACCATCGGCGGGTTGCTGAGTGCGATTGGCATCGCGGGCATTGACCGGTTGATGCGCCGCAACGTGCTGGCGACGTCGGGGCGCGCGGTGGAGGCCGCGGGCGACGTGGATGTGCTGTTGCTCGACAAAACCGGGACCATCACCATCGGCAACCGCATGGCGACGGAATTCCTGCCGGCGGCGGGGGTGACGCTGACCGACCTGGCGGATGCGGCCCAACTGGCCTCGCTGGCGGACGAAACGCCGGAGGGCCGGTCCATTGCGGTGCTGGCGAAGGAAAAATACGGGTTGCGCGGGCGCGATCTGGCGCAACCGCACGCGGTCTTCGTGCCCTTCACGGCGCAAACGCGCATGAGCGGGATTGATTTTGGCGACGGTCGGGGCGTGGTCACCCGGCGCATTCGCAAGGGGGCGGCCGAGGCGATCCGCGTTTATGTGGACCAGGCGGGCGGCGTGTTTCCCAAATCCGCCGCCGAAGCGGTGGACCACATCTCTCGCTCCGGGGGAACGCCGCTGGTGGTGACGGACAATCAAGTGGTGCTGGGCGTGATCCATTTGAAGGACATCGTGAAGGGGGGAATCAAGGAGCGGTTCGCGCAACTCCGCAAAATGGGCGTTCGCACGGTGATGATCACGGGGGATAATCCGCTGACGGCGGCCGCGATTGCGGCGGAGGCGGGGGTGGACGATTTCATCGCCCAGGCCAAGCCGGAGGACAAGCTGGCGCGCATCCGGGCGGAACAAGCGGGCGGGCGGCTGATCGCGATGATCGGCGACGGCACGAACGACGCCCCGGCGCTGGCGCAGGCGGATGTGGGCGTGGCGATGAACACCGGCACGCAGGCGGCGCGCGAGGCCGGCAACATGGTGGACCTGGACAGCAATCCGACCAAGCTGATCGAGGTGGTCGAAATCGGGAAGCAACTGTTGATGACGCGCGGCGCGCTGACGACGTTCAGCATCGCGAACGATGTCTCGAAGTATTTCGCAATTCTGCCGGCCATGTTCGGGATGCTCTACGCCGCGACGGTGACCGGTCACGGCCCGCTGGATGCGCTGAACATCATGCATCTGCATTCGCCCCAGAGCGCCATCTTGAGCGCGGTGGTGTTCAATGCGCTGATCATTGTGGCGCTCATTCCCCTGGCCTTGCGCGGGGTGAAATACCAGCCGCTGGGGGCCGCAGTGATTTTGCGCCGCAACATGTTCGTCTATGGGCTGGGCGGGATTCTGATTCCGTTCCTCTTCATCAAACTGATTGACCTGGTGTTGGTGGCGGTGCATCTGGCCCCGTAATTATTTCGCGAAAGGATATTATATGATCAAACTCATTCTTCAATCCGTGCGGCATTTGGTGTTGTGGACGGTGCTGACCGGCCTGGTTTACCCGCTGGTCATCACCGTGATCGCGCAACTGGCGTTCCCGAAACAGGCGGTCGGCAGCCTGGTGGAGCGCAACGGCAAACTGGTCGGTTCGGCCCTGCTGGCCCAGCAGTTTCAAGGCGGCAATTATTTCTGGCCGCGCCCCTCGGCGGACACCTACGCCACCGTGGCGTCCGGCGCGAGCAACCTCGGCCCGACCAGCGGCCAGCAGTTGACGAACGTGCTGAACAACCTGGCCGCGTTCCGCACGGGCAACAACCTGGCCACGAATGCCGCCGTGCCGGCGGACATGGTCTTCGCCTCCGGCAGCGGGTTGGACCCGCAGATCAGCCCGGAGGCGGCGCGATTGCAGGTTGACCGGGTGGCGGCCGCGCGACATTTGCCGGCGGCCAAAGTCCAGGCGCTGGTGGCGCAATTCACGGAAGCCCCGCAACTGGGCTTTCTCGGGGAGGCGCGCGTGAACGTTTTGCTGCTGAATTTGGCGCTGGATGCGATAAAGTAAGGACATGACTGAGCCAGTGCGCCCCGATCCCGACGCGCTGCTAGCCGCCATTCAGAAGGCTGAGGCGGCGCGGCGGCAGGGTCGGCTCAAGGTGTTTTTGGGCATGTCGCCCGGTGTGGGCAAGACTTACGCCATGCTCGAAGCCGCCCGGCGCGAGCAGGCCGCCGGTCGTGATGTCGTGATCGGTTATGTGGAAACCCATCAGCGCAAGGAGACCGACGCCCTGGAGCAGGGGCTGTCCGCCATCCCCCGCCGACCGTTGGAATACCGGGGGGTCACGTTTTCGGAAATGGATTTGGATGCGATCCTGGCGCGGCGTCCGCAACTGGCGCTGGTGGATGAGTTCGCCCACACGAACGCCCCCGGCTCGCGCCATCCCAAACGGTATCAGGATGTGATGGAGTTGCTGGCGGCGGGGATTGATGTCTATACCACGCTCAACATCCAGCATGTGGAAAGCCGGGCCGAGGCGGTGCGCCAGATCACCGGCGCGGCGATCCGTGAAACGGTGCCGGACACGGCCCTGGACAACGCCGAATTTGAGTTGGTGGACCTCCCGCCGGAGGAATTGCGCGCCCGGTTGGCCGCGGGCAAAGTCTATCTCGGACCGGCGGCCGAGGCCGCGCGGGAAAACTTTTTCCGGCCGGGCAATCTTTCCGCCCTGCGCGAATTGGTGCTGCGGTTTGCGGCGGAGCATGTGGGGCAGGATGTGCTGGCCTACCGCCAGGCGGCCGGCATCGGCGACCCATGGAAGTCCGGCCAGCGACTGTTGGTGGCGGTCAGCCCCAGTCCCAGTTCCGGCGCGCTGGTGCGGTGGACGAAGCGGCTGGCCGGGGAATTGCAGGCACCCTGGTTTGCGGTGTATGTCGAACGACCACAGCCGTTGAACCCGGACCAGGCGGCGCGGCTGGCCAAAAATCTGGCGCTGGCCCGCGAGTTGGGGGCGCAAATCATTCACACGACGGATGCCGGCGTGGCGCGCGGCATTCTGCGGGTGGCCCGCGAGCAGAACGCCACGCAATTGGTGGTGGGCAAACCCGCGGCTTGGAGCGCACGGGACTGGCTGCGGGGTTCGCTGCTCCACACGTTGATCCGCCAGAGCGGGAATATTGACATTCATGCCGTGCGCGCTGAAGCGGAGGCCGCACCGTTTCGCCGCCCGGAACTGCCGTCGTTCAATTCCGCCACGTTGAAAGGCAGCGGCGTGGCGCTGGGCGTGGTGGCGGCCGTCAGCGGTTTGAACGCGCTGTTGCAACATCAATTGGGTTACCAATCCCTGGCGTTGATTTATCTGCTGAGTGTGGTGGTGCTGGCCATGTTTGTGGGCCGGTGGCCGACGCTGCTGGCGGCGACGCTGACGGCGTTGCTGTGGGATTATCTGTTCGTGCCGCCGGTCTTCACGTTCCGCATCACGGAGACGACGGACCTGATGTTGTTCCTCACTTATTTTGTGGTGGCGCTGGCGATGGGGCATCTGGCGGCGCGGTTGCGGGCGGAGCAGACCGCCGAGCGCCGGCGGGAATATCGTGCCACCGCGCTATACCTGCTCACGCGGGAACTGGCCAATGCGACGGATTTCACGGACCTGCTGGCCATCATCATCCGGGAAGTGGGCAGGACGTTTCAGGCCGGGGTGGCCGTCACGCTGCCGGATGACACGGCCCCGGGCGGCTTGACCGGCTATTTTGCCAGCACCTGGACGATGGGCGAGAAGGAGGAGGGCGTGGCGGATTGGGCGTTCCGCCGGCAGCAACCGGCCGGGCGCGGCACGGACACGCTGCCCTCGGCCGAAGGCCTGCACCTGCCGCTGCGGGTCACGGACCGGACGGCCGGGGTGTTGAGCCTGCGGTTCCGGGAGCCGGCGGAATTGGATTCCGCGCAGCGGGATTTGCTGGATGCCTTTGTGCGGCAGATCGCGCTGGTGCTGGACCGGCAGCGGTTGCGGGCCACGCTGCAGGAGGCCAAGCTGCTCGCGGAATCCGAGCGGTTGAGCAAGGTGCTGCTCAATTCCATCTCGCACGAATTGCGCACCCCGATTGCCGCCATCGCGAGCGCGTCGAGCGGCCTGGGGGAACTGGCCGATCATGAAAACCCGGCCTTGCAGCGGGCGCTCACAGGCGAGATCCGCACGGCGGCGAGCCGGTTGAACCGGCTGGTGGGGAATTTGCTGGACATGACGCGCCTGGAATCCGGGCACATGAAGTTGCGGCTGGATTGGTGCGACCTCGCGGACCTGACGGGCGTGGCGTTGCGGCAACTGGAAAAGGAACTGACGCGACATCCGGTGATCAGCCGGCTCCCGGCCGGGTTGCCGCTGGTGCAAATTGATTTTGTCCTGATGGAACAGGTGCTGGTGAATCTGCTCCTCAACGCGGCGGTGCACACCCCGCCCGGCACACCGATTCAGATCAACGCCGAGGCCGGGGAAAAGGAAATCACCCTGACGGTGGCGGACCAGGGCCCCGGCATTCCGCCGGAAGCATTGCCGCACTTGTTCGATAAATTTTACCGCGCGCCCGGCGCGGCCGCCGGCGGCAGCGGGTTGGGCCTGTCTATCGTGAAGGGTTTCGTGGAGGCCCACGGCGGCACGGTGAGCGCCCAGAATCGTCCGGGCGGCGGCGCGGAATTCACCCTGCGGCTGCCTTTGAAAGAAACCCCGCCCGCCCCGGAGGCCGCCCCATGAATAAACCCGTGGAAAAACCCGTTGTCGCCCTGATCATTGATGATGAGGTGCAAATCCGCCGGCTGTTGCGGCTCACGCTCGAGGCGCACGGCTACCGGGTGTATGAAGCCGCCGACGGGCAGAGCGGCCTCCTCGAGGCCGGCCAACGCCGGCCGGAAATCATCCTGCTGGATTTGGGCCTGCCCGATCTGGACGGGGTGACGGTGTTGAAACGACTGCGCGAATGGAGCCGGGTGCCCGTGGTGGTGCTGTCCGTGCGCGACGGCGAGGAGGACAAGATTGCCGCGCTGGACCACGGGGCGGATGACTTTGTGACCAAGCCCTTCAGCACGGGCGAACTGCTGGCCCGCCTGCGGGTCGCCCAGCGGCACGCGCTGCCGGCACCGGAAGCCGCCGGGTTCCACGCCGGGACGGTGGCGATTGACTTTGTCCGCCGGCAGGTGCGGCGCGGGGGCGCGGAGGTGAAACTGACCGCCACCGAATATTCCCTGCTGCAACTGCTGGCCCGGCACGCGGGCCGGGTGATGACCCACCGTCAATTATTGACGGAAGTCTGGGGGCCAAACGCCGTCGGGCAAACCCATTATCTGCGGGTTTACGTGGCGCACCTGCGCGAGAAGCTCGAGGCAAACCCCAACCAGCCGGAACTGCTCATCACCGAGCCGGGCGTGGGATACCGGCTGATGGAACTGGCGCCGACGGGGACGGAGGGGGAGTCCGACGGCGGTAAGCCGAAATAAAAAAGTTGGGAAATACCCGTGGCCGGGAAATGGGCGGCGACCGGCTTGCGCAAGTAAATGTCTTGGGCTGAATGGTTTGCATTTATTGACCGGCGATTCTTCGGCGGGCCGTTGCCGGCTTTCTGGAAAGTCGGGTTTGAGCGCAAGGAGAAAAATCATCCGTTTCCGAAAGGAATGATTGACGCGGCTTGGGATTTCCCTGTCAAATGAGTGCGTTCATCTTCGGTGCAAACCGAACTGCGGTGCCACCGCCACCGGGGGGCGTTGGCGGGCGGGGCCGCAGAACGATTCAGATATGACAGGCGCATGATAAATCAAAAAGCCATCCCGGGCATTTCCGAGTCCCGCGCCGCTTTTTTTAAGCGGATCGTGACGATTGCGGTGTTGACGAATTTGTTTTTTTTCGGGCTGGCGGGTTTTTCCCTCCGCCAGAGCCGGCAGAACTACGGGGAGCGTGCGGAGGTTGCCTCGCAAAACTTCGCGCGCCTGTTCGCGACCCAAATCGGGGGGGACTTTGACAAAATGGATCTCCTGTTGCAGTCGGTGGCCGACGACGTGGCGCGGCAACTGGCCGGGGGCGGGATCGACGCGGCGGAACTGAACGCCCTCCTCCTTCGCCAGCAGGCCCGCCTGCCCGTGCTGGACACCTTGAGCGTGATCGGAGCCCGGGGGGACGTGCGCTACGGCTCGGGGGTGAATGCCGAGGGGCGGATCAGTATCGCCGATCGGGCCTACTTTCAGCATCTGCGCGACGGTCCCAACGCCGGGTTGGTCATTTCCGAACCGTTGCTGGGCCGCTACAACCAGAAATGGTGTTTGGTGCTGGCCCGCCGGATCAATCAGCCGGACGGAACCTTCGCCGGACTGGTCTGCGGCACGATCACGCTGGAGCAGTTCGTCACGGACTTCGCCGCCGTGGACGTCGGACCGCAGGGTTCGATTTCGCTGCGCGATGAACGCATGGCGCAGATTGTGCGCTATCCCGAGCCGGAGGATTTAAGCGCGGTGGTGGGCCGGACAAACGGTTCGCCGGAGTTGATGGCCGCCGTGCGGCTGGCCCCGGAGGCGGGCAACTATCACACGGCCCGCAGCGCCGACAAAATTCCGCGCGCCTACGCTTACTGCAAGGTGCCGGGCCGGCCGTTTTACATGATCATCGGGCTGGCGGAGGCGGATTATCTGGCCGCCTGGCGGAGCGAAGCCGCCGGGGTGTGGGCGCTGGGGGCGGTTTTTTTTCTGGGCACCCTGCTGGCGTCCTGGCTGTTTTACCGGGACTGGGTGCGGCGCATTCACGCCGAGGCGGCGTTGCGGGAAAGCGAGGAGCTTTACCACAAACTGTTTGAACTGGAGTCGGACGCGGTCGTGTTGATTGATTGCCAGACCCACCGTTATGTGGATGTCAACCTGTCCGCGCAGCAGCTTTACGGTTACCACCGCGAGGAGTTTCTCGCGATCACAGTGGAAGACGTTTCGGCCGAGCCGGGGAAAACCCGGGAGACCGTCGGGAGCGGCAGCATCTTTGTGCCGCTGCGCTGGCACCGCAAAAAAAACGGCGAACGCTTCGCCGTGGAAATCACCGCCAATCAGATCGAATACCAGGGGCGCCGGATTGAGTTGGCGACGCTCCGGGACGTGACCCAGCGCCAGCACGCCCTGGACCGGTTGCAGGACATGACCCGGCAACTGGTGGAGGCGCAGCACATGGCCGGCCTGGGCTCGTATGTCTTCGACTTTCAGCAGGGCACGTGGACGAGTTCCGAAGCCTTGGACAAATTGTTCGGGATCACCGACCCGCATTACACCCGGGATGTGAACGGCTGGCTGCAGCTCCTCCACTCGCAGGACCGGCCCGAAATGGAGCGCTACTGGCACAAGGAAATCCTGCCGGGCCGGGCGCAGTTTGACCGTCAATATCGGATTCTCCGGCTCAATGACCGGGAGGAACGCTGGGTGCATGGCCGGGGCAAAGTGATTTTGGATGAGCAGGGCCGGCCGGTGAAGATGGCGGGCGTCATCCAGGACATCACGGAGCGCAAGCACGCCGAGGAGGCCCGGGCCCGGCTGGCCACGGTGGTCGAGCAGGCCACTGAGTCCATCGTGATCACCGACATCCAGAGCCGGATCCTCTATGTCAACCCGGCGTTCGAGCGCATCTCCGGCTATCCGGCCGCCGAAAGCATCGGCCGCAGCCCCGGCATGCTCAAGAGTGGGCGGCATGACGCCGCGTTTTACCACCGGCTGTGGGAGGTGCTCCGGCGCGGGGAAACGTGGACGGGACGTTTCATCAACCGGCGCAAAGACGGCACCCTCTTCGAGGAGGAGGCCTCCATTTCGCCGGTGCGGGACGCCAAGGGGGTGGTCGTCAACTACATGGCCGTGAAACGGGACGTGACCCGGGAGGTGGAATTGGACCGGCAGTTCCGCCAGATGCAGAAGATGGAGGCCATCGGCCAGTTGGCCGGCGGCGTGGCGCATGATTTCAACAACCTCCTGACCGCACTGCTCATCCAGACCAGCATGTTGGAAATCACGCCGAATCTGCCGGCGGAAATCCGCGAGGGTTTGAAGCAAATCCGCCACGCGGCCAATTCCGCCTCGGAACTGACCCGGCAGTTGCTGCTGTTCAGCCGGCGCCAGGTGATGCAGCCGCGCCAGCTTGATTTAAACGACGTGGTCACCCAGCTCGCCAAAATGCTCCAGCGCATCATCGGGGAAGACGTCCATTTGGAATTGCGGCTGCACCCCGCCCCGCTCGGGTTGCGCGCCGACGCGGGCATGATCGAGCAGGTGTTGATGAACCTGGCGGTGAACGCCCGGGACGTCATGCCCCGGGGCGGACCGTTGGTCATCGAGACGACCGAGGGCACCGTGGACGAAGACCTCGCGCGCCTGAACCCCGAGGCCGTGCCGGGACGTTACGTGGGTTTCAGTGTCAGCGACACGGGCGGGGGCATTCCGCCGGAAATCATGCCCCGGATTTTCGAGCCCTTTTTCACCACCAAGGAAGTGGGCAAGGGCACGGGACTGGGCCTGGCCACCGTCTTTGGCATTGTCAAGCAACACCAGGGCTGGATCAAGGTGGACAATGAGGTGGGCCGGGGCGCGACGTTCCGGATTTTCCTGCCCGCCAGTTCCGCTCCCGCCGGAGAATCCCACGCGACGGAGCTGATCACCAAACCCCGCCGGGGCACCGAAACCATTCTCATGGCCGAGGACGAAGCCGGCGTGCGCAAGACCCTGTGCGCCATGCTGGAAGCCAACGGTTACCGGGTGATCGAAGCGGCCAATGGCAATGAAGCACTCGAACTCTGGCGGGCGAATCGGGACGCCGTGGCGCTGTTGTTGACCGACCTCGTGATGCCGGGGGGCGTCAGCGGCCAGGAACTGGCGCATCAGTTGGAACGGGAAAACCCCCGGCTGAAGGTCGTGTTCATGAGCGGTTACAGCGTGGAAATCGCCGGGCGGGAACTGCAGTTGCGTCCCGGGGAGAATTTCTTGCAAAAGCCTTTTGTGCCCGCGAAATTGCTGCACATCATCCGGCAGAGCCTGGATGGCAATCCCCTCCCGGCCTGAGCCGCCCGCCCTCAGGCGGCCCGGCGCGCCGCCATGAATTTTTCCACGTATTTGCCCAGCAAGTCGGCCTCCAGGTTCACCGCGTCGCCCACCTGACGCTCGCGCAGGGCGGTGACTGCAAAGGTGTGCGGGATGATCCAGATGCGAAAGCTCTTTTTCTGCACCGCCGCCACCGTCAGGCTGATGCCGTCCACCGCCACGGAGCCCTTGAAAATCAGATAGCGCATCACCTCCGGGGGGGCGGCGATGTCCAGCACATGATCCGCGCCGGATTTTTCCCAGCGGAGGATTTGGCCGCAGCCGTCAATGTGCCCGGTGACGAAATGGCCGCCCAATTCTCCCTCCGCCCGCAATGGCCGTTCGAGGTTCACCAGGGAACCGACCCGGGCAAATTGCAGGTTGGTGCGGGTCCAGGTCTCGCGCAACAAATCGAATTGGACCAGTTTGGATTTTCCGCGCACGCCGACTTTAACCGCCGTCAGACAACAGCCGTTCACGGCGAAGCTGTCGCCGACCTTCAAGCCCCGGGCGGAGGCCCCGGCGCGGACGGTCAGTTCAATGGATTTGGCGGTGGGTTTGATGCCGGTGACCACGCCGGCTTCCTGGACAATGCCTGTAAACATAAGCCGACAGCCTGCCGTCAGCCGACCCGTGCGGTCAATAATAAATCCGGCCCGAGTTTTTGCCAGCGGAGGTCCGTGAGAGTGGGGGCTGCGCGCAAGGTCCGGGCGCCGTCGCCGCCCACGGCTTTGCGGGCGTCGCGTCCGCCGAGAATTTTGGGCGCGTAAAAAAAGGCCACCCGTTGGGCCAGGCCGCCGAGCAGAAACGAGGCGTTCACTTCGCCGCCGCCCTCCACCAGCAGGCTCGTCACGCCGTCCGCCCCGAGCCGTTTCAGCAGCCAGCGCAGGTTGATGGCCGGATGGGGAGTGCGGGGCGCGGCAGGACGAGCGGCGGGGGCGATCAGAACATTAACCTTGTTCGCGAGGGCGGCGATCCGCTTTTTGGGGGCGGCGGGACCGACCACGATGGTCGTCCATGAAGCGTATTCATCCGTCACCACTTGGGCGGTCAGGGGGGTGCGGGCCCGGGCATCGAGGATGATCCGGCGGCGGGCGCGGCGGGGAAACGGGGGGCGCAGTGTGAGCGACGGGTCATCCGCCAGCACGGTGTTGATGCCCACCAGAATGGCGTCGCTCGCGTGGCGCAGGCGCTGGCCGTAAGCGCGGGCGCGTTCGCCGGTGATCCACTGGGATTCACCGGTGGCGGTGGCGATTTTCCCGTCCAGCGTCAGGGCGGCTTTGACGGTCACCAGCGGGGTGCGCCGCACAATCCAGTGATTAAACGCCTCGTTCAGCCGCGTGCAATCCTCCGCCAACACCCCCGGGACCATCGTGAGGCCGGCGGCTTGGAGCAACTCAAAGCCGCGCCCGGCGTGGCGCGGGTTCGGATCGGTGGCGCCCACCACCACGCGCCGGAGGCCGGCGGCGATGAGGGCGTCGGTGCAGGGCGGGGTGCGGCCGTGGGTGCTGCAGGGTTCGAGCGTGACGTAGAGCGTTGCGTCACGCACCGGGTGGCCGTGCTTTTGGGCGTCGCGCAGAGCCTCGATTTCCGCATGGGGTTCGCCCGCGCGCCGGTGCCAGCCGCGCCCGAGGATTTGCCCCGCCTTCACCAACACTGCGCCGACCATGGGGTTTGGGGAAGTCGTGCCGCACCCGCGCCGGGCGAGCCGGAGGGCGAGGCGCATGAATTGGCGGTCCGTCATCGCCCCAGCGTAGCCATTGCCGGGAACCGGCTCAAAGGGAATTATGCCACCCGTGAAAAAAGGGCTGGCATGGGCGTATCCACTACTGACTGCCTTTCATTTACGACGGGCTCACGGATTTCAGGCCGTTTGGGGACCGTCAACTGCATTCACGTCCATGCCAGCCACCCTTAACATGATCCGCTTTCACACAATGTCAAGGGGCGGATTATCAGGTAAAACCCGGTGGGCAAAAGGCGCCGGCGGCCCCACCCGATTCACGCCAGCTTCTGCTGCTCCGAAGCGCTCAGCATTCCCTGGGCGGCCTCGACCAGGGCGCGAATGCGTTGGGCGTCCGCCTTGGAGTGGCCGTGGCTCGCCAGCGGGTCGGAGCCCCCGCTCGATTCAATCAGGATGTCCGACCAGAGCAAGCCCGTCTTAATATGAACGGAAGCGACCTTGCTGATGCTGAAGCTGATCAAGTCTTTGCGAAACCACGAACGTTTGTGGCGGATGACGGCGCGGTCGGTCACCTCGATGATGGTGGGGAAGAGGTGGTTCCCCCGGGTCCAACGGCTGGCGCGAAAGATTTCAGAATCCATGAGGTCACTGTGGTTCAGGCTTTCGGTTTTAGCAACCGGAATGCGGCGGTTCGTGCCATTCGTCGGGAACCCGGATGGCCGGGAGGATGCCTCAGGCACCGGTTCAACCCAGCATTCCCCGGCCGCCGGTCCGGGAAAATCAAGGTTGCATTGGCGGGGGCACCACCACGCCCTGGCGGACATCGCGCAGGCTCCGCACCTCGGTCATGGGGATTTCCACCATGGTCTGCCGGCCCAGAAATTCCATCAAGACGGCGATGCGCATGCGGCCCGGATAAACGCGGCTCACCAAGCCGGAAAGATTTTGAAACGGACCGGAGTTGATTTGCACTTCGTCGCCGGGGACGATGGGGCTTTCGACCCAGCGCACGCCGGTTTCGCCCACCGCCTGCCGGAGTTGCTCGATGGTGGCATCGGGAATGATGGGCCAGTGATCGCCGAAATGAATGACGCGGCTGACGCCCTGGGCGTAATAGACCGCCCGAAGGGATTGTTGGAACACAAACCGGGCGAACAAGTAGCCGGGAAACAGGGGTTCCGTCACGAGAACGGGCTTTTGCCGCTGGGTGCGGCGGAATTGGAGGCGCGGCAGGAAACAATCCACGCCGGGCAGTTGCCGCACGGCTTCGGCCGCAATGGACACTTTCTTGGGCTGGGCCTGCACACAAAACCACTCGGGGCCGGCCGGGAGCGAAGGCTCGGCCGCATCCACCGGCAACCGGCGCTGCATGACTCCAGATAGTTTCATATCGCGAAGATGGGCCATTTTAGCGGAAGCCCGGGGGGTTGCCAAGCATCGTGAAGGCGGGGGCGGGGGAAAGCCCAGCCTCAGTCCCGCGCGGTCTGGATGGGGAGGGCGGAGAGGGGGCAGCCGGGGTTGGTTTCGCCGAAATAGTTGGCGGACCATTCGTTCTCGAAGAGCAGCACGGGGTTTTTGCCCATGTCGTAGGCGATGCGCGCGCCGGTGGGCAGGGAGAGGGTGTCGAGGGTGGCCTCGGTTACGTCGGTGGGCAGCCAGCGGACGACTTTCCACGGGGCGGCCTCGAGGCGGGATTCGGCGCCGTATTCGCTTTCCAGGCGGAATTGCACGACTTCAAATTGCAGGGGGCCGACGGCGGCGAGCAGCGGGATTTTGCCGGCGGTGTGGCGCAGATAGAGCGCCTGGATGACGCCCTCCTGCAGCAGTTGATCCAGGCCCTGGCGGAATTGCTTATACTTGGCGGTGTTCGGGTTGTGCAGGTGGGCGAAGGCTTCCGGGGTGAACCGGGGGATTTCCTTGTAGTGAATCGCGGGATTGGTGGTGAGCGTGTCGCCGATGCCGAAGCCGTCGTGGCCGACAAGGCCGATGACATCGCCGGGGTAGGCTTCATCCACCGTCTCGCGTTCGTTGCCAAAGAGTTTGTGGGAACTGGACAGGCGGACTTTCTTCGCGGAGCGCGAGTGATGCACGGTCATGTCGCGTTCAAACTTGCCGGAGCAGACGCGGAGGAAGGCGATGCGGTCGCGGTGGCGCGGGTCCATGTTGGCCTGGATTTTAAAGATGAAGCCGGAGAAGGCGGGGTTTTCCGGGGCGATGTTGATGCCGGCCATGGTCCGCGCCTTGGGGGCGGGGGAGTGTTGCAGGAAACCGTCCAAGAGCAATTGGACGCCGAAGTTGTTGATGCCGCTGCCGAAAAAGACGGGAGTGGTCCGGCCGGCCAGCACTTCGGCTTCGTTGAAGGATTCGCCGGCGATGTCGAGCATCTCGAGTTCTTCGACGGTTTTGCGGTAGGTTTCGTCGTTGAGCCGGCCGCGCACAATGGGGTCGTCGAGGCCGCCGACGGAGACGGGGGCGCGGTATTTGCCGCCGACGGTGCGCTCGAAGAGGTGCATCTGTTTGGTGCGCCGGTCATAGACGCCCTGAAACTCGAAGCCGTTGCCGATGGGCCAGTTCACCGGGAAAGCGCCGATGCCGAGTACGCGTTCGAGTTCATCCAGCAGGGCGAGGGGCTCTTTCATGGGGCGGTCGCACTTGTTCATGAAGGTGAAGATGGGCACGCCGCGCTGGCGGCAGACCTCGAAGAGCTTGCGGGTCTGCGGCTCGATGCCCTTGGCGGAGTCAATGACCATGACGACGGCGTCCACGGCGGTGAGCACGCGGTAGGTGTCCTCGGAGAAATCCTTGTGGCCGGGGGTGTCGAGGAGGTTGATGCGGTAGCCGTCGTAATCGAACTGGAGCACGGTGGAACTGATGGAGATGCCGCGTTTCTTTTCGAGTTCCATCCAGTCGGAGGTGGTGGCGCGCTGATTTTTGCGGGCGGTGACCGAGCCGGCGAGCTGCACGGCGCCGCCATACAGCAGGAGTTTCTCCGTCAGCGTGGTCTTGCCCGCATCGGGATGCGAGATGATGGCAAAGGTCCGCCGGCGCTGGATTTCAGTTTCAATGCTCACAGAGCCGGGGAGTATGACAGAAAGCGGGGGTGGAACAAGCGGGGAAATGCGGGGCGGAGGGGAAAGTTCAAATTTCAAATGCCAAAATCCAGCGTCCAAAGCGGGGGACGAGTAAATTTGGGAGTATTAATCTCGGCGGTCAAGATGGCGCGACGAGTCCGCCCTCATCCCGGCCTTCCCCCGGAGAGAATGCCCCGAAAATTTCTCGCGCATTGCGCCCAGGAACCTTTGCGGGTGCGCCTTTGGAGTGCGCGGACATATCCGCGCTTTTGGAGGAGGCGATCCCGCAAGCGCGGGACCTCGTGCAAAAGCGGCGTCTTGCCGCCGCACTCCAAAGGGGGGGCATTCTCGC
>Ga0302279_10001334_pt1 | contig 35122 bp, 29 predicted proteins | sample III_Bog_N3_3_FD_194541 | JGI IMG/M metagenome (GOLD analysis project Ga0302279, IMG submission 194541) | Peat permafrost microbial communities from Stordalen Mire near Abisko, Sweden - III_Bog_N3_3 | ecosystem: Environmental > Terrestrial > Soil > Wetlands > Peat | place: Sweden: Abisko...
AGCTTGGTCTCCCGCAGCGAGCCTCCGTTTCTTTCGATGACGCGGATCGAGGCTGCGTTCGTCTCGTCACAAGTGAGCAGCACAGCAGTCAGTCCAAGCGCGCGCGCCACGGGCAACGCCTGACGCAGCATCTCCGTGGCGACTCCGCGACCTCGGCAGGACGGCACGGTGTCGTAGCCGATGTGGCCGCCTTCGACGCGAAGTGCGTCGTTCAGCTCGTGCAGGATGGATATTCGGCCCACGAACTCTCCTTCTGCGACGGCCCACAGATGCGTGCGGGGAACGAACGTCTCGGTCGTCCGGTTGGAGTCCGCCAACTTCCCTGCCACGAACGCGGCGAAGTCCCGCTCGACGGCCTCGAGGTCGACTCCGAGGTGCCACGGAAGGCCTTCGTGCCGAAAGCCAAGGAGTCCACGCAGGAAGCTCTTACGATACGTCTCCGAGGGCGGAACCAGCTGGACTCTCATTCGATTCGCGCACTCACCTTCGTCGGGGCGATAGTAGGCGCCGGCGACCTCGTGAGGCAGTGAAACCTGTCCTCCACGGGACCTCGCACGCATGGAAAGAGCGGCTCCGGCGAGACGGTCAGCTCATGCTCCGTCCCACAGCGACGGAGGGAGCGCTCCGGCCTCGAGCGCGCGCTTGGCGGATGCATACCCCGCCTGGAAGATGGCCTCGTAAGCGCGCCAGTCGAGAACCCGAAACCTCGCCACATCGGGCGTCAAGTGGAGCGCGGGCGGATAGCTGGACAGGGATAGGGTGGTAGCGTTCTGACTGCCCACGAGCGTCGCGTGCATCAGGAGCTCGAACAGCCGGGGGCCTTTGTGCGAGGGGCGCTCACTCTTCCGCCGTAGGTCCTGTCGCGGTGCCTGGCCCCCGTCGTCTCTGTTGCGCCTGTACGGGTAGACATCGACCGCGATGATGGGCCCACGGCAGTACTCGGCCATGACATCCAGGGGCAGATTGTCGATGAGGCCGCCATCGACCAAGAGTTGCTGGAGCAGCTGGAAGGGAGGGAACAGCCCGGGAATGGAGCAGCTCGAGCGGATCGCGTCGCGGAGTGAGCCGCTGTCGTGAACTTGCCGGTAGGCTCGCGACAGGTTCGTCGAGACGCAGAAGAACGGGGTCCACAGGTCGGCAATGTCGATGTCCTCGAAGAGCTCGCGCATGACGCGATCCAACTTCCTTCCGGCGAGGAGCGACCTCACGGGAATCGTCGGATCGTAGAGAGCGAATCGAGAGGAGAACAGGCTACGTACGTGGTCCATCACCGTGTCGGCCGACCATCCACGCGCATGGCCACCGGCGAAGATGGCGCCCATGCTGGTGCCCCCGACGACGTCGATCGGGACGCGCGCTTCCTCGAGTGCCTTCAGGACTCCGACGTGCGCGATCCCACGTGCGCCGCCGCCGCCGAGGACCAACCCCACCGGGCGGCCGTGCAACCAGCGCGCCAAGCTCTCGGCGCCTTGCGGGTCGTCGGCCTTCACGTGGTGCACTCGTGAGACGCCGGGGAGGCGACCGTAGGACGCTCCGCCACGCGGGAGGCGGTCGGACCGCGCGTGCACGATCGCAAGATCGAGGTGACAGGCGTGGTCCGCGAGCTTCGCGTCGCGCCACCATGCGAGCTTTCCGCCGTCGCGCTCGAGCTCCCCATCACCCAGAAGGACCATGATGCGGTCGGCCTGGCGCACACAGAAGTCGAGCCAGGAAGGGTCGCCAGGCCCGCACTCGAGGAGCAGCAGGTCGCAACCCGGTTCGTGCCGCCCGAGCCACTCGAGGAGCCGGCCGTAGGCTTCGTCGCCGCTACACTCGGGCGATCCGTCCAAGGCTCTCCTGGCGTCCTCCGATGCCAGGCGGGTCGTGATGCGCGTTCTGGAGAGGGCGCATGCGAAGAGGTCGCGCGTTCGTCGAAGATCCGCCGTGCCGGCGGTCACCAGTACGATACAGCTCGGGATGCGGTCCGCCTGGCGGGCGAACGACGCAAGAACATCCTGCGAGCTGAGCATATCGACGACGCGCGCGCCTAGCATGCGAGCGAACCGGAGGGCGAGACAGGGGTGCTTGGCGGCCACGTCGTTCAATGCCTCGGGTCGAAGACAGAGAAGCTCGCTATCGCGGATGGCGTCCACATCCACCGGCGAAGGGCGGCCGCTGAGCACGAACGCCTCGCCCAGGGTTCCCCCGCGAAAGTATTCGAAGATGGCGTGGCGGCGCCCGTCGGCATCGACGTAGGAAGCTCGGAGTCCGCCGTGCGCGACGAGGATGAATGGGACGTCTTGCTGGCCCCGCTCGACGACGCGGGCGCCCCCAGCCACGTGGCTCGGTACGAGGGCAGCAGCCAGGTCATGCAGCGCTTGGGAATCCACTTCGCAACAGACGGGCCTGTCCCCGAGCAGACGTAGTCGCTCGTCGGTCGAGAGGCCATGCGTTGCGGGGGCGAGCTCCACGGACACATCCATCGAAGTACGCAAGTCCCGCGCCCGTTTGACGATTCGAGTCGCCGCTGCTCGGCTCCCGGCCGGGGTCCCGGTAGACCTGCAGCGTCGAGAGTCGGTATCGTGCAGCCTAAGTTGACTCGTGTTGAGGGCGATCCGATTTCTTCGTGGATCGCGCAGCTCGGAATGAGTAGATGGCCCTCAATGGACTGGACCACCATCCTCTACGATCGACTGATCAAGCCCGGCAACCACGTCTCCACGGGTAGATGCTACGACCTGATGCAGGAGCTGTGGACGGTCTCGATGCCCGCCAGTCCGGACCTGACCGAGGGGCTGTACGAAGGGGACGTGGCGCGGAGCTACGAGGACGCGCAGCGGCGCAAGCGACAGTTCTTGCTCGACAGCGCAAACGTCGGGCGCGGCTCGCGCGCGTTCGACGTCGGTTGCGGCCACGGAACGCTGCTCCAGGACATCGCCGGGCGCGGGGCGCTCGGGATGGGCATCACGCTGTCGGAGAAGCAGGCCGCGTACTGCGCAAGGCAAGGACTGAGCGTCGCCGTGCGAAACTGGAAGGCTCTGGGTGACGCGTGGGACGCCCAGTTCGACGCCGTGATCGCCTCGGGCAGCCTCGAGCACTTCGTCTCTCCACGTGACCACAAGACGGCGGACACCACGTACCGCGCCTTCTTTCGAAAGTGCCACGAGCTCCTCGACCCGGCGTCCAGCGCCCCGAGGGTCGTGGTGACTACGTGCGTCTTCCACCGCCGGTTCTCGCGCCAGGACGGTCCGTGGAAGAAGCACCTGCTCAACCTCGGCTACTTCATGGACGGCTGCTACCCGAAATCGCCCGAGTCATTGATTGCCTGCAGCGAGCCTTGGTTTCGTGTCGTCGAGCGCCGCGACGCCACCGAGGACTACCTCCGCACCTCACGCTTCTGGAAGGAGAAGCTCGTCGACACGTGGACACCGAAGAAGGCGCTCACGTTCGGCCGCCTGATCGCGCAGAATGCCCACCATCCCCTCGACGTCGTCATGGCGCTGAAGTTTTTTCGCGATCAGTCGTGGATCTGGCAGTTCGAGGGAGCAGACCCGCCGGTCAGGCTTCTGCAGCTCGTTCTCGAGCCGACGGAACGGCGCGCGGCGGAAAGGCAAAACACCGACCGCCGATCAGCCCATCTGACGGCGTGAACTCACGCGGCTCGAAGTCGCGACGCCGCACGTGCCCGCGGCTGACTATCTCTTCACGACTCCGAGGTCGACGAACGCCTGGTCGACCATCACGACGTACGGGTGCTCCTCGAACGTCAGCCCGCCTTTGCCGTCGTGGTCGATCACCTCGAGCTTGCCCATCCCGTACCCCATCGGCCCTCGCGAGTAGTAGTTCGCTTGCAGAGTGTAGACCGGGGATCGTTTCGCCCTTGGGCCCCGGATGGTGAAGCACTCGGGGCCGTAGCCAGTCGTGATGTCCGCGTACAGGTCGCCGCCCGAGGCAAGGTGCTTCTGCTGGTAGAAGGCATGCCCGCCCGCGGCGTCGTAGATGTGAAAGTCCACGTCGTTCGCGTCGGTCTCCCACGACAGCACGAAGCGGATGGACGGCGCGCTCTCCACGGTGCCTCCCGCCTCCTTCACGCGTGCGAGGATGTCGGCCCTGCGCGCGGGCTCCGCCTTCGCCCAAGCGGCGCCGATGAGGCCGACGTCCTCCTGGAGGATCTGGTGAACGCCTGGAAAGCGATCCTCCGGATACTGGCGCTTGAGCCCCTCCACCGCCGCGTCGAAGGCCTTCGCGGGGGCGCCTCCTTTCAGGAGGGCGTACGCGAGCAGGCGGTGGCTCGACGGGTGGTCCGGTCGCTGTGCGTTCGCCTTCTCGTACGAGTCGAGCGCGAGTGCGTCGGCGCCGCCGCCCTTTACTCGCTCGAGCCGCGAACCGGCGAAGCGGCGCATGTCCGCGCGGGCCGGGAACAGATCGATAAGCGAGCCATACGCTCTCGCCGCCCGCTCTTCCTCGTGGCTCGCCTCAAGCGTCTCGCCGAGGGCGACGAGGCCGAGGATGTCCCCGGGATCCTCTTCGTGCCACGCTTGCGCCATCCCGAGGGCGGCCTTCAGGTCCTTGTGGGCGAGGAGACCCATGATGTCCTTGAGCTTGCCCGTGTACGGGTCCGCCTCGGCAGGCCTCGCGATCTCGCGAGACGCGTGCCCCGGGGCCTCTCCTCGCTCACCCGGGTAGTGCGTGGAAGCCTCACCCGGGTTGAAGATGATGGGGTAGACCACCGTGACGATCCCGCCCTCGGGCTGTGGAAACACCAGGTTGCCGAATCCGCGAACCACACACGACACGACGCCCCGGTCTGGCATATCGGAGCCGCCGTCGGCGCTCGTCGAGACGGCACCGGTCCGATCGATCACGAACCTGACCGCGACGCGACCCGCGAGGTTGGGGTTACTGCGGAGCCCGTTCTCGTAGCAGAGCCGGAAGCGTCCGAAGTTCTGGCGCACGATGCGCTGGATGACCTCCGGCGGCAGGCGGCCGTTGACCTGCGTGGCGCCCTGGCGCAGCGAAGGAGCACTCGTCTGGTGTGCTCCGCCGAGACGGCCGTGCCCCGATCCAAAGCCCTGTCCGGTCCCGGCTCCCGCGCCGTGGCCAATGGTCCCGAGCCCGATGCCTTCGCCCGCGCCGCCGCCCCCCTCACCAACGCCCGATAGCCCCAGGCCTCCGGCACCGAAGCCGTCGCTCGCGGCGTTGTCCATCGTGGCGGGCGCCGACGGGGGCGGTGCGGCCGCGGGCTGTCCGTTCGCGGCCGCACCGCCCGACGCGATGTCCTGTGCCGAGGGCGGAGGCGGCGCGACCGTCACCCGCTCGCTCGGGCGGTCACGACGTTCCGCCGTGGCGGCCGGCGCCGCGTTCGGTACGATCGGTGTCGTGGGGGTCCCCGTCGACGTCCGCGACGACGCGACGAGCCTGCCACCGTCCACGGTGAGGATGTCGGCGAGCCCGCGGCGCGCGATGTCGTAGCGGGCGAAGTCGGCGTCCGTCTCGAGCACGAGCAGCGCGGTGTAGGGCGTCACGATGCGATGGCGGACCGCCAGATCGACGATCTGACCCTGGAGGGCGGGCGACCTGCCTTCCGCCGCTTCGCGGTCCAGCAGCCGCGCGATGTGCGCCCGCGCAAGACCGCGCTCCAGCAGGGGTGCGTCCGCGCTTCCAACCCGGACGGGGATGGCGGCCGCGCCGTCGATCGAGACCCGCACCGCCGGAACGTCGCCTACCTCGGCGTAGACCAGGGCCTCGTCACCGGGTTGCATCCCGTCGAGGCGCTCGGGATACGAGAACGTCGCCCCCTCGACGCGCACGGCAATGCCCGAGCGCGTGGCCGCTCCGAGCTTCTGCAGGATCCGCTCCGCGCCGAGGCCAGCGTCGACGATCACGCCGTCCCGCGCGAGCCCCGAGGTCACGAGTCCTTTGAGTGCCGCCTCGTCCCGGATGCCGCCCACGGCGACCACGTCGAGACGCTGAACGCCGGCAGAGCTCAAGGCTGCTGCTTTCGAGCGCAGGTGCTCACCGTCGGTCGCTCCCGCAGTCGCAACGGCGTCCGAGACGATCACGACCCGGTGAACGGCGCCGACCTGGGCGAGCTTGTCGTGCGCCCACGCGAGGGCTTGCTCGAGGTTCGACGCGCCGAGGGCCTCGCGCGCCTGGATCGCGTACGCCTCGCGATCGCCGAAGCCGCTCGCGGGCCCGTCGAAGACGACCTCTACATCCTGGTCGAAGCACGCGACCTGCACCGGCATCGAGGCGTCCCGGCCGGCCATGCCCTTCACGAGGTCTTGCACCAGCCTGATCTCGTCGCGGAACCCGAGCGCGCGCGAGCCGCTCGTGTCGACCAGCACGAGCAGGCCGCTCACAGGGTCGGGCGCGGCGTTGGCGTCGCCCAGGGGCTTGACCCGCGCGACCACCATCTTGCCGTTGCGTAGACCGTCCCCCGCAGCAGCGGCCCTGCGATCGAAGACGAGGTCCCCGGTCGGGGTCGTCTTGCGCTCGCGGTACGACTGCTCCGCCACGCCGTCGCCGGAGACGGAGACCTCGAGGTCCGCGACCTCCGGCAGTCCCTTCAGGGCAAGCGCGTACGGCGCGCCCTGGGGGAGCTCCTCGGCGTAGGCGACTATGAGCTCCTTTTCGCCCCGCGCCGGGATGGGAAAGACGCGCGCGCTGAACTGGTTGCCTGCCGCCTGCTCGAGGAGAGCCGGGTCCTGGCGACGGTGAAGGAAGTCCTCGTAGGCGCGTCGCGCTGCCGCGAGCTCGACGACCTCCCCTTCCTGCCAGCCGGCGGTGGTGCGCATGGCGAAGCGCGCGATGGAGGCTCGTGGGGGCAGGGTGATGCTGAAAGTCCCCTCGATGGCACGATCTCGCGGGTTGTCGAACGCGAGGTGCAGCTCGGTGAACGCGAGGGGCTCGGCAACGATTGCCTTCGCTGTGAGGCTGGTGAGCTTCAGGCCCGAGCCGTCCGACGCCGTGAGCGTGAGCGGAGGGCCAGGCGCCCTCTGCCACTGCGGCGCCGCGAACGTGGGCGCACGGACCGGGCCGACCGGAAGCGAAGGCGCGGCGATGGTGGCGACGACGGGAGGCGCCGCGACAGGTGGCCGCGCCGTAGCGCAACTCGCCGCCGAGACCGGCAACGCGAAGAGCGACACGACGGTGAAAAAGCGAAGCGATGGCATCATGGACGGCTCTCCGGTCGGCAAGTTCCCGAGACTACGGCTTACCGACCTCCGCGGCAGGCGGAAGTTCCCACGGAGCCAGCATCCTCGCGTACAGCCCCCCGAATGGTGACCCACGCGGGATGCAGCGGACGAGGGGCGCCGCCCGCGTTCACTCGTAGCGAACGTCGTCGAGGAAGAAGGTCACCGGCGCACCTTGACCACCGACGGTCCAGTAGAACCCGGTCTTGATGCAGCTCAGGTCCTTGCCGGAGAGCGGCAGAGCGTACGCTCTCCACTCGGGCGCAAGCACTGTCTCCACCTTGCCGGTCGCCGAGTCATGGTAGCGCTTGTCGATGCCGAGGAGGCCGTAACCGAAGGACACCTTCTCGCCACCCACTGCGCCGCGCGCCCAGAACGTGAGCCTCGTGCTGCCTGTGAGATCAAGCCCACCAGGCTTGTCGCCCCAATCGTCCGGCGGACTTTGCCAGACCACGCCCGCCCCAGCCGTCCACGTTGCGATACTCGAACTTCGCGACGTTCCTGCCGGCGCGCGGCGCCGTCGCCGAGTTGTAATCCACCTTGATCGCGGCGACGTCTCCCATCCAGCCCGAGGCCGTGTAGGGGGCATTCCGAAGGCCGCTCGCTAGCACCACGAGCGGGACCGCCGCGCGGGGCCGAGCGTCGGGCGTCGCACCCGCAAGGAGCGCGGCTCGGATCGGCACGTTCGCCACAGCCGCACCTCCGAACGCGTCCCGGGCGTAGCAGAACAGCCGGTACACCCCGCTCGTGGCCGGCATCTTCACGTCCACCTCGTCGCCACCATTCTTGGCGATCGCCTCGGGAACGCTGGCAGCCTGTCCGGCGCCGGTGCCGTCCACCGAATACGATTCTTGTTCCTGTCGTAGCAGCCATTCGAACTTGAGCGGTCCCGCCGCCTGCGTCTCGATCTTCGCGTGAACGCTCTCGCCGACCCGCACCTGGTCCGGCCCCGTGAGCCCAAACTTCAGAATGATCGGAGAAGGATGCGGCACAGCGTGGCCCGACCAGAGCTCGGACATCACGTCTACTGCTCCCAGACGGCTCCCGTCCGGCAATAGCATGCCGAACCACGTCGACGTCGCCTCGACCTGGTCGCGAATCTTGCCGACCGTTGACGTGAGCGCGGGCGCTGGCACCAGCTATGACGCCCCGCAGCAACAGGTGGCGATCACGCCTGTCACCGTGATCGACAGCACGACCGGGCTACCCACGCAGGGGTTTCAGCGGCAGGTCGTAGACACTCCGGCGAGCACGGTGAGCAACTTTTCGGTCGGCGTTCATTTGCAACAGACTCTCTTCGACGGCCTCATCGCGCCGCGGTCGATCGCCCGCGCGCGCCTGGGCCGGAGCATCGCGGCGCGAAGGGTCGACGAGGTGGCCGCCTCGGTCTCGTTCGAGGTGACACGAAGGTTCTACGAGGTCGTCCGAGCCGAGCGCATCCTGATGGTGCTCACTCAGATGGTGGAGCGAAGCCAGGACCTGTTGAGACAGTCTGCTGCGCTCTGCGAAGCCGGGCGTGTCCCGGAGGTCGAAGTGGTCACTGCCAGGGTAAACCTCGGCACAGATCGCCTGAATGCGGAGAACAGCCGCGCTCGCGCGGCGCAAGCCCGCGCCGAGCTGGCTGTGATACTTGGTGTCTCGGCCGACGCGCTCGGCAATCCTGTTCCTCCGGTCACGATCGGCGAGAGAGACCTGCCGGCGCGCCTACCGCCTTCCCCGGAGAGGCTGCTCAGCCTGGCCAGGCAGCGTCGCCCGATATTCGGGCGGATGCGAGCGCAGTTGGAGCAAGCGGCAATCGACCGGAAGCTTGCGGCCGGGCAGTGGCTTCCGAAAATCGTAGGTTCGCTCGGCTACGACCGTGGAGGTCCGACGTTCAGCGGCACCCAGGGTGTCTGGGGGGATCCGGCGAGGCAGTATGTCGCCGCCGCGCAGATCGCTGCGCAGTGGAACATCTTCAACGGCTTTCAAACGTCTGCGGATCAACGGCGCGCGGCGCTCAACGAACGGATTGCCGACGCGCTCAACCAGCAGGTTGCGGTGCAGGTGGCCGCCGACGTCGTCCGGACGCGCGAGAGTGTCGTGAGCCTAACCACCGCGGTCGCTCTCGCCGAGAGGAACCTCGTTCTCGCGGAAGACGGGGCGCGACTTGCCGCCGACCGGCTCGTGGCGGGCGCAGGAACGTTGTTCGACGTGCGGGAAGCCAACCTCAAGCTGATGCTGGCGAGAGTCGGTCTCGTCAGCGTCCGACTCGATCTGGCGATCGCCGAGGCCGATCTCCAACGGGCCACGGGAGGTGCGTACTGAACCCCGGGCCGGCGGCAGGGCTCAGGCTTGGCTTCGGGAGGGGGCCCGGCTAGCACTCGACTATGCGAATCGCAGTGCTCCTTTGCCTCGCCGGCTTTCTTGCGTGCGATAGGCCGCGATCAGAGTCGACCGAGCCCGCCCGGACGCACCCAGACGATCGCGCACGCGTCCCGCCGAACCCGCCGGAGCACGGCCATCCAACGGCGGAAGCCGTCGATCGCAAAGCACGCTCCGAGACTCGACTCCAGGCGGAGGGGGTGAAATTGAATCCGCAGCTGCCCGTCATAGACACGGAGGCGGAGGCGAAGATGCGCGCGGGAAGCCGTCGTGGACCGTGCCGTGGCGCTGATGATCGTGGCCGGGCAAGTGGGCAGCCGGCTCCGCATGGGGTCGACTGGGAGATCGTGGTCGAGCGGCACCCGGCCCTGAACTGGCTGCTCGGCTACCAAGGTCAGGAATGGGACGATGTGAGCACCGACACGTGACGCCCACCAGAGCCGTTGCCGCCCCCTAGCGGCCGCGCGCGCAAGCCACGCCCGTCACGGAATGTCGATTTCGGCGCCAGTCGATCGTCGAAGCTACGAAGGAAAGGCTGGCATGTCCCGCTTCATGGTGATGATTCACGAGAACGAGGCCGCCGAGGCTGCTCTGCCGCTCGCGGAGACCAGGGCGCTTCTGGAAGGCCAGGCGGCGTACGAGCAGAAGCTGCGCGCAGCGTCCGCGTACCTCGAGGGCGAGCGCCTGCGTCCATCCGCCGAGGGCAAGCGGGCTAGCTACAGTGACGGGCACCCACTCATCGAGCCCGGTCCTTTCGCCGGCAAGGCTCTGAGCGCCTACCAGGTGCTCGAAGCCCCGACCCTGGGCGCCGCGCTCGAGCTCGCGCAAGATTGCCCCCTTCCGCCGGAGGCCGAGCTGGAGGTGCGGCCTCTGATGAAGGGCAGCCTTTCGCCCGACAAGACGGCCCAGCGGGGCCGCGTATTCGCGTTCGCCGTCCTCGGCAGCGCGCCAAATGAGGAGGGCTGGATCGGGGTGATGGACCGCATCGACGCGAGCACGGGCGCTCACTTCCCCGCCGGTCGATTCCTCGGCGGCGTACGCTTGGAGGCGCCGAGGCGCGGCCGGCGCGTGACGTCCGCCGCGGGCCGCCGAACCGTGTTCGACGGTCCGTTCCTGGAGAGCAAGGAGGTCGTTGGCGGCCTCTTCTTCATGCGCCTCGCCACGCTGGAAGAGGCGGTGGAATGGGCGTGCCATAGCGCTTTCATGAAGTACGGGGTCCTGGAAATCCGCGAGCTGTGGAGGAGCTGAGCAAGACACTCGACGAGGTCTTCCGGCGCGAGAAGAGTCGCGTCGTCGGAGCTCTCGTGCGTCTCGTCGGCAACCTCGATGCCGCCGAGGAGGCCTTCCAGGAAGCCGTCGTGGCGGCGCTCTCCAGCTGGCACGCCACAGGCACGCCGGCTAACCCCGCGGCGTGGTTGACTACCGCCGCAAAGAACGCCGCGCGAGACGCTGCTCGCCACCGCCGCATCGTGGACAAGAAGGCGCCCCTCCTCGTGAAGAATGAGAGCGTCACCCCTGACACGCCCGGGTCCGTCGGTGACGACGAGCTTCGCCTGATCTTTACCTGCTGCCATCCGGTTCTGACCCTGGAGAGCCAGGTCGCGCTCACGCTCAAGGTGGTGGCCGGCTTCTCGACCGAGGAGATCGCCCGCGCGTTCCTCTCGCCCGAGAAGACAATCGCGCAACGGCTCGTGCGCGCCAAGCGGACCATCGAGGAGGAGCACGTCTCCTACGTTGTGCCCGAGAGGGCGGAGCTTCCGGCGCGCCTCGCCTCCGTGCTGGCGGTGGTGTACCTGCTCTTCAACGAGGGGCACACCACGCGGCGGGGCGCCCTCATGCGCCTCGACCTCCAGGCCGAGGCGCTGCGGCTGGGCCGCCTGTTGTGCGACCTTCTTCCGGACGAGCCGGAGGTCTTCGGACTGTTCGCGCTCATCGCGTTCGGCGTCGCTCGCACCTCCACCCGCACCGACGAGCACGGCGAGATGCTGCTGCTGTCGGAGCAGGCTCGCTCGCGGTGGGACCGGCCGACGATCAAAGACGGGCTCATGGCGCTCCAGCGCGCGCGAAGGCTCGGCGGCCGCGGGAGCTACGCTCTCCAGGCGGGGATCGCCGCGTGCCACGCCACGGCGGCGACGTGGGACACGACAGACTGGAGCCGGATCCTTCACGCCTACGACGAGCTCCTCACGGTCGCGCCCTCGCCGGTGGTGGAGCTCAACCGCGCGGTCGCCGTCTGCATGGTCGACGGGCCGGCGAAGGGTCTGGCCGCGCTCGCCGCGCTCGAAGCGCCTCTGGCAGCTTATCACCTGTTCTACGCGATCCGAGCCGATTTCCGCAGCCGCCTGGGCGAGGACGCCCGGGACGACTACCGGCGCGCACTGAACCTCACTGGCAACGAGGGCGAGCGCAGCTTCCTTCGCAGGAAAATCGACCCCGCCCGCTGAGAGCGATGTCGATTCGCGGCGTGGGCGATCGTCGTCCGGGTGAAAGACCAGGCGCTCCGACGGAGCCGAGAGTTACCGAGCTGGAAGAGAGCGACGGGCGCACTCGGTCCCGAGGGCGCTTGCGACCCAACCTGCAGAATCGTGAAAGTGAGCACCATGCACACCAAGAATCTCGGCAGTACCTTCACGGTCGACCAGACGCCGGAAGAAGCCTTCGCAGCCATCACGAACGTCCGTTCGTGGTGGTCGGGGCAGATCGAAGGGAGCACCGACAAGCTCGGCGCGGAGTTCACGTATCGGTACAGGGACGTCCACTACAGCAAGCAGAGGGTGACGGCGCTGATCCCTGGCAAGAAGGTCGTCTGGCTGGTCCTGGACAGCCATCTCGATTTCATCGAGGACAAGGACGAGTGGAACGGCACGGAAGTAACCTTCGAGATCGCGAGAAAGGGTGACAAGACCGTGGTCCAGTTCACCCACGTGGGGTTGGTCCCCGAGCACGAGTGCTACGACGCCTGCTCGAATGCATGGGGCACCTACATCAACGGTAGCCTGAGGAGCTTGATCGCAACGGGCAAGGGACAGCCCAACTGGAAGGAAAGAAGGGGCCGCCGCACGCAGCCGGCGGCGCGCTGAGCGCAGTTTCCGAAAGCTGACCCGGCGATGGCTCCCGGGATACCCGGGCGGCACCCTCGCGCCGAGCCGCAGCTCGAGGGTGTGGCGCGCCAAAGCTGCAGCTCGAGGGTGTGGCACGTCTCTGGCTCCGGACGGGGGCAGGTGATCGTGCCGAGCATGAAAGCAGCTGTCCGAGGCGCTGTGTCGTGCCTCCTGCTGGGGCTCCTGGCCCCGTGTGGGTGCGCGACCCAGGCCTCCGTGGCACGGGAGGACTTTGCGGTTCGGGCGCTCTGTCCCGGGGGGCGCGTCAGCGTCACGCGACGCGGAGATATCACGGGCGCCCAATACGATCCGCGCTCGGTGGACTGGGCGTCGACCACCGCCCGGCCTCACTTTCCGGGCGACCTGGAGCGGGACCGCTACGTCGCCGAGCTTTACGAGGGCCGCCGGAGGAGGTGGGCCGAGTTTGCCCAAAAGCCCGTCCCTGGCGTCTACGAGGCAGACGGATGCGGCGAGAGCGTCCTCTATGCATGCCGGTTCGATCGCGCGCCGCACGGGCGGCGCGTCTACCCGGTCTGCGAGCCCTTGGACATTCCGTCTTCGACGCCACCCTAGTCGCGGCTGCCCACCTGGGGCGGCGCTACGGACCCTAGTCGGCGGCGGGCTTGTTCGCGCCAGCTTCGCGGTCGAGGAGCTCGAGCAGCTTGGCCCTCGTAGCCAGACCGAGATGCCCTGCCGTCTTCTCTCCCTTCCGGAACACGAGGAGCGTCGGCACCCCGCGAATCCCGTAACGCTCGGCGGTGCGGGGCGACGCGTCGGTGTCCATCGTCACGACCTTGACCCTCCCGGCCGTTTCCGCCGCCACGCACGCCACGATGGGGGCCAGGGCCTTGCATGGCCCGCACCAGGTCGCGCCAAAGTCCACGAGCACCGGGACGTCCGCCTCGAGTACCTCCCTCGCGAAGCTGCTGTCATCTACCTCGATCACCTTGGCATGTGCGGTCATGTTGCCTCCATCGAGGAAGGTCCCGACCATGGCGCTTCTTACAGCGCGTAAGATCCATGGTTCTCTGCACCTTCTCCCACGATGGCAGCTGCTCGCGTAGAAGGCATTCTTGACGCGCTCGGTCGCGTGGTTCGCGCACAGCGCTCGGAGCTCGCGCGCCTGGCTCGGCGCGAGGGGCTGGGCGCCGAAGACGCCCTCGACTGCGCACACGACGCCTTCTGCACGTACTTGCAGCTCGCTCTGCGCGGCGAGCTCCCTGCCGATGCCGCCGGGCACGAGGCTCTGCTCGCCGGCATCGCAGTCAACGCGGCCAGGAACAAGCGGCGGCGTCACTACCTCGCGCGCCCTCACCAGCCGATCGATGCCGAGCCGAGCGACGGCGGCGCGTCCCCCGAAGCACTGCTAGCGCACGCGGAAGAGTGTGTCCGGCTCCGCGGCTGCGTCGACCGCCTATGCAAGACCCAGCGCACGGTCGTCATGATGCGCATGCTCGAGGAGCGCCCGGGCGAGGACGTCGCCGGAGCGCTCGGCATCACGCGGGCACGTCGACGTGCTCCTCCACCGCGCCAAGGCCTCGCTGCTGGTGTGCATGACCCAAGGAGACACCGAGCCCCGCCCTTGATGCTCGCAGGGGAGCGGGGTTGCGGGAGGCCATCGCGGGGCGCACAGGCCTCAACTCTTGGCTCGTCCGCAGGAGCCGCCCGCCGCCTCGTCGAGCTCCCAGCCGCCGCCTTCCTGGCGCCGGCGGTGCTCGACCCGCAGCTCGCTGCGCGCGTCCGGTGCGAGAAGCGCGCACGGGTCGAACCAGTGCTCCGTCACGGCTCGTGCGAGCACGGGGGTGAGCACGCCTCCGAACTCCGGGACGTCCGGACAGCGATGGTGCCAGAGGGCGGCGCGATCCGGAACCTCCCCGAAGGAAAGGACCTCCTTGACGCCTCCGTTGCAGTTCGTCGCGACGACCAGAACGCGGCCCGGCAGATCGGGCGTTGCGCGCTCCGGCAACACGAGGACGAGGTCGTGGTGGAACTCGCCCTGAGTCCAGTGCGAAGCTAGCTCGTAGCGGCCGAAGCGAGCCACAAGGTCTTCGAGCAGTGAGCCGAGCACGAGGTGCCGCGCGAGACGATCTACTTCAGCGGTCATACGGATTTGTAGCGCTCAAATGGGGCGTCCGCATGCCCACCCCATGGGTGACATGCGCCGCGTCCACTCGGGGCCACCGCCGTCAGACCGCGGCTGCATGGTAACCGGGCAAACCCGTCATCGACGGCGAACCATCAGTATCTGTGCTGCCAGAGCAGATCGAAGATCGTCGTCCCCGCATTACCCACCGTCGTCGACAACGACCAGTTCGTGATGAACCTCCAGTCCAGCGTGAGGAGCGTGGTGTCTGGGTTGACGCCGGGCGGAGGCTGCCCGAGGACGATCGCCAGCTGGACAGAGATGTCCTTGGCAACCTGGACCTCCACGTCGGATCGCGGGTTCGCAGCCTGGGACGTGTCGAGCTTGGCCGTGACCGCTCCCAGGCCGAGCTGGCTGAGCGCGTGATTGAGCGGCTGCGCTGCCTCTCCACCAACCTCCGCGAGCGCCATGCTCGCGGTGCTGCTCGACGGGCTCTGCGCCTGCTTGCCGTCGGCGTTGCCGTAGAGGAGGAGCTGCACGATCTCCTCGCGCGGCAGCTGCGGCTGCGACGAGAGCGTAACCTTCCCGGTCTTGAGCGGTCCCGTGAACGCCGCCGTCACGAGGGTCTTGTCGGGCGCCGTCCACTGGGCCCGAACGACGACCTGCGGGTTGGACGGATCGTCGCCGACGAAGGTGATGGTCCCGGTCTCGACGGTGAACTTCCGCCCCTGGACGTCCAGGGTCCCTCCTCTCTTGAGGAGGATCTGCCCGGTGACCTTCGACGCAGCCCGCGAGCTCACCTTCACGTTCCCGTCGAGATCGACCTTCAGCTCCGTCCCGCGCACGACGTGCACATCGGCCAGGTGCGCGGTGAGCGTGACGCCAGAGGCTGACCGCTGCGATGCGGTCGCCGCGGCGTTCTTCTCCGTTGCGCCGTTCTTCGTCGCGTTGTCCGTCGAGGACGGGTCGAGAGGCACGAGGACGAATTGCCCAGGGTCCCCGCGATGGGCACCGATGCGAACGTTCCCGGGCATCGGGCCCAGCATCTGCGGGTTGCCGCTCGCGCCCTGCGGCAGCTTGACGTTCATCTTCGGGACCTCGACCGCCACGAGCAACCCGCTGCCCGGCGGCGTCTTCGCGGTGACCTCGACGCGGCCGTCGACGTCACCGAGCGCCGTCCCCCCGGCAGAGATTGGGACGGGGGAGCTGCTCGGGATGGTGATGACCCCGTGGGCAGCCTTGAGCGTGGCTCCTTCGATCTGGGCGGTCGCCGCAGCGGCGAGCTTGCCCGTCAGTGCGGCGGCGGAGAGTCTCTCGAGCGTCACGGTGCCATCCGGCGCGAACTTCAAGTCTGCGGTGACGTCGTGTAGCTCCCCCCCTCCGGCAGAGGCCTCGACGACCCCCTGGGTGAGCGTCAGCCGCCCGTCCAGCTTTGCGCGCTGCGTCCGAGGATCGAGCTCGACGCTCGTTTTTCCGTCGATGCGCCCGTCGAGCTCGTCGAGCACGCCATCGACGAGCGGAAGCAGGGCTGCGATACGAAAGTTCTTCGCCACGAGGCTCGCCTGGAGTGGCTGCGCGGGGTCGAGCGCTGGCGCAATCGCTGTCCCCCACGACTCCGCCGCGTGGCCCTTCGTCTCCAGGAAGCCGTCGCTCTGGTCGATGCGGACGGTGGCATCGACGACGTGGCCATCGGCCTTGAAGAGAACGTTCGCCGAGCGGTAGCGGGTGCTGCCCACCGAGAGCGCGTCGACCGTGACCTTTGCGTCGGCGCGCGCGTCGGCGTGAAGACCCGTGACCGAGACATCCCCGCTCAGGGTCCCCGAAACAAGCTTGTCGTCCAAAGTTGCGATCGACTGCAGGGGAAACGATGCCATGTGCGCGCGGGCCGCTGCTGTCCACGGCGGTGGGCTTCCCTTCCCATCGAGGATCTGCGCCAGGACGGCGTCGATCTGCGCCTCGGCATCGAGCACTCCCCCGTCCCCGGTGCGAGCCTTCACCGACCCGGTCCCATGTTGCCCGTCGTAGTGGGCGGCCACGTCGACGTCGAGAGGCGTGCGCATGTTTCCCGAGAAGCTCGCGTGCCGGAAGGTCGCGGCGACGTCCACCCTCGGGGCCACGATGGTGCCCGCGACGTCGACGTTGCCGCGGACGCGCCCCGTCACATACTGCTGCTCGAGGATGGGCGGGAGGCTCCCAAGACCGCGCTCGGGGACGACGAGATGCACGTCGAGGCCCGTCGTACGCAGATCGTCCGTCAATTGCCCCGCGCTGCGAAGAACGTCGGCATAGGGGAGGTGTGTGAGGGTCGCGTCGAGCTGCGCGAGCTGCCCGGTGGCGTCGCGGGCCTTGGTCGAAATCCGCAGCAGCCCGGTGTGTCCGTCGATACCGCCCGCGATGGAGAAGTCGATGCCGGCCAGGCGCCACGCCGGGGGCGGATGCACGAGTACTCCGTCGATATCGCGCTCCGTGGAGACGGGCGGCGCCAGGACGAGCTGTTCGGTCGTCAGGTCGAGGTCCATCCCTGGCGTGACGGCGTCCGCGCTCTCCCTCGTGAGATGGGCCCGGAGGGCCACGCGACCTTGCGCCTCACCGACCGGCGCGTCCCCCGTCGGTACGAGTGCGACGAGCTTCGCCAGATCCGCGTGTGCGTCGACGTCGACCGAGCCAAACACCTCCCTCCAGCCTTCCGCCGTGAACGCCTCCATGCCGCCGAACGTCAGCCGGGGCGCGTTCAGGTCGAGCACGGCGGCGCCGGGGATCTCGGCATGCACCTTCCCCACCGCCGTTTGGCCGCCGAGCGAGAAGGCCACGTGCGCGGAAGCGTCCCTCGCCTTGCCGGCGGCCACGTGCGCCGCGTCCAGCACGAGCCGGCCTTCGCCTGCCCCACGCCGCAGGCCGACGTCAGCGTCGAACGTGATCGTTCCGCCCTGGAGCCTCTTCTCGATGTGGGCCAGGCGCGCCAAGCGCGCCAGATCGAGGGCCCTCGTCGCGGCGCGCACCCGCAGCTCCGTGGGCGACGCCAGGACCGCCGCGGTGAGCGGAGCGCCAAGCCCATCGATGCGCGCGTCCTCGACGCTGAGAGCCCCACCTCCCACCTTCACGTCGCGGGCGGTGATGATGGACTTCTCACCTCCCCGCGCCAGGCCCACGCGGAGGCCATCCAGCGACACGCCGCCCTGCACCGCGAGGTCGACCGCCGCGTCGATGTCCGGCGTGTCTGGGCCGCGGGCCGAGGCCGTGACGTGGGCCGCCCTCGCCGTCCCCTGAGCTCGGACCTCCGCCGATGCGAAGCGCAGGCCAGCTGCGACCAGCCCCCGCGAATGTACCTGCGCGTCGATCTCCGGCGTATCGAGCGACCCGCGCACGCGGGTGTCGACGGACGCGCTGGCCGCACGCGTGCCCCCGGAAGCGAGGCCGGCCACGTTTGCGTGAAGGTCTGCTTCGACCGTCCCCTTGGTAATGTCGGCTTCACCGGCGACCGAGATCCGGACGCTGCCGGACAAGGCGTGGCGGAGCTCGGGGATCTGCTGCAGGTCGGCCGCGCTCGAGTCGAGCTGGAAGCCGACGGTGGACGAATTGCCCTTCGGGGCCACGTGGACGGTCAGCTTCGTGGGGGCGCCCCGTTCGTCCACGACGACCTCGGCGTCCGAGCGGAGCTCCTTGGCCGAGCTCAATGACAGCGCCGCGTGGAGCAACGCGCTCGGCAGTGCGTGGTGCCCCAGGTCGCCTCCGAGAAATCGGACCGCCAGGTCGCCGGAGAGCGCTCCGTCCGCCTGGCGCTTGGCGAAGACCTGGCCCGTCAGCCCCAGGCGCGAGCGTGGTGCAGAGGGTGCAAGCTCATGGAGGTCGATGCCGCGCGCGCGCAGGGTGACGTTCGCCGTCTGCTCGCCTCGAAGGACGAGGGGACCTGTGGCGTCGAGGGCCGCCTCACCGATGCCCGTGTGCAGGTCGACCTCGACGCCCGCCGGCGTCCCGTGCGCCTCGAGGTGCAGCCGCGCGGACCGGTCCACCGGCGATGCCGGCCAGACCGTGCGGAGACTGTCAGGCCGCACCTCCGGCATGTCGACCACTGCGTCGATCCGGTCGGCGACGAGTGAGCCGCGGATCGACTCCGCGATCGCACCTACCGTACCGTCCCACGCGATGCGCGCAAAGGTGGGCACGGTGGCGGCGGTCGGCTTCTCCACGTGCGCCTCGAGCGAGCCGACGACGTCAGCGCCGTTCGCGATCCGACGCATGCGGATCTTCGCGTTCGCGACGTCGGCTTCCATCCGGTCGGGGCCATGAGTGAACGCGCCGCGGAGGCCGTCGATGTCCGTATCGAGAGGCGGCGCGCCGACGGGCCGGCCGTGCACCCACGCGTGCCGTACGGAGACGCGTGGAATGACGACACGCACACCACGTGCGTTGGCGTTCGGATTCCGGTTCGGAGGGGGGCTCGCGAACGCGTTCAGGAGCTCCAGGGCCCCCTGGGCATCGGTGTCGACGGAGAGGTCGACCGAATCAATGGCGATGCCAAAGAAGCGCAGCGTCAGCGGGCCCCTCCGGTCGAGCAGCGCTGACCGCGCAGCGGCTAGTGTGGCGAGGCTGACGTGGACGCCCTGCACCGCAAGCACGCGGCGGCCTGTTGGATCGTCGAGCGTCGCGTCGGCGCCCGCGACTCCGGAGACCCAGATGCCCGTCACGCGGCGGATGATGAGCCGCCCCCGGAAGGTTGCCGCGAGCACACGGTTGGCCTCGGCCACGACCAGGAGCCGGGCCCGCGGCGTGTTCAGGTGGGCGAGAACTCCGCCGACGACCGCTAGCACGAACAGGAGCACGGCGGCCAGTGCCACGCCACCGCCTCGCAGCACACGCATCACGAAGCGCCGACGGGACGACGACGGCGCTGCGCGAGATCCTGGCGTCCCGTCACGCCCGGGATGCGTCGTGCTCGACATCAGTACGCCTGGCCGATCCCGATCGCGATGGCGAGAGGTACTCCGAGGATCGTCGGCTGCGCGCCGTTCAGCGGGTTGGCGTTGTACGCGGCCGTCTCGTTCTTGTAGCCGAGCACTTGGAGCGGCTGGACGCGGTAGCCGATGTCGACGCGGATGGGCCCGGCGGGGGTGTCGTACGCGGCGCCGACCCCGCACGACAGGTGGAGGTAGCCCAGGCGGATGTTTCCCTCGGACGGCGAGACATCCCCCATGTCGCAGAAGATCGCGGCAGAGAGGGGACCGGAGATGTCGACGCGGACCTCGTTCTGGAGCTCCCACAGCGTGAAGCCGCCGGCGGGCAGGAAGCAGCTCTGCGGGTTGAAGCCCGGCTGATTGGGATCGCAGCTGAACTGCACCTGCTGCGCGGCCGTCGCGGCGTTGAGGAAGGGAATGACGCCGTGCGGGCTGACGCCGAGGATGGGAAAGCCGCGGTTGGTGGACGGTCCACCGGAGAAGAAGCCGCGGAAGTACATGACCTGCTCGTCGTGCACGAGTTGCGCCCGCGCAGCCTCTGGCGCACCCGGCTCGGACGTGGCGGCCGAGCTCTCGAGCTCCGCCTGCCAGTTCTTTCCGTAGTTCGACGACCAGAGGAACCCGATCGACGCTCGCGTCGCGAAGGTTACCCCGCGGGCGACGGGCACGTACGTACGGACCTCGGGCTGGACGCGCACGTCGGTCGCCGTGCCGCCGAAGATCCCGCCGGCGATCTGGAAGGTGTTCCCGACGTAGAGCCCCGAGTGGGGTCGGGTCGCCTGATCACGAAGGTCGAGGTGCGCGACCAGCTCCGGAAAGGAAAGAAAGACCGTCTCGAGCGCCGGGTCGAGACCCTGCACGTACGCAAACGGATTCTCGATCTGCAGGTTGTAGTCGAGGGCGACATACAGTTTCTTCCAGAAGGTCCGGTCGACGCCGATCGGAAGCTTCACCTCGCGGTACCCGACGACGGGCGAGCTCGGGGGCGGGTTTACCTCGACGAGGAGAGGAAAAATGTTGAACTGGGGCCGCGCGAACGCCGCTGTGCGCGGTTCGATGAACTGCGGCTGGCGTAGCTCGGTCTTGAGCCACTCTTCAGGCAGAAGCTTGATCGGGCCATGGAAGTTGTCGATCCGCAGCGGGTAGAAGACCACGCCCGGCTTGACGGTGACGGTGAAGTCACGCAGGCCGCCGAAGAAGTTCTTGTCCTCCCACCCTGCCACGAGGTGGGCCTCCGACTTGATCTCGTCGATCTCGAGACCGCCGCCCAGCGTGATCTGATGGAGTCGCGTCGGCTCGGTCTTCACCGTGAGCGGGACGACGTGGTCGGGCGCAGGTGGGCTCGAAAGCTCGGGTATGATCTCGACCGCGCTGAACACGCCGAGATCGAGCAGCGCCTGCGTCGCCGAGCCGATCTCGGCGGTCGAGTATTGCGCCCCCTCCTTGATATCGACCACGCGTCGCAGCGGGCCCTCGGGCAACTCCTGGTCGCGCGTCTTCTTGCTCTCCGGCTCGATGCTCGTGATGCTGATCGGCCCGAACACGGCGCGCGGTCCGGGAGCCACCGAGAAGCCGTAGTCTGCCGTGTGCTTACCGATGTCGAGCTCCGCCTGCGACTCGACCCTCGCCCACGCGTAGCCGCGGTCGGTGAGGGCCCTTTTCACGGACCCCTCGGACTCCTTGAAGGCCTTCTCCTCGAAGCGCTCGCCGCGCTTCAGCGCGAGCCTCGCGCTCGCCTCGGCCGCGGCGGCGACGTCCGCCGGGAGTCCCTCGAGCCCCACCACGCGGATGTCGCGGTTGATCGTGGCGGGGCCCTCGTCGACGACGATCTGGACACGGACGTGATTGGAGCGGACCTGATCGACCCGGGCGACGCGCGCATGGGCGTCAAGGAAGCCTTCGGACCGATAGAAGCGCTCCACGCGTGCCATGTCGTGTTGCAGGACTGCCTCGTCGTAGACCGAGTAGTCGTAGGCGATACCCTGGAACAGGAAGAGGAACTTGGCCGTTGCCTGCGTTGCGAGCTTGTCCTCTACCTCGCTGGGCTTGAGCTCTTTCGCGTTCAGGATGCGGACCGAGTCAACCGCCGACCGACCCGCGGGGATCTTGCTGCAACCTAGAGCCCCGAGCAGCAGGAGCAAGAGCGCAGCCCGCCGGGAGGCTCCAGCACACTCCGCTCGTCGCCCCATCGCTCGGCCAGGCCCCCCTCTTGCTATCCATCCGGAAGTGACTCGACCATGGCCCATGCTGGCTGGGACGCTGGTGCTCGGTGCGTGCGGCGGTCGCTACCCCCCTCGTCCGCCGCTCTCCCCGCAAGCAAGTAGCGCGCTCGTGAGGATCGAGCTGAGCCCGCCGCCAGGGCGCGTCGAGTCGATCCCGAAGCAGCCCACCACAGCGGACGCGTGGGTCGACGGGGAGTGGATCCTCAGGCACGGCCGCTGGTACTGGCTACTGGGACGCTGGGTAAAGGTGCCACGGGGCGCGACGTATTCACCGTGGGTCGTCGTTCGTGCTTCCGATGGAACGCCCTTCTATGCGCCAAGTGTGTGGCGTAGCGCTGCGGGCGCCGTCATCCCGGATCCGCCAGCCCTGGCGTCTGCAACCACGAGGAGCACGGCCGTGGTAAGCCCGGAAGGCGACCGCGAGGGCACGGGACGTGTTCTCAACGTGGCACCGCCCGCAGGCCCGCACCCCGAGGGCGCTCGGCCATCGGATCAGCCGCGAAGGGACAGCCCCAGCGACACGCCATAGACCGCCGCGGCGACAATCCAGATCACACCCCGTACGTGCATCCGCGCCTGCCATCCCCACCAAGGCGCCAGCGGCGCAACGACGAGCGCAACCAGCCCACGCCACCGCGGCCCGCGACGCATGAGACCAAGCGCCAGCGTGACATGTACGGTCACGAGCGTGGCAAAACCGAGCACGAGGATGGCTAGGACAAGCACGCGAGGTGCGGTGGATGTAGCAAGGGAACGGCCAGAATGTGTCGAGGGGGGCTAAATTTAGTTCAGCACCGACATCGGGTGACTGTCGATCACCTCGGACAGCTTGCGAACTCGGCCGCAGCGCAGGCAGGCCTCGGCACACGCCATCGTTCGGGCGAGGATGGGTTGACGCGCGATCCACACGTGGCCGCAGTCGGGGCAGGAACACCAGGCACGGCCCTGCGAGGCCAGGCTCGGCGGGCCCTTTTCTTCCTTCGTCGACACGACGCGCATTCCGTTAGCGTCCGTGGCGGTCATGCGCGAACGAGTAGCGACACGAGCTTAACGGCGATCATGCGCTGGCGTCGGCGCTCGAGTCTCCGCCCGGCCCGGCGCGCCAGTCAGGTCAGCGGTCGAGCTTGGCCGACGAGCTGTCGGACCAATGGAGGGATCGTGCTTGAAACTGGACGACCGCTGGCTTCGGGTGAGGTTGCAATCGCGTTGACAGCGGGCGGCGGGGCGGCTTCGATGCCGCGGTGGAACGGGGGGAAGCCGTCGCAGCGATGCTCGTCATGTTGGCGTCCGCCGCCTGCTCCCGGGCAGGTGAGGTCGCGTTGGCGGACGCGGGGCACTAGCAATGCGGGTGCAGTCTCAGCACCAACCGGCGCCGGTGCGTGGGAGGATCGACTGCACGTCACCCGGAGAAGCGACACGAGGCTCACCATCGCCAGCCTTCACGGGCTCGTCGCAGCTTCAGGTCTACCTGCGCAGGGTGAGGGACCTTCAGGGCACCGACGCCGGGCGCGCCGTCTTCGTCACCGCCGCCCCCCGGTACGCGCTTCGGCGACCTCTGGCGCGCGATCGACGCAATGCGAACGAACTCCGACGGCAAGGAGCTACTGCCAGAAGTCAGCCTCTACTGACTCCAAGCGCTCGTTGACCAGGTTGGCCCGCCGCGCGCCACCGGGCTTCGCCAGTCCACGTTGGACTTCCCCGGCCGGAAGCGATCCGGATCCCGGTGAACGATCGCCTCTGCGAGCGAGCGGTACGTGTGCGTCGCGCTCGGCAGCCGTCGATCCTTCGGGCTCACACCCGACACCGGCCCGCTGACGTGCTCGAAGGCGTCCGTGGCGACCACCACCGTCGCATCGGGGATCCGGAGCGCCTTCCTCGCGAGGGCCTGCTCATTCACCCAGAACGCTTCGGGATCGCGCGCGCGTCTGCCGCGAATCGAGAGGACGGTCGGCCAAATCGTCGATCGTGGGACTGCAGGAAAGCCCCGGCTCGAGCTTCTTCAGCATGGCGTCGGTGAGCGTGAACGGCTTCGTACCCTTCGGTCCGACGACGCGAACGCCGGCAAAGCTCTTGGACCGGGCGGACGTGGGCGGAGAGCCTTCGGGCAACACCCTCCGTATCCCGATGGGGCGTGCGGCGATGACGCGCATCGCGTGAGGCTCGAAGTGACCTACGGCGGCGCCGAGGCTTGGCCAGGGCATGGGAGTATCGTTCGTCGTCGTTGCCGCCGCGTCGAGCACGTCGAGGATCGCGGAGCGTGTGAGCGCGGCGGGGACCTCGCCCTCGGGCGGCAGCCATCCTTTGATCGTGCGGATCGCCGTGGAGGACGAACCGTGCACCAGGCGCCAGCGTGCCGTCCTCGTCCACGAATTGCGCGAGCCACGGAAGGACGGCGTCTCCGTACCGCTCGTAGGGAGCGATGTTGTCGTCGCCCCGTGGGGAGTTGCGCCACTCTATCCGGCACGCTTCGCGGATGAACTCTTGCGCGTCGGCGAGCGACAGCAGCGCCGCCCAGACGTAGTCGCCGTCCGCAGGGCGCGCGATCTGTCCAGGAATGACGTGCGGGCCTCCCACGACGAATTTTTCGGCTGCTCGTGCGCGTCGGCCAGCGGCATGAGGCCGCGATGGTCGAGCTCGACTCCGAGATCACGAAGTGCGGACGCTACCCAGGGGCCCATGGCTCGCAGAATGCCAGATCTCGTGACACCAGCGGACGTTTGCGCTGCGCGATCCCGACCGCGAAAGCTCGCGCAGCCTCTCGGTATGCGGCCGGGAGATCAGCGGGCCGACTGGATGGCGAAGAGCGCCCTCTCCACGAACGGCGCCGCGTGCTCGCGGAGCTGCGCGTTCGGGTACTCGAGCGACTCGATCATCCGCGCTACGGCGGCGCCTCCACCGGAGAGCACGCGGATGACCGCGTCGACGTCCTCCGGTGCAAACGCTCGGACCGTGAAGAACACGAGGTTTCGGACAACGACGTCGTCCAGCCTGAGCGCGAGGAAGACTATCGCGTTTGGGTTGACGGTCACGGCGTGGAGCACCTCTCGCAGCGAGGGCTCGTGCATCCCTCGCACGTGCTCGAGCAGCGAGTCCTTCCACCACCCCTGCGCGATCGCCTTCGCGACCAGCGGAACCAGATCCGCGGGTAGCTCGGCTGGGTGAGCGCGCAGGCAGGCGATGGCGAGGAGTCCGACGTCGGGCGAGCTCTTCGAGCTGTCGTCGGGCGCCGCTCGGAACAATGCGTCGGTGTCGACGCCGCGCTCCCTCAGCGTCGCGAGGATCGATAGACTCAGTTCCTGGATGCGGGCGCATTGCTCCGTCGTCGCGGCGCGCTCGTCGAGAAGGACACGGCCCCACGATCGGCTCACCAGATCCGCGGCGTCCGCAGGCGACAGCCCGAGCACGGCTTCGCGAGCGTGGTCCAGGTCGAGCCCCTCGAACGCGACCGCTGCGAGGATGCGTTCGAAGTGCCAGCGGCGCGCGCGGCCCTCGACCTCTATAGCGATCGGGCGAAAGGCGAGCGTACTGCCGGTGAGGAGCTCCTCGAGCTCGTCCGGCCGACGGAGACCGAGCGCCGGACACGCGACCTTCAGGCCCACGAGCGTCTCGACGGCGAGCCGCTCCAGGTCCCCGAGCTCCTCCGCGGCGAGGTTCCGACGGTGGGTCGTCCGACCCGGGCCCGCGAACATCAGCGCCTCGATCGTCTTGCCGAGCGCAGTCCGCGCAGCGCGCGTCGGCATGCCACGCGTTGCTTCGGCCAGCGGGGGCGGGACGCCAGCCGGCAGCGCGTCCGGGTCGAAGCGTGGATCGCCGCGAAGCGCGGCGAGCGCCCGGAGGGCGTACTCTGTGGCATCGGTCCTCGCCCAGGGGAGCACGGCCATGGCGAGCACATCGCTCGAAGCCGCCTGGTGCGGGCCCCTCGACCAGCTCCACTCCGGCGGCAGCGCCACGGGCTCGGTCACGTGTGCGAGAATCGCAGCAATCCCTTCCCGGGACAGCGCATCCGCCAGGAACGCGAGCGCGACGGCTGCGGAGAGCCGGACGAGCGCATGGTCGCCCGCGAGCTTCGCGGTGGCGAGCTCCCGCAGGGAATGCCCCGGTAAGCCTAGCCGGTCGTGCACGACTCCGAGCGTGAGTAGCCCCGTGGCAAGCGCCTCCGCGCTCCGCTCCTCTGCCGCGATCGACAGCAGCGCGCGGGCATCGTTGACTGTCGCGTTCGCGCAGGACGCCAGCAGATACGCTCCTGCGACGCGGCGGTGGGCCGACGCGTCCATCGACCACGCGCGATAGAGCTCGATGTTCCGGTCTACGACGGCGGCGATGTCTTTGCGCGTCGTCGGGAGCCGCCTCGAGGCCGCGGGCGCCGACATGATGGCCGTCCCCGAGAGGGCCGCAAGCGTCGCCAGCCAACCGAGCGCTCGTGCTCCGTCCGGAGGCGACATCGCCCTGGCGCGCGCGACGAGCACCTCGGCGACCTCCGGCCAGAGCAGCGAGTCATGGAAGATGACCTCGTCGATCCCTCGGGCGAACAGCACCGCCTCGACCTGCGCCGCGTCCGCGCACGCCGCGAGCGCGCCGACGAGCGTCTCTCTGCAGCGATCCATGTCGCCGTCGGCCCACGCGGCGAGAAACGACCCGCTGGCGCGCGCGATCCACGCAGGCTGCTCCTCTGCCACGGTTCATGTTCGCATTTGCAGGCTGCGTCCGTCACCTACTGGAGGCTCCACGGCCTCGAGACTTCCCGGCCTGTGCGCTACCTGCCTTCCGGATATCCGACCGATTGGCCGAAGAGGACGCGCTGCCCGGCGCGCAGCTTGAGCTTTCGCGCGAGCCCCACCTTGTCGCAGTTGTGAAACCAGGCGGCAAGTCCCTGCGAGGCTGCGAACAGGTACACGTTGCCGGCGATGAGCCCCGTATCGACGAAGTAGTACGACTTCTGCACCTCGGGGTCCTGCAGGCCCGGCTCCTGGAATCCCGACGTATGAGTGAGGCGCTCGATGTCGACGACGTAGATGAGCTGCACCGGGGCTTTCATCGCTACGTTCTTCTGGCCCGGGCTGATGGCCATCGCGCGCACGTCGACCGGCAGGACCAGGTGCAGGCTGTGGCGACCGGCCTCAAAGCGATAGACCCCCTCCTCCAGGGCAACGAAAACGTCGACCTCCTGCGAGTTGCTCGCGGAGGCGGCGGTTACGCCGCGGCCGCCAAACGGGCCCGTCGGCCGATTGACCCCGCACGCTGCCCATAGCAGGTTCGACAGCAGTGGAATCGGGAGCTTCTCATCGCTGATCTCCCGCGTCGTCTGCCGACGTCGGAGGGATTCCGGTAGCGATTTACCAGCGCGCAAATTGGGCGGTGGCAGGACGACGGGTTTGCCCAGCGAGGAACGCGGGGGACGGCCAACGGACGGTGCTCGGCCGATGCGTGGCAGTTTCTTCGAGATCATTGTCGTTCTTCCTTCCGTCGTCATTCGTGAACGCACGACAGAGCCACTAGTGACTAGCGTCGTCGGCCGCCCCCGTGAAACGCGCCTCCCTGGAGCCGACGGCGACGCCGGCGAGGAGGCTGGCTTCAATCCGTGTGGCGTTCGTCCTGGTGAGGCTCATGGGCGTGGCATCGGTTGCACGCCCCATGCCCCTCGTCGTCGTCGACCGCATTCGGGATGTCCCGACGGCGAACGGAGAAACTTGCGCCTCGGCGCATCTTCTGCGCTCGGCGATCTGGACGCCCGGCCCCCTTCGATGCGGACCCCGACGTCCGTGGCACCCGGAACAGACGCTCCCGGGGACGGCCCGTGGCGTCGGCGACGAGCGGCATGGGATGTGCGACGGGGGTGGAAGGAGGTCTCCAATGGCGTGGACGCTACCGCTCAGGGAGGTGACGTTGGACTACGTGCCCATCGTCGGTGGAAAGAACGCCTCGCTCGGCGAGATGCTTCGCGAGCTCGCGCCGCTCGGCGTGAAGGTGCCCGACGGATTTGCCGCAACGGCCGATGCGTACCGATACTTCTTGCGCGCCGCCGGCCTGGAGCCCGAGCGACGGAGTTGGTCTTGCGCGGATGCTCGGCTGGCGGGGAGCGAGCCGCTACTACCACCCGAGCTACAAGGAGGGCTTTCTCCTCGAATGCGCTGCAGTGAGAAGGGTCCGTGAGGAGTCGGGCTCATGAACCTCAAGCTGATGATCCCGTTCTGCCGCACCCCCGAAGAAGGAAAGAAGGTGCTCGAGACGATGCGCGAGGCAGGCCTCGCTCGGGGCGAGCGGGGGCTCGAGGTTTACGTGATGGCGGAGATCCCCTCGACCATCCTTCTGGCGGAGCGCTTCGCCGAGATATTCGATGGCTTCTCGATCGGCTCGAACGACCTCACGCAGCTCACGCTCGGCGTCGATCGCGACTCGACGACCGTGGCATCCCTCTTCGATGAGCGTAACGAAGCCGTCGCGTGGTCGTGCGCACGCCTCATCGCCGCTGCGCACGAAGCGCACCGAAAGGTAGGCATCTGCGGGCAAGCACCGAGCGACTATTCCGACTTCGCAGCGTTCCTCGCTGCACGCGGAATCGACTCGCTCAGCTTGAACGCGGACGCGCTCGTTCGCACGACTCTTCGCGTGCTCGCCGTGGAAACGGAGCTCGCAAAGGACCGCGCCGTGCGGTCCACTACGGGTTGATTGGCCCGGTCTCTGCTTAGCCTCCATGCCCCCCGCCCTGCCAAGAACGGAGCTACGTGGGCACACACTGTGTCTCGTCGGCGAGCTCCGGATGACCGACGCCGCGGGACTGTGGCGGGACATCTCCCGGATCGCCGCCCAGGCCACGGGACCCGTCCTCGACATCGACCTCGCCAAGGTCACCGCCCTCGACGGGGCGGTGATGTCTCTGCTCGTCGAGATGCGCGCGCGGCTCGTCGCCAAGGGAATCCGATGCGGCATCGTCGGCGCCCCCGAGCTCATACGACCGCTCGTTCACCTGTACCACGGCGACGAGGCACTCCACGCCAGCGTCCCGCATACTCGCGACTCCCTCGTGGACCGGATCCGGCACGCGACGCGCCGGTGGACCGGAAGCTTCCGCCTCGCCGTCACGTTCGCCGGCGAGGTGACCGCGTCTGTCGGGATGCTGGTGCGCCAGAAAGGTACCGGCAACTGGCGCGCCCTGCCTGGGCTCATCGAGCGCGCGGGGACGGACGGAATTCCCATCGTATTGCTCCTCAACTTCCTCGTCGGCTTCGTCATGGGTTTTCAGTCCGCTCACCAGCTCAAGCTATACGGCGCCAACATCTTCGTTGCTGACGTGGTCGGCATCTCGGTCACGCGAGAGCTGACGCCGTTGATGACCGCCATCATCATGAGCGGGCGCTCGGGTGCCGCGTTTGCCGCCGAGCTGGGGACGATGAAGGTGTCCGAGGAGATCGACGCGCTTCGGACCATGGGGTTCGTTCCGGGCCCGTACCTGGTGCTCCCGCGGATCCTCGCGCTCGCGGTGGTAGCTCCCGTGTTGACGCTGCTCGGCGACATCGTCGCAGTCTCCGGCGGGGTGGTCGTTGCCGTCTCCAGCCTCGGCGTCACCCCCCGCGGCTACCTCGCCGAGCTACGAACGGCCGTGGTGCCATCCGACGTCTGGACGGGCCTCGCGAAGAGCTTCGCCTTCGGTATCGCGATCGCCTTTATTGGATGCCAGCAGGGCTTCGCGACGCGCGGGGCGGCCGAGGGGGTCGGGCGCGGGACCACGTCCACGGTCGCCACATGTCTCTTCACGATCGTCGTCGTCGATACGCTATTCACCGTTCTCTTCCGAGTCTTCGGCGCATGAGCCCCCGAACCATCATCGAAGTTCGAGATGTCTCGATCGGGTGGAGCCAGGCCGAGGTGCTCGTCGAGCGCGCGAGCTTCGACATCCGTGAGGGCGAGATCTTCGGCATTCTTGGACGCAGCGGCTGCGGCAAGACCACGCTCCTCCGCGAGCTCATTGGCCTCGAGGAGCCGCTCGCCGGGCATATTTCGATTGCCGGAATCGGCGCGCCGTCGCTGGGTGCGACGAGGCCCAAGTTCGGCGTGATGTTTCAGCAGGGAGCGCTGTTCGGCTCGATGACGCTGGGGGAAAACATCGCCCTGTCTCTCGAGAGATGGACCGATCTTCCAGGCGACGCCATTCGCGCCATCGTCCGCGCAAAGCTCCGCCTCGTGGGCCTCGAGGCAGCCGAGCACCAACTCCCGGGAACGCTCTCGGGCGGGATGCGCAAACGCGCGGCCATCGCCCGCGCAATGGCGCTCGAGCCTTCGTTGCTCTTCCTGGATGAGCCGTCGTCTGGCCTGGACCCCGTGACCTCCGCCGAGCTCGACCGATTGATTACGACACTTCAGCGAGGCCTCGGCCTCACGGTCGTCCTCGTGACCCACGAGCTCGGGAGCATCTTCGCGATCGTCGACCGGTGCGTCGTGCTCGACCGCGTGTCCCGGAGCATCGTGGCCACGGGCGTCCCGCGTGATCTCCGCGGGAGCGCCGATCGGCGCGTGCAGAGCTTTCTGAATCGCCAGCCGGAGGACGCGTGATGTCAGCGAGCACGACGTACTTCAAGGTAGGGTTCCTCGCAATCGTCGGACTGAGTGCTGCGACCGTCGCGGCGTTCGGCCTCGGGATGCGCGTGACCCGACAGGATACGGTCGACTATCACTCGTACTTCGACGAGTCGGTTGAAGGACTCGAGGTCGGGGCACCAGTCAAGTACCGGGGCATGCCGATCGGGAGTGTGCACGGATTTCAGATTGCACCTGACAACAGGAGAGTCGACGTCACACTCGATCTCGCTGCGAGCGATGTTCGCCGGCTTGGATTGCAGAACGTCTCTCCAGAGCTTCGTGCACAGCTCGGAACGCAGGGGATCACGGGGGTGAAGTTCATCGACATCGACTTCTTCGACCCGAGGACTAGTCCGGCATCCGCGCTCTCGTTTCGCCCGGCCGAGCACTACATTCCCACGACGCCCTCCTTGTTGAAGGGACTGGGGGACAGCCTGCAGCCGGTCCTTCAACGTTTGCCCGTGCTCGTCGACACTGCGGTCGCCACCCTGCAGCGGGTCGAGCCCATCCTCGGCGACTTCTATGGCGAGCGGCTGCCGGGGCGCATCGGGCAAACGCTCGACGACGCCGACGGTGCGGCGCGAGACCTCCGGGCGCTCCTGCATGGAGTGGATCGTGCGCGCATCCCCGACAAGGCAGCGAACGCGATCGAGACCTTCACCGCTGCCGTCGCGAAGGTAGAGGAGATGATGAATCGCGTTAATGGTGATGCGGGCCTCGTGGCCAGCGCTAAGCGGGCGACGGACAGCATCGGCGACCTTGGACGCATCACGTCCGGGTCGGCGACGGATCTCGGCCAAACTCTGCGAGATCTCGACGAGGCGGCACAGGCAGTGCGCGACTTGGCAGAGGGCGTCGAGCGAGACCCGGACATGCTGGTAAAGGGCCGGGCGAGAGAGAGGGTGCGATGAGAGCGCTCTTCTGGGCCCTCTTGCTGCCGGGCTGCGCTCTGTTCGCGAAGACGACGCCTCAGGAGATCCGTTACTTCTCGCCGGAGAGAGTGAATGCCTCGACCGCGTCATCGCCTCGCGAGGAGGGCGCAGCCCCACTACGCCTCGGTCATTTCACCTCGAGCGCCAACCTCCGCTACAGGATCGTTCACCGTGACTCCGACTTCGAGATGGGCGAGTACGAGAGCTTGCGGTGGACGGACGACCCGGAGGTGTACGTCCGGCGGGCCCTCGTTCGCGCTTTGTTCGAAGAGCGACCGCTCAAGCAAGAGGTGGTCGGTGCGCCGCCCACCCTGGACGTGGACGTCGTCGTGTTCGAAGAGGTCCGGCGTGGCGCTCACCGCGCGGGCCGCGTCGAGCTCCGGTACCAGCTTCAGCACGAGGGGCGGATCCTCGCCAGCGGCCTCGTGACGCGTGAGCGCTCGGCGGAGTCCGGCGCAGCCGAGCCGGTCGTCGCGGCAATCGCTGGCGCCATGGACGACGCTGCTTCCGACGTGGCCACTGCCGTCGCGTCTCGCCTCGCCGGTTCCAGCGGACCGACCGTGGCGCCTGGACCCAAAGGCCACGCAAGCGCGCCATAGTACGTCCGGTCGTCAGCGCCGAAGTCCCTTCGCTTCCAGCGTGGCTCGGTCCGGTCACCCGAACGTGACGCCAATCGTGCGTGCAGACGCGATCAGCGGGCCGTCGATATCCACCGATCTGTGAAGCGACCGTCCGTCCGCGAAGGCAACGGACGCGATCCGGCCATCGCGGATGGACAGCATGCGACCGAAGGCTCCCGCGGCGCAGAGGTCGAGCGCGTGCGCGCCGAGCTGCGTGCCAAGGGCGCGATCGAGCGCCGAAGGTGAGCCGCCGCGCTGCAGGTGGCTGAGGACGGTGAGCCGTATCTCGTGGCCAAGCTCGGCGTGCACAAGCTCGTCGGCCAGCCGGGCCCCTGCACCACCGAGGCGCGCGAGGCGGCCCGGTCGGGGCCCCTCGATCTCGGAGGCCGTCGTGTCGCCTCTCGGGGTCGCCCCCTCGGCGATCACGACCATGGAGAACCTGAGCCCGAGCCCCTCGCGCTCGCGGATCTTCGCCACAATGGGTTCGATGCCGTAGGGGAGCTCCGGGATGAGGATGACGTCCGCCCCGCCGGCCACGCCGGCGTGAAGGGCGATGAAGCCGGCGTGGCGGCCCATGACCTCCATGATCATCACGCGGGCATGCGCCTCCGCCGTCGAGTGAAGTGCGTCGATCGCGTGGGTCGCCGCGTAGACGGCGCTGTGGAAGCCGCAGGACAAGTCGGTGTCCGCCAGATCGCTGTCAATGGTCTTTGGGATGCCCAGGCACGGCATCCCCAGCGCCGTGAACCGACGGGCGGCGAGCATCGTTCCGTCGCCTCCCATGAGGACGAGGCCGTCGACGTCGAGTGATCGGAGGCGATCGACGATGGCCGGCCCAGCGCTCTCCGTCCCGGTGCCCGTCTTCGCGGGGAGAAAGAACGGGTTGATGCGGGTAGAGCACCCGAGGACGCAGCTGCCCTTGGGCAGGATTCCTCGCACTTCCGCGAGCGTGATCGGCGTGATCCCCACTGGGTCGAGCAATCCTTCGAAGCCGTAACGGCTGCCGAGGACCTCGACCGATCGCCTGTGGGCCGCATGGACGAAGGCGCGAACGACGGCTTTCACGCCCGGGGCATCCCCCCCACCGCTGAGGAGGCAAACCCGGCGCACGTCTCCACCTGCCGAGAAGGGTCGGCCTGACACGTCAGCCTCCCGCAGCGGGAGAAGCGAAGGCGCCAATTGCTCCTGGGTGCAGTGGCGGGAGTCCCGTGAGGCCGCGTACGACGTCCAGCGCCGAGATCATCCCCACCGCGGTCCCCTGCGAATCCACGACGACGGGGTGGTGGACGTTTGCCTCTGCGAGGACTTTCGCCGCCGCCGTGATCGGTGCATCGACTGCGACCATCGCGACAGGCTCCGTGGAGCGCGTGGCACGAACGCCATGTTCGACCAGGTCACGGAGCGACACCACCCCGACGGGCCGGTGGGCGTCGTCGAGCACGGGGACCGCCGTGATGCCAAAGTCGATGATGGGCTGCTTCGCGATTTCCACACGGTCTCCGTCACGGAGGTAGACGAGCTGTTTGTTCATTTAGTCGCGGACGGTCGGGGCCATGAGAGTGCCCGAAGCATGCGGCGTACCGCTCGGCGCTCCGCGACGTCGTCTGGTCCCACCGCGGCTGTGGCCGCTCAGGCGCGCGCGAAATCTGCGCGACCGCGCAAAGAACGCCGACGGCCGAGACGCGCCTACGAACTCGAGGACGGCGCCGTGCCGGTGGCCTTCCCGAGGAGCACGCTACAGATCGAGTGAGCTGGGCGAGGACCACCGCGAGATCCGCAGGCCGCATGGCGGGCCCGTTGCGACCAGGTCATCGTATGCTCTGCTCGTGTTGCCGACGCCTGACCAAGCCCGCAAGCGCGCAGTGCTCGCGATCGACCTGCAGCGCGACTTTCTCGAGGACGAAGGCCGCATACCGGTCGCACGCTCGCAGGTGGAAGCGCTGATCGCCGCCGCAAACTCGGTCACGGCAAGCGCGGCGGCTCATGGAGTGAAGGTCGTCTACGTCGGCAACGAATTCCCCCGGTCGCAATGGCTGGCGAATCTCTTTCGCCGGAACGCGGCTCTAACCGGCTCCCGTGGCGGCGAATCGACCCTCGGGTCAAGCGGGTGTCGAGCACGTATGTGTCCAAGGCGCAGGGAGACGCCTTCAGTAATCCAGCGCTCGGAGCGTTCCTGCGCGCGGCTGGCGTGACGGATCTTATCGTGCTCGGCGCGTTCGCGGGCGCATGCGTCGCTGCCACGACGCGACAAGCCCTGCGGGCGGGCTATCGATTTGCGCTCGTTCGCGATGGGATCGGCGCAAGGAGCGACCACGCGCGTAGCCGAGCGCTCGCGGAGCTTGCACGGGAGGGTGCGAGCGTGAAGAGCGGGGTCGAGGTGACGGCGGAGCTGGAGAGCTCGAACTCCTGACGTGCCGAGCGATGCGCGAGCCCCTTCACGGCGGCCTTCGGCTTCGGTGGAGCCGACGCCGGAGTGCCGCCTGAGCTACTCTGACCGGACCGTGCGTCTCGCTTCCCTGGTCGTGCCCTGTGCGGCGTTCCTCGGGGGGCTGCTCGCGGCGTGCGATCGCCCATCGGAGGGCCCGTCGCACTCCTCCGCCGCGCCCGCTCCTGGAACCGCCTCTGCGACGAGCGCGGTGCCCGATGTCCCCGAGACGCCTGCTCCCGCCGCGTTGCGTCCCCACGCTCCGACGGAGGCATTCATCCGGGCGATGACGGTGGTGGAGCAGGCCATCGAGGCGGGCGACTACGTCCGCGCGGATCAGCAGCTCGACGCCGCCGCGGGGGCGGCGGCGAACGATGTTCACCTTCTCTTTGCCGTCGCGCTGTACCGCGCGACGCGCTTTGCGTATTCGGGCGATTTCGAGCGCGCAGCCACGGCGCTGACGGCGATGGTGCCCGACCTCGCGAAGCACCCGGAGTCGCCCGACGAGTTCTCGGCGCACAACCAGCTGATGATCCTCCGGGCTGCCGCGGGTAAACCCTCTCTGGCGCTCGCGGAGGACGATCAGGCCACACAGGCTGCCGCACGCGGAACCTGGGCGCCCGAGGAGCGCCCAACACTCGCGTACCTCAAGGATCGCTGGCACCGCGCATACCTGA
>Ga0302279_10001335_pt1 | contig 35116 bp, 31 predicted proteins | sample III_Bog_N3_3_FD_194541 | JGI IMG/M metagenome (GOLD analysis project Ga0302279, IMG submission 194541) | Peat permafrost microbial communities from Stordalen Mire near Abisko, Sweden - III_Bog_N3_3 | ecosystem: Environmental > Terrestrial > Soil > Wetlands > Peat | place: Sweden: Abisko...
TTAGCCCATCTCGGGGGCACGAGTTTCGTGCTCGCATATTTGACGCCGATCGAGAAAACAGCGTCGATCACGCAGAGGGGCAGACTTGCGTATTCGTGCTCGTCGCCTAGTGCTGCGTCATGCAGAGGGAGTTCGCATCGTATGGCTTCGGCTGCGACACATTTGGCCATTGTCTGCGCGTCAAGCATTGTCGGATTCCTCCCCCGCTGGTCTCCGATTGATCGGTTTCTACGGGTGCGGCGTCGTTTGCAAGTCCTTTTAGACGTCGATCATTCCGACCGAGCCCTTCTCGGTGACGATCTCCGGCCGGTTCATCGGAACGCCTTGCAGCTGTCGCCGCTGGTGAAGGTACCAGACGGGCAGGGCGCTCCCTTGATCTTCGGCATCGCCCGAGGCGTGTCGTTGTGGAGCGCCTCGCAGAAGTCGCCCTTGCCGACGTAGCCAGTCGGGCAGGTGCCGGTGCGATGGATGCGCTCCCGCCCGTCGCGGGTCGGCGTCGGGTACGGGCTCTCTGCGAGAGCAGTTGAGGTGATCGCGAAAGCTATCGCGAAGAGTACTGCGAACTTCATTGGTGCTTGCTTTCTTTGACTCAAAAGCAGAACTGAAATCGAAGCGGGACCCGAAGCGGGACCCGTCAAAATCATCGATTTCACGAAATGCCTTGTTTTATTGGTGGGCCTGCCTGGACTCGAACCAGGAACCAGACCGTTATGAGCGGCCGGCTCTAACCATTGAGCTACAGGCCCCGCCGGGCGCTGCCGCTTTGGGCGGCCAGGCAACGGTGCCGACACCCCTTACAATGGTGCCGCTGATCCGGCAATGCCGGGTTTGGCGGCCCGCCAAGGAGGGGCCGACCGCTTTCGGCTCACTCCACCGAGACGCCGGCGAAGGCGACCACCTTGCGCCACTTTTCGGTCTCGTCGGCGATCAGTTTGCCGAATTGGGCCGGCGTCATCGGCTTCGGGATGCCGCCGATCTCGCCGAGCCGCGCCACCAGCCCGGGATCCTGCAGGGCCTCGCCGACCGCTTTGTTGAGGATGTCGACGATCTCCGGCGGCGTGCCCTTCGGCGCCGAGATGCCATAGAACCCGACCGATTCGAATCCCGGCACGGTCTCGGCGATCGCGGGAACGTCCGGCACCCCGGGCCAGCGCCGCGGCGAGGTGACGCCGAGCGCGCGCACGGTGCCGGCACGCGACTGCTCCAGCGCCGTCGGCAGGTTGTCGAAGATCAGCTGCACCTTGTTGGAGATGATGTCGGGAAAGGCGATCGCGCTGCCGCGATAGGGCACGTGCACCATGTCGGTTCCGGTCATCGCCTTGAACAATTCCGCCGACATGTGCACCGAGGTGCCGTAGCCCGACGAGGCATAGGACACCTTGCCCGGATTGGCCTTGCAATAGTCGATCAGCTCCTGGACGGTCCGGACCGGCATAGCGTTCGACACCACCAGCATGTTGGTCAGCTGCATGATGCTGGCGACCGGCACGGTGTCGCGGATGAAATCGTAAGACAGGTGCTTGTACAACGAGGTGCTGATGGCGTTGTTGGGTGCCACGAACAACAGCGTATAGCCGTCGGGCGGCGAATTGATCGCGGTCGCCGCGGCGAGATTGCCGCCGGAGCCGGCGCGGTTCTCGACCACGAATTGCTGGCCGAAATGCTCCGACAGCCACTGGCTCATGATCCGCGCCACCAGGTCGACCGGGCCGCCGGCGGCAAACCCTATCAGCCAGCGCACCGGGCGGTTCGGATAGTCGGCGGCGCCGGCCGGCGTGAAGCCGGCGGCAAGGATCGCCAGGCAGGCCAGCTGCAACAGCAGGGCGCGCAGCAATGGGATCGGTCTGTCTCCCCTCATGCTCCCGTTCTCCCCCGTGTCTGCCGTCGCCGCCGTCGACTGCACCACGGCGCGACCGGGCTTTTGCGGCCCCTCGCCTCCATGCTTTCATAGAAAGCGGAATTTGCCTACACGGCGGATTTGGCGAATATTCCCGTGCGGACCTGCCTGCTCGCCGCCGTTTTCCCGAGGGCTGCAATGAAAATCGCTGTCATGGTTTGCGCCGGCGTCCTGCTGCCGGCAGGCGCCGCGGCGGCGCAACAGGGAGACAAGGACATTCCGAAGCTCACCATCAGCCTGGGAACCGCGACGCCCGGCGGCGGCTTCCCGCTGTACGGCGGCGCCTTTGCCGCGGTCCTCAACGCGGCTGACCCGGGCCTGGCGATCGTGCCGCGCAACACCAAGGGCAGCAACGAGAACATTCCGCTGCTGGAATCCGGCCAGCTCGATATCGCGCTGGTCGCCGGTGAACCCGCCTATGAGGCTTTTGCCGGCATCGGACGGCCGCGCAGCAGCCTGAAGATACTCACCGCGATCTATTCCAGTCCCGGGATGTTCGTGGTGCGCGCCGACAGGCCCTACAGGACCATCGGCGATCTGGTCGGCCAGCGAATCGCGTTCGGGGCGCGCGGCTCCGGGCTGCCGATCCTGTCGCGCTACCTGCTCGACGGCCTCGGCCTGCGGCAGGACAAGGATTTTCAGGCGGTTTATCTCGACCATGCCGGCGACGGCCCGGCGATGGTGCTCGACGGACGCGTGGCTGCGCTCTGGGGCGCCGGCATCGGCTGGCCCGGCTTCACCGCCGTCGCGGCCAGCCCCGGTGGCGCCAGGTTCATCGCGCCCGCCGCCGACGAGATCGCGCGGATCAGGGCCAAACACGACTTTCTCAAGCCGCTGACCGTGCCGGCCGGCAGCTATCCCAACCAGACTACCGCGATCGAGTCGCTCGGCTCCTGGAGTTTTGTCCTGGTCCGCGCCGATCTCGACGACGGCGTCGCCTATCGGCTGGCACGGTCGCTGCACGGCGCCGAGGCCGCGCTGTGCAGCAAACTCGCGCAGGCCTGCGAAACCACCGCCGCCAACACCCTGGCCGCGGCGCCGAGCCTTGAGCTGATCCATCCCGGCGTGCTGCGCTATTTCCGCGAGATCGGCCTCGTGAAGTGACGATGCGCGGTCAGGGGCGATGCGATGATTGCATCGTGCACCGGATGCAGTGCAGCACGCAGTGATGCACTGCTGATCCGGGGCCCATGCCGTCGCTATCATGTTGGTGGGTCCGGCTCTGCGGTGCAGCGCAAGAGTGCACCGCGTCCTGGACACGAGGCCAGGCGAGCTACCGCCTTATTTCTTCACCAGCGGACAGGCCGGATCGGGCGGGCCGAAGGCGTCCTCGCCGGAAATGCTGGCCAGGATCTTGTAATAGTCCCAGGGATATTTCGACTCCGTCGGGGACTTGACCTGGACCAGCACCAGGTCGTGCACCATCAGATTGTCCTCGCGCAGCCTGCCGTGGCGGGCGAAGAAATCGTCGATCGGCTTCTCGCGCATCTTGGCCGCGACCTTGAGCGGCTCGTCGGTGCCGCTGTCCTTGACGGCGTTGAGATAGTGCATGACCGAGGAATAGACGCCGGCCTGCCACATGGTCGGCATCCGGTTCATCTTGGCGAAGTAGCGCTTCGACCATTCGCGGGTCCGGTCGTCCATGTCCCAGTAGAACGACGTCGTCAGCAGCAGGCCCTGGGCGGCGGGCAGGCCGACTGAATGAATGTCGGTGATCAAAGCGAGCAGGGCCGCCATCTGCTGGCCGCCCTTGAAGACGCCGAATTCGCCGGCGGTCTTGATCTCGTTGACGTTGTTGGGCGGGCCGCCGGCGATGCCGATGATCTTGGCCTTGGAAGCCTGGGCCTGAAGAATGAACGACGACAGGTCCGGGGTGGCGAATGGCGGCCGAACCGAGCCCAGAACCTTGCCGCCGTTCCTGACGATCACCGCCGAGGCATCGCGTTCCAGCGAATGGCCGAAGGCGTAGTCGTCGGTGATGAAGAACCAGCTGTCGCCGCCGCGCTTGACCACCTCCTGGGCGGTGCCGACCGCCAGCGCATGGGTGTCGAACACCCACTGGATGGCATAGGGCGAGCAGAACTTGCCATGAAAGTCCGCCGCACCGGTGGAGTGGGCGATGAACAGCTTCTTCTTTTCGTTGGCGATGGTCTGCACCGCCAGCCCCACCGCGGACACCGGCACGTCGACGATCAAATCGACCTGTTCGGTGTCGTACCAGCGCCGCGCGATGCCGGCGCCGATATCCGGCTTGAGCTGGTGGTCGCCGACGATCACCGTGACCGGCTTGCCCAGCACCGTGCCGCCGAAATCGTCCACCGCCATTTGCGCGGCGGTCACCGAGCCCTGGCCGGTCGGCGTCGACGCCGGCCCGTTCATGTCGGTGAGCACGCCGATCTTGACCACGTCGTCCGAGATCTGGGCCAGCGCCGCCGGCGACCACAGCGCCGCGGCGGCGAGCGCTCCAAGCACGGATAGTTTCCTGGCGAACATCTGTTCTCCTCCCGTTACCGTCGGGCCATTTGGCCGTATTGTTTGACCGGGAGCTTAACCCTTCCGGCCGCTCTCGTTCTTGCAATTATTCCGCCGTCGTCGTCAATGCGGCGAACGAGGGAAGATCGATGCGGGTACTGCGGGAGGCCGGCTCTATGTCCTGCCCTGAAACGGAAGGCGAGGTGACGTGACCGCGCCATCGCCGCCGCAGCGCCTGCCGGCTGCGCTGACCCCGCTCGAGGCGGCGCTGGCGGCGCTGCGTCACGGCCTGGTCCCGGTTGCGCCGGTCGAGCTTCCGCCGGTCCAGGCGCTGGGCTGTGTCGCCGCCGAAACGGCTGCGCTGCAGGCGCTGCCGCCATTCGACACCGCCGTCGCCGACGGCTGGGCGCTGCGCGCCCGCGACCTCGTCGGGGCGTCGTCCTATTCGCCGCTGCCGCTGGCGGCCTCGCCGGTGTGGGTCGAAGCCGGCGACCGGATGCCCGAGGGGGCCGACTGCGTGATCGATGCCGGCTGGGTCGAGCAGGCCGGTCCGCTGTTCCAGGCGCGTGCCGAAGCGATACCGGGGCAGGGAGTTCGCCGGCTCGGCGGCGACATCGCCGCGGCAAGTTCCGTGATCGCCCCCGGGCGGCCGGTCCGCCCGCTTGATCTCCTGATCGCGCGCAGCGCCGGGCTGCAAACCCTCAAGGTGCGTCGGCCGCGCCTGCGCCTCGTCAACGTACCGGCGATGTCGGGCCGCACCGCGACGGCGGAACTGATCGCGGAAAGCGCCCGCGCCGCCGGTGCCGACACCCTCCGCACCGAGGCCACCGGGCGTGATGCGGCGTCGATCGCCGCGGCGGCCGACCCGACCGGTTGCGATCTCCTGGTCAGCATCGGCGGCAGCGGCGTCGGCCGCACCGACGCCGCGGTGCTGGCCCTGGCCCGCTGCGGCGAGGTGGTCGCGCATGGCATCGCGCTGCAGCCCGGCCGCACCGCGGCGGTGGGCAGGATCGCCGGCATTCCCGTCGTGGCGCTGCCCGGTGCCCCGGATTCTGCACTGGCGGCATGGTGGACCCTGGCGCTTCCGGTGCTGGACCAGTTGTCCGGGCGGCGGCCGCGCCCGCGGCTCGCCCTGGCGCTGGAGCGCAAGATTGCTTCCAGCGTCGGCATCGCTGAAATCGTCCTGCTAAAGGCCCAGCAGGGCCATTGGATGCCGCTGGCGGCCGGCGACCTGTCGCTCGATGCGCTTGCCCGGGCCGACGCCTTTGTGGTGGTGCCCGGCGGCAGCGAGGGTTTCGCGGCGGGCAGCCCGGTCGATGCCTATATATTGCGGGAATGAGATGGATCCCGACATGACCAAGGCGCCCCTGCCGAACCGCCGCGATGGCGTCGATCAGGACCAGTTCCTGACCATCCTGTCGCGCGAGGAGGCGCTGGCGCGGTTCGAGGCCGCGCTGTTTCCGCGGCCGATCCCGAGCGAGCCGCGGCCGCTGGCCGACGCGCTCGGCCATGCGCTGGCGCAGGATATCGTGGCGCCGATCGACGTGCCGCCGTTCGATCGCGCCAATGTCGACGGTTTTGCGGTGCGCTCGGCCGATCTCGGCTCGGCCAGCGAAGCGGCGCCGGTGCGCCTCTTGCTGAACGATGAAGTGATCGCCTGCGGCACCGCGCCGACCCGGCCGGTGCTGTCGGGAACCGCCACGTCGATTGCGACCGGCGGTCCGGTGCCGCGCGGCGCCGACGCCATTGTGATGGTCGAGCACAGCCAGCCCGCCGGCTCCCGCGCCATCGAGATCCGCCGCGCCGCCTCGCCGGGGCAATTCGTCTCCTATGCCGGTTCCGACATCGCGCGCGGCGAGGCGCTGCTGCGCGCCGGCACCCTGGTCGGGTCGCGCGAGATCGGCATGGCCGCGGCCTGCGGCATCGCGCAAGTGCAGGTCGCGCGCCGGCCGCGCGTCGCGGTGATCTCCACCGGTGACGAACTGGTGCAGCCCGGCCTGCCGCTGCGCCCCGCCGCGATCCATGACAGCAACGGCGCGATCATCGCCGCGGCGGTCAACGAGAACGGCGGCGAGGCGAGCTTTCTCGGCGCCATTGCCGACGACGAGGCAAAACTCGAAGCCGCCATGCGCGGGGCGCTGCAGACCAGCGACATGCTGGTATTGTCCGGCGGCACCTCGAAGGGCGCCGGCGACGTCTCCCACCGCATCATCGCGCGGCTCGGAAAACCCGGCATCATCGCCCATGGCGTGGCGCTGAAACCAGGCAAGCCGCTGTGCCTGGCGGTCTGCGACGGCAAGCCGGTGGTGATCCTGCCGGGATTTCCGACCTCCGCGATGTTCACCTTCCACGACATGATCGTGCCGGTGCTGCGCCGCATGGCGGGGCTGCCGCCGCGTTCCGATGCCAAGGTGACCGCGACCGTTCCGGTCGCCATCGCCTCCGAACTCGGCCGTACCGAATTCGTCATGGTGTCGCTGGTCGAAGGCGACGGCGGCCTGATCGCCTATCCCTCCGGCAAGGGCTCCGGCGCAATCACGTCGTTCGCGCAGGCCGACGGCTTCCTGCGGATCGAGGCGCTGGCCGATCGGATGCCGGCCGGCACCGCCGCCGAGGTGACGCTGTTCACGCCGCATTTGCGGGTGCCGGATCTGGTGATCGTCGGCAGCCACTGCACCGGGCTCGACCTGGTGACGGCGCAGCTGTCGCGCGCCGGCCTCACGGTGCGCTCGATCGCGGCGGGCAGCCTCGGCGGATTGGCGGCGGCCCGGCGCGGCGAGTGCGATTTCGCCCCGATCCACCTGTTCGACGAGAACACCGAAAGCTACAACACCCCGTTCCTCGGCCCCGGACTCGAACTGGTGCCGGGCTGGCGGCGGATGCAGGGCATCGTGTTTCGGCCCGGCGATGCGCGCTTCGAGGGATTGACCGTGCAAGCCGCGGTCGCCGCGGCGCTGGCCGATCCCGGCTGCATCATGGTCAATCGCAATCCCGGCGCCGGCACGCGGATCCTGATCGACCGGCTGCTCGGCAAGGCGCGACCCGACGGCTACTGGAATCAGCCGAAATCGCACAATGCGGTCGCCGCCGCGATCGCCCAGCACCGCGCCGACTGGGGCATGACCATCGCGCCGGTCGCCCATGCCGCGGGCCTGGGGTTCATTGCGCTCGCCGAGGAGCATTACGATTTCGCCGTGGTGACGGCGCGCAAGCAGCGGCCGGCGGTACAGGCGTTTCTGGCGTCGCTGGCGTCGGAAGAAAGCCGCGCCGCGCTGGCGCGCGCCGGCTTCAGGCCGGCGTGAAGTTCAGGCCTCTTGTCCCGGACGCGGTGCAGCGGAACGCTGCTCCGCAGAGCCGGGATCCGCCATTTTCACTGTGGACGAAGGGCCCCGGATCGGCAGCGCCCCACGCCGCGAGAGCGGCGCGTGGCGCGGCATCCGGCCGCGCTCGTCACCCGCCGTCCAGCGCCGCCAGCCGCTCCGCTGCGGCGATATCGTCCATGGTGTTGGCGTTGAAGAACGGATCGAGCGTCTGCACCGGCCATTCCACGGTGGCCAGAGGATAGCGCGCGGTCCAGCGGTCGATCTTGCGGATGTCCTCCACCACCAGCGCGTGGCGGAGGTCTTCGCGCAGGCCGACGCTCCACAGTCCGATCACCGGATGCGACTGTCCGTCGGAGGCGGCAACCGCAAGCTCGGCGTTCTCATCGGCGCGGGCGCGATGCAGGCGCGCGACCAGGTCGCGCGGCAGGAACGGACAGTCCGCCGCCGCGCTCAGGATCCATTTGACGCCTGGCCGGTTGGCCGCCGCCCAGTCGAGCGCCGCCAGGATGCCGGCCAGCGGTCCCGGAAAATCCGCCACGCCGTCGGCGATGACCGGCAGGCCATAGCCTTTGAAGCGCGCGGGATCGCCATTGGCATTGAGGATGAGGCCGTCGCATTGCGGCTGCAGCCGTGCGATGACGCGTTCGAGAATGGTCCGGCCGGCGATCTGGCGCATCGGCTTGTCGCCGCCGCCCATCCGGCGCGCCAGGCCGCCGGCCAGCAATACGCCGGGGGTCGGCGGTGTGTCACTCGTCACGGTCGCCGCCCTTGCGCCGGTGGCGCGCGGATTCTTCTTCGACGAAGGCCAGATTCTGATCGTAGATGATCCGCTCCTGGCCCGCCAGCGCGATGAAGCGTTTGCCCCGCGCCCGCCCGACCAGGGTCAGTCCGACCTGCCGCGCCAGATCGACGCCCCAGGCGGTAAAGCCCGAGCGCGACACCAGGATCGGAATTCCCATCCGCACCGTCTTGATGATCATCTCGGAGGTCAGCCTGCCCGTAGTGTAGAGAATCTTGTCGGCGGGATCGACGCCGTGGCGATAGATCCAGCCCGCGATCTTGTCGACGGCGTTGTGGCGGCCGACGTCTTCGGTGTAGCAGACCGGCGTGCCCTCCTTGCACAGCACGCAGCCATGGATCGCGCCGGCCTCGAGGTAGAGCGACGGCATCGTGTTGATGGCATGCGTCATCTGGTAGAGCCAGGAAGTTCGCAGTTCGGCCTTCGGCAGCGCGACGCTTTCCACCGCCTCCAGCAGGTCGCCGAACGCCGTGCCCTGGGCGCAGCCCGAGGTCTGGGTGCGCTTTTTCAGCTTAGCTTCGAAATTGGTGTGGTGTTCGGTGCGCACCACCACCACCTGGAGATCGTCGTGATATTCGACCTCGGTGACGACATCGTGGTATTTCAGCATGTTCTGGTTGAGCAGGTAGCCGAGCGCGAGATATTCCGGATAGTCGCCGATCGTCATCATGGTGACGATTTCCTGGGCGTTCAGGTACAGCGTCAGCGGCCGCTCCACCGGGACATTGATCTCGACCGCCGCGCCGGACTGGTCGGTGCCGGCGACGCGCTCGGTCAGCCGCGAATCCTGCGGATCGGGAACGATCAGGGGCACCGGGGCTTTGTCGATCTTCATCATCATGGCTCGTCAGGCTAGCATGACATTGCCGGCAGGGCGGATATAAAGCATCCGCGGGCCATGCGAACGAGGTTCCGCCGGAGAATGACATGAAGGTGATTGGGCTGGCGGGCTGGAGCGGTGCCGGCAAGACGACGCTGCTGAAGGGCGTCATTCCGCATTTTCTCGCCAGCGGCGTTCGGGTTTCCGTCATCAAGCACGCCCACCATGAATTCGATGTCGACATTCCCGGCAAGGATTCCTGGGTGCACCGCCAGTCCGGCGCTACCGAAGTGCTGGTGTCGTCCACCCGGCGATGGGCCCTGATGCATGAATTGCGCGGCGCCAGCGAGCCGCTTCTGCCGGAACTGCTGGCCAGGATGTCGCCGGTTGATCTCGTGATCATCGAAGGCTTCAAGTCCGGGCCGCACCGCAAGATCGAGGTACACCGGCTCGCCAACGGCAAGGCGATGCTGTTCCCGGACGATCCCGCCATCGTCGGCCTTGCGACCGACGTGGCGGCTGTCGAAACCGCGCTGCCGCGTGCCCATCTCGATGACATCCCGGCGGTGGCGGCTATGATGCAGCGGTTCGCGACCCCGGTCGAGGATGTGCTGGCGCAAGCGGCGTCCGCAGGCTGAGAGGCAGCATGGCGCAATTGTCCGACGACTGCTTTGCGTTCGGCGGCCCGATGATGTCGGTCGATGAGGCCGTCGCGATCATCGCGGCGCGGGTCAGGGCGGTGCAGGGCGTCGAGACCGTTTCGCTGACCGAGGCCGACGGGCGCATTCTCGCTACCGACATCTCCGCCGCGCTGGCGCTGCCGCCGTTCACCAATTCCGCCGTCGACGGCTATGCGGTGCGCAGCAGCGACCTTCCGCGTGACGCGGAGCAGGCCTTCGCGGTGACGGGACGGGTGCAGGCCGGCGCATCGGCGCACGGGCCGCTCCGGCCGGGACATGCGATGCGGATTTTCACCGGTGCGCCGATGCCGCAGGGCGCCGACACCGTGTTCATGCAGGAGGACGTCCGCATCGACGGCGAGGGCCGCGTGGTGCTGCCGGCCGGCCTTAGGCCGGGCGCCAATGTGCGGCCCGCCGGCGAGGATGTGGCGGCCGGTAATCCCGCGCTGGCCGCGGGGCACAGGCTGCGGCCGCAGGACGTCGCGCTGGTGGCCGCGTTCGGCCTGAGCGGCGTCGCGGTGCGCCGGCGCATCCGCGTCGCGGTGTTCTCCACCGGCAATGAACTGGTATCGCCGGGGACGCCGCGCGCCGCCGCGCAATTGTTCGATTCCAACCGCTTCATGCTGATGGCGATGCTGAAGCGGCTTGGCTGCGAGGTCGCCGATCTCGGCATTTTGCCGGATGACCGCGCGTTGCTGGCCGAGGGATTGCAGCAGGTGGCCGGTCGCCACGACCTGGTCCTCACCACCGGCGGCGTTTCGACCGGCGAGGAGGACCACGTCAAGGCCAGTATCGAAAGCGTCGGCACCCTGGTGCTGTGGCGGATGGCGATCAAGCCCGGCCGCCCGGTGGCGATGGGAATCATCGGCGGCACGCCCTTGATCGGGTTGCCGGGAAATCCGGTGGCGAGTTTTGTCACCTTCGTCCATGTGGTGCGGCCGACGGTGCTGGCGCTGTCCGGCGCCGCGCAGCAGCCCCTGGTTCCGATGCCGGTCCGCGCCGCCTTCGCCTACAGGAAGAAAATCGACCGCCGCGAATATGTCCGGGTCAACCTGCGCCGGGCCGCCGACGGCGCACTCGATGTCATGAAATTTCCGCGCGAGGGCGCCGGCCTGCTGTCGTCGCTGGTGGATACCGACGGCCTGGTCGAGCTCGGCGAACAGGTCACGCAGGTTCGGCCCGGCCAGACCGTCGGATTTTTGTCGTATGCAAGCCTGCTGTAAACGCATGGGTCGGCGCGATCGTCGTTGACGATGTTGCGCCGCATCGCCATCTTGCGGCCATGACCTTCACCCAGCTCGACCTCACCGGACTTAAATGCCCCTTGCCGGCATTGAAGACGCGAAAGGCGCTGAAGGGGCTGGCGCCGGGTGATCTCCTTGAAGTTCGCTGCACCGACCCGCTGTCGGTGATCGACATCCCCAATCTGATCCGGGAGACCGGCGACAAGGTCGAGATCACCGAACGGGCGGAACAGGGAATCGTGTTCCTGATCGAAAAAGCGGATCGTGCGATAGAAAACGCCAATTAGTTGACTCCCGCCGCTGCGTGATCGTCAGGCCGGAATCGGAACGGTTAGCCGCCAGCACCGGTGTCGGGAAACGGCCCAAAACCGCCCTCAACCGACCATCGCTACCTTTTGCCTATCGACTTTGCATGCGGCATCTGTCCCAATCGCCGCTCTCTGCGGGGACGCAGCACAAGGACACGCAATTCTGGGTGGAGACTTGAAACCCGGAGGCATGACCGGCAAACGGCACAGGCGGCCCCTTCAGGTGTTTGAATTTCGGATGCGCCCCGCGATCCCGGCGCATTCCGGAATGCTGCGGGGCAGCATGACGCATGCTTGCGCGCGGCGCGCGAACTTAAGATAACGGGACCGCAGGACGACAGACATGCCCGGCACGGGCGGCTGCAGGGGAGGACCAGTTAGATGGGTATGTTATCGTTTCTTGATCGGGAGCATACGGTCGCCGAACCAGGCTTTAGCCGGTGGCTGGTGCCGCCCGCAGCGCTTTGCATCCATCTCTGTATCGGCCAGGCGTATGCATTCAGCGTGTTCAATCTGCCGATGACAAGGTTGATCGGGATCACAAAGTCCGCTCCGGATGATTGGAAGTTGACCGATCTCGGCTGGATCTTCTCGATCGCGATCGTCGTGCTCGGGCTTTCAGCCGCCATCCTCGGCCGCTGGGTCGAGGAAGGCGGACCGCGCCGCGCCATGTTCACCGCCGGGCTGTGTTTCGGCGGCGGCTTCCTGATTTCGGCGGCCGGCATCTATGCCCACAATCTCTGGATCATCTATCTGGGCTATGGACTGGTCGGCGGCTGCGGCCTCGGCCTGGGCTACATCTCGCCGGTTTCGACCCTGATCAAATGGTTTCCCGATCGGCCGGGCATGGCTACCGGAATGGCGATTATGGGTTTCGGCGGCGCCGCGTTCATTGCCTCGCCGCTGTCGGTATGGCTGATGGCCAAATTTTCCACACCGACTCATGTCGGGGTCGCCGAGACATTCATCGTGCTGGGCATCGTGTATTTCTGCTTCATGATGGTCGGCGCCGCGATCGTCCGCGTGCCGGCGCCGGGCTGGAAGCCGGAGGGGTATACGGCACCTGCCGTCGCGCAAAAGCTGATCACGCGCAACGATGTCTACGTCTATGATGCGATCAAGACGCCGCAGTTCTGGCTGATCTGGTGGGTTCTGTGCCTCAACGTCACCGCCGGTATCGGCGTGCTCGGCCAGGCCTCCGCCATGAGCCAGGAGATGTTCCCGGGCAAGGTGACGGCGGTCGCCGCGGCCGGGTTTGTTGGCCTGCTCAGTCTTTTCAACATGGCGGGACGCTTCATCTGGGCTTCCACGTCCGACGTCATTGGGCGCAAGAACACCTATTTCTGCTTCTTCGCGATCGGGACGGTACTCTACTGCCTGGTGCCCTCCACCGGGTCGATCGGCAGCGTGGCGCTGTTCGTGCTGTGCTTCGTGGTGATCATGAGCATGTATGGTGGCGGCTTCGCCACCGTGCCGGCCTATCTCAAGGACATGTTCGGCACCCGCTATGTCGGCGCCATCCACGGATGGCTGATCACGGCCTGGTCGGCGGCGGGTGTGTTCGGTCCGGTGCTCGTGAATTACATCCGCCAGTACCAGATCGATCACGGCGTGCCGAAAGCGCAGGCCTACAACACCACCATGTATGTCATGGCGGGACTGCTCGTGATTGGCTTCATCTGCAATTTCATGATCAAGGCCGTCCACGATCGCTTCCACATGAAGGGCAATGAAAACGAAGGAGCGGCCTCCGGCATGGATGCCGTCGCCAAACCGGCTCGCGCGTGAGGAAGGCAGGATCATGCAAACCGCAAACCAAGATGGTTCGATGAAGATAAAACTGATCCTTGCGTGGGGATTCGTCGGCATTCCGCTGATTTGGGGGGTATTGGAGACCCTCAGCAATGCGATGAAGCTGTTCCAATAGCTCGCGGCGCCGGGCGCATGGGGAGCCGGCGCAGCGGCAGCGCATTTGGCGGCCGGCGAGCCCCGCGAGCAGTGGCTTCGATCCATCGAGCGGGGGGCGCGACGGCAGTAAGCTGTCAGGCCCAGCAATTCGTGGAGGAACCGCCAAATATTTATTGGCATCTGGCATACCAAGCTCTAGAGTCGATCCAGATCTGACGGGATTGATGTTCGATGAGTCATGAAGCCCAACCGGTCCGCACCTTCGAGCACCCCGGCGAGGGACGAAAGCGGGCCAAATCGACCCCCAAGGGCCGCCAGGTCGATCCGACGGCGGCGCACGAAATTGAGCTTCTGCTCGGCGACCGGCCGCGCCGCCGCGATCTCCTGATCGAGTATCTGCATCTGATTCAGGACGAATATCGCCAGATTTCCGCAGCCCACCTCGCAGCCCTCGCCGATGCGATGAAGCTTTCCTTCGCCGAAGTATTCGAGACCGCGACCTTTTATGCCCATTTCGACGTGGTGAAGGAGGGCGAGCCTGACATCGCGCCGCTGACCATCCGGGTCTGCGACTCCCTGACCTGTGCGATGCTCGGCGCGGAAGAATTGCTGCAGCAATTGCAGGCCAAAGCCGGCCCCGGCATTCGCGTGGTGCGCGCGCCCTGCATCGGCCGCTGCGACACCGCGCCTTCGGCCGAGGTCGGTCATCATTTTGTCGATCATGCCAGCGTCGCCAGCGTGCTTGCCGCGGCGAACGGCGGCGATACCCATTCGCATCTGCCCGACTATCTCGATTACGACGCCTACGTCGCGGCCGGCGGCTATGCGCTGCTCGGGCGCCTGCGCGCCGGCGAACTGGCACGGGAAGATCTGCTGAAGGCGCTCGACGACGCATCCCTGCGCGGTCTCGGCGGCGCGGGCTTTCCGACGGGACGAAAATGGCGCGCGGTGCTCGGCGAGCCCGGACCCCGGCTGATGGCCGTCAACGGCGACGAGGGCGAGCCCGGAACCTTCAAGGATCGCTATTACCTCGAGACCGATCCGCACCGTTTTCTCGAGGGGATGCTGATCGGCGCCCATGTGGCGGAAGCGGCCGACGTCTATATCTATATCCGTGACGAATATCCGGCCTCGCGGGAAATTCTCACCCGCGAGATCGCGAAATTGCCGCCGGGCGGCCCGCGGCTGCATCTGCGGCGCGGCGCCGGGGCCTATATCTGCGGCGAGGAATCCTCGCTGCTGGAAAGCATCGAAGGCAAGCGCGGCCTGCCGCGGCACAAGCCGCCTTATCCGTTCCAGGTCGGGCTGTTCGGGCTGCCGACGCTGATCAACAATATCGAGACGCTGTGGTGGGTGCGCGACATCGTCGAGCAAGGCGCCGATTGGTGGAAGCGTCATGGCCGCAACGACCGTCACGGCCTGCGCAGCTATTCGGTGTCGGGCCGAGTCAATAATCCCGGCATGAAGCTGGCGCCGGCGGGCATCACCGTGCGCGAACTGATCGAGGAGTTCTGCGGCGGGATGGCCGACGGCCATGTTTTCCACGCCTACCTGCCCGGCGGCGCATCCGGCGGCATTCTGCCGGCGTCGATGGACGACATTCCGCTGGATTTCGGCACGCTGGAGAAATACGGCTGCTTCATAGGTTCCGCCGCGGTCATCGTGCTGTCCGAGCAGGACAGCGTCAAAGGCGCGGCGCTGAACCTGATGCGTTTCTTCGAAGACGAAAGCTGCGGCCAATGCACGCCCTGCCGCGTCGGGACCCAGAAGGCGGCGCTATTGATGCAGCAGCCGGTCTGGAACCGGGAGTTGCTCGACGAATTGAGCCAGGCGATGCGGGACGCGTCGATCTGCGGTCTCGGCCAGGCGGCCTCGAATCCGCTCAGTTCCGTCATTAAATATTTCCCGGAAGAATTGCTGCCGAAAGAGGCCGCGGAATGACCAAGATCCAGTTCGAACTCGACGGCAGGCAGGTCGAGGCCGTTGGCGGCGAAACCATCTGGCAGGTTGCCAAACGCCATGGCCGCGAAATCCCGCATCTATGCTATTCGCTGCAACCGGACTACCGGCCCGACGGCAACTGCCGCGCCTGCATGGTGGAGATCGAGGGCGAGCGGGTGCTGGCGGCGTCCTGCAAGCGCACGCCCAGCGTCGGGATGAAGGTGAAATCGGCGAGCGCGCGGGCGGTGGCGGCGCAGAAAATGGTGATGGAGCTTCTGGTCGCCGACCAGCCGGCACGCGCCACCTCGCATGATCCGGAATCGAAATTCTGGCACTGGGCCGAGAAGGTCGAGGTGACCGAAAGCCGTTTCCCGTCCGCCGAGCGCTGGCAGGGCGACGCCAGCCATCCGGCCATGCGCGTTAATCTCGACGCCTGCATCCAGTGTGGCCTGTGCGTGCGGGCCTGCCGCGAGGTCCAGGTCAATGACGTCATCGGCATGGCGTATCGCAATCACGATTCCAAGATCGTGTTCGATTTCGACGATCCGATGGGCGAGTCGACCTGCGTTGCCTGCGGCGAATGCGTACAGGCCTGTCCGACCGGCGCGCTGATGCCGGCGGTGATGCTCGATGCCAACCAGACCCGCGTCACCTATCCTGACAGGAAAGTCGACTCGCTGTGCCCGTATTGCGGGGTCGGCTGCCAGGTCACCTACCAGGTCAAGGACGAAAAGGTGATCTATGCCGAAGGCCGCGACGGGCCGGCCAATCACAACCGGCTCTGCGTCAAGGGCCGCTTCGGTTTCGACTACATCCATCACCCCAATCGCCTGACCAAGCCGCTGGTGCGGCTGCCGAATGTCAAGAAGGACGCCAACGACCAGGTCGATCCCGCCAATCCGTTCACGCATTTCCGCGAGGCCTCGTGGGAGGAAGCGCTCGACATCGCCGCCAGGGGCCTCGTCAAGATCCGCGATACCAAGGGCGTCAAGGCACTGGCCGGCTTCGGCTCCGCCAAGGGCTCGAACGAGGAGGCCTATCTGTTCCAGAAGCTGGTGCGTACCGGCTTCGGCTCCAACAATGTCGATCACTGCACCCGGCTGTGCCATGCCTCGTCGGTGGCGGCGCTGATGGAGGGCCTCAATTCCGGCGCGGTGTCGGCGCCGTTCGCCGCCGCGATGGACGCCGAGGTGATCATCGTGATCGGCGCCAATCCGACCGTCAATCATCCGGTGGCGGCGACCTTCATCAAGAACGCGGCGCAGCGCGGCGCCAAGCTGATCGTGATGGATCCGCGCCGGCAGACCCTGTCGCGTCACGCCTACCGGCATTTGCAGTTCAAGCCCGGCAGCGACGTCGCGATGCTCAATGCGATGATCAACACCATCATCACCGAAGGGCTGACCGACCAGCAATATATCGCCGGCTATACCGAGGGCTTCGAGGACCTCAAGGCGCGCATCGGGGAATTCACGCCGGAGAAGATGGAGCCGATCTGCGGCATTGCGGCCGAAACCCTGCGCGAGGTGGCGCGGATGTATGCGCGCTCGCGCGCCTCGATCATCTTCTGGGGCATGGGCATCAGCCAGCATGTCCACGGCACCGACAATGCGCGCTGCCTGATCGCGCTCGCGCTGATCACCGGGCAGGTCGGCCGGCCCGGCACCGGCCTGCATCCGCTGCGCGGACAGAACAACGTGCAGGGCGCCTCCGATGCCGGGCTGATCCCGATGTTCCTGCCGGATTACCAGCCGGTCGGGCGCACCGATTTGCGCCAGCCGTTCGAGCAGCTGTGGCACCACGATCTCGATCCGGTCCGCGGCCTCACCGTGGTCGAGATCATCAACGCGATCCACGGGGGCGAGATCAGCGGCATGTACATCGAGGGCGAGAATCCCGCGATGTCTGACCCCGATTTGCAGCACGCCCGGCAGGCGCTGGCGATGCTCGATCATCTGGTGGTGCAGGACCTGTTCGTCACCGAGACCGCGTTCCATGCCGACGTCATCCTGCCGGCCTCGGCTTTTGCGGAAAAATCCGGCACCTTCACCAACACCGATCGCCGCGTGCAACTGGCGCGCGAGGTGATAAAGCCGCCCGGCGATGCGAGGCAGGATCTCTGGATCATCCAGGAAATCGCCAGGCGGATGGGACTGCCGTGGAACTACGGCGGGCCGGCCGACGTCTTCGCCGAAATGACCGAGGTGATGCCTTCCTTGAAAAACATCACCTGGGAGCGGCTGGTGCGCGAGGGCGCGGTGACCTATCCGGTCGACGATCCGCATCAGCCCGGCAACGAGATCATCTTCACGACCGGCTTTCCGACCGAGAGCGGCCGCGGCAAGATCGTGCCGGCCCATGTGCTGCCACCCGACGAACTGCCGGACGACGACTATCCGATGGTGCTCTCGACGGGGCGCGTACTCGAACACTGGCACACCGGCTCGATGACGCGGCGCTCGCAGGTGCTCGACCAGATCGAGCCGGAGGCAGTCGCCTTCATGTCGCCGAAGGATATGCGGCGGCTGAAGCTGTGGCCCGGCGACTTCGTTCGGCTCGAAACCCGCCGCGGCGCGGTCGAGATCAAGGTGCGCTCCGACCGCGACGTTCCGGAAAACATGGTGTTCATGCCGTTCTGCTACGCCGAAGCTGCCGCCAACCTGTTGACCAATCCGGCGCTCGATCCGTTCGGCAAGATACCGGAATTCAAGTTCTGCGCGGTGCGCGCCGAAAAGGCCGAGCTCCGCAGCGCGGCGGAATGAGCGCGGAATAACCGCCGCCCCGGCGGTCGTGTCAGCGCGGTCCGGCGGCGGCGCTTTGCTGCGCGATCTTGTTCTGGGCGACGATCGCTTCCAGCCGCGCGATATTTTCCAGCAGGCGCTGGCTGGTCAGGACCAGAAAGTAATAACCGAATTGCGGGTTCTGAAAGTAGATTTCGAGCAGCTTTTCATAGGTGATGGTCAGGACATGGCCGTCCTCGGTGCATTCGATCGTCGCGGTCCGCCGATTATCGGGCGAGAGAAAGCCGAGTTCGCCCATCAATTGCCCCGGCGGTAGCGCGACGCCGATTTCGGTGACCAGGAAACTTCCGGTGACGGTCAGGAACATTTCCTTGGCCGCGTCGTCCTTCCGGAACAGCACGTCGCCCTTGCGATATTTGCGCTCGGTCATGAAGGGCTTGAGCCATTCCATCGAGGTATCGCCCTGGGTTGCGGTACGGGCCATCTTGACCAGATGCAGCATTTGCCGGAGGCGATACGCATTGATGGGAACCATCAGGAGATACAGCAGGAACGTCGTGACAGTTCCGGTGAGCGCCCCGAAGGCGGCGAAGAATGCGCAACCGATCATGTTGGCGACCCGCAGCGGCACCATGGTCTGGGTCAGCAGGGTGGCGACAAAGAAGATCGCGCCCACCAGGGCGAACATATTGGCAAGGTTGATATTGGCCAGAAAGATTTCCAGCAGGCGGTCGAAGATGGCGTTGTAGGTGACGTTGTTGGGGTCGAGTCCAAGCTGGACCAGAACCTTTGCGAACGTCAGGTTGTTCGACGCGGCGTTGAGAATGCGCTCCAGCGTGGTCATAGGTCGGCACCGCCAAATTCCATCGGATTTCCAGGAGTGTGTCGGCGAAGCAGGTATGATCTCAACCCGCAGCGTGCGGGTCGCGCGCCATCGCCGCTTCGACTCGTCTTGAAATTCGATCCTGCACCCAGCCCGCGTCAATAGTCAAAACGCCAGAGGAAAATGGCGGTCTTCAGGGCCAGAATGGCGGCGACGGCGGCCCCCGCCGCCAGGACCGTCGCGGCGCGGCCGACCAGGCGCTGGATCATGGCGCGGTGGGCTTTCGCCATGGCTGCCCGGGTGCGGTCGCGTCTGCCCGGCGAAAGGGCGCCGCGCTCCGAGCAGGTGCGCGTCGGCGTCATGGCATCGTCATACTCGAAATTACTCATGGGGATGTCCCGAAAGCGCCAGGCGCCGCCGCCGGCGGCCGCGCCGCGGCTCTCCGTTCAGACGCCGTGAAAATTCCGCAGCCGGCGCCTGACCGCTGCCGTCACCCTGCCGATCAGCGCGAGTGCCCGCCGTCGCGGACGGCTGGCAAGGCGGATCAGCCATCCAAGCAGTCCGGCAAACGGATTGCCTTGGTTTTCCAGGTCGAGTTCGAATCTTTCGGACGGAAAGATGGTTGCACAGCCGGCCGGCCGGCTGTGGCGTCTTGCAAACGACAGCGCCGAGCTCTCGAGCAGGAAAATTCCGCCAATCCGCCCCTTTGCCTCACGCGCGATCCACAGGCCCTGGCGGTTGCGGCCAATGAAGAACGCCGGAATGGCCTCGCTGACGATGCCGGGATCCAGCGGCGGGAATTTCGTGCCGACGGTTGCGGCAAAGGCGATCATGGCCATCACGGGCCTCCTTCGGAATCCAGCGGACATGATGTGCCGGCGTCGCCGTAGGAATGCGAGATGGATCGGAATCCTGCGGCATAGGAGCGATATAAAAACACCGCAGGCAAAACGATCCGGCCAGCCTGGCCGCTTGCATGAACACGCGGAAGATGCCGGCCTCGGCCCTTTATCAAGCGAGCAAGCGTTGGCTCGGACCGGCGAGATACAAGTCGCCGATCTCCGCAAGCGCGCTTGCGACCTCCGCCTTCGCCGCGTCGGCCAGTTCGACGATGGGCAGGCGGGTGTTCGGGCGGATGAAGCCGAGCCGGCACAACGCATATTTCAGCGCGGCCGGGCTCTCCCTGGAGAGCGCCGCCGTCAGCCGCGTCAGGCGGTTTTGCTGATAACGCGCGGATTGCAGCCGACCCTGCCGGCAGCTCGCAAAAATCGCCTGGCACTGTTCGGGCGCGACATTGGACAGCAGCGAGATGCAGCCGTCACCGCCCTGGCCGAAAAAAGCCAGCGCGGTGGCGTCATCGCCCGACAACAGGCGAAACCCCGGCGGCAGCAGCGATTGCAGGCGCAGGGGACGGCAGATGTCGCCGGACCCGTCCCGCAATCCGATGAACTGACGGGATTCCGCCAGCCGCGCCAGGGTGTCGTCGGACAATTCGCGGACGGTGCGGCAGGGAATGTCGTGCAGAATGATGGGAAGCGACGTGGCGTCGGCGATCGCCCGAAAATGCGCGGCAATGCCGGCCTGCATCGGCTTGTTGTAGTAGGGCACCACTGACAGCACCGCATCGGCGCCGGCCCGTTCGGCGCGCCGCGTCAAATCGATCGCCTGGCTGGTTGAATTCGATCCGGCTCCGGCAATGACGCGGACGCGGCGTCGCGCGACCGCGACGGCGGCGCCGACCAGGCTCTGCTGCTCGACGGGCGTCAGGGTCGAAGCCTCGCCGGCGGTCTCGCCGACCACGATCGCCGGGGCCCCGGCGTCGATCTGGCGTTCGCAAAGCCTGGCGAATGCCGCCAGATCGACTTTGCCCTGGTCGTCGAACGGGGTGGGAAGATCGGGGATGTAGCCCGCCAGCCAGGTGGCCGGGAACACTGATGCTGTCATCTTGAGGTTACGCCGCTTTTTCCATCTGGCCGAAGCCGTGCCGATAGGCGGAAAGCACAAGACCCTGCTGGCACCGCACCCCCGCCTCGATCCGAAAGCCGATCGCCTGCAGCGCAGCCCGGATTTTCAGACTGGAGCTGCCTTCCCGGGAATTGATCAGGACGGCGACGGCGGCGTTGGTACTGAGAAATGGCGAGATCCGGCCAAGTTCGGCCTCGACGCAGGCCGGCGAGTTTCGATCGGCGATCAGGCCAACCGCGTGCTGTCCTCTCCCAACGCGGCAGGTCGCGGGGGTGGCAATGCGAAGAAAGCCGCGGCGCCGAAGCGCCAGATACAGCTGCATTCCGTCGCCGCCGGCAACAATGGCGCGATGCAGCGTGGACAGGCGGGTGAGCTCGACCATGGTATCGACGACCTGCTCCTGGTCTGAACCGGAATGAGGCTGAAGCATCTTGCTCTCCTGGACGGCCGTCGGGCTGGTCACGCGCCGCGCCGCATGCCGGCGGCGGCGGGCATCGGGTCGCAGCAGGCAGTCCTTCCGCCCGTCTCGAGTTCGATTTCGCGCGACAGTTCGACGATCGTTTCGGGATGATGGCCATTCTCGAACAGTGCGTATTTGACGGCTTGCGCGCGGTTGACGAACAGGCCGCCATAGAGGCCATTTTGTTCCTGGGCGACCCAGTTGCCGCTGCTGTTCCTGCCGATAAAGACGATGGTGGATGCAGAGCCGCACGACGGAGGTTCGACGAGCTTCACGGTGGTGGTCCTTTCATCTATCGAGTAGCGCGCCACCGAGGCTGGGGCCTTCCGTCGCGATGTTGCCTGTTGTGCGAATGGTGCGAAGTTCATCGTGGCGGGGCGGCGGCTTTACTCATGCCGCCAAATATCTTCCTGGCCGGATATGAAATCGAGGCCGGCCGTGCCGCGATCTCATAGGAGCCGTATAGGATCGCGCGATGTCGCCTCAAACCGGGACCGCCGTGTTGAAATCGCTGACCAGGTAGCACAGCGCCAGGTAGGCCACGGTTTCATCCCAGTGGTTCAGAACGGTGTCGAATGGCACCTCGCGCTTGACGGCGCCGATCAGGGCGCTGACGATGATCGACATCCACAGCAGGGCGGCAAGACTTCTGGCGAAACCTGCGCCACCAAAGCCTGCAAAGATGACCAGAATGACCATTCGCAGGCAAAAGCGAATCAGCACCTGGCGCGATCTCGGTTCTGCTAAATAGGGCGTCAAGTTATGGCACTCCGACCGGCGGCTTGGTCCACGGCTCTATGCGAAATTATCGCAGCAGACCGGTTCGCAGCCCAGGTTGGCGCGGCTCGGTGTCGGAGGGACGCTGGTCCGGTTCGACGGCGCGGTGGCATGGCGGGCCTCGACGAAGGCGGCCAGAATGGCCAGCGGCAAATCGGCGTGGCGCGCTTCGATCGCCTGATCGAGCCAATCCGGAAGCTCGCGCTGGCGCGACAGCGCGCAATGCCACTCGCCCTCATCATAGGCGATGCGGCGAACCTGCCATTGCGGCAGTTCCAGATCGATCAAGGCAAGCGCGGCGTCGGTCCAGGCTTCCGACTCGATCAGCCGTGCGATCCGCGCCGTCTTCCCGGTCGAGCGGAGCGGCGGAAAGCGCCGGCAGACGGTGCCGACAATCTCGGCCATCAAGCCGGTTGTCACGGCATCGGCGTCGTGGAGCCGGCCCTCGAGTGTGTCAGGCTCTTGATATTCCTGAAGAAGTGTCATGGTTGCGTTCCACAATGGCAGCCGCGGCGCGACTGGCGACCGCGCCCTCAAGCTGGGCAAAAGCCCGTTTGAAAGCGAGGGGGAGCGGAGGCTGCAAAAATAAAGATGTCGTAGGTGCCGAGGGCGAGATTCGATCCGCCCGCGATCAAGCCGTGGTCGGTCCGGCGACGCTCGGGCGGGAATCCCAAGGGGTCGACAGGGCAGGGGAGGCCGGTCGGGCCGCCGTTCCCTTATAAGATTCCTATAATATTGCCGTTGCGGCTGCCTCGAAAACCTATGCCGGCGGTGGCACCTCACGCTCACCGCTACGGCAAGGCCGCGGCCGCAATCCGGCCTTGAATTGATTCATCGCAACAAGCCCTGCCGAAAACACGCAGAGATTGGCCAAGTAAACAAGCGCGATAACGCGATAAGGAGCATTTCATGTTGGACATTGCCATGCTCGCCTTCGGGCTCTGCCTGTTCGTGGCGGCCGTTGGCTACACCTATGCCTGCGAACGGCTCTGAGGAGAACGATCATGATGTTCGACTATACGCTCGCCGGCCTGGTCGCGGCGGGCCTGCTGTTTTACCTGACCTATGCCCTGCTGCGGCCCGAGCGGTTTTGACGCCCAGCAGCGCGCCCCGGATCCGACCCGGGACGCCGACCGCTTCCCGGACGTAATCACGTGCCAACCTGAAAGCACACGACCATGACCGTCATTGGCTGGATTCAAATCATTCTGTTCTGTGCGATCATTGTCGCGCTGGTCAAGCCGCTCGGCTGGTACATGACCCGCGTCTTCAATGGCGAGCCTACATTCCTCTCCCCGATCCTGCGGCCGGTCGAGGCCGGGCTCTACCGGATCGGCGGCGTCGACGCCAGGCGCGAACAGCATTGGCTGACCTATACCGTCGCCATGCTGCTGTTCCATGCCGGCGGCTTCCTCATCCTCTACGCGCTGATGCGGTTCCAGGCCGTCCTGCCGTTCAATCCGGCGGAGCAATCCGCCGTCGCGGAGGACCTTTCGTTCAATACCGCGATCAGCTTCATCACCAACACCAACTGGCAGAATTACGGTGGTGAAAGCACGATGTCCTACCTCGTGCAGATGCTGGGACTGACGCACCAGAACTTCCTGTCCGCGGCCACCGGAATCGCGCTCGCCATGGCGCTGATCCGCGGCTTCTCGCGCTCCTCGATGCGCACCGTCGGCAATTTCTGGGTCGATGTGACGCGCTGCACGCTCTATGTCCTGCTGCCGATCTGCATCGTCTATACGCTGTTCCTGGTCTGGCAGGGCATTCCGCAGACGCTCGGCGCCTATGTCGATGCCACGACGCTGGAAGGCGCCAAGCAGACCATCGCGGTAGGCCCGGTGGCCTCCCAGGTCGCCATAAAAATGCTCGGCACCAATGGCGGCGGCTTCTTCAATGCCAACGCCGCCCATCCGTTCGAGAATCCGACCGCCTTGTCGAACTTCGTGCAGATGCTGTCGATCTTCGTACTCGGCGCGGCGCTGACCAATGTGTTCGGCCGAATGGTCGGCAACCAGCGCCAGGGCTGGGCGATCCTCGGCGTGATGGGCGTACTGTTCATCGCGGGCGTCGCGGTTACCTATTGGGCCGAAGCCAATGGCACCGCCGCGCTCGATTCGCTCGGGCTTGCCGGCGGCAACATGGAAGGCAAGGAAGTCCGCTTCGGCATCGTCGCTTCGTCGCTGTTCGCGGTCATCACCACGGCGGCATCCTGCGGCGCCGTCAACGCCATGCATGACAGCTTCACTGCACTCGGCGGCATGATCCCGCTGATCAACATGCAGCTCGGCGAAATCATCGTCGGCGGCGTCGGCGCCGGCCTTTACGGGATGCTGCTGTTCGTCGTGCTGGCGATCTTCGTCGCGGGCCTGATGGTCGGCCGGACCCCGGAATATGTCGGCAAGAAGATCGAGGCCCGCGAGGTCAAGATGGCGATGCTCGCCATCCTGGTGCTGCCGCTGATGTATCTGGGCTGGACCGCGGTGGCGGTTGTGCTGCCGTCGGCTGTGGCGTCGATGGCCAATGCCGGCCCCCACGGCTTCACCGAGGTGCTCTACGCCTTTACCTCGGCGACCGGCAATAACGGTTCGGCGTTCGCCGGGCTCTCCGGAAACACCTTCTTCTACAACCTGACCCTGGCGACTTCGATGTTCGTGGGCCGCTTCTTCATGATTGTGCCGGCGATGGCGCTGGCGGGCTCGCTGGCGGGCAAGAAGTCGATTCCACCGTCTGCCGGCACGCTGCCGACAACCGGCGGCCTGTTCATCGGCCTCGTCGTCGGCGTGATCCTGATCATCGGCGGCCTGACCTTCTTCCCGGCGCTGGCGCTCGGACCGATCGTCGAACACCTGGCGAGCACCACCAACACCCTGTTCTGATCGATCTCATTCGGAGTTACGTCCATGGAAGCCATGAAACTGCAGAAGCGGGTGCCGGTCTCGGCAATGTTCGACCCGAAGATCGTGGTGCCGGCGATCGGCTCGGCCTTCGTCAAGCTCGATCCACGGCTGATGGCGAGGAACCCGGTCATGTTCGTGGTCGAGGTCGTCGCCGCGTTGACCACGGTGATCTTCCTGCGCGATCTGGTCACGGGTGGCGCGAATCCCGGGTTCACCTTCCAGATCATCCTGTGGCTGTGGTTCACCGTGCTGTTCGCCAACTTCGCCGAGGCGGTTGCGGAAGGCCGCGGCAAGGCGCAGGCCGAATCGCTGAAGAAAACCCGCACCGAAAGCCAGGCCAAGCTGCTGTCGGGTTCCGACAAGGCCTATCGTCTTGTCTCCGGCACCAGCCTCAAGGTCGGTGATGTCGTTCTGGTCGAGGCCGGCGACAACATTCCGTCCGACGGGGAAGTGATCGAAGGCGTCGCCTCGGTCAACGAGGCCGCCATCACCGGCGAGTCCGCGCCGGTGATCCGCGAATCCGGCGGCGACCGCTCGGCGGTGACCGGGGGTACCCAGGTGTTGTCCGACTGGATCCGGGTCCGCATTACCGCGGCGCAGGGCTCGACTTTCATCGACCGCATGATCCGGCTCGTCGAGGGTGCCGAGCGGCAGAAGACGCCGAACGAGATCGCGCTCAATATCCTGCTCGCGGGCCTCACCATCATCTTCGTGTTCGCCACCGTGACCATCCCGAGCTACGCCGCTTACGCCGGCGGCCAGATTTCGGTCGTGGTGCTGGTGGCGCTGTTCGTCACGCTGATTCCGACCACGATCGGCGCGCTGCTGTCGGCAATCGGCATCGCCGGCATGGACCGGCTGGTTCGGTTCAACGTGCTGGCGATGTCGGGCCGGGCGGTGGAGGCTGCCGGCGACGTCGATACGCTGCTGCTCGACAAGACCGGCACCATTACGCTCGGCAACCGACAGGCGACGGCGTTCCGGCCGGTGCGCGGCGTCACCGAGCAGGAACTGGCCGATGCGGCGCAGCTGGCTTCCCTGGCCGACGAGACTCCCGAAGGCCGTTCGATCGTGGTGCTTGCCAAGGAAAAATACGGCATCCGCAGCCGCGACATGGCGGAACTTGCCGCGACTTTCATCCCGTTCACGGCGCAGACCCGCATGAGCGGTGTCGATGCCGGTGCATCCTCGGTCCGCAAGGGCGCGGTTGACGCCATTCTCAACTATGTCGGGGGCGGGACGGCGCAATCGATGGCCTCGGGAAACACCGTCAGGGCGCTGCAGCCGTCGATCAATTCCGACGTCGGCCGTGAGATTCAGGCGATATCGGACGAAATCGCCAAATCGGGCGGCACACCGCTCGCGGTGGCGAAAGACGGCCGGCTGCTCGGCGTCGTCCACCTCAAGGATATCGTCAAGGGCGGCATCCGCGAGCGCTTCGCCGAGCTGCGCCGCATGGGTATCCGCACCGTGATGATCACCGGCGACAATCCGATGACCGCGGCGGCGATCGCCGCGGAGGCCGGCGTCGACGATTTCCTGGCGCAGGCAACGCCTGAAGACAAGCTCAAGCTGATTCGCGACGAGCAGGCCAAGGGCAAGCTGGTGGCGATGTGCGGCGACGGCACCAACGATGCGCCGGCGCTGGCGCAGGCCGATGTCGGGGTCGCCATGAACACCGGGACCCAGGCGGCGCGCGAGGCCGGCAACATGGTCGATCTCGACTCCAATCCGACCAAGCTGATCGAAGTGGTCGAGATCGGCAAGCAGCTGCTGATGACCCGCGGCGCGCTGACGACATTCTCGATCGCCAACGACGTCGCCAAGTACTTTGCCATCATCCCCGCGATGTTCCTGGCCTTCTATCCGCAGCTCGGCGTGCTCAATGTGATGCATCTGGCGAGCCCGCAGAGCGCCATCCTGTCGGCGATCATCTTCAACGCGCTGATCATCATCGCGCTGATTCCGCTGGCCTTGAAGGGCGTGGCATATCGCGCGATCGGGGCGGGTGCCCTGCTGCGGCGCAACCTGATGATCTACGGCGCCGGCGGCATCATCATTCCCTTCGTCGGCATCAAGGCGATCGATCTTCTGGTCGCCGCCCTGCATCTGGCCTGACGCGGGCCCCCAATTCCATCGGCCAGGTTCTGGTCGAGCTTCGAGGAGATACATCATGTTGAAGGAAATTCGCCCGGCCATCATCATTCTGGTCGCGCTGACGCTGATCACCGGCCTCGCCTATCCGCTCGCGATGACCGCGATTGCCGGCGCGGTGTTTCCGAAGCAGGCGCAGGGCAGCCTGGTCGAGCGGGACGGCAAGGTGGTCGGCTCGGCCCTGATCGGGCAGGAGTTCAAGGACGACAAGTATTTCCATGGCCGGCCGTCGGCGACCTCGGCGCCGGACCCGGCCGATTCCAGCAAGACGGTGTCGGCGCCGTACAACGCCGCCAATTCCGGCGGCTCCAATCTCGGCCCGACCAGCAAGGCCCTGAATGATCGCGTCAAGGAGGACGTCGACAGGCTGAAGGTTGAAAACCCCTCCGCGGCGGTGCCGGTCGATCTCGTCACCACCTCCGGCAGCGGCCTCGATCCCGACATCTCGCCGGAAGCCGCGCTGTTCCAGCTGTCGCGTGTCGCCAAGGCGCGTAATTTGCCGGAAGACCGCGTCCGCCAGCTGGTCACGCAATACACCCAGGGCCGCCTGGCCGGCCTGCTCGGCGAGCCGCGCGTCAACGTGCTTGCGCTGAATCTGGCGCTGGATGCGGCGGCATCGAAATAGCGGAGCTAGGCTGCATCAGGCGCCAGGACTATAATGCCTTATGGCCAATCAACGTCGCGATCCTGAAAAAAGACCGTCTCCGGATGCGCTGCTGGAGGCGGCGCGGCGGGAGCACGATCAGGCCGGGCGCCTCAAGATATTTGTCGGCGCAGCGCCGGGCGTCGGCAAGACCTATGAGATGTTGCATAGTGCACATGCCAAGCTGAAGGCCGGCGCCGATGTTGTCGTTGGCGTCGTCGAGACCCATGGGCGGGCCGAGACCGAGGCGCTGCTGCAAGGCCTCGAAGTCATCCCGCGCAAACGGTTCGAATACAAGGACCAGATTCTCGAAGAGATGGATCTCGACGCGCTGATTGCGCGCCATCCGCAAATCGCGCTGGTCGATGAACTCGCCCACACCAACGCGCCCGGCAGCCGCCATCCGAAGCGCTATCTCGACGTCGAGGAACTGCTCTCGCACGGCATCGACGTCTATACCGCGGTCAATATCCAGCACATCGAAAGCCTCAACGACGTGGTCGCCCAGATCACCCATGTCCGGGTCCGCGAGACCGTGCCGGATTCGGTGTTCGACCGCGCGGACGCGATCGAACTGATCGATCTGACGCCGGACGACCTCATTCAGCGGCTGAAGGAGGGCAAGGTCTACGTCCCTCGACAGGCCGAGCGCGCGCTGGAGCATTATTTTTCGCCGGGGAATCTCACGGCGCTACGCGAGCTGGCGTTGCGGCGCACCGCCGAGCGCGTCGACGAGCAACTGCTCACCCACATGCAGGCGAACGCGATCGCCGGTCCCTGGGCCGCGGGCGAGCGCATCCTGGTCTGCCTCAGCGAGGATCCGCTTGCGGCGGGACTGGTGCGCTACACCAAGCGGCTGGCGGACCGGCTGCACGCGCCGTGGACCGCGGTCAGTATCGAGACCCGGCGCAGCCTGCAATTGAGCGATGAGCAACGCGACCGCCTTGCCGATACGCTGCGACTGGCAGAGTCGCTGGGCGGCGAGGCACTTACCATTCCCGGCGTCGGCCGCCGCATTGCCGATGACCTGATCAGCTTCGCCCATGCCAACAACGTGACCCAGATCATCATCGGCAAATCGGTGCGCTCGCGGTGGTTTGAACTGGTGCGCGGCTCGGTCGTGCATGATCTGGTGCGGCGCGCCGGCAATATCAGCGTCAGCGTGATCGCCGGCGACGATCTGCCCTCCGGACCGGTGGCCAAGACGGCGGTGCAGACCGCGGCGCGGCCCGAGCCGTTCGATCCGCGGCCCTATCTGATGGCGCTGGCGTTCGTGGTCATCGGCCTCGGCGCTGCCGAGCTGATCCAGCCGATCTTTGGCATCGAGAATGTCGACCTGGTGTTTCTGACGGCGGTCGTCAGTGTCGCGGTTCGCTTTGGCCTGTGGCCGTCGCTGCTGGCCAGCGTCGCGGCCTCGCTGTGCTACAACTTCTTCTTCCTGCCGCCGGTCTATACCTTCACAATCACCGACCCAACCAACGTCGCGGCGTTCTTTTTCTTCATGCTGATCGCGATCCTGGTTTCCAACGTCGCAGCGCGCGTGCGGACTCAGGCCGTGTCGGCGATCGGCCGGGTGAGGACCACTGAATCGCTGTACGCCTTCAGCCGCAAGCTCGCCAGCACCGCGACGCTGGACGACGTCCTGTGGGCGACCGCCTATCAGACCGCGTTGATGCTCAGGGTTCGGGTGGTGCTGCTGCTGCCCGAGGATGGTGTGCTGACCGTGAAGGCGGGCTATCCGCCCGAGGATCAGCTGGACAAGGCCGATCTTGCCGCCGCGAACTGGGCCTGGAGCAATGATCGCCCGGCCGGGCGCGGCTCTGACACGTTACCGGGCGCCAGGCGCCTGTTCCTCCCGATGCGGACCGGGCGCGGATCGATCGGCGTCATCGGCATCGACGACGACAAGACCGGTCCGCTGCTCACCCCAGACCAGCGGCGGCTGCTCGACGCCCTGGTGGACCAGGGCGCGCTTGCGATCGAACGGGTGCTGCTGGTCGAGGACATGGATCGGGTCAAGCGCAGCGTCGAATCCGATCGCTTGCGCTCTGCGCTCCTGACCTCGATCTCGCACGATCTAAAGACGCCGCTGGCCTCGGTTCTCGGCGCCGCCAGCACGATGCGGGATCTCGCCAGCGGCCTGACTGACGCGGAAAAGCGCGATTTGCTCGCCACCGTGATCGACGAGTCCGAACGGCTCAATCGCTTCATTGCCAATCTGCTCGACATGACCAAGCTCGAATCCGGGGCCGTGGTGCCGAATACCGCATTGCACGATCTCAGCGAGATTGTCGGCAGCGCCTTGCGCCGCGCCAGCAAGATCCTGGTGCATCACAAGGTCTCGCTCGAATTGGCCGCCGACATGCCGATGCTGGAGCTCGACGCGGTACTGTTCGAGCAGGCGCTGTTCAACCTGTTGGACAACGCCGCGAAATACTCGCCCCCCGACACCACCATATCGATCAGGGGACTGCGCGACCAGGATTCGGTCACGCTGCAAATCCTCGACGAGGGCGACGGCATTCCGGGCTCCGAGCTGGAAAGCGTGTTTGACAAATTTTATCGCGCGCAAAAGGGCGACCATGTCCGCCCCGGCACCGGCCTCGGGCTGGCGATCTCCCGCGGCTTTGTCGAGGCCATGCATGGTACGATCTCCGCGGCCAACCGTACCGATCGCCCCGGCGCCGTGCTGACCATCCGGCTGCCGATTCCGGCGGCCTCCGACCAGCTGGACACCGCCGCATGAACGCCACGCCGATCAAGGTCCTTGTCATCGACGACGAGCCGCCGATCCGAAAACTGCTGCGCATGGGGTTGAGCACCCAGGGCTACGAGATCCTGGAAGCCTCCAACGGCAAGATGGCGCTCGAACTGCTGGCGCAAAATCCCGCGCTGATCATTCTCGATCTCGGCCTGCCGGATATCCAGGGCCATGAACTGCTGCGCATGATCCGCGGGCGCAACGACAGCGTACCCATCGTCGTGCTGTCGAGCCGCGGCGACGAGGCCGGAAAGGTCCAGGCGCTCGACCTCGGCGCCGACGATTACCTCACCAAGCCGTTCGGCATGGACGAACTGCTCGCCCGCATGCGCGCGGCGCTTAGACATCAATTGCAGGTTCACGGCGAGCGGCCGGTGTTTCGATCCGGCGATCTGTCGGTCGATCTGGTCCGCCGCCTCGTCAAGGTCGGCGACAGGGACGTCAAGCTGTCTCCGAAGGAATATGAATTGCTGCGCGTTCTGGTGCAGCATGCCGGCAAGGTGCTGACCCACCGGTTTCTGCTCAAGGAGCTGTGGGATGAACTGACCGATGCGCAATATCTGCGGGTCTATGTGCGTCAGCTCCGGCAGAAGATCGAAGCCGATCCCGAGCGTCCGCAATTCGTCCTGACTGAAACCGGCATCGGCTATCGGCTGAGGGCGGGGGATTAGGTCTTGAGCCTGACGCATGGGCGCGATGCCCGGTAATGGGAGCGTCGGCACTGCCTCTGCCGTCGGATTGCTGCCGCACTCGGCCCCTCCGTTCCGGCAAACGGGAACCAACTCCGTCCGCCAAGATTATTTTTCGGGCAACCGGGAGAACACCATGGCAAGGAAGTATTCGAAAAAAGCGTCTGCCGACGTCGAGCGGGTGATGAAAAAGCGCAAGGCCGGCACCTTGAAGAGCGGCCGGTCCGGCAGAAAGGTCACCAGCCGCAAGCAGGCGGTCGCCATCGGCCTTTCCGAAGCGAGGGCCGAGGGCAAGAAAGTGCCGAAAAAGGCTTCCAAGAAAACCAAGACCGCGAAGAAGCGGAAAGCCAAGAAAAAGTAGGGGCACGCGCCGGCCGATCTGGGCGAATTTCGACATCGAGGTCGGCTGTTGCTTGGCGATGTTGTCGAACTCTGAAAACCCCGAGTTCAGTTGACGCCTTCCGAACTGGCGCGCTTGCTGCAGGCCGCGCAGGTCCCTCAGCCTGCCTTGCGCGCCCTTGCCGCCGACCGATGCGCTTTCTTGTTCTTGACCGGGCGGTGTGCCGCCCGGCGCGCGGCGGGGGCGCGCTTGGCGGAGCCTTTGCCTTTCAGGCTCTGCCGCAATGCGTCCATCAGGTTGATGACATTGTCGGGCTTTTGCTCGCGCTCGACAGTCCTGGCCGGCTTGCCGGCGGCCTTGCGCCGGACCAGCGCCTTCAACGCGTTCTCGTATCGGTCCTCGAATTTCGAGGGATCGAAATGCGCCGCCTTGGTGTCGAGGATATGGGAGGCGAGTTCGATCATGTCTTTCGATATTTTCGGGCTCTTGATGCCGGCGAAATACGCGTGTTCGTCGCGCAGCTGGTAAGGATATCGCAGCGTGGTGCCGAGCAGGCCCTTGCCCAGCGCCTCGATGGCGATGACGTGCTCGCGATTGGTCAGGACAATGCGGGCAAGCGCGACCCGGTCCTGATTTTGCAGGGCATCGCGGATCACGACGAAGGCATCGATCCCGGCCTTGCCGTCGGGGGCGATATAAAAGGGATGATCGAGATAGCGGTTGTCGATCTCGTGCCTGGGCACGAAGCTGTCGATGTCGATGGTGTGGGTGCTTTCGACCTGGACCGCTTCCAGCTCCTGCTTTTCGATCTCGACATAATGGCCCTTTTTCAGTTCATAACCGCGTCCCTTGTCGTCGCCCTCGACGACGTCGCCGGTCTCGGAATCGACCATCTGCTGCTTGAGCCGGTTGCCGGTTTGCCTGTTGATGATGTGAAAGCGGGTTTTTTCGGTTGCCGTCGAGGCCGGATACAGCAGCACCGGGCATGAAACCAGCGAGAGTTTCAGGGAGCCTTTCCAATAGGGACGTGGCAGCGCCATCGATTCCTCCAGCCAACCCGTCCCGATAGCGGAAAACTCGGCGCAGACGCGTTCGGGAACTTCAACGACAATTGAGCATTTTGGTTCCAGGCCCTAAGCTTGGGTGACAGGCGCCACGCCGTTTGCGCGGGATATCATCGTGTCTCTTAGAAACCTCTCGGCCTATCGGAAGAAGCGGGATTTCGACAAGACCGCCGAGCCCAGCGGCGAGGCCCGGGTGGCCCCTTCGAAGCAGCGGCGGTTCGTGATCCAGAAGCACGATGCAACGCGGCTGCACTACGATCTCAGGCTGGAGTTCGACGGCGTCTTCAAGTCATGGGCCGTCACGCGCGGGCCCTCGCTCGATCCGCACGACAAGCGGCTGGCGGTGGAAGTGGAAGACCATCCGCTCGACTATGGTGATTTCGAAGGCACCATTCCGAAGGGCCAGTATGGCGGCGGCACGGTGCAGCTGTGGGACCGCGGCACCTGGGAATCCGAGGACCCGGAGCGGGGATTCAAGAAGGGCGATCTGAAATTCACCCTGCACGGCGAAAAGCTGAATGGCAGCTGGGTGCTGGTGCGGATGCGCCGGGATCGCGACGGCGGCAAGCGGACCAACTGGCTCTTGATCAAGCATCGCGATGAATTCGCCAGGGAAGGCAAGGCCAACAAGATCCTCGATGCCGATCAATCGGTAGCGTCGGGGCGGACCATGGACCAGATCGCCGCAGGCAAGGGCAGGGCGCCGAAGCCGTTCATGACAGCGAAGTCCAAAGGCGCCGCCGCGGTGTGGAATTCGAACCGCGGCGATGCTGCCGAGGCGCGAGCCGCCAGGGCTGCCGCCGCGGCCGGGGTCAGCAAGGCTGCCGCGATGCCGGATTTCGTCGCGCCGCAGCTCTGCGTGTCCGTCGATCGCCCACCGGGCGCGGCGGGATGGTGCCACGAGATCAAGTTCGACGGCTACCGGGCGCAACTGCGCATCGAGCATGGCAAGGCCACGCTGAAGACCCGAAAGGGGCTGGACTGGACCGACAAATTCCGGGCCATCGCCGCGGAGGCCAGCGCGCTGCCGGATGGGCTGATCGATGGCGAGATCGTCGCGCTCGACCAGGATGGCGTGCCGGATTTTTCGACGCTGCAGGCAGCCCTCGCCGACGGCGACACCGATAATCTGGTGTTCTTCGCGTTCGATCTGCTGTTCGCGGATGGTACCGATATTCGCCGTCTGCCGCTTGGCGAGCGAAAGCAGCGATTGAAGGAACTGCTGCATTCGCGCGGCAAGGGCAAAGCCCGGCTGATCCGTTATGTCGAACATGTCGAAGACAGCGGGGAAGCGGTTTTTCAGTCGGCGCGACAGCTTGCGCTGGAGGGCGTGGTCTCGAAAAAGCTCGGTGCGCCGTATCGATCGGGCCGTTCCGAGAGCTGGACCAAGGCCAAATGCCGTGCCGGACATGAGGTCGTGCTCGGCGGCTGGAAAACCACCAACGGCAAATTCCGCTCCCTGATGGCGGGCGTCTATCGGGGTGACCATCTTGCCTTTGTCGGAATCATCGGCACCGGCTTCGGGCAGGACAAGCTCAGGCGCATCATGCCGGCGCTGAAGGCTGCGGCCTCCAGCCAAAATCCATTTGGCGGCAAGGATGCGCCGCGCAAGACCCGTGACGTGCATTGGCTGAGGCCGGAGCTGGTGGCCGAAATCGAATTCGCAGGCTGGACCGAGGGCGGCAATATCCGGCAGGCTGCATTCAAGGGGCTGCGGCTGGACAAGCCAGCCGACGAGGTAACGGCGGAAAACCCGGCCATGACCAAAATCGCCAAACCCGGTGGAAAGATCGAGTCCGTCAACGCCAGCCCAGGCAGGCAAGGTACCGCGCGGCCGCCGACCAAAGCCGGATCCGCCGCGGTGATGGGGGTGGTGATTTCCAAGCCCGACAAGGAGTTGTGGCCGGACGGCGGCGACGGTCACGGCGTCACCAAGCTCGATCTCGCCCGCTATTTCGAGGCGGTGGGCGGCTGGATGATCGGCCATTTGAAGGGCCGTCCCTGCTCGGTGGTCCGCGCGCCGGACGGCATCGGCGGCCAGACCTTCTTTCAACGCCACGCCATGCCCGGCACCTCCGATCTGCTGGAGCTGGTAAAAGTCTCCGGCGATCGCAAGCCTTATCTGCAGATCGATCGCGTCGAGGGGCTTGCCGCGGTGGCGCAGCTTGGCGGCGTCGAGCTGCACCCCTGGAATTGCGCGCCGGGCGCCCCGGACATTCCGGGGCGCCTGGTATTCGATCTCGATCCGGCGCCGGACGTCGAATTTGCCGAAGTCATTGCGGCCGCCAAGGACATGCGGCAACGTCTGGCGAAGCTTGGCCTGGAAAGCTTCTGCAAGACCACCGGCGGCAAGGGCCTGCATGTGGTGACGCCGCTGGCGCATGGCGCCAGAGACAAGGTGACA
>Ga0302279_10001338_pt1 | contig 35052 bp, 35 predicted proteins | sample III_Bog_N3_3_FD_194541 | JGI IMG/M metagenome (GOLD analysis project Ga0302279, IMG submission 194541) | Peat permafrost microbial communities from Stordalen Mire near Abisko, Sweden - III_Bog_N3_3 | ecosystem: Environmental > Terrestrial > Soil > Wetlands > Peat | place: Sweden: Abisko...
GCAGCCGTAAGGTCGCAAGCGACCTGACGACTCCTAGAACTTGTAAAGCGCGCCAGCCCTGAGGGTGCTGGCCGTGCCCGCCGAAGCGCGGAACTGGCTGAAGTCCATGGTGAACTCCATGGACCAGGCGGAATTGAAGCGGTGGCCCGCGCCGACCATCAGGCTCGGTGCCGTCTTGCGTTCGCTGCCGCCAAAGCGGTAGTCGGAATTCCACCAGACCAGGTCCAGGCCGGCGACGCCGTAGAGACCCCGGTTGCGCCCCTCGAGGTAGCGCAGGTAGTCCACGCCGATGCCGATGCCCTGGACGGTGGTGGTGGAGGTCAGGGAGGACGCGCTGAACGAGCCGCCGTCGATCCGGGTGAAGTCGATCCTGGGCCGGAGTTCGTTGCCCCCCTGCAGGTCGATCGAATCATGGAACCCGAAGTTGAACCCGGCCCTGCCGCCCACGGCGCTGCGCAGATCGTCCTGGGGGAAGACCACGGAGCCCTGCATGCCGGCTTCGGTCGTCATCTGGGCGCAGAGGGGAAGCACGCTCAGGGCCAGGGACAGGGTTGTGAGGGCGACACGCTTTTTCATCGGATCTCCAGGGTGATTCACCTAGCGTACCACCAGCGGGAAAAAAAAAGCCCGGCTTGGAGCCGGGCATTTTTTTTGTCCAGACCGGAAACCGGTCTATCCGGCCACAACGTCCGCACGGCGACGCTCTTTGAGGCGGCCGGCCTTGCCGAGCTTGTCCCGGAGGAAGTAGAGCTTGGCCCGGCGAACCTTGCCGCTCCGGAGCACTTCGAGATGATCGATGGAAGGGCTGTGCAGCGGGAAGATGCGCTCGACGCCGACGCCGACGCTGATCTTGCGCACGGTGAAGGAGGTGCGCATGCCGCCGCCACGGATGGCGATCACCACGCCCTGATAGACCTGGATGCGCTCTTTCTCGCCTTCCTTGACCTTCACGTGAACCTTCACGGTGTCGCCAGGGGCGATCTTGGGCAGGTCCGAGCGAAGCAGGCCTGCCTCGAGGCGGTCGATAATGTTTGCCATGAATTCTCCTATGGGGCCAGCGGTCCAGACACCAACATCGGCGGGACATGTAACCCGAACCCTAGATGGGGGCCATCCAGTTTAACCGGAATGGCCCGAAAAGGAAGCATGCAATATGACAAGCAGCCGCCAGGTCGCTGGCGACCATCCGGCTGCGGGTGCCTCCCATGGTCGTTCAATCCACCCGGGCACCAACGGTGCTACCGGCCCTTCCATCCTTTCCAGCCCCTGGGCTTGGCGCGATCCTGGTCTTCCGGGTGCTCCACCTGCCACGCGCACCATTGGTCGGCCCTGGGCAGCGCCTCCAGGTGGCGGGCCAGGAAGGCCTGCCAGAGGGCCGGGCGCAGCCGCCGGGTGCGTTCCATGGCTTCCCGTAGGCGCCAGAGCCGGATGGATTCATGGTTTCCGCCCAGAAGGACGGCTGGCGCCTCGAGCCCTTCGAACTGGGCCGGACGGGTGAAATGGGGGTGGTCCAGCAGGCCGTTGGCATAGCTGTCCGACTGGGCCGAGGCGGCATTGCCCAGCACCCCGGGCAGCCAGCGGCAGACGGCGTCGATGAGGAAGAGGGCGGGCAGTTCCCCGCCCGACAGCACCACCTCGCCCACGCTCAGTTCCTCGTCCACGTACAGCTCCACCGCGCGCTGGTCCAGGCCCTCGAACCGGCTGCAGATCAGGACCAGGTGGTCCAGGGCCGACAGTTCAAGCACCTTGGCGTGGTCCAGGGGAGGCGCCGCCGGCGAGAAATGGATGACCCTCGTGCCGGACGAGCGGGGCAGGGCGGCCAGGGCATCCCGCAGGACATCCGGCCGCAGCACCATGCCGGGGCCCCCCCCGAAAGGCGCCGCGTCCACATGGCCGAAGGGATTGCCGGCGTAGGCTCGGTAATTGTGGGTGGCCAGTTCGTGGCCAAGCTCCCGGAACGCCCGGCCGGTGACGCCGATGCCGGCGGCGTCGAACAGTTCAGGAAAGAGAGTGAGGACATCGAAGCGCATGGATTGCTTCTAGCACGGCCGGAGCGGGAGGGTGCGATGGAAATCGTGGCCCGGGACAAGAAAAAGGAGGATCGGTTGCCAGGTCCATGCATCCAATAGGCAACACTCCAACTCCTCGGCTGGAAACCGGGAAGCGTATAGAAAAACTAATTTAATTTAGGGGATACTATGGAATTAGGCCCATTCGTCATGTGCGTCAAAAGCGGCCCTGGGCTTGGGGCGATCGCCTCGATCATACTTACCATGATCAGGATCGTAACTATCTTTATCGGCTGAATGCATAGGGCTGGTGGTTCGTTCTTATGGAAGATAATTCTTTTGAAAATAATAAATTTGCATCCATCAGGAGTGAGAAATGTCCGACCTAAGCTGTAACGCTGTTCTGCAGGGTATCGTTTTCGATTATCTGGGCCTATTGATTGCGGTATTGACCATCATCCAGATCGTCTGGCACCTTTTCTCCCGCGAATGAGGGTGCTCGCTCCAATTTGACCTGGACCCAGGCCCAGGCTGCTTCCGGATTGAAAGTGTCCATGCCCTCCGGGTAAAGCAGGTCCGCCTGGCCGAAAGCGAGGGGGAGGGGCTTTTCCGTCAGGTAGGGCACGGCGATGCAGCGCATGGACGCCCTGTGGGCGGCTTCAACCCCGGGGCAGGAATCTTCCGCCACCACGCAAGTCCGGGGCGGGACGCCCAGACGGCGGGCCGCTTCAAGAAACACATCCGGAGCGGGCTTGCCGCGCCCCACTTCGTCGGCCGAGACCACCTGCCCGAAGCACTGGGCCAGACCCACGGCCTTCAGCAAACGCCGGATCACTTCCAGGGCGGAGCCCGACGCCACCGCGACCGGGACCTGGTGGGCCACCAGCAGGTCGAGGAAGCGCTTCATGTTCGGATAGACTCGCGTGGAGCGTTCGGCGATTTCCAGGTAGCAGGCGACCTTCTCGGCCACCAGGGTTTCGGGGCTGACCGGAATGCCGTGGCGTCGCACCAGGTCGACCATCTGCTCCAGGCCGCTGCCGCCGATGTAGCGGCGCTTGTCCTGTTCGGAAAAGGCGACCCCATACTTGGCCAGAACCTGCCGGTCGGCCAGATACTGGTTGGGTTCGCTGTCGATGAGGGTGCCGTCGAGATCGAAGATGACGGCGCGTACCGGGTCGTTCGGCGAGCTGCAGATCCGGGCGGTCAGCTCTCGCTCCCGCCGGGCTCGGACCAGCCTTCGCCGTCCTCCTGGCCGGGATCCTCGGGGGCCTTGTAGGCCTCCGAGCTCCATGCGGCCAGATCCTTCATCCGGCAGCGCTCGGAACAGAACGGGCGGGTGGCGGCGGTTTCCCAGGCGACGGGCTTGCGGCAAATGGGACAGGGGCGGATGACCATGGGGAAAGTCTATCTCTCCTTGGCTTGGAAAGGTTGATTCCGACCTTGCATGCTGAAGCTTAAACAAATCTTAGTCAAAAATGGAAGATCCGGTTGACACCAGCTTCAGGTGCCCTAAACTGGGTAGACAGGATGGCCCCGAGGTCATCTCACAACGTCCACGGAGGCAATCATGGGAAAGATCATCGGTATCGATTTGGGCACCACGAACAGTTGCGTAGCAATCATGGAGGGTGGCCAGCCCAAGGTCATTCCCAATGCGGAAGGCTCCAACACGACCCCGAGCGTCGTGGGGTTCAATCCGAAGACCAGTGAACGGCTGCTGGGCGCGTCCGCCAAGCGCCAGGCGGTGGCCCAGCCCAAGAACACGGTGGCCTCCATCAAGCGTTTCATGGGTCTGCCGTTCGCCGATTCCGAGCGGGAGCAGCGCCTGGTGCCCTATCTCATCGAGCGCAGCGAGAAGGGCGGCTGTGCCGTCAACATCATGGGCAAGCATTACACCCCGGAAGAAATCAGCGCCATGGTCCTGGTCAAGATGAAGGACAGCGCCGAGGCCTATCTGGGCGAGAAGGTCACCCAGGCCGTCATCACCGTCCCCGCCTACTTCAATGATGCCCAGCGTCAGGCCACCAAGGACGCCGGCGCCATCGCCGGGCTGGAGGTCATGCGGATCATCAACGAGCCCACCGCGGCCGCCCTGGCCTATGGCCTGGACAAGAAGAAGGACGGCACCATCGCGGTGTTCGACTTCGGCGGCGGCACCTTCGACATCTCCATCCTGGAGGTTTCCGAGGGCGTGGTGGAGGTTAAGTCCACCAACGGCGACACTCACCTGGGCGGCGACAATGTGGATCAGATCCTCATCGACTGGCTGGTGGAGGAATTCCAGAAGCAGGAGGGCCTCGATCTGCGCAAGCAGGCCGACGCCATGCAGCGGCTGAAGGAGGCGGCGGAAAAGGCCAAGTGCGAGCTGAGCTCCACCACCCAGACCGAGATCAATCTGCCCTACATCACCGCCGACGCCAGCGGCCCCAAGCACCTGGTCCAGCAGATCACCCGGGCCCGGTTCGAGTCCATGCTGGAGCCGATCCTGCAGAAACTGAAGATTCCCTGCGAAAACGCCGTGAAGGACGCCAAGCTCTCCCACCACGAGATCGACGAGGTGGTGCTGGTGGGTGGTTCCACCCGCACCCCCAAGGTGCAGGAACTGGTCAAGTCCATCTTCGGCCGTGAACCCAACAAGAGCGTCAATCCCGATGAGGTGGTGGCCGTGGGCGCCGCCGTCCAGGGCGGCGTGCTGGCCGGCGACATCAAGGGCGTCCTGCTGCTGGACGTGACCCCGCTGTCCCTGGGCATCAACGCCAACGGCGGCCAGATGAGCGTCATCATCCCCCGCAACACCACCATTCCCACCAAGCGTTCCGAAGTCTACACCACCGCGGTGGACAACCAGCCCGGGGTCGACATCGAGGTGTTCCAGGGCGAGCGCCCGCTGGTGGAAGCCAACAAGCTGCTCGGCAATTTCCACCTGGGCGGCCTGCCCCCCGCCCCCCGCGGAATGCCCCAGATCGAGGTCACCTTCGACATCGACGCCAACGGCATCGTTCACGTGATGGCCAAGGACAAGGGCACCGGCAAGGACGCCAGCATTACCCTCACCGGCTCCACCGGCCTGTCCAAGGACGAGATCGACGCCAAGGTGCGGGAAGCCGAGGCCCACAAGGCCGAGGATGACGACCGGAAGAAGCTCCTGGAGAACAAGAACATCCTGGACCAGACCATCTACCAGGTGGAAAAACTGATCAAGGAGAACGGCGACAAGCTGCCCGAGGCCGACAAGAGCGAGGCCGAAGCCGCCCTGGCCGAAGCCAAGGAGGCCCTGGCCAGCCTGGACAAGGACCGGATCCAGAAGGCCCTCGAGAACATCAACGCCAAGTCGCACAAGCTGGCCGAATCCATCTACAAGCAAAACCCCCCCGAGCCTCCCGCCGGCGGAGCGGCCCCGGGCGCTGACGGAAAGACGGAGGACGATGTCATCGATGCTGAAGTGGTCAATTAACTAGCTCCAGCGCCCTTTCCCGAAACCCAAGAGCCGGGACCTCTGTTCCGGCTCTTTTTGCGCCTTAAAAAAACATGAGTCACTTTGGCGCAAATTTACGGTAGATTGCTGCCATGGCCCACCCCGATTTCTACAAAATTCTAGGCGTCACCAGGAGCGCATCCGAGGATGACATCAAGAAGGCCTATCGGAAGCTGGCCCGCAAGTACCATCCCGACCTCAACCCCGGGAACAAGGACTCCGAGGCCAAGTTCAAGGAACTGACCGAGGCCAACGAGGTGCTTTCGGACGGCGAGAAGCGGAAAAACTACGACACCTATGGCGATCCGGCCGGACCGGCGGCGCCTTCGGCCCAGGGCTTCTCCTACGACGAATTCGACTCCGGCGGCGGGATGGGGGGCTCTTTCCAGGACCTGTTCCGGGGCTTTGGCAGCAAAGGCACCCGGCGCCGGCCAGGTCCCAAGCCCGGCGAGGACACCCAGCACACGGTCCGGATCGGCTTCAAGGATGCCTTTCACGGCACCAAGCTCACCCTCAGCCTGCAACGCTCCGAGACCTGCCCGGCCTGCCAGGGGTCCGGGGACCAGCCCGGATCCCATCCCACCACCTGCGCCGCTTGTGGTGGGCGGGGCTACCGGGAGGAGGGCAGCGGCTTCTTCCGCACCCGCCAGGAATGCCCGGCCTGCTCCGGCACCGGCAAGAAGGCCGCGCCCTGTCCCTCGTGCCAGGGCCGGGGCCGGATTCCCAAGGCCGAATCGGTGACTGTGGCCATTCCTGCCGGGGTCGAGGATGGAACCCGGTTGCGGGTGGCCGGCAAGGGCGAGGCCGGACGACGGGGCGGCGGTCCCGGCGATCTCTACCTGCAGATCCAGGTGGAACCCGATCCCCGCTTTGAGCGGCGCGGGCCCAACCTTTATCTGGACCTACCCATCAGTTTTTCCGAAGCGGCCCTGGGCACCAAGGTGGAGATTCCCACCCCCGAGGGCCATTCCACCATCAAGATCCCGCCCGGAACCCAGAGCAACGCCAACCTGCGCCTGAAGGGGCTGGGCATGCCCATTCCGGGCAGCGGCCAGCGGGGCGATCTGTTCGCCCGGATCAAAGTGGTGACGCCGAAGATCGTGGATGAGCGCAGCAAGGAGCTGTTGCGGGAATTAGCCGAATTGAATGACGCCGCCATTCGAGAAAACGCCTGGAGGTAATGCATGCGTCGGGATCCCAGAAGTGGTTCATATATGATTGGGGTTGTGGCCGCCCGCTATGAAATTCACCCTCAGACCTTGCGTCTTTACGAGAGGGAGGGCCTGCTGCTCCCTTCCCGCACCGAGGGAAAGACCAGGCTCTACAGCGAGGAGGACCTGGAACGGCTGGAATTCATTCTCAGCCTGACCCGGGATCTGGGGGTAAATCTTGCCGGGGTGGAGGTCGTGCTGAATCTTCGGGACCGGATGAAAAATATGCAGGAAGAAATGCAGCGATTTGTGGAAACATATGAATCTAAAATGAAGGCTGCCGGAATTGAACCCGAAAGGGCGCGGGATGGCATTCCTTCAACGGGGTTGGTGAAACTCATGGCCCAAGGTCTCCGCAAGCGCTAAGTCAGTCCTCCTTTTGTTATGCTGGTACTTCCCTTGAAGGTGCAAAGTGCCCCAACGGCATCTGGAAGAGCGATCACTGGACAAATACTTCGATTCCATCCGGGATCTGCCGTTGCTTACCGCGGAGGAAGAACGGATCGCCGGCCGGCTGTGGCAGAACGACCGCAACCCCGAAGGCCTGCGGATGCTGGTGGAGGGGAACCTGCGCTTCGTAGTGAAGGAGGCGCGCAAGTTCCAGGGCATGGGCCTGGATCTGCTGGATCTCATCTCCGAGGGCAACCTGGGCCTGATCGAGGCGGCCAAGCGGTTCGACCCGGAGCGGGAGAACAAGTTCCTCACCTACGCCTCCTGGTGGGTGCGCCAGGCCATCTTCCACGCCCTGGCCGAGCATGGCAGCAAGATCCGCCTGCCCCAGAAGGTGGCGGGACATCTGGTGCAGCTGAACCGCATCTCCCACCGGCTCGGACAGGACCTGGGCCGGGTGCCCACGGTCCAGGACATCGTCGACGCCAGCCACTTCAGCGCGGAGGAGGTGGAGCGGCTGCAGCTGCTCCAGCAGACCACCGCCACCGTCTCCACCGAGCAGGGCATGGGGGAATCCGATCTCACCCTGGGCGACAGCCTGGAGCAGAACATCGAACCCTCGCCCATGGACACCATGGACCAGGAATCCTTCCTGGACCAGGTCCGGCTCAGCCTGGGCCTGCTCAATGACAAGGAGCGCCGGATCATCGCGCTCCATTTTGGCCTGGATGGCTCGGATCCCATGACCCTGGAGCGCATCGGCCAATCGTTCGACCCACCCATCAGCCGGGAGCGGGTGCGCCAGATCGAGGAAAGGGCTTTCATGAAAATCCGCGATCGCCGCCGGGTTCTCCTGGGCCAGTTCCTGAAGGGGGATCGTTCGTGAAAGGTCAGGAAGGTTGCCCCCTTTGCGGGGGGCTGGGCGTTATTCTGGACCCCGATCCGATGCAGCCGGCCCGGCCCTGCACCTGCGGCGGGCAGGTGGCGGCTCAGCGCATCCTGGAGGGGATCCCCAACCGCTACCGCAACGCCAGCCTGGAAAACTTCTGGGAATGGTGGAAGCTCCAGCATTCCCGAGAGAAGCTGGCGGCGGCCCTGACCAGCGCCTACCAGCTGCTGGAGCACGCCGAGACCCGCGCCACCCTGCCCGTGGATCTGCGCTCCAAGCTGGACCTGATCCTGCACAAGTGCGGCCCCAAGCCGCTGCCGGACGGGGAGATCGGCTGGCGCGACCTGAAGCCGGCCCAGGAGCCCCAGGGCTATCGCAGCCTGTTCAACTGGGCCAAGAACGACCGGGATCCCTCGGATTTCTGGTGGATCGACGGACCTCCGGGCAGCGGCCGGAGCACCCTCGCCGCTGCCATCCTCAAAGCCTGGTGCGAGTACTCCGGCAAGCCGGGACTGTTCGTGTCGGTGCGGGCCTTCAGTCTGGAGCTGAAGGACATCTATTACGATTCCCGCAGCTTCCGCAACACCGACTTTCTCGGTGAGCGGGACCGCATGGCGCCGCTGCTCAAGGCCCCCTGTCTGGTGCTGGACGATTTCGACCGCCTGGATGCGGACATCCGGGTGGTGCGGGCCTTGGCCCAGCTGCTGGACCACCGCTACAGCGAGGAACTGCCCACCCTGATCACGGCCGGGCGCTGGGCCGAGGCCCTTGCGGGGACCGACAAGGAAACCTATCCGCTGCTCCGGCTGGAGGACAGCAGCCTGCTCCGGCGGCTCGCCTCCAGCAAGCGGGTGGTGCTGCGGCCCACGCTGCTCCGGCTGATGGAAAGCGTGAATGGATAGCCGCGGATGAACCGTCTGCTGCGCGCCCTGCTCCGCCTGCAGCTGCGCCGACCCCTCTGGTTGTGGCTGGGGCTGGCCGCCCTGACCGTGGCCCTCGGGCTGGGGGTGTTGCGGGTGGAACGCCGGTTGGACCTCATGAGCCTGCTACCCACCGACAACCCGGTGGTGCGCGCCAGCATCGAAGCGGGCGTGGGCCAGCAGGAACTGCTCTGGCTGGCCGCCGAGGGCGGCAAGGGCGACCTGGAGGCCCGGGAAGCCTGGGCCGAGGGTCTGGTGGAAAATCTCCTGGCCGGCTCGGGCATGCCGCTCAACGGAATCGCCGACGATGGCCGCATCGTGGCGCCCACTCCGGTCCCGGGGGCCATGGGCGCCTCCCTTTGGCCCCCTCTGCTGGCCGGGGGCAGTTTTTTCGAAGGGGACGGGGCCGTAGGCCGCCTGGTGACGGAGAAGACCTACGCCCTGGCGCCCATGCTGCTGGGTGACCGGCTGCAGCCCCTGGCCAATCCGCTGGAACTGCGCCGGCGCCTGCGGGAAACGGCCCGGGCGCTGGCCTCCCCCGATCCCGCCAAGGCCAAGAAGGCCCAGCTGGACCCGCTGGGGATCCTCGACCTCTTTCCCGCCGGGGACCAGACCCTGGGCGGGGTCGCCCGGGCCACCAAGGCCTTTCCGCTCAAGCTGAAAACCGGCTACCTGGAGACCAAGGACGGCCGTTTCGTGTTGCTGCCCCTGGTGCTGGACTTCCCCAGCGGGGATGGCAAGGCCACCGCGAGGATCCTGGCCTGGCTCGGCCGGGGCGGCACCGGCCCCCTGCCGGGGAAGGTCTCCCATGCCCAGGTGCTGGAGGCCCTGGCGGTCCGGTCCGGGCGTCCGTTCCCCATCCAGGTCACCGGCGCCCACGCCATCGCCTACTGGGAATCGTACCGGTTGACCCGGGAGATCCTGATGAGCCTGGCCCTGAGCTTCGCCCTCATCGGCCTGGTCTACTGGATCGGTTTTCGCACCCTGGCGGGGTACGGCTTCGTGGTGGCGCCCCTGCTGCTCGGCATGCTCTGGGCCCTGGGCCTCACCGGGTGGATCCTGGGCCGGCTCAACCTCATGGCGGCGGCGTTCGGGGCCGTGCTGCTGGGCATCGGCGACGACGTGGGAATCCTGCTGTTCAGCCGCTACCGGGATGAGCGCAACGGCGGCCGATCCAAGGCCCTGGCGATCCGGGCGGCGCTGCTCGGCACCGGTCCCGGCGTGGTGGCCGGGGGCTTGGCCACCGCCTTCGCCTTCCTGGCCTGCATCGCCGCCCCTTTCCCGGGCTTCCGGGATCTGGGCCTGACCGCGGGCCTGGGGCTGCTCGCCTGCATGGCCTCAAGCTTCCTGCTGCTGCCCATGCTGCTGCTCGCCCTGGACCGGGGCACCGGCACCTTCGCCCCTGGCGCTTCAGCGGTTCCGGCGGGGGGACCGATCCGCGGCTGGAAACCGGCCCTGGCCCTGGTCCTGGTGTTCGGGGGCCTGTGCGGCGCCCATCGTCTGACCTGGGAAGAGGACCTGCGCCGGTTCCGGTTGAACGGGAATCCGGCCCTGGCGCTCCAGGAGACCCTCGGCCATATCCTCGGCGCGGGCCTCCAGCCGTTGGCCGTGCAGATCCCCCTGGACGATCCGGATCATCTGCCGACGCTCTGGAACCGGGTCATGGAGCCCTTGCGTCGGGAAGGGTTGCCGATGCCCCGCTGGCAGGAGATCGACCCCGACCTGCGCCGGACCCTGGCTTCGGACACCTGGTACGGGTGGGTGCTGGAGGAGGCCGGCAAGGCTGGACTGGACCCGGTCGCCCTGGAACCGGCCCTGACCGCGTTGCGGGCCAGCGCCGCCGACCCTCTGGCCGTGCCCAGGGCCCTGCAGGCGTTGATGCCGCCGGCCAAACCGGTGCCCGAGCGTCCCCGCTGGAGTCTGTTCGGCACCACCCGGCGGGTCAAGCTTGCCCCGGAGGCCGCGGAGGCGCCGGAGGCCTTCACCCTGCCGCTCCGGCTGGGGGAGGCGGCCCAGGGACGCATCCAGGGGGAGATTGAAGACGCGGGGGCGCGGATGGTGGGAACCCGGCCGTTGTTCCAGGCGATCAAGGATGTGGCCCGCAATGCTCTGAGGCAGATCATCCTGCTGGCCCTGGCGGCGGTGCTGGTGGTGGTGGCCCTGTTCGGCCGCCGGGTCCGGTTCCTGGCACTGGCCCTGGTGCCGCTGGCCGCAAGCCAGATCGGGGTCATGGGCATCCTCGGCTGGACCGGGGAACCCCTGACCTTCCTGTCCCTGGTGGCCATTCCCATCGCCCTGGGCGTGAGCGTCGACACCGCCATGAACCTGCTCCACCGGGCGCGGCTCGAACCGGAGGCGGCCGCGAGGGTGGCCCGGGTGAACGCGGTGTGCGCCGGCACCACCCTCGCCGGGTTCGGCGGCCTGGTGTTCAGCGGCTACCGGGGCCTCCGGGGCCTGGGGCTGGGCGCCCTGGGCGGGGTTGCCCTGGCGCTGCTGGTCACCCAGTGGGTGCTGCCCTGGCTGCTGGAACGATGGCCGCTACGGAAAGGTTCTGAATGAACGGCTTGGAAGATACCCTGCGTACCCGGTTGGCCGAGGGACCGCTCCCCGCGGCGGAGGTGATGGCCCTGGCCCTCTACCATCCGGACGGGGGCTACTACCGCCGGGCCGAGGGGCCCGGAAATGCCGGACCATGGGGGTTCCAGGGGGCCGATTATTACACCGCCCTGGACCTGGGGCCCCTGCTGGGCGAGGCCATGGCCGGCCGGCTCGGCCAGGCCTGGGAACGGCTGGGCCGGCCCGACCCGTTCGTGGTCCTGGAACCCGGGGCCGGCCGGGGCTGGCTGGGGCGGGATCTGCTCCAGGCCGCCCGGGGCCCCTTCGGCCAGGCCCTGCGCTACCTCCACCGGGACGACAATCCCGCGGCGGCCGAGGCGGCCCGCAAGGCCCTGGCCCCGTTCCTGGCCACGGGCCAGGCCCGGCTGGTGGCCGAGGCCGAGCCACTGGAACCGTTCCAGGGCGCCATCATCTCCAACGAGCTGTTCGACGCCCTCCCCGCCCAGCCCTGGCGCTGGGATGGACAGTGCTGGCTGTTCGAGGCCCTGGACGGTGACCGCCCGGTCTGGCTTCCGGGGCAGGCTTGTGCGGCCACCGCCTGGTTCGAAGCCCAGGCCGAGGGTGGGCTGGAATCCGGCGACGGCGCCCCGTGGTGCGAGGCCATGCCTGGCCTGGTCCAGTACCTGGCCGGAACCCTGGAGGCCGGGTTGTTCCTGGCCATCGATTACGGCGAGAGCGCCTCCCGCCTGCTGGACAAGGGTGCCGACCTGAGGCGGTTCCGGGGCCATGAGGTGGATGGCAAGTGGTGGGAGCAGGTTGGATCCTCGGACCTCACCGCCGACGTGGACTTCACCCGCCTGACCCGGCTCCTGGAGGGCAACGGCCTGGGCCAGACCTCCCACCTGAGCCTCGGCCGCTGGATCCGGGCCCACGCCCCCCTGGCCCGCTGGGAGGCGGAGTGGCAGGAACTGGAGTCTGCCGTGCGCCAGCTGCGCATGCAAAACCTGCTGCAGCTCACCCTCCCCACCCTCATGGGCGACCGGTTCCGGGTGCTGGAGGCCTGGAAGGGGTGAAGATGCATCCGGTTTCTGACCGGCCCTTTCTGCAGGGTAAAGATTTCGTCCCGCCCCAGCATGCCCCCTGAACTGGCCTGTCCACGCGGTGCTTTTGGGGGGACGGGAAGCAGCGGGTGAAGACTTTGGCTCGACGTTTTCGGTGCATGTCATCAGCAAAATCCTTGCGCCCTACATCGCCTACGACAAGGAAACCTGGACCCCCGACGGCCAACCTGGAACGGTCAAGATCGATCCCGGGGCGGTCTACACCACGGATAAGGGCATAATGGTCAAGGATGGCGGACCGTTCATGCGCATCCTGGAATGGAGGCCTTGATGGAAGCCCCATTCGCCTGGACGATATCGAGCAGCCACCGCTTGCCGATTTTCTCGGTGCCTGGTTCTCCATGGCGCCAGCCCAGTTGGAGACCGAAGCCGCCGTTGGGATTCATCAGGTAGCCACCCCCCTTACCCCCGGGTGCACATTTCACCTTGCACCTCCAGCAAATGCATGGCAGTCTGATAGGCCTTGTCTTGGGCTCCTCAAGTGCTCCGTATTTTTTCGGTCAGCCGCCCAAGCCTCCTTCGCGAGGATGTCATGTACGCAGTGATTCAAACCGGTGGCAAGCAGTACCGAGTGTCCGAGGGCGAAATCCTCCGGGTCGAACTGCTGGAAAAAGAACTCAAGGAAGCGTTCTCCTTTGACCGCGTCCTGCTGGTGGACAACGAAGGCGAACTGATCGTGGGCAAGCCCACCATCGAAGGCGCCACCGTGACCGCCACGGTGATCTGCCATGACCGCCGCAAGAAGGTGCTGATCTTCAAGAAGAAGCGTACCACCACCTACCAGCGGACCCAGGGCCATCGTCAGGGCTACACCGAAGTCCGCATCACCGGCATCAAGGCCTAACCCGAACCCGAATAGCAGAGAGGTTTATCATGGCTCATAAAAAAGGCGTAGGCTCAAGCCGCAACGGCCGCGATTCCAATGCTCAGCGCCTCGGTGTGAAGGCTTTCGGCGGCCAGTTGGTGACCGCGGGATCCATCATCATCCGCCAGCGCGGCACCCGGTTTCACATGGGCGTCAATGTCGGGATGGGGACGGATCACACCCTGTTCGCCAAGGTGGAAGGCAAAGTCCGCTTCCAGGATAAGGGCCAGCATGGCCGTTTCATTCATGTGGATCCGATCGAAGCTTGATCCACGCCGTTCATTGTGAGGGCGCGCGGCCATAGGTCTGCGCGCTCTTTCGTTTTTCAGGTAGACCCATGTTCCTTGACCATTTGACCCTCCATCTGGAAGCCGGCCACGGCGGTAGGGGAGCTGTGAGCTTCCGGCGCGAGAAATTCGCCGAAAACGGCGGCCCCGACGGCGGCGACGGCGGCCTGGGCGGCTCGATCTCGATCCGGGCCGACCGCGGCCTGAATACCTTGAATCCGTTCCGCAACCAGCGCAACTTCACCGCCGGACCGGGCGAGGCCGGCGCCGGGGCCCTCTGCCATGGCAGCGACGGGGCCAACCTGGTGCTGGACGTCCCTCTGGGGACCGTGCTCCGGGATGCGGCCAGCGGCGAACTGCTGGCGGAGCTGCTGGATCCCGGACAGGCCGTCTGCGTGGCCCGGGGCGGCCGCGGCGGACAGGGCAACAACCACTACAAGAGTTCCACCAACCGCACTCCCCGCCACGCCCAGCCCGGCGAGGAGGGCGAGATCCGGGACCTGGAGCTGGAACTGAAACTCATCGCCGACGTCGGGCTGTTGGGTTTCCCCAACGCGGGCAAATCCACCCTGGTGAGCCGGATCTCCGCCGCCCGGCCCAAGATTGCCAACTACCCCTTCACCACTCTGGAACCGCAGCTGGGAGTGGTGGCCGTGGATGAGCTGGTGAGCTTCGTCATCGCCGACATTCCCGGCCTGATCGAAGGCGCGGCGGGCGGCGCAGGCCTGGGGGTCCAGTTCCTCCGCCACGTGGAGCGCACCCGCATGCTGCTGCACCTGGTCGACCTTTCGGACCCCATGGTGGAGCCGGAGGAGGCCGTCCGGGTCATCCGCGGCGAGCTGGAAGCCTTTTCGCCGGTGCTGGCGGCCAAGCTCTGCTGGCTGGTCGGAACCAAGCTGGATTCCCTCCAGGATGATGATCGCAGGGTGCGGTTCGAGGCCCTCTGCCGGGCCCGGGGCCAGGAACCCATCCTTATTTCCGGCGTGACCGGGGCCGGGCTCCGTCCTCTGGTGTTCAAGGTCGCCGAGGCCCTGGCCGAACTCAGGCGGGCATGAAACCCATGCGCATCGGCCTGCTCGGAGGCACCTTCAATCCGCCGCACTACGGCCACTTGAAGCTGGCGGAAATCGCCATGGACGCCCTGGGTCTGGATGAGGTCCGCTTCATTCCCACTGCCACGCCTCCGCACAAGCCGGTTCCGGCCGGGGACCCCGAAGGCGCCGCCCGGCGCAGGATGCTGGAGGAGGCCCTGTCCGGCCTCCCGTTCCCTAGTAAAGTGGAGTCCCTGGAACTGGACCGGGGGGGGACCAGCTTCACCGTGGAGACCCTGGAGACCCTGGCGGTCCGGGAACCCGGGTGCCAATGGATCTTCCTCATGGGCAGCGACCAGTTGGCCGGGTTTCCCGGCTGGCGCAGGGCCGGCCGGATCCTGGAACTGGCCTCTCTGGCGGTCGCGCCAAGGCCGGGCTACCCCTCGGCCGGATGCGGGGATCCGGTCCTGCCCGAACTGCTGTTGAACCGGGTGCGGCCCCGCTGGTCCGGCTCACCGGGCGAATTGATCTGGCTGCCGGGCACCGGGTTGGACCTTTCCTCCTCGAGCCTGAGGGACGACCTGGGGTTGGGACACCTCCCCAAAGGGATTCCGCCTCAAGTAATGGCTGCGATTTTACGTGAAAAACAGTACCGTTAGATTTGTATGGGAGATCCAATGAACCTTGACCAGCGGCTTGCGAGCGTGGTTGAAGCGGCACGTTCCAAGAAGGCGTTCCGGATCCGGTTGGTGGACGTGAGCGGGATCGCCAGCTTCACCGACGCCTTCGCCTTCATGTGCGGAGGCAGCGACCGTCAGAATCGGGCTGTGGCCGACGCCATCGAGGCGGCCCTGAAGACCGAGGGCGAGCGCCCCCTCAGCACCGAAGGCGCCCAGAACGGAAACTGGATCCTGTTGGATTACGGAGACTTCATCATCCACGTCATGGATGAGGAGACCCGCGCCTTCTACAACCTGGAAGGTCTCTGGAGCGGCGGACGGGAGTTGGAGCTTCCGCCTGAAGTGCCGCTGCCTGTCGTCGCTGCCCTGCCCGCGAAGTCCGAGGAATAAACCATGCTCAACCAGCACAACGCTTTCGATGCCATGCAAGCCCGGTTGCGGGTTGCGGCGGAGCTTTACGGTCTGGAGGACGCCCTCTTCCAGGTGTTCATCGCCCCGAGCCGGTCGCTCATCGTCAGCTGCCCGGTGCACATGGACGACGGCCGCTGGGAAGTCTTCACCGGCTACCGGGTTCAGCACAACATGGCCCGCGGCCCCTCAAAGGGCGGCATCCGCTTCGACCCCCGGCTCACCCTGGACGAGGTCAAGGCCGGCGCCGCCTGGAACACCTGGAAGACCGCCGTGGTCGACGTCCCGTTCGGAGGCGGCAAGGGCGGGGTGGTCTGCGACCCCACGACCATGAGCCAGGGCGAGCTGGAGCGGCTCACCCGGCGCTACGTGGCCGAGATCATGGACGTCCTGGGCCCCGACCGGGATGTTCCGGGCATCGACATGGGCACCAATTCCCAGGTCATCGCCTGGGTCCTGGACACCTACATCATGCACACCCGCAAGACCGAGAATGCGGTCGTTACCGGCAAGCCCATCTCCCTGGGCGGAAGCCTGGGACGGACCGAGGCCACGGGCCGCGGCATCCTCATTTCCGCCCGGGAGGCCATGCAGCGTCTTGGCAAGCCCTTGGCTGGCGCCACCCTGGCCATCCAGGGCTTCGGCAATGTCGGCTCCCAGAGCGCCCGGTTGCTTCATGAGGCGGGCGCGCGCATGGTGGCGGTTTCGGACCTCAAGGGCGCCATCCGCAACGACCGTGGCATCGACACCCATGCCCTGCTCAAGCACCACGCCGAGTTCAAGACCGTGGTCGGGTTCAAGGGCGCAGAGCCCATGGATCCCAAGGAACTCCTGACCATGCAGGTGGACATCCTGGTCCCCGCCGCCACCGAGAACCAGATCACCGAGGACAATGCGGCCAAGGTGCGGGCCAAGGTGGTCGTGGAGGGGGCCAACGGCCCCACCTCCCCTGAGGCCGACCCCATCCTGCTGGACAACGGAGTCCTGGTGGTGCCCGACATCCTGGCCAACGCCGGCGGCGTCACCGTGAGCTACTTCGAGTGGGTGCAGAACCGGCTGGGCTTCTACTGGCGTGAGCGGGAAGTGAACGAGCGGCTGGTGGAGTACATGACCCACGCCTTCCAGGCGGTGTTCGCCACCACCGACAAGTTCAAGACCAACCCGAGGATCGGCGCCTACATCCTGGCCCTGGACCGGGTCAGCCAGGCCCTGCATGATCGCGGCTTCTACGCCTGAGGGTACGGCTGCGGGAACGGACGGGTTCCGGACCTTGATTTGTCCACTTTTTTGCGCTCGACACGGAGCAATGGGTCTCGGGCTTTCCTTATCTTTTTCGAGGTCGGCCATATGGCCGTGGTGGACATGTGCCTCACTGCGGCGGTGACCTTCGCCCTGGGCTTCGCCTTCCTGGCCATTGTCGAGCGGCCGTACCGGAGCCGCTGGGTGCCCTGGTTCTGGGTCAGCCTCGGCTTCACCTTCCTGGCCAAAGGGGTGTTCGGTCCGGTGCTGGTGGTGGTCCCCATGGGCCTGGTCTTCGCCTTGCAGCGGGATCGCCGGACCGGGTCCGATTTCATCCGGCCAAACTGGGGCATGGCCGCGGCCCTGGCGCTGTTCCTGGCCTGGGTCGTCCCCCTGGTGCTGATGGGGGGCCGGGAATACCTGGTGGAGGTCTTCCTGCGCAACACGGCGGGAAGGTTCTTCGCCGATCCGAACCTGGTGCCGCGCACCGGGAGGCTGGGCGAACATGGGGAGCCATTCTATTTCTACCTGATACGGACCCCGGCCGGCCTGCTGCCCTGGGCGGCGGTCTGGATCGGCGGCCCATCCTGCAACCGTTCACCCTCGCCCGGGAACTGGAGGCAAGGGGCGCCAAGGTCTACCAGGGCGGGCTGACGGAGACTCAGCTGGGCTACGCCAGTCTGGAACTGCGCCATGTGCTCCCGCCGGCGGCGACTCCCGAAGCGGTCCGGGCCGCGCTGGAAGCGCCGGAACCGGTGGCCCTGCTGCTGGAACCGACGATTTACTGGAAACAGGTGCTCAAGCCGCTGGCCCTGCCGGGGGTGGAGGTGCCGCTGGCAGCGGCCCAGTCCAGGGAGATCTGGTACCGCACCCCGGTGCTGTTCCTGAATGAGCGGGCATGGGAACTCCAGGCCCACTGAAACCGGCCGGCCCCGGATTCGCCGAGGCGTTCACCCGGACACCGGCCGGGAGGTGGCGCTCAAGGTGCTGCATCCCCACCGCCTCCACGACCCCGAATTCCGCCGCCGGTTCCGCCAGGAAGCCCGGCTCGGCGCGTTGCTGGACCACCCGGGTCTGGCCCCGGTCCTGGACCCGGGAACCGATGACAGTCCTGGCTGGATCGCCCTGGAATACGTTCCCGGCCCGACCCTGGCGGAACGGTTGCAAGCCCAGGCCAGGCTGCCCCTGGCCGAAGCGGTGGCCATCGCCATGGCCATGGCCGAGGCGGTGGCCTACGCCCATGCCCATGGCGTCGTGCACCGGGATCTCAAGCCGGCCAATGTCATTCTGGGTCCGGCCGGTCCCAAGGTGATGGACCTGGGCATCGCCCGGGAAATGGATGGGGGCGGCGCCACCCCCACCGACGCCTTCCTGGGCACCCCGGTCTACGCCGCTCCGGAGGCGCAGGTGATGGCGCGGGCAGGGCCCGCCGCGGATCGCTACAGCCTGGGAGTCATTCTGTTCGAGATGCTGGCCGGGCAACCGCCCTTCCAGGGGGAAACCCCATTCGCCACCTTGGACCTGCATCGGTCGGCTCCGGTGCCAGACCTCCGGACCTTCCGGGAGGTTCCCGATGCGCTGGGGCGCCTGGTCCAACGGCTGCTGGAAAAGGATCCCGAGCACCGGCCGGAAGATGGGGAACTGGTGGCGAGACTGAGGAACTGCAGCGTCCTTCTGGCCGGCGGCCCTAGAATGGCGGCCGGTGCATGATGCGGGATCACCCTTCGGCGGAGGCGTCGGGCAGGATGAGGTGGAAATGGCTGCCCTGGCCCAGGACAGAATTCACTTCGATGGTGCCGCCATAATGGCGGATGGCCGCGTGGGCGCTGGCCAGGCCCAGGCCGGTGCCATAGTCCTTGGTGGTGAACATGGGCGTGAACAGCTTGCTCAGCACATCCGGGGGCATCCCCAGCCCGTCGTCGATGATGTCCACCACCGCCATCCCGGCCTCCCGGGAGGTGAGGATGCGCACCGTGCCCTGTTCCGGGATGGCTTCGATGGCGTTGCGCAGGAGATTCAGCAGCGCCTCCCGCAGTTCGCCCCCGTCCCCCAGGACCATCAGCGCACCCTCGGCCAGATTGACCCGCACCCCCACCTGGCGTCCGTCGATCCTCGATGACGCCTCGGCGAACTGGCGGGCGAAGTCCGCGGCGGTGGCCACGGAGGTGTTCAGATCCACCTGGTCCTGGGCCAAGGTATGGCCTGACCGGGCGATACCACGGTAGCGCCCCACCAGGGCGGTGCCTTCCTTCACCGCCTCCAGCACCCGGGCCATGTGCTTGCGCACTTCCGGCGAGCCCTGCTCCATGGCCAGCTCGGAACTCATCTGGACCACCGAAAGCAGGTTGTTGAAATTATGGGCGACCTTGGCGGCCACTTCGCCCAGTTCGCTGAACCGTTGACTCTGGAGCAGCCGCTCGCGCAACTGTTCGCGCTCGGTGAGATCGGCCACGAAGATGACGCAGAGGCTTTCCTGGTCCTTGCGGAAGGGGTGGAGGTTGATCCGGACCCGGCGGGCGCCCAGGGTGAAGGGGAACGTGAAATCGAAGGCCAGGCCCTCGCCCCCCTGGGCCATGAGTTCCCGGAATCGGCCGGCGAATCCGCTCACCTCGGTGCAGGGCGCCACCTCCTGGAAGAAGTTGCGGCCCACCACATCCTCCCGCCGCCGTCCGGAGATCTCCTCCTCCCGCTGGTTGTAGAACAGGACGGTACCCTGGGCGTTGACCACCACCACCCCCAGCGGGAGCAGTTCGAGGGTGTGGAAATCGATGGGAGCCTGGGATGCTTGGATTTTCATGGGTCGCCTTGGGTGGCGCGGTTGGATTCACCCCAAGGTAGCACTCTTTTGTTGTCAGCCTTGGCTTTCGGCCCGGTCTGCAGGTTCAGAACACCCGCAGGAAGGCGACAAAGCCATTCACCGACCGCGCCCCGGACAGGTCGCTCAGCAGCCCGGCCCCAAGGTCCACCCGCACGGTGGTGAACCACCCGAACCCCGGCAGGTCGCCCGCGACCCCCAGGCCGGTGAATCCATAGGTCTTCTGGTTGTCCAGGCTGCGCACTTCGGCCTGGTCCAGGGAAAGGGTCAGCCGCATGCTGGGGCCCGAGGGAAACACTATTCCGGCCTTGGCATAGCTGAGCCGGTCGGCGGTGATGGCATTGCTGCGGATGCCGGCGATCCGCACATCGCCGCCGACGCCGCCGATGCTCAGGGCCTTGAATCGGTCGAAGCCGCTGCCGGAGGCCCAGCCGGCCTCTCCGTGCAGCCAGGCGCCGCTGTCCAGCTGGAAGTCGTAGCTCGCCTGGGTGCCCCAGCGCTGGAATTGCCCCTGGCCCGGCACGGACTGAAGGTCGCCTGGGGCGCCGTAGACCCCCTCGGGACGCTGGCCTTGACCAAAATAGCCGGCCAGTTGCAGGCCCGCGTGCAGCCAGGAGACCCGCTCCCGGATTTCCCGGGTCCAGCCCGAGGGGGGGAGGGTGAAGCCGGTGGTCCGGTACTGGGACTCCCTGGGTTGGGAGAACTGGTCCAATTCGAACCGGGCCGAGCCCTCGAACCGGAATCCCACCCCCAGGTCATGGCCCAGGGTCAGGTTCAGGGTGCCGAAGCGCCGGCCCACCCCCTGCTGGTCCTGGAGCCGGCCGTCGATGATCGGCCGTTCGGTGGCGGCCAGGAGCAGGGAGCTGCTGTCGGCGGTGAAATCGAATCCGGCCGCCAGGCGCGGCAGAGTCACCTGGGCCTGGTTGAACAGGATGGCGGTGAGGGCGTTGATCTGGATGCCCCGGTTGAAGGCGTTGAAATCGAAGTAGGCCAATCCGCCCAGGGGCACCACCGGGAACGGCAGGCTGGGGTCCACCAGCAGCACCGCGCCCAGGGCCCGGCCCGAACTGCGAGGCCGGATTTCGACCCTGCGGGTGCCGTCCCCCTGCTTGTTGAAATAACGTAGGCCATCCAGGGTCTGCTGCATCATGGTGCCGTCGGACTTCCGGGCCGTCGCCCGGGAGGCCTCGAAGCCTGGGTCGTTGGTCACGAAGTCCGAGTAGACCAGGGTGCGCTGCACCTGGCTCATCCCGCCGGCCAGCAGCCAACGTTCGAAGCTCTGGGTCTTCACCACCCGCCAGGTGCCGGCTCCGGCCTCGCCGTAGCTGAGCACCCGGTGTTCGGATTTGACCATTCCAGGCAGCCCGGAGCGCTGGCTGCGCTCCTCCAGGATCCTGCCGCTGTCCTCCGCCACCCGCAGTTCCCCCGAGAACAGGAGCGGATCCCCGTTCGCCGGTTCGAACCGGATCCGGCGCTGTCCTGCTGCGGCCGAGCCCCCGTCCAAGTAGCGGTAATGTTCGGTGAGGTTGAGGGCGACCGGGGCCGCCAGGCTGGCCCGGCTTTCCACGATCGGCAGTTGCAGTCCAGAGTGGAGCCGGGCCCTGACCCCGTTGATACGGATTTCCTCCTGGAGGGTCTCCTCGGGATCCCCGGCCGCCTCGAAGAACCGGAACGAGAAGCCCAGGTCTGCTCCAGGGTTCCGATCGGATTGCAGGTGGAGGTCCACCGACAGCTTCCCTTCCCGGGTCCGGGCCTGGCCGGCCAGCTGGGCGGCCCGCATCCGGGCCAGCAGGGCGCCGACATCATAGCGGTCCCGGGCGGTGATACTCACCCCGGTCTGGTCCGTCACCGGCGCCGCCGGCGCCCACTCGGTGCCCTGGTAGCGCCAGCGGCGGGCCTGGCCGGAGCCCGGCGCCCGCAGGGTGAGTTCGCCCGATCCCCCTTCCACTTCCGTGAACTCCGGGGGCAGCAGCGCCGCCAGCCGGGCGCCGGGGCCCCCCGCGGGCACCACCAGCCGGCCCCCGTCCCCCAGGAGTTCGGGCAGGAGCTCCCCGGGATCCCGAGCCAGCCACAGGGTCCAGGGCCGCCCCGGGAAAAGGGTCTGGGCCTGCATGAGCCGCTCCCGCCACAGGGCCGGGTCGTCCCCCAGGTCGCCGGGGAGCAGAGCGCCGCCCTGGACCGCTCCCCAGGCCGATTCGTCCAGGATCGGGGCCGCCTTGGGGTCGAAGCCCAGGAACAGGGTCACCCCGGGGTCCTGGGCCTTGAGCGCCTGGGCGGCGGCCAGCAGCAGGGGCACCCGGTCCGGTCCTGCCGGCAGCAGGATCCGCACGGCCGCGGCGCCCAGATCCTCCGCGGCCTTGCGCCGCCAAGCCTGGTGGGCGGCTTCCACCTGGGCCGGGTCCCGGGCGTCCCTGGGTACCCAGTCCGCCCCGGCGGCGTCCCGCAGGTCCAGAACCCTGGGCAGTTCCGCCTGCACCCGCACCAGCCCCTGGGCGGGCAGGGACAGGACGGCACAGGGCAGGAGCAGGGACCAAGGGATCAAGGAAACTCCGCAACAGCAGGATGGCGGAATTATAGTGTATCGTTCGGGACTTTCCTTCTTCCTGGATATCCTTACCTTTGTCCTGGAAGCCAACGATGCGCTATACGGTGAAATTCACAACAGTGGCCGGCGAGATCCTGGTTCGGGATTTCGAAGGCCATTCCGTCCCTGAGGTGAAGGAAAGGGTGCTGGCCGAGGGCCATTTCCCCATGGAGGTGCGCCGGTCCGGCGACGCCTTCCGCCGGCAGCGGACCCTGGGGGCGGCCCCGCTGATCCTGTTCAACCAGGAGCTGCTGGCCCTGCTCAAGGCCGGCATCCCGCTGCTGCAGTCCCTGGAACTGCTGGTGGGCCATGGCAAGGATCCCCTGCTGCGCAATTCCCTGGACCGGGTGGTGGAGCTTCTGAAAGAGGGCATGTCCTTTTCCGAAGCCCTGGAACAGGTGGGAACCTTCCCGCCGGTCTACCGAGCCAACGTGGTGGCTGGCGAACGCAGCGGAACCCTGCCGGACGTGATCGCCCGCTGGCTGGCGTTCCAGACCTTCGCCCAGAACAGCCGCCGGCGCATCATCGAGGCGCTGGTCTACCCCATGTTCCTGGTGGTGGTGATGATCATCGCCCTGGCGGTGATCTTCAACGTGGTGCTGCCGAGGTTTTCCGAGATCTACGCCGGCAGCGGGATGGAAATGCCGGTGGCCACCAGCGTGCTTCTGCAGATGGGCGAGTTCGTGCGCAAGACCATCTATATCCAGGGCGCGCTCCTGGTGGTGCTGGGCTTCGTCCTGCGCTGGATGTTCACCACCGAGGCGGGCAAGCGGATCTGGGAACAGATCGTCCTGATGATCCCGAGGCTGGGCACCCTCTACCGGATGTACCACTCCTCCATCTTCGCCCGCACCCTGGGCGTGCTGCTGGCGGGGGGCATGCCGATCCTCCAGGCCCTGGAGGTGATCCAGCGCACCACCCCCAGCGAGCGCATGCGTTTGCGCCTGCTGGCGGTCACGGAACTGGTGCGGGCCGGCTCGTCCCTGCACCTGGCCCTGGACCAGTCCAAGCTGCTGGACCCCCTGGCGGTGGAGATGACCCGGGTGGGCGAGCAGTCCTCGGCCCTGCCCGAGATGCTCAACCATGTGGCCGATTTCTTCGATCAGGAAGTGGAGAAGGCCACCACCGCCGTCACCACCCTGATCGGTCCGATCCTGATCCTGTTCATGGGCGTGATGGTGCTGGGATTGCTGCTGGCGGTCTACGTCCCGCTGTTCAACGCCGGCAGCATGGTCAAGTAGGGAACGGTTCCGGGATTCTGTGCCGGGAGAGCCGGGAACTGCAGGCGCAGAGAGCCTCAGCGGTAGCGGACCTTCAGCCATTTGTTCGGGTCCATGGGCTGGGTCAGGTGGCGGATCTCGAATCCCAGCCGGGCGCCGTCCAGGGTCACGCCCACGGTGCCCACCGCCTCGCCCTGCTTCAGGACCTGGCCCTTGGTCACGGTGAGCGCCTCCAGGTGGGTGTACAGGCTGTAGTAGCCGGCGCCGTGGTCCATGATCACCATGGGGCCAAAGCTCTGGTAGAGATCGGCATAGACCACTTTGCCATCGGCCACCGCCTGCACCGGGGCGCCCTCCTCGGCGGCGATGAGCAGGCCGCTCTGCATGGTCTTGGTCTTGAACAGCGGGTGCAGATGCTCGCCGAAGGCCTGGGCCAGGGTGCCGGGGGTGGGTTGGGGCAGCTCTCCGGCCAGCCCGGCGAAGGCGCTGGGCGCCGCGAAGGCGTCGGTTCTTGGCTTGGCCAGAAGCTGGGTGAGCATCCGCTCCAGCTGCAGAGCTTCCTCGGCCAGTTCGGCCTGGACCTCCTGCTGACGGCTTTCATCCTGCTTGAGGCCGTCCAGGAACTCGGTCAGCCGGGCCTCGTGGAGCTGGAGGCCGGCCTGGGCCTGGATCGTCATCTGCTCGTCCGCGGCCAGCAGTTGCATGGCCGCCTGCAGCTCCCGCTCCCGCCGGGCCAGATCCTGCTCCAGGGTCAGGATCCGGTCCAGCTTGTTCCGTTCCTGGTTGCGCAGATAGACCTGGTAGCGCCCCTGGGTGACGTACTGCTCGAAACTGGACAGGCTGGCGAAGAAGCTCAGGTCGCCGAGCGGACCCTTGGCCTGCATCCACCGGACTTCCTGGCGCAACTGGAGGCGCAGCCGGGTCAGTTCCTGCTGGATCTCCCCTTTGCGGGCGCTGATTCCGGTCACCTCCAGCTGGGCCTGGTCGCGCTTGAGGCGGGCGGTTTCCGCCTGGGCCCGCATGCGGTCCGCGTCCAGGCCGATGGCCTGGAGCTCCACCAGCACGCCCTTGCGCCGCTTCTTCAAGGCCTCGAGCTGCTGGTCCACCGAGCCGAGGCGGGCCTGGATCTCGGTCAGCCGGCGCTTGATCTGGGCCGGATCCTGGCGCGCGTTTGCCCCGGGCTGTTGCCCCAGGAGGCCCAGACAGGCCCCCAGCAGCAGAAGCCGGACTGGGTTCAAGCCCGGCTCCGCTTGACGGCCTTGGCCGGAAGCAGGAGCAGGATTGCCGCCAGCACCAGCGGAACCCCCAGACTGAGCGGCAGGGCGCCCCAGGCCAGCGGATCCGATGGCAGCTGGCCGCTGGGAAGGGACTTGCCCAGGATGGCCATGGTCTTGACCACCCCCTTGGGCACCTCGAGGTCGCCCAGGAATTCGCCGCCCCAGGCCATGATCCGGCCCACCTCGTTGAGCCCGTAGGCCAGGAGGACAGCCAGGCCCCGGTTGGATTTCAGCAGCAGGCCCAGGGCGGCGGCCCAAAGCAGCAACTGCAGGCCCAGGACCACGGCGTTCAGGTCGGCCAGCAGGATGGACGGCGCGAACGGGTTGCCCAGCAGCCGGTAGCTGGCGGCCAGCACCGGCAATACCGCCAACTGGCCCAGGAACAGGCCATGGACGAAGCCGAGCCCGGTACCGACCACCAGACCCAGGTAGCGATCAGCCCGCCCGCCCGACGCCAGCCATTCGCCCAGGGGGATGAAGCCGCCCAGCAGGATCACCGCCGGCACCAGGGTGTAGACCATCCGGCCCAGGTTCTGGATGACATAGGGTTTGGGGTCATCGAAGCCCAGCGGGATTCCGGTGCCGAAGACCATCAGCTGGTTGCCGTCGGTCCCGAACCCCTGCACGCTCGCCAGCACGAAACCCGCCAACAGCAGGCAGATGGCGGCCCAGACGATGCGTAATCTAGAACTCCCGAAGCGGTCCATAATGACTCCCAAATCCTGTACTAGAGTTTAAGCTGCATCCCGCACGGTCCGGGGCTAAGGTTATTCGGTCCGTGGAGGTCCCCGTGAACGAAGACCGGCTAACCCGTGCCGCGCTCCATGCTTTCGCCGAACTCAACCGTCCCTTGTTCGAGGGGGAATTGCGGACCCTGGTGGACCTGCCCTCGGTTTCCAGTGATCCGGAGCGGATCCGGGACATCCGCCTTTGTGCTGAGGCCGCCGTGGACCTGTTCCTGCGCCACGGCGGCAGCGCCGAACTGCTGGAGACCTCGGGCAACCCCCTGGTCCTGGGCCGGTTCGACGCGGATCCGGGATTTCCCACGGTGACCGTCTACAACCATCTGGACGTCCAGCCCGCCAACGAACCGGAGTGGACCACCAATCCCTTCCACATGGAGATCCAGGGCGACACCTATCTTGGCCGGGGCACCACCGATGACAAGGGGCCGGCTCTGACCGCCTTCTTCGGCGCCCTGGCGGCCCGGGAGGCCCAGGTGCCCCTCAACATCCATTTCCTGTGGGAACTGGAGGAGGAGATCGGCTCGCCCAGTTTCCGGGAGGGGCTGGAACGGAACCGGGAGGCGCTGCGGACCTCGGCGGTCATCGTCAGCGACACCATCTGGATCACCCGGGGCCGGCCCAGCACTCCGGCGGGCCTGCGCGGCCTGGCGGGGTTCCGGCTCACCCTGGAGACCGCCCGCCACGACCTCCATTCAGGAGTGGTGGGCGGGGCGGCCCGCAACCCCCTGGCCGAACTCATCACCGCCGTGGCCGACATGCTGGACGGGCCCACCGGGCGGGTGAAGATCCCCCATTTCTACCGGGAGGTGGTGCCGCCATCCGGGAAGGAACGGCGGGAATGGGACCGCTCCGGCTTCACGGTGGAGCAGTTCAAGCAGGACCACCACCTGCTCACCCTGAGGACCGACCGGGCGCGCAAGGTCATGAAGCGGGTCTGGGCCCGGCCCACCATGGAAGTGCACGGGGTGGTGGGTGGCTACACCGGTCCCGGGATCAAGACTGCGGTCCCGGCCAGGGCCGAGGTGAAGATGAGTTGCCGGCTGGTTCCGGGCATGGATGTGGAAACGACCCTGAACCGGATCCGGAAATTCCTGGCCAGCCACCACCCGGACGTGGAGTTCCATGCGGAACATGGCCTCGCCCCGTTCATGGGCCGGGTGACCGGTCCCTGCGCCGAAGCGGTCAAGGCCGCCTATGCCTTCGGGTTCGGAATACCGTGCTGCTTTACCCGGGAAGGCGGCTCCATCGGCGCGGTCAGCACCATGGAGGAGGTGCTGGGCTGCCAGGTTTCCTTCCTGGGCCTCAGCCTGCCCTCCCACGGCTACCACGCCCCCAACGAAAACTACGACTGGGAGCAGGCCGCCGGCGGCATGGCCGCCTTCAGTCATTTCTTCATGACCATGAGTTCGACCCTATAACCACCCGCGTCCCCCGCACCGCCGACCCCGGAAAAACGCCCCCGCCTCTCCCTTTTTGGGTTCGAATAAATTTGTGTTTCATGAAACGCTTGGGTCTGGCTCCTAAGGGCAGGCCCCGTGAAAAAGCGACCCGCATATCGATCAGGTACCTCATGGATATTCATAGGCATCATCCTGGGGGTGGTGGCGGGCGGGTTCTTTCCGGGCGATCTGCATCCCTTCGCCAATGAATTGTTTCGGTTCCTATCCCGGGCTTTCATCACCCTGATCCAGGGCCTGATCGTGCCGCTGCTGTTCTCCACCATCGTGGTCGCCCTGGCCCAGGCCGGCGACATCAAGGCGGTGGGGCGCATGGGCGGCAAGGCGCTGCTGTATTTCGAGATCATCACCACCGGCGCGCTCTTCATCGGCCTGGCCATCGGCAACTGGCTGAAGCCCGGGGCCCACTTGCCCCTGAACCTCGCGGCCCATAGCGGGCTGATGGCGGCCCCGGGCCGGACCGGCTGGGAAATCGCCCTGGATCTGTTCCCCAGCAACCTGGTCCTGCATGCGGCCGAAGGGGAGATCCTGCCCCTGGTGATCTTCGCCATGCTGTTCGGGATCGCCCTGACCCGGGTGGGGGAGCGGGGCAAACCGGTGCTGACCTTTTTCGAGGGGGTGGCCCAGACCATGTTCAAGTACACCGACCTGGTCATGCGGCTGACACCGCTGGGAGTGTTCGGCGCCATGGCCCACACCGTCAGCACCATGGCCGGGGGCCACCCGGGCGGCGGCAGTCCGCTCCGGGGGTGGCCGGCGGTGTTCCACCTGCTCACCCAGTACTCGGTGCTGGTGGGTAGTCTGTACCTGGCGCTGGTCCTGCTGTTCCTGACCATGTTCCTGCCGGTGATGGGACTCTGCCGCATCCGGGTAGGGGGCTTCCTCAAGGCCATCCGCGGCCCGGCGCTCACCGCCTTCTCCACCGCCTCCAGCGAAGCGGCCCTGCCCGGACTGCTGGAGGAAATGGTCCGATTCGGCGTACCCGGGCGGGTGGCCAGCTTCGTCATCCCCACGGGCTACTCTTTCAACCTCGACGGCTCCACCCTCTACCTTGCCCTGGCCGCCCTGACCATCGCCCAGGCCGCCCATATCGACCTGACGTTCGGCCAGCAACTGGTGATGGTCCTCACCTTGATGCTCACCAGCAAGGGCGTGGCGGGGGTGCCCAGGGCCACCCTGGTGATCATCGCCGGAACCTGCGCCAGTTTCGGCTTGCCCGGCGAAGCGGGAATCGCCCTTCTGCTCGCTGTTGATGGGATCATGGACATGGCGCGGACCGCCCTCAATGTCATCGGCAACGGCCTGGCGTCGGTGGTGGTGGCGAAATGGGAAGGCGTGTTCGGGACCGAACGGGCCGATCCCGGCCCCATCACTCAAGCCATACTGGAGAAAGTAGAATGAAGTTGATCATCTGGGATTTCGACGGAACCCTGGCCGACACCCGGCCCATCATCGAAGCGGGCATGGACCACACCCTCGAGACGCTCGGGCTGGACCCCGGGCTCAGGGAACCCTGGTTGCAATGTGTGGGCCTGCCGGTGGAGGAAGGGATCCGCCGCACCTTCGGTCCGCTCGGGCTGGCGGTGGAGCCGGTGCTCAAGGCCTACCGGAGCTTCAAGCACGCCGAGCACGAGCATCTGATCAAGGGCTTCGACGGCATCACGGAACTGCTGGAGGAACTCGGGCGGCTGGGCATCCCCATGGCCATCGCCTCTTCCAAGCGCGGGGAGGCGCTGAAACGGCAGTTGAAGGTCCTGGGCTGGGAGGGCTTCTTCAACCCGATCGTGACTCCCGACGAGGTCCAGGCGGCCAAACCGGACCCCGAGAGCCTGCGCCTGTGCCTGGCCGCCCATGGCCTGGAGCCCGGGCAGGCGGTGATGGTCGGGGACACCCCCTACGATCTGGACATGGCGCGCCGGGCGGGCGTGCCCAGCGTGGCGGTGGGCCACGGCTTTTCCAACCAGGAGGCCATGGCGGCCTACGGTCCCCTGGCCTATGCCCCCGATACCGCTGCGCTGAGGGATATCCTGTTGGCCTGGAGCCGGCCATGACCTTGACTCACCTGGATCCCGAAGGACGGCCGAGAATGGTGGACGTGTCGGCCAAGCCGGTCACCCGGCGCCGAGCCGTGGCGGCCGGGTACCTGGCCCTGTCGGAGGAATGCGCCGCGGCCCTGGAAATCGGGGGGGGGCCCAAGGGGGATCCCTGGACCACCGCCCGCATCGGCGCCATCGGCGGCGCCAAACGCACCGGCGACCTGATCCCCCTCGCCCATCCCCTGGTCCTGGACGCGGTCCAGGTGGAGCACCACTGGGATGCCGCCGAACGGCGGGCCTGGATGAGGGTGGAGGTTTCCGTGGAAGGCCGGACCGGAGTGGAGATGGAAGCCCTAACCGGGGTCACGGTGGGGCTTCTGGTCCTTTATGATATGCTCAAGGCAGTAAGTCACCGGATGGAGATAGGCCCGGTGCGGCTACTACTCAAAGAAGGCGGACGGCGGGGTTTAGTCATTCAGCCCTGGGATGCATGCCCCTGGAAATAATTTGAAATGCCCATGGATCTGCATTTCTGTTTGATCCGTTCCCGACTCTTGGGTAGCATCATGGATCTTGCTATGTCCACCATGGGGTAAAGCCTCAGGAGGTTATTTAGGCATCCATAAACCATTCGATTTCCCGCATGAGGAGAACCCATGCGCACTACCCTGCTTGCGTTTGCCATTATTGTCTCCGGAATGTCGGTAAATCTTGACGCCGCCCCCATCAAACATCACGGGAGCGTCCACAAAGTCCATAAAAGTAACAAAAGCAAGAAGAGACGTCCGGTCAGCCGGGCCTCCAGTTCGTCCCTGCGAACCATCCCTCCGGGTGGCATGCGCGCGGCCCTGGGCGGCGGCAAGGCCAGGCCGGCCGAGCCGGTGGCTCCTTTGCCGGGAACGCCCGCCATCGGGCCGGCCTCGCTGGTCCACCTGGAGCGGATCCTGCCTTCGGACGTGGTGACGACCCCTCCAGCGGATACCCCGAACCCCGCGGGAGCCGCCTTCTCGAGCCACGCCGCCTCTTCCACGCCCTCCCTGGCGGGCATGCGTCCGGTGCTGCCCGAAGAAGGGGACGAGCCCGACGACCTGGTGTCGATTCCCTCCTCCGGCCCAGCCTCCACCGAGTTCCAGGCCGCCGACCGCTCCAATCTGGATCTGCTCTGGCCGGTTGAGACGCGCACCATCAGTTCGGCCTGGGGCCCACGGATCCGCACCCGGGTGGTCAGGGTCCGGGTCAACCGCCGCAACAAGCGGGTGCTCCGGCGCTTCATGGGCACCCACAAGGGAGTGGACCTGAGCGCGCCCATGGGGGCGGACATCTATGCCGCCATGGACGGTCAGGTGGTGCTTTCGGCCCGCCAGAAGGATTACGGCAACCTGGTCGCCATCGACCACGGCAACGGCGTGGTGACGCTCTACGCCCACTGCAGCCGGAATTTCGTCACCGAGGGCGAGATCGTCCACCGGGGCCAGAAGATCGCGGAAGTGGGGCGCACCGGCAACGCCACCGGACCCCACGTCCATTTCGAGCTGCGCCTGGACGGGCTGTTGCCGGTGAATCCGCTGCCCTACATGAACGACATGGAAGAAATTCCTGCGGACACCATGGCCCTGAATCGGGCCGCGGTACCGCCCCCAGCCATCCGCTAGACTGGTAGGATCCGTCCCGTTCCGGCGCCGGTAACGTCCAGAGCCGTGCCCGGCCGTTTCCGGCGGAGGCATGGTAGGCTTAGGTTTTTCGCGGGTTTTCGAGGTGAACATGGCGGTAATCCCTTCCTGGTTGCGCAATGGCGCAGGAATGATCCTCATAGCCGGAGTGCTGGGGCTGAGCTTCGGCTGCAAGCGTGGTTCCGCGGATGCGGCGGGCACCGTCCATGTGGGTGGAACCGTGAGCTACTCCCGGATCCCGGTTCAGTACGACGGCACCACTGGCAAGCCCACGGGGTTCGGGCCGGCGTCGACCCTGGTGCCGGCCCGGGGTGTGGTGGTGCAGGCCTTCCAGCTCTACCTTGAAATCAACCAGTCCGGGCAGACCATTCCCACCTGGCGGCTGGCCGGTTCCACCGTGACCGACCTCAATGGCAGCTATGGCTTCAGTGGATCCATCCTCTCCGGCTATAGCACTTTCATCGAAGTGGACGGCGCCTTCCAGATGGTCACGGGCACCATGGCCAGTGTCAAGATCGTCTCCGACTCGAACGGCATCACCAGTTCCCAGACCGAGCCCAACCGGCCCATCTGGGCTTTCCGCGAGGACATGAACGGCACCCCCTTGCCGAACCAGGATCCCACCGCCTCGCCCTCGAACATCACCATTCCCTACGGCGACACCACGGTGGATTTCAATCTGGGCGTCAACAGCGGCGGCGACCTTTGGGCGTCCACCCTGCCCAACTGGTACCTGCCGGGCTCGACCTACACCGGAGGGGCGGCCATCCCTCCCGTGGAAACCGTCACCATGGATGCCCGGGTGCTGGGCATCGTCGACTCCATCTACCTCTTCTCCTACTGGTATGGCGATCCTACCCCGTCCCAGGTGAAGAATGGGGTGCTGGACCTGCACTACCATCCGGGAACGTTCACGACTCCCCGCCGTTCCTTCGTGGTCTATGACCCCACCACCTTGATTTCGCCCACCAAGCCTCTGGTCAACCTCGCCTTCGACGGGACCAAACAGCACTGGTTCGGCACCTTGTCCGGCAACCCGGCCGCAGATGATGCCTGGGACCCGGGGGTGCTCTACCCCATGCTGGGCCGCAACAATCTGTATGGCCAGGGCAAGACCGCCCTGATCCCGACCGGCAACCGCAATCTGCCCAGCCTCGCGCCGGATCTGGCGGTGGTGGACGGGTTGGGCGACGCCATGGCGGCCCAGCTGCTCATGACGCCCTTCCTGACCGACACCACTGCCGCCACCGGTCTGGCGCCCTTGGACATCCGCGACCTGTCGAGCATCCCCGCGTCCCAGCTGGGCATCTATTCGCCGCGCACCGCGGCCGCCGTGGGCTGGCAGGTGATCATCGGGGCCAACTTCATCACCGCCCCCGGTACGCCGGCCCAATGGGCCCAGATGACCGACCCCAACCGGACCCTGCGCTTCTTCACCCTGATCTATCCGAATATCAACTTCGTGACGATCAGCAGCACGGTGACCCTCCGCACCGACATCGCCAGCCTGACCACCCAGCTGGCCCGGCTCCAGGAAGCGAAGAACGGTTCGGATACGGCGGATCTCAAGGACATCTTCGGCGATGCCGTCCTCTACAGCCTTTTGGCGCCGGACGGGATCTCCTGGACCAACATCGCCAACCTGAATCCCTACACCCCCGGTTGGGTCCACTTTGCCGCCGAATGGAGTTCCATCGCCAATAAGAACAGCTGGAATCCCCCCTCCCTGCCGCCCTCCCTGTCGACCTTCACCCTCTCCATGGGCCAAGGCGACCCCAACCCCGACGCGGTGCAGATGGCGAACCCGGAGATTCTGAATCCGGTTCCCCTCACCGTCTTTCCCAACTGTTCCCAGGGCGAAGTAGCCTACGGCAAGCTGGGGGTCACGGTGGACGCCAGCTATGCTCTGGGCCTCGGCGTCACGGTGCCTTCCACCAGCGCCACCACCCTCCCGGCCGGGGCGACCCTCCAGGTCGTGGTGGACGGGGATTACCTGAATCCCTATCTGTTCACCAACAGCAACCTGTTTCCCTCGACCCAGAACCTGGTGCTGCGGGGCAACACCCCGCCGGACCAGAGCAACCCCCTCTGGCACTGGTTCGAGATCCGCCTGGTCAGCCCGACGACCCTGCAGCCCGACCTGCAGGTCACCGTCAATCTCACCAAGAACTCCTGAACCATGGACCTTCATTACTCCCTGGCCCGGCTCCGGGAACGGGCCCCCTTCGTGCCGGAGCTGGCCATCATCCTGGGCTCCGGGCTGGGGGCCCTGGCCCGGTGCGCTGAAGCTCTGGGTGGGGTCGCCCTGGCCTTCACCGACCTGGGCTTCCCCGGGCAGACGGTGCCGGGGCACCTGGGCCAACTGATCTTTTGTGAGCTGGAGGGGCGCAAGGTCGTGCTCCAGGCCGGCCGGTTCCATGGCTATGAAGGCCATGGGCCTGACCTGGTGACCGCGCCCATGCGCCTCTACGGACGCCTGGGCGTTGCCGCCGTGATCCACACCAACGCCGCCGGGGCCATCAATGCCGCCTTCCAGGTCGGGCAGCTGATGGTGCTCACCGACCACATCAACTTTATGGGCGTCAACCCCCTGCGCGGGCCGAACCTGGAGCCCGGGCCGAGGTTTCCGGACATGACCGCCGCCTACGACCCCGAGCTCCGCCGGCAGTTGCGCTCCGCCGCGGACTCCCTGGGCCAGACCCTGCAGGAAGGGGTCTACCTCGCGGTTCCAGGGCCCAGTTTTGAGACTCCGGCGGAAATCCGGGCCTTCCGGACCCTGGGTGCCGACGCCGTCGGCATGAGCACCGTGCCCGAGGTGATCGTGGCCCGGCACGAAGGCATGAAGGTGGCCGCCATCTCCTGCCTCTGCAACATGGCCTCAGGCATGTTGCCCCAGCCGCTCTCCCACCTGGAAGTCCTCCAGGCCGGCGGCGGCGCCGCCGCTGATTTCGAAGCCCTGATCCGCGCCTTCATGAAAAAACTGACTATCTAGCACCGTTGGTGCCCAGGTTGGGGTTGGCGACCGTGCGAGGCACAAGCTGCCGTAGCGGATTTTGTCACAAGATAGGTCCATTTGATGTTGACCTATCTGATGACAAAACCTCCGCAACGGCAGCTTGTCATGGTCGAGGCTTGGTGCGGGTTGCCATGGCCTGGGGTAATGAGCCGTTCTGTGGCATCCCGACCCGCAGGCTCGCTACACTTCGCCCAGGAGGTTCCGACCGGTGCGCATCGCCAACCCCATCTACGACGTGGTGTTCAAATACCTGCTCGACGATGAGAAGGTTGCCCGGCTCGTGCTTTCCGCCTTGTTGGGCAAGGAGGTGCTTGAGCTGCAGTTCCGCCCCACTGAAGTGCACCATGAGGCGGCCCGGCCGGACGGTACCCAGCTTCTGGTGCTGCGGATGGATTTCGCCGCCACGGTGCGGCAGGAGGACGGCAGCCGCAAGCTGGTCCTGATCGAGATCCAGAAGGCCCGCACCGCCTGGGACGTGCAGCGGTTCCGGCGGTACCTGGGTTCCAATTATGCCAGCCCGGAGAATGTCTACCTGGACCCCAGTGGAAAGAAACAGGCGCTGCCGATCGTAACGATCTACTTTCTGGGCGAAGGCCTGGAGTGCGTTGACGTGCCTGTATTAAAAATCAATCGACACTATCTGGACCTGGCCACTGGCGACGAGGTGCGGATCACCGATCCGTTCGTGGAGGCGCTCACCCACGATTCGATCGTGGTTCAGATCAACCGCCTCAAGAACCGCCGGCGGACCGAGCTGGAACGAATGCTGGAGGTATTCGATCAGGGTCTGGCAGCCCGTTCGGATCCGCACCTGCTGGACATCCTGGAAGAGAATTTTCCGGAGCACCACCGGGAAGTGCTGCGCCGGCTGGTGCGGGCCGGGGCCGAACAGGAGGTCCGGGACAAGATGGACGTGGAGGACGACATGCTGACCGCCTTCCAGGACCAGGCGCGGGAGTCCGCCGACCTACGTCAGGCCCTGGTGGAGAAGGACCAGGCCCTCGTCGAGAAGGATCAGGCCATCGAGGAGAAGGACCAGGTGATTGAGAAGAATGCCCAGTCCCTTGAGGAAAAGGACCGCCTGATTGCCGACCTGAAAAGGCGTCTATCCCGGGCTTGACGGATGGTCGTTCTGGGTACTGGGCAGAGC
>Ga0302279_10001339_pt1 | contig 35047 bp, 38 predicted proteins | sample III_Bog_N3_3_FD_194541 | JGI IMG/M metagenome (GOLD analysis project Ga0302279, IMG submission 194541) | Peat permafrost microbial communities from Stordalen Mire near Abisko, Sweden - III_Bog_N3_3 | ecosystem: Environmental > Terrestrial > Soil > Wetlands > Peat | place: Sweden: Abisko...
CAAGCTGTTCTTCCTGCCAAAATACTCGCCCGACCTGAACCCGATCGAGCAGGTGTTTGCCAAGCTCAAGCACCTGCTGCGCAAAGCTTCCGCGCGAACTGTCGACGCCGTATGCGCCGCAATCGGCTACGCACTCGATGCCTTCAGCCCAGAGGAGTGCGCAAACTACCTCAAAAATTCAGGCTATCGAACTTAATCCCATCATGCTTTAGTCGTTGTGTTCTGGCGGGTTCTTGAGTCGAACCGGCATCCACGGAGCCTGGCATCGGGCCGCGCTCTGTCCGACCCGTTGACTGGAAACTAGAGGTCGTGCGCCCCAGCCTGCGCCGAAGCAGCACCGGGCACGCGGCCGAACAATTCGGCCTGCTCGCGCCGCGCCGCCTCGACCAGCCGGTGGGTGGCCTCCTCGACCACGGCCGAGAGTCGCCCGATGAATTCGCGGCGCGACAGGCCGGGCGGCAACGGATCGAGAAATTCGACGACCAGCGTACCGGGATAGCGCATGAAGGTCCGGCGCGGCCAGAACAGCCCGGAATTGAGCGCAACCGGCAGGCAGGTCACGCCGCAATCGACATAGATCTGGGCCACGCCGGTCTTGTAGTGCGGCGGCGCATCGACCGCTGCCCGCGTGCCCTCCGGGAAGATGATCAGCTGACGGCCGCGCCGGACTTCGTCGCCGGCAAGGCGCGCCATTTTCAGCAGCGAGCGACCGCCGGCGCGGCGATCGATCCCGATCATGTTCGACTTGATCAGATACCAGCCGAACAACGGTATCCATTTCAGCTCGCGCTTGAAAATGAACAGCGGCTGATCGAAGAACTGCAGCAGCGCAAAGGTTTCCCACATCGACTGATGTTTCGACGCGACGATCAGGGGGCCGTGCGGAATTTTGTCGAGCCCGCGGTATTCGACCCTGGTTTTGCAGATCACCCGCATCAGCCAGATGCTGCTGCGCGCCCAATACCTGGCGATATTCATGATGGCCCAGCGCGGCATCAGGTAGGTCGGAATTCCGACGATCACCCAGAACACCAGCAGCAGGTAGAAAAGCACATTGTAGGCCAGCGAACGCAAGAAAATCGAAACCATCGAAAACCCGATCAATTGGCTTGAGCCGTCGCCGGTTTGTGCGACATCATGAACCCGTTCGGCTGCTCGGCGGCCTCGGAGGTCAGTTCGAGGCCGACACTGGCCAGACGCACCCGAACCTCGGCGGCGACATATTTCACATACTCCGACAGCAAGAGCCGCACCGTCGTGCCGCTCGTCCACCACGGTTCGTCGCGCCACTTTTCGCCGACCACCGCGAATGGAATTAGCGCAATATCCGGCATTGCGTGTGACAGTTCGACGATCGCCCGCGGCATATGGTAGTTCGACGTCACCACGATCAGCGACTTGAAACCGCGATCATGCACCCAGCGCCGCGTCTCCGCAGCATTGCTCCGGGTGTTGACGGCCGAACGGTCGAGATCGACGCAGCAGCTCAATAACGACTGATTGTCGGACAGCGAACGTGAGATGTCGCTTGCCGCATTGGTCGGATGCACGCCGGAGATCAGTAGCCGCGTGCCATAGCCGTCGGCCAGCAATTCCATCGCATCGGAGACGCGCGACGAACCGCCGGTCAGCACGACGATGCCGTCGGCGTTGCGGGCAGGCCTGGTTTCGGCACCGCGCAACTGCGACAGAAACCCGACGAATCCGATTCCGGCGCCGACGAACAGCATCGCCAGCGCAGCGACGATCGCTGCGCGCAGCCAGCGCCGCGGCACCGGAGCAGGCGCTTGCGGCGATCTATCGTCGGATGATGGCGTCATGCGATGCCGGCTGTCTTCCTCTGCAAGTCGGGCCTGGCGTGGAAACCGGTGGTCCTGTTCGTCCCCAGACCACCACACACTAGAACGTTTTCAGGCCAATTAAAGTCCGGCCGGCGCGGTGCCATGCACAAACCGCGTCAGTCGATGTCGTCGAGCGTGGCAAACAGCGTTCTCCGCGATGCAACGGCGGTGATCGCCGCAATCAGCACGGCCTGCGCCGCCAGCGCCAGATAGCCGGAGGGGCGCAGCGAGAACGTCCCTAGCAGGGCCGCGAATTGATCCCCGACCGGTGTGCCCGAGAACCAGCCGGCGATCGATTCGGAGAAGCCGAAAACCAGCATCGCGACGCCGCCGCCGATCACGCCGCCCTGCAGCCCCAGCCGCAGGAAATGCCGCAGGAACCGGTTGGCGATATAGCGGTCCCCGGCGCCGACGAAGTGCAGCACTTCGACAATCGGCCGGTTCGCCGCCATCGCCCCGCGGGTGGCAAATGATACCGAAATGATGGTCGCGATGATCACCAGAATCAGGATGCCGACGCCGGCGAGCACGGTGGCGCCGGTCATCGACCGCATCCGCTCGATCCAGGCGCGGTGATCGTCGACGCTGGCGGACGGCGCCACCTGCGTCACCCGGCTGCGCAACGCCGCCAGGTCAAGCGCCGTGCCCGGCTGCGCCCGTGCCACAATGACCCGCGGCACCGGCAGGTCGTCGAATGAAAGCCCGCTGCCCAGCCAGGGTTCGAGCAGCTTGGCGGACTCCTCTTTGCTGAAAGGCCTGATCTCGATGATGCCGGGCTGCGCGCGCATCGCCGCAGCCACCGCCGCCGCATCGCGGTCGAGATCCCGTCCGGCCACCGGCCGCACCTGGATGGTGATTTCGCTTGCGACCTCCGACTGCCACTCGGCCGCCGACGCGCTCACCAGCAGCACCGCGCCGGTGGTAATCGAGGCGAGGAACGTCATGATGGCGACTACCGCGACCAGCGCGCGACCGGCGATCGAGGCGCGCGGCACGATCGGCGAAAGATTGCGCGCCCGCGCCGGCACCTGCGGACGTTCGTGTCCGAGATCCACCAATGGGGCATGATCGTCGCCGGCTCTACTCATAGATATGCAACCGTCCCTGATGCAGCACCAGCCGCCGCGCCTCATATTGGTCCATCAGCGTGATGTCGTGGGTCGCAATTATCACCGCGGTGCCGGACTTGTTGAGCTCGATGAACAGCCGCAACAGGCGTCGTCCGAGCGTCGGATCGACATTGCCGGTCGGCTCATCGGCCAGCAGCAGATGCGGCCGCGAGATCACGGCACGGGCGATCGCCGCGCGCTGCTTCTCACCGCCGGACAAGATCGGCGGCAGCGCGTCCATTCGCTCGCCGAGACCGACCCATTTCAACAGGTCGATGACCTCCTTGCGATAGCTGGATTCGTCGCGGCCCATCACCCGGAACGGCAGCGCCACGTTTTCATACGTGGTCATGTGATCGAGCAGGCGAAAGTCCTGCAGCACGATGCCGATCCGCTTGCGCAGATCGGCGATCTGTTCCTTGCCGAGCAGCGAGACGTCGTGGCCGAACAGATTGACCAGGCCGCGGGTGGGCCGCAGCGACAGGAACAATAGTCTCAGCAGCGAGGTTTTGCCGGCGCCGGAGGGACCGGTGAGGAACTGGAAGGAGTGCGCGGGAATGAGGAAACTGAGGTCGCGCAGAATCTCCGGGCCGAGCCCGTAACGCAATCCGACATTTTCGAACCGAACCAAGCTCAGCTCCGTTCGATGTGAGGCAGCCCGGAAGCCCGAAACCGAAGGCCCACAGCCCGCTGTTCGCCGCGGCTGCCAACCCGACAAATTGGTTGTGCTTCGGTTATGGTTTCCGATTCGTTAACGCTCGCCTTGTAGCATCTGCCCAGCGTCATTGTGGAGATTGGCTCCATGCAGATCATTTGCCCCCATTGTACAACGTCCTACGCCGTTGATTCGGCTACTTTGGGCGCGGCCGGCCGTACCGTGCGCTGTTCCCGATGCAAGGAGACCTGGCTGGCGCGACCGGAGGACGGCATCGAGGCGGTCGCCTCGGCGCCCGCGATGGCGGCCGCTGGCCAGCCGGCCGGCGAGCAGGACCTCGCCGCGGAATGGGACGCCCTGGCGCGCGAGGACGAGGACCAGCAAACCCCGGTTGTCGACAGCCCTTCGATCTCGGCCGACTGGCCTGCGGCCGATGGCTCGCAGGCCGCCGAACCCGCATGGCCGCCGGAGGTCCGGCAGGACGCCGAGGCCGCGGGCCCGCGACAGCTTTCGCGGCTGCGGCGTGTTTTGCAACCGCCGGCCTGGCTTCGCGGGGCCGGCAAGCCGTTTGCGAGCCTCCCCACGGCATGCGCCGCCATGGGCGCGCTGGTGCTGGCGCTGGTCATCTGGCGCGTCGACGTGGTGCGGCTGCTGCCGCAGACGGCCTTGTTCTACAAAATGGTCGGCCTCGAAGTGAACCTGCGCGGACTCATGTTCAGGGACGTGAGGATCACCACCGAGACCGTGGAAGGCAAACCGGTGCTGGTGATCGAGGGCGTGATAACAGGCGAAGCCCGCAAGCCGATCGAGCTGCCGCGGTTGCGCTTTAGCGTTCGCGACGCCCAGGGCGCGGAGATCTATGCCTGGAATGCAGTTTTGGATCAGGCCGTGCTGAGGCCGGGCGAACGCGCCTGGTTCAAGTCGCGGCTGGCTTCGCCGCCGCCCGAAGGGCGCAATATCGATGTGCGCTTCTTCAGCAAGAGCGATATCGCCGGCGGCAGGGCATGAAAGGGGCTGCAGCGTTTTGCCCGCGAATGATGGTGTCCCGATGCCGCGCGTGCTGATTGCCGACGATGAGGAGTCCATCCGCACGCTGGTGGCGCGCGCCGTCGCCATGGATGGTCACGACACCGTCACCGCCGAAGACGGCGCCGAGGCGCTGGAGATTCTTAACCGGGAGCCCGGCACATTCGACCTGCTGCTCACCGATATCCAGATGCCGGTGATGGACGGGATCGCGCTGGCGCTGGCGGCGGCGCGCGACTTCCCGGATCTGACGATCCTGTTGATGACGGGCTTTGCCGCCCAGCGCGAGCGGGCGTCGGGCCTCAACGCCATCGTGCATGACGTCATCACCAAACCGTTTTCGGTCGCCGACATCCGCACCGCGGTAGCCGCGGCGCTGGCCGAACGGAAGCAGCCCTAGCTGCGAGCCCTAATAATCCTTCAGCAGCCGCTCGAGGTAGTCGAGTTCGATCTGGGGGCGCTGCGGGTCGGCCAGGCGGCGCCGCAGTTCTTCCAGAATCCGGCGCACCCGCTGCACGTCGATTTCGCCGGGAATCTTCACCGTCAGGTCGTCGCCGAATTCGCGCCCATGCAGCGGCCGTCCGAGCGGATCGCTGCCGTTGGCGCCGTTCTGCTGGCGACCCAGGCCCTTGCCCGGGCCGTCGCCCTGGCCCTCGCCCTCACCCTGCTGCATCGCATCGGCGAGGCTCTGGGCGCCCTTGCGCATCGCTTCCAGCGCCTGGCCTTGGGAGTCCACGGCGCCGTCGGCGTTGCCCTCACCGAGCTTGCTGCCGGCGTCGTTCATCGCGGAATCGGCCTGGCCGAGACCATCCTCGTCGTCGCCCTGCTGGGGGTCGCCGTCCTGGCCCTTTTGACCCTTCTCGCCGCGCTGGCCCTGCCCCATGCCGCGCTTGGCAAGCTCCTGCTGCAATTTCTGCAGCCGGTCGCGCAGACCCTGCTGATCCTGCTGCAGATCGCCCAGGCTCTGGTCGCCCTGCTTGCCGTGCTGGCGGTCACGCCGCGAATCCTGGCCCTGCTTGAAGGTCTTGTCGCGCAACTGCTGCTGCTTGCGGATCATGTCGCCAAGCTCGTTCAGCGCCTGCTCCATGTCGCTGTCCCCGGACTGACCGGGTTGCGCCATCTGCAGGTTTTCCAGCATTTCCTGCAATTGCTCGAGCAATTGCCTGGCGCCATCCTTGTCGCCGGAGCGCGACAGCCGCTCCATGCGTTCGATCATGTTGTTGAGATCCTGCTGGCGCATTACCCTGGTGTTGGGGTCGAGCGGCCGGGCCAATTGCTGCGGATTGTTGCGCAGCTGTTCGGCGAGCTGCCGCATGAAATTGTCCAGCGCCGCGCGCAGATCGTCGGTGAGCTTCTTGATCTCCTCGTCGCTGGCGCCGCGCTCCAGCGCCTGCTTCAGCGCGTCCTGCGCGGCGCGCAGGGCCTTGTCGACATCGGTGATGTTGCCATCCTCGATGGTGACGGCAAGCGCCCACAGGCTGGCGACGACCTCGCGCATCGCATCGTCTGTGCGGGCGGCCTCGAGCTGCCTCGCGACGCTGTAGAGGCCGAGATATTGCCCGGTTTCCGGCGTGAACACTTCCGGGGCGATCATCAGCGCATCGAGCGCGGTGTAGACTTGCGCGCTCTGATTGGCATCGAGCGCCAGAATGCGGCGCTGCTCGATCAGCGCCCGCGCCAGCGGCTTGGTGAACAGCCGCTCCGGAAGCCGCATGTTGAACGGCTCGCTGCGGCCCTCATTGCCGGCCTCGTCGCGCGCCGTCAGTGTCAACGTGACGTCGGCACCGGCATAGGGATCCTCGCTGAGATCCTTGACGGTTTGCCCGATGCCATTGCGGGTCCGCGCATTGGGCAGCACCAGCGGAAACTGCGGCGCATCGAACAGTGGCCGCGGCTCGGCATCCCCTTTCGGAACGTTGCCGGGTCGCGCCACGACATGCGCCTGTGCTTCGGTGACGCCGTAGTCGTCCTCGATCTTGTAGGACAATTGCAGCGAGCCGCGGGCCTGGCGCTCCGGGTCTTTCGCCAGCGCTATGGTAGGGGCGCGGTCGGGAATGGCGCTGAACTTCCATTGCGGCTGACCGGCGGGCGCGCGGACATGCACCGTGCCGTCGCCGCCGATGGTAAAATGCCGTTCATTGGTGCCCTGCGGGGCCTGCTCGGTCGGCGCCGCCTCGGTGATACCGCCGGCGGTGACCACATCCAGGGAACCGCCGCTCGAGCGCACGATCAGCGTGCTGCCTGACGGGACCGGAAGCGGTCCCGCGGCAGGGAAGGCGGATTCCTTGTTGCCCGCCGCCAGGATGATCGGCGGCCTGGCGGTATAAAGTGGCGGCGTCACCCAGGCATCGACCCTGACATTGGCCGGTGAAAGTACGCCATTCCAGTCGAACGCCGCCGCGATGCGCATTGTGCGCTCGTCGCCGGCGGCGATAAAGGCCGCAACCATCAACACCGCGACCAACGCGCGCAGCGCCCAGGGATCATGGATCGCAAGCCGCGGCGACGGCAGGCCGGCGCGGATGCGCTTGATCGATGCCAAGGTGCGCTCGCGCTGGGCCTGCCACAAAGCGCGCGCCACCGGATCCTGAGTGACCAGCGTATCGGTCAGCGCCGTCGCCGGGCGATGCCGCACGCCGGTGACGCGATCAAGCCGGTGAAGGCCCTCTTCGCGGCTTGGCCAGCGAAATCGCAGCAGCGGAAACAGCGTCGCCAGCCCCAGCAGCACGAACACGCCCAGCCCGACCGCGCGCGCCGCAAACGGCAGCGAAAGCCACAGCCCAGCCCAGGACGCCACCAGAAACAGCCCGACCACCGTCAGCAGCCGCGCCAGATGCGGCCAGGCTCGCTCCCACGCGATTGCATATTGCGCCCGCCGCAAGGCCTGCGTCAGCTGCAGCCGCGAGACGGCATCGGGGTCGCGCGCCGGCTCTGGCAGGTCGGGGATGGCGCCGCTCAATCAACTCTCCGGGGTTGCCGAAGCAGCAGCCTAGCACAATGCCGGCAATCGGGCACCCATTGCGAAACGTAACCCACACCGCCGAACCCGCATAACACGAAGGCGTGACTGGGAGCCGGCGACCTCGTAACGTCGGCCATTGGAACCAGCGAAGCAACCGCCGAGGAAACCTCATGGACAAGAAAACGCACGACAAGGGACTGGAAATTCGCAAGGCCGTGCTGGGCGAGGCCTATGTCGCCAACGCCCTGAAAAACGCGGATGATTTCAACAAGCCGTTTCAGGAACTGGTCACCGAATATTGCTGGGGGGCGGTGTGGGGGCGCGAGGAACTGCCGCGCAAGACCCGCAGCATGCTCAATCTTGCGATGATCTCGATTCTCAACCGGCCGCACGAATTGCGGGTGCATATCAAGGGCGCGCTGGTCAACGGCGTGACCAAGGAAGAGATTCGCGAGATCTTCATGCAGGTGGCGATCTATGCCGGCGTTCCCGCGGGCGTCGACAGCTTCCGCATCGCGCGCGAGGTGTTCGCCGAGATCGACAAGGGTTGAGGCGCACCGACATGGACATCGGATTCATCGGCCTCGGCAAGATGGGCTTTCCCGTGGCCCGGCGCCTGATCGAGGGCAAACATCGACTGGTGGTGTTCGACCAGCGCCAGCAGGCGGTCGACGGGCTGGTTGCACTGGGCGCAGAGGCCGCTTCGTCACCGAAAGAAGTCGCCGACCGCACCGAAACCGTGCTGGCGAGCCTGCCATCGCTGCAGGCCTCGCTCGAGGTGGCCACCGGTCCGGACGGCGTCATCGAGGGCAGCCGGGTGCGGCGCTTCGTCGATCTCTCCACCGTCGGATCGCATATGGCGGTGCGGATCAGCGATCTCCTGGCCAAGCGCAAGATCGCGCAGCTCGACAGTCCGGTGAGCGGCGGCGTCGGCGGCGCCGAGAAGGGCACGCTCGCCGTGATGGTTTCGGGTCCGAAAGCGGATTTCGAGGCGGTGAAAGCCGCCCTCGAGGTGATCGGCAAGGTATTCTTCATCGGCACCAAACCCGGCTCGGCGCAGACCATGAAGCTTGCCAACAATCTGCTGTCGGCGACCGCGATGGTCGCGACCTCCGAGGCCGTGGTGATGGGCGTGAAATCCGGGCTCGACCCCGGCGTCATGATCGACGTGATCAATGCCGGGTCGGGCATGAACACGGCGAGCCGCGACAAGTTTCCGCGCTCGATCCTGCCGGGCAGCTTCGATTTCGGCTTCGCTACCGGACTGATGGTGAAGGACGTACGGCTCTGTCTCGAGGAAGCCAAGGCGATGGGGCTGTCGATGGAGGTCGCCGAAGCCGTCGGACGGCTGTGGGAAGTGGTGATCCGCGAAATCGGCGCGGAGTCCGACTTCACCGCGGCGATCCAGCCGATCGAAAGAGCCGCCGGCGTCCTGGTGGGCGGCGCGAAGGACGGTCGGGCGGCGAAGTGAGGCGGGTACGTTCCCCGGACCCGGCCTCGTGCGAAGCGGCGCGGGGAGACAAGGCACTCACAGCCAGGGCGCCGGCCGGTCCATCGCGATCAGGGCCTCGACCTCGACGCGGGGCCGCACCACGGCGTATTGATCGCCCTTGACCAGGACCTCGGGGACCAGCGCGCGGGTGTTGTAGGTGCCGGACTGCACCGCGCCATAGGCACCGGCGGTCATCAGCGCCAGCAGGTCGCCGGACCTGGGCTCCGTCATGGTCCGTCCGAGCGCCAGGTAATCTCCGCTTTCGCAGACCGGTCCGACCACGTCGGCGAGGATCCTCGCGGCGCCCGGCTCGGCCAGCCGCACCGGCAGCAGGTCGTGATAGGCCTCGTACAGCGTCGGCCGGATCAGGTCGTTCATGGCTGCATCGACGATCACGAAGTTCTTGGCATCGCCATGCTTCACATAGATCACCCGCGTCACCAGGATGCCGGCATTGCCGACGATCAGTCGACCGGGCTCGAACATCAGCGTGCAATCGAAGCCGCGGATCGCCCGCTTGACCACGGCCGCATAGGCGTCCGGGTCCGGCGGCGTCGGGGTATCCGGATGATAGGGAATACCGAGCCCACCGCCGAAATCGAGATGGGTGATGGCGTGGCCGTCGGCGCGCAGCATGCGGGCGAAGTCGACCAGCAGGTTGAAGGCGGCTTCGAGCGGCCCAAGATCGGTGATCTGGCTGCCGATATGCACGTCGACGCCGGTGACCTTGATGCCCGGCAGTTGGGCGGCGCGGGCGTAGACCGCGCGCGCACGGTCCAGCGGCACGCCGAACTTGTTCTCGGACTTGCCGGTCGAAATCTTCGCGTGCGAGCCGGAATCGACATCGGGATTGACCCGGACCGAGATCCGCGCGACGCGGCCGGTCTCGGCGGTCAGCCGCGCCAGCAGTTCTAGTTCAGGTTCGGATTCGATGTTGATGCACAGAATGTCGGCAGCCAGCGCCGCGCGCAGTTCGGCTTCGGTCTTGCCGATGCCTGAAAACAAGATCTTCTGCGGCGGAATCCCGGCGGCCAGGGCCCGCTTCAGTTCGCCGCCCGAAACCACGTCGGCGCCGGCGCCGAGCTTTGCCAGCGTGCGCAGCACCGACTGGTTGGAGTTGGCCTTCATGGCGTAACATACCAGCGCCTTGTGGTCGGCGAAGGCGTCGCTGAACACCTGGTAGTGACGTTCCAGGGTCGCGGTCGAATAGCAGTAGAACGGCGTGCCGACCGCCTCCGCCAGATCAGATAGATTCACCGCCTCGGCGTTCAGCACGCCGTTGCGATAGTCGAAGTGATTCATGGCAGGCTCAGTTGTTCAGGAGCGGGTCGAGGATGAATGGTTTCTTGGTGCCTTTGGCGGCGGCCGGCGCCGCATCGACCCCGTAGGACGGATCGTAAACGCTCGGTTTGCTCGCCGTCTGCTGGGCGTCGGCATCGCCCTGGGTCACGGCCGGCGACGGCGTCGATGCGGCATGCGGCGGCAGGTCGAGCGGACCTTTGCGACCGCAGCCGGCCAGTGTCAGTACCGCGGCGGCCAGCACGACCATGGCCCATCTCGACGACAAAGGACTAGAACCAGGATTCACGGCGATTTCCCCAAAGCGGCGGCACCATACAAAGATTGCCCCGCCATGGCGAGACCCGGAGGGCGGTGAAATTGCAATGCAAATCGCCGCTCAGCCCAATTTTCGCTCTTTTTCCAGTCGCTTGAGCCAGGCCTTGGCCTGCGCCCGCACGTTCTTCGGCGCGGTTCCGCCGTAGCTGGTGCGGCTTTCCACCGACGCTTCCACCGACAGCACCGCCAGCGCCTCGACAGTGATTCTGGGTTCGATGGCCTGCATCGCCGCAAGCGGCAGCTGATGCAGCGCGACGCCGTCGCCGGAAGCCCTGGCGACGATCCGTCCGGTGACGTGATGGGCGTCGCGGAACGGCATTTTCAGCGTCCGCACCAGCCAGTCGGCAAGATCGGTGGCAGTGGCGTAACCCTCGCCGGCGGCGGCTTTCATCCGCGCCCTGTCCGGCTCGATGTCGATCACCATGCCGGTCATCGCCCTGATCGCCAGCGACAGCGCGCCGAACGCTTCCATCGCGCCCTGCTTGTCTTCCTGCATGTCCTTTTGGTAGGCCAGCGGCAGCCCCTTCATCACGATCAGCAACGCGGTCAGCGCGCCGACCACGCGGCCGGTCTTGGCGCGAACCAGTTCGGCGGCGTCGGGGTTGCGCTTCTGCGGCATGATCGACGAGCCGGTGGTGAACTTGTCGCTCAGCCGCACCAGCCCGACCAGCGGCGACGTCCAGATCACGAGTTCCTCGGCGAAGCGCGACAGGTGCACCGAGGCGATTGCCGCCGCCGACAATGTTTCGAGCACGAAGTCGCGGTCCGAAACCGCGTCGAGCGAATTGGCCATCGGCCGCTCGAAGCCGAGCGCCTTTGCTGTGGCCGTGCGATCGATCGGGAACGACGTACCGGCCAGCGCCGCGGCGCCGAGCGGCGACTCGTTCAGGCGTCGGCGCGCATCGGCAAAGCGGCCGCGGTCCCGCGCCGCCATCTCGACATAGGCGAGCAGATGGTGCCCGAACGTTACCGGCTGCGCGGTCTGCAGATGGGTGAAGCCGGGCATCACGGTACCGGCGTGTTGCAGCGCCCGTTCCACCAGCGCGCGCTGGAACGCGGCCAGCGCCGCATCGGTCTCGTCAATCGTGTCGCGGATGTAGAGCCGGAAGTCGGTCGCCACCTGGTCATTGCGCGATCGGGCGGTGTGCAGCCTGCCCGCGGCGGGCCCGATCAGTTCGCCGAGCCGGCTCTCGACATTCATGTGAATGTCCTCGAGCGCGCGCTTGAAATCGAACGATCCCTTGCCGATTTCTGACAAAATCGTGTCTAGACCCCTGGCGATATTTTTCGCATCGTTTCCGGTAATAATGCCTTGTGCGGCGAGCATCGCAGCGTGGGCCTTGGACGCGGCAATGTCCTGGGCATAGAGGTGACGATCGACGTCGATGGAGACGTTGATTTCCTCCATGATCGCGTCGGGCCGCTCGCTGAACCGGCCGCCCCACATCTTGTTGCTCATGACTTGTCGCTCATTGCCCATTATTCATTGCGATGGCCTGCCACCGATCGTCACAATTGGGTGGCATGCCCAGCATCGTTGCCGGCTTGAACCCGCCGGCTCTGCATAGCCGTATCTGATACAGGATGACAAACGATATGCCTGAACTTCCCTCGCCCGCCCCGGCTGCCAAGCGCCGGATTCGCTTCGCGGTCGGCGCGGTGCTGATCGGCGCAGTGGTTGGATCTGCCGTTGTATACGGCGCTGGCGGACTGACGCGCCAGGCTGCCGGCGATCCGGCCTGCCGCCGGGCGGTCGATCTATCGCAGAAGCTCGCGCCGCTGGCGCATGGCGAGGTGGCGGCGCTGACCATGGCGACGGTACCGCTGCAACTGCCCGATCTCAGCTTCGAGGGCGCCGACGGCAAGGCCAAAAGGCTGTCCGACTGGCGCGGGCGCACCGTGCTGGTCAATCTGTGGGCCACCTGGTGCGTACCCTGCCGCAGGGAGATGCCGGCGCTCGATACACTCCAGGCCAAGCTTGGCGGACCGAATTTCGAGGTGGTCGCGATCAATATCGATACCCGCGACCCGGACAAGCCCAAAAACTTCCTCAAGGACGCCAATCTGACCCGGCTCGGCTATTATAGCGACGCGAAAGCCAAGGTTTTTCAAGACCTTAAGAGTGTGGGCCGGGCGCTGGGAATGCCGACTTCGGTGCTGGTCGACGGGCAGGGCTGCGAGATCGGCACCATTGCCGGACCGGCGGAATGGGGCAGCGACGACGCCGTCAAGCTGATTACGGCGGCCATTTCGCCGCCGGGCTGACCGGCGGCCGCATCCTGCACGACCGGATGGACTTACCGCGTCACTTGCCGATCCGAACGGACGAGGGCGGCGGATCACCGTCCCGCGCAGCCGAAACGGATGCAATGCGGCGCGCCGAGACTGACAAGAAAAACGCGCCGATTGCCGCGTTAAGCCGAAATGTCGAGATTGCCGCCGATCCCGGCGGCGACATTGGCCAGCGACGAGGCGCCTTGCTGACCCGCCCCGAGCAGGGTCTGGACCGCGAATTTCTCCGCATCGTCGTTCGACTTCATGATCGAGGCTGCAACCTGCATCTGCACGGCCCCCGCCTGAGCGGCAAGAATGCCGCTGACCAAACTCATGTCCATACGCACTACCCCCCGGGGGATAATGCCAGGACACGGGTTAATGGGCCGTGTCTGCAGGCGATGCGGCATCCTCCGACTTAGAAAATCTGTCCCAACTCGATGGAGATCTTTACCGCGTCGGCACCGGCTTTTCGCCGCGATAGTCGTAGAAGCCGCGCTGGGTCTTGCGCCCGAGCCAGCCGGCTTCGACATATTTCACCAGCAGCGGACAGGGCCGGTACTTGGAATCCGCGAGGCCCTCGTGCAGAACCTGCATGATCGACAGGCAGGTATCGAGGCCGATGAAATCGGCAAGTTCGAGCGGCCCCATCGGATGGTGGGCACCGAGCTTCATCGCAGCGTCGATCGCCTCGACGTTCCCGACCCCCTCATACAGCGTATAGATCGCCTCGTTGATCATCGGCAGCAGGATGCGGTTGACGATGAAGGCCGGAAAATCCTCCGAAACCGCGACATGCTTGCCGAGCCGGGTGACGAATTCCTTCGATGCGTCGAAGGTCGCGTCGTCGGTGGCGATGCCGCGGATCAGTTCGACCAGTTCCATCAGCGGCACCGGATTCATGAAGTGAATGCCGATGAAGCGCTCCGGACGATCGGTGGAGGCGGCAAGCCGCGTGATCGAGATCGACGAGGTATTGGAGGCAACGATGGCTTCGGGCTTCAAAACCGCGCAGAGATTGTGAAAAATCTTGCGCTTGACCTCTTCCTTTTCGACCGCGCTTTCAATTACCAGATCGCAGTCGGCGATCCCGTCCATCGTTTCGGTGGAGACGATCCGCTCCAGCGCCTGCTTGCGGGCGTCCTCGGTGATGATCTTCTTGGCCACCTGGCGCGACAGGTTGCCGTTGATGGTCGCCATCCCCGATTTCAGCCGATCGGCGGAAACATCGTTGAGAACCACATCGAATCCGGCAAGCGCCGCCACATGGGCGATGCCGTTGCCCATCTGGCCCGAGCCGATCACGCCGACCTTCTTGATCATAACCGCCATCTTGTCATCTCGCCGGAGCAGCGCGCATGGCGCCCGCCCCTTCCTTTGCATCGAAACCGGACGAAGTCCGCTTCATCCCGCAAGACATTTTCCGCCCGAAAATGCCGTTAAACCCCTCCTGGCGCGTATTCCAGCCGCAAATCGGTAGCCCTCTTTGCCGAATGCGCGCCCGGTTTAGTCCTCGTTACTTTCCAAGCTTGCCGATCGCCTCGGTGAGCTCGGGAACCGCCTGATACAGATCCGCGACCAGACCGTAATCCGCGACTTGGAAGATCGGTGCGTCCTCGTCCTTGTTGATCGCCACGATCACCTTGGAATCCTTCATGCCGGCAAGATGCTGGATCGCGCCGGAGATGCCGATCGCGATATATAGTTCGGGGGCGACCACCTTGCCGGTCTGGCCGACCTGCCAGTCGTTCGGTGCATATCCGGCATCGACCGCGGCGCGCGAGGCGCCGACGCCGGCGCCGAGCTTGTCGGCCAGCGGCTCGATATATTTGGCAAAGTTCTCGCGGCTTTGCATGGCGCGGCCGCCGGAGACAATGATCTTGGCCGATGTCAGTTCCGGGCGGTCGCTTTTGGCAACTTCCTCGCCGACAAAACTGGAGAGGCCCGGATCAGCCGCGGAGGCGGCATTTTCCACCGGCGCGCTGCCGCCGTCTCCGGCCGCCGCGAAGGTGGAGGTCCGCACCGTGATGACCTTCTTGGCATCCTTGGATTTCACGGTCTGGATCGCGTTTCCGGCATAGATCGGCCGCTCGAAAGTGTCGGGCGAAACCACCTTGATGATTTCCGACACCTGCATCACGTCGAGCAGGGCTGCGACACGTGGCATGACATTCTTGAAGCGCGACGTCGCCGGCGCGACGAAGGCGTCATAGCCTGGCGCCAGCGCCACGATCAGCGCCGCCAGCGGCTCCGCGAGGTCATGGGCATAGGCGTCGCCCTCGGCGAGCAGCACCTTCTTGACGCCGGCGAGCTTGGCGGCGGCCTCGGCGGCCGCCTTGGTGCCCTCGCCGCCGCCGGCGACCAGGACATGGACCTCGGCGCCCAACTGGGTTGCCGCTGTCAGCGCCTTGTTGGTGGAGTCCTTCAGAACGGCGTTTTCGTGTTCGGCAATCAACAGCGTGGTCATCTAGAGAACCCCGGCTTCGTTCTTGAGCTTCGACACCAATTCGGCGACGTCCTTGACCTTGACGCCTCCCTTGCGGCCCGGCGGTTCGGAAGTCTTGAGGATCTCGAGATGCGGGGTGAGATCGACGCCGTAATCGGACGCGCTCTTGTCGGCGATCGGCTTCTTCTTCGCCTTCATGATGTTGGGCAGGCTGGCATAGCGCGGCTCGTTGAGCCGCAGGTCGGTGGTGACGATCGCCGGCCCCTTGAGCTTGACGGTCTGCAAGCCACCGTCGACTTCACGCGTCACCTTGAAATCGGATCCATCCACTTCGAGCTTGGACGCAAAGGTCGCCTGCGACCATCCGAGCAGCGCGGCCAGCATCTGGCCGGTCTGGTTGGAGTCGTCGTCGATCGCCTGTTTGCCCAGAATGACCAGGCCGGGCTTCTCCTCGTCGACAATGGCCTTGAGGATCTTGGCCACCGCCAGCGGTTCGACATTACCGTCCGCCTTGACCAGGATGCCGCGGTCGGCGCCCATTGCAAGACCTGTCCGGATCGTTTCGGCCGCCTGGGCGGGGCCGATCGAGACCACCACGACCTCGGTTGCCTTGCCGGCCTCGCGCAGCCGCAGGGCCTCCTCGACGGCGATTTCGTCGAACGGATTCATCGACATCTTGACGTTGGACAGTTCAACGCCCGACCCGTCGCTCTTGACGCGGACTTTGACGTTGTAGTCGACCACCCGCTTTACCGGCACCAGAACCTTCATCGATCCTCTTTCGCTTGCATATTGCGGTTTGATTGCTTGCGCGCGGAACCTAAAGGTCCCGCCAACCCCGGTCAACGCGGGAAGGCCAAAAATCGCCTCTGGACCTACCCGCTTAGCGGTTCTGGCCGGGCACCCAGAGCACGTCTCCGGTGCCATTATGGTTCGCCGAACGGCTGGCGACGAATAAAAAGTCCGACAAGCGGTTGATATATTGGATCGCAGCATCGCTGACCGGCTCGTCGGGCTGGGCCGCGAGTTCCACCATGATCCGTTCCGCCCTGCGGCATATGGTGCGGGCCAGATGCAGGTGCGCGGCGGCCGGCGTGCCGCCGGGCAGCACAAACGAGGTCAACGGCCCCAGCGGTGCATTGAGGCTGTCGATGTCGCGCTCAAGGCGCTCAACCTGGCTCGCCAGGACCCGCAGCCGTTCCGCCTTGCCCTCGCGCTGGGGCACCGCCAGATCGGCGCCAAGATCGAACAGATCGTTCTGGATCAGGCCCAGCATGGCATCGAGATCGCGCGCCTCGGCCAGATGCAGCCGCACAATGCCGATGGCGGCGTTGGTCTCGTCTACGGTTCCGTAGGCGCCGATGCGCAGATCATATTTTGGGCGGCGTTCGCCGCTGCCGAGCGCCGTGGTGCCGTCATCGCCGGTTCGGGTATAGATACGGTTGAGGACGACCATCGCCCAACTCCTCGCTGATTCCGGCTCGCCGGGAGCTCTCAGTGGCCCATCGCCCAGACCGCGAGCATGGTGATGACGATGGCGACGAATTGCAGCAATACCCGCAATTGCATCAGTTTCTGGGACCGGTTCGGCGACCCGCCCCGCATCATGTTGATAAGTCCCAACAGCAACACCAGCGCAACGGCGCCGACCGCTATGGGAAGTATGATCTTGCTCAGGAATGCAGCCATCGGCCGTTCATAACACTGCCCAAGGCCGTCCGCCATCGCCCCGAATAGGGCGATCACGATCTGGCTTTTAGCCTTAGAATGTCAGAAGCTGGCCAGCGAGGCGGAGGCACCCGGTCTGATCGCGGCGGATCCGCCAAAGAGAGCCGCTGAACCAAAACCCCACTGGAATAGTTGATTCTTGCATTCTTCCGACTCCGAAGCTGGTCATAACCAGTGCTGCAAACTTCGGATTCGGCACCGATCCGTCTTCCGCCAGGCCAAGGTGAACCGTGAGGCAAATTCGCTACGTTTTTCATGTCTGCCTGGACGCATTCTACATGTTTCTCGCCGATGACGGCTGGGCCATCGCCAGCCACGTCGCGCTGTCGTCGCTGATGGCGCTGTTTCCGTTTCTGATCGTGCTGACGTCGGTGGCCGGCTTTTTTGGGTCGAAGGAACTCGCCGATCAGGCCGCCGGGCTGATGCTGGAAATCTGGCCGAAACAGGTTGCCGATTCGCTGTCGGGCGAGATCCACGATGTGCTGACGACGCCGCGGGGCGACGCGCTGACCGTCGGCGCCGTGCTCGCGGTGTACTTTGCGTCGAATGGCGTGGAAAGCCTTCGCGTCGCGCTCAACCGCGCCTACGCGGTGACCGAACCGCGGCGCTGGTACTGGCTGCGGCTGGAATCGATCGGCTATACGCTGGTCGCGGCCGTCACGGCGCTGGCGATGGCCTTCCTGATCGTGCTCGGCCCCCTGATCCTCGCGGCGGTCCGACGTTATTTTCCGCTGATGGTCGAAACCAACGAAAACCTGCTCGATCTGGCGCGCTATGGCATCGCGATCCTGGCGCTGATCGCGGCGCTGTTCATCCTGCACGCCTGGCTTCCGGCCGGCCGCCGGGGGTTTCTGCAGATCCTGCCGGGCATCGTCTTCACCATGGTGGCATCGCTGGTGTCCAGTATCGTCTTCGGGCAGTATCTGGCGCGCTTCGCCAACAACTACGTCACCATGTATGCCGGCCTTGCCTCGGTGATCATCGCGCTGGTTTTTCTGTATTTCAACGCCGCGATATTCGCTTATGGCGGCGAACTGAACGCCGCGATCATCAAGTCGCAGTTGCCGCACGGCGTGTCGCTTCAAGCAGCGCAGTCGCTAGAGCCCTTGGACTCACAGGCTTGACCAGAAAGGCATCGGCCCCGGCTTCGCGCGAGGCCACTTCGTCGTCGCCGCGGCCCGACACCCCTATGATCGCGATACGGCCGAGCGGCGGGCTCAGGCTGCGAATTCGCCGGATCGCCTCGATGCCGTCGATGCCCGGCAGTACCATGTCCATCAGCACGGCGTCGAAGCCGCCCTGCGCGATCCGCTCCGTGGCCGCCTCGCCTCGCCCGATGAATTCCGCCTGATGACCGAGTTCGTTGAGGATCGTATTGAGCACGACACGACCGAACGGATTGTCCTCGACGCTGAGAACGCGCAGCGCCTGCGCCGGATCGGGCGACACGTCGGCATCGGCCCTTGAACTGGCGGGTTTCTCTGCCTTGGCGCGCGCCAAAGTCACGGTCAGGGTGAATATGGTGCCGCCGTTGCGGCGCTGGGCAATGACAATGTCGCCGCCCATCGCCCGCGCCAGCTGCTTTACCGACGACAGCCCGAGCCCGGCGCCGCCAAAGCGCGATGCGATGCTGACATTGGCCTGCGAGAACGGGCGGAACAGCCGTTTGATCTCACTGAGCGTCAGACCTATTCCGCTGTCGGAAACCGCAAAGGCGACGCTGATCCTGCCTTTCACGCCGCGCACCGCCGACACCGCCAGGGTAACGCCGCCCTGTTCGGTGAACTTCACCGCATTGTCGATCAGATTTTCCAGCGCTGCGCGCAGCCGGACCGGATCGCCGACCACCAGCGCCGGAAGCTTTTCCGAAATGTCGACCGACGATCGCAGCCCTTTCGCCGCCGCGCGCCCGGCCAGCGAATCACCGGCGGTGCGCGCCAGCGCCCGCAGATCGAACAAATCCTGCCGGACCCCGGTCCCGGCATGACCGCTTCGCGCGGCGTCGACGAACAGCGTGGCGAGGCTGGCGAGATGTTCGGCGCCTGCCTTGATGGTATCGACCCAGCGCCGCTCGCGCTCGCCGAGATCGGACGTCGCCAGCAGGTCGCTGATGGCAAGAATTCCGGTGAGCGGCGTGCGAACCTCATGGGCGAAGGCGGCGAGCGCGGCTTCGACGATGCCGGGCGCGGTAGTCGTGGCAACGCGCTTGCGCGCCTTGCGGGCGGCAATGGCTGGAGCGCGCTTTGTCGTCGTCCGCCGTTTTGACGGCCGCGTGGTGCGCTTTGAGCGCGATTTCGGCGCCATGATTCCCCCGACCCTGGCCGTCCCCACCATGCCACGCCCGGGCTCCGGAAGTCACGCCGAAGCGCGTTTTCCCGCCTCGGATGTTCCCGGCACAGCCAGCCACGACTAGGGCAGGCCGAGCAGCTGGCGAACGCTGGCAGGCGTCGCACCGCCGGCGCGCAGTTCACGCAGGCCGGTCGCCGCGGTCGACTTCGAGAGCTTCCGCCCGGCGCCGTCGCGGATCAGGCGGTGGTGGCGGTAGGCCGGCGACGGCAGGTCGAGCAGCCGCTGCAGCAGCCGGTGGACGCTGGTCGACCAGAACAGGTCCTGCCCGCGCACCACCTCGGTCACGCCCTGCAGGGCGTCATCGATCGTCACCGCCAGATGATAGCTGGTGGGCGTCTCCTTGCGCGCCAGGATGACGTCGCCCCAGGCTTGCGGCCGGGCAGCCACCGTGCCGGTCTCGCCGCCGGGGCCTTCGCCGTGCTCGATCCAGCCGAGTTCGCCGGCGCACGCGCAGGCTGCCGCCATGTCGAGGCGCCATGCATGGGGGGCACCCGACCGAATCAACCGCTCCCGTTCAGCGGACGAAAGCAACTTCGCGACACCGGGATAGAGCGGCACCCCGTCGGGGTCGCGCGGCCAGCGGCCGTCCGCCTCGCGCTGCGCCACCAGGCCGGCAATCTCGGCCCGGCTCTCGAAACTCGGATAGACCAGGCCGAGATTTGCCAGGCGCTCGACCGCTGCGCGATAATCGGCGAGATGCCGCGATTGCCGCCGCACCGGGGTTTCCCAAGTGACGCCGAGCCAGGCGAGGTCCTGGTAGATTGCGGTCTCGAACTCCGGCCTGCAGCGGGTCGCGTCGATATCCTCGATGCGCAGCAACAATCGCCCGCCGGTCTGGCGCGCGGCATCGAGGTTCAGCAGGGCCGAATAAGCGTGGCCGAGATGAAGATAGCCGTTCGGGCTCGGCGCAAAACGGAAGACGGGCAAAGGCATGATCGAAATCCGCTCATGGCCGGGCATGGCCGTCAGCCTTGCGCGGATGACGAGGCCCGGCCATGACCAAGATGAGAAAGTTCCCGGGATTCGGCAATGACCGTCCACCTCGATACCCAGGTTGACCTCGAAAACGCCATCGCCGCGCTGGTCAGTAAGGACCCGCGTCTCAAACCCATTTTGAAGGTCGCCGGCATGCCGGCGCTGCGGCGGCGCGAGCCCGGTTATGCCGGCCTCGCCGCCATCGTCTGCGGCCAGCAGGTCTCCACCGCGAGCGCCGCGGCGATCTGGGGCCGGGTCAGCGCCGCATTCGATCCGTTTCACCACGACGCGGTGCGCCGCGCCCGCGCCGACCGCCTGGGCCGGCTCGGATTGTCGGCGGCCAAGATCAGGACCCTGAAGAGTCTGGCGCGCGAACTGGCTGCCGAGCGGCTCGATCTCGAGGCCCTGGCGGACGCGGACGCCGACGCTGCGCACGGTACGCTGACGGCGCTGCATGGCATCGGCCCGTGGACCGCGGACGTCTATCTGCTGTTTTGCCTTGGCCATGGCGACGCCTGGCCCGCAGGCGACCTCGCCGTGCAGGAAGCGGTCAGGATCGGATTGGGCCTGACGACGCGGCCGACCGCCAAGCAGATGGCGCCGCTGGCGGAGCCCTGGCGCCCGCTGCGCGGCGCCGCGGCCCATCTGTGGTGGAGCTATTACCGGGCGCTGAAAAAACGCGAGGGCGTGATCGCCGCGCCGCCAAAATCGAACGCCGTTTTAAACACGATGCCCGTTGCAAAACCGCCATCGGCAAAAGCAAGAATCGCGGCGCCAGCAATGCCCGTATCGAAAAAATGAAATCCACCGAGTTTGCTCTCGCACGCGACAATGGTCGAGGGCCGCCGGCCGGTGGCGGTGCAACAGCTCTATCCCAGCTTGCCGGATGGCCGCGTCCCACCCGACCAGGGTCATATCCTGTCGCTGGCACGATGCACGGAGGACGCACCCTTTCTGCATGATCCCAAACAGGGTAGGTTTCGGACAGGGAATGCCGCGAAGACGGCCGCTGCATGAGGCGCCAATGCTGGACAGAACCGACGATGTTGCGAGCGCTGTCGAACACTGGCTCGCGCAATTCGAAAGCGCACTGGCGAGGCCCGGCGACGCTGAGCTGCGACCGCTGTTTGCCGGCCAAAGCTACTGGCGGGATGTGCTGGCCCTGGGCTGGAACATCCGGACCATCAACGGCGCCGACGCCATCCTGCGCGCGTTGCAGGCAAGCGCCGGCGGCGCGGCCGCCTCCGGTTTCCGGATCGACCCAGATCGCGCCGCGCCGCGCATGGTGACCCGCGCCGGCGGCCGCGCGGTCGAGGCGATCTTCAGATTTGAAACTGCCGTCGGGCGCGGCAGCGGGATTCTGCGGCTCGTCCCGGACCATGACGACGGCGGCCGGCTGAAGGCCTGGACGCTGCTGACCGCGCTCGACGAATTGAAAGGCTTCGAGGAAAGGCAGGGAAGATCGCGACCGCGGGGCAATGCCTATTCGCGTGATTTCCGCGGTCCCAACTGGCTCGACTTGCGAAGGGCCGCGGCCGCCTATGCCGACCGCGACCCGGACGTACTGGTGATCGGCGGCGGCCAGGCCGGACTTTCTATCGCGGCACGCCTGACGCAATTGCAGGTCGATACCCTGATCGTGGACCGCGAGGCCCGCGTCGGCGACAACTGGCGCAATCGCTACCATGCGCTGACCCTGCATAACCAGGTGCAGGTCAACCACCTGCCCTACATGCCGTTTCCCCCGAACTGGCCGGTCTACATTCCGAAGGACAAGCTCGCCAACTGGTTCGAGGCCTATGTCGAAAGCATGGAGCTCAACTACTGGACCGGCACCCGCTTCGAGAGCGGCGCCTATGACGAATCCGACGGACGCTGGTCGGTGGTGCTGCAACGGGCCGACGGCAGCCGGCGCACCATGCACCCGCGGCATGTCGTGGTGGCCACCGGCGTCAGCGGCATTGCGAATCTGCCGGATATTGCCGGCCTGAAGGAGTTTTCCGGCACCATCCTGCACTCCAGCCGATACGGCGACGGCGAGGCCTGGCGGGGAAAACAGGCGCTGGTGATCGGCACCGGCAACAGCGGCCATGACATCGCCCAGGACCTGTATTCGAGCGGAGCCGGCGTCACACTGGTCCAGCGCAGCCCGACTCTGGTCACCAATATCGAACCGTCGGCGCAGCTGGCCTATGCGGCGTATGATGAGGGAACGTTGGAGGACAATGACCTGATCGCGGCCTCGATGCCGCTGGAACTGGCGAAGCGAAGCCACGTCATGCTGACCGAGCAGTCGAAGCAGCTGGACCGCGAATTGCTCGACGGCCTCGCCCGCGTCGGTTTCAAGCTCGATTTCGGTGATGGCGGCACCGGTTGGCAATTCAAGTACCTCACCCGCGGCGGCGGCTATTACTTTAATGTCGGCTGCTCCGATCTGGTTATCAGCGGACAGATCGGACTGAGGCAGTTTTCCGATATCGAGAGCTTCGTCGCCGAGGGCGCGCGGACCAAAGACGGCGAGACGCTTGCCGCCGACCTGGTCGTGCTGGCGACCGGCTACAAGCCCTGGGAAGTTCTGGTGCGCCAGCTGTTCGGCGCGGAGATCGCCGACCGGGTCGGGCCGATCTGGGGATTCGGCGAGGGCCAGGAGCTGCGCAACATGTATGCGCGCACCGCCCAGCCCGGCCTCTGGTTCATCGCCGGCAGCCTGGCGCAATGCCGGATCAACTCGAAATATCTCGCGCTGCAGATCAAGGCGATCGAGGAGGGCCTGCTGCCGCGTGCTGCGCGGGTGCCAGGTGACCGCTTGGATGCATCGGCCTTGGCCAGTGTGTGATTGGGAAGGCATCAGCCGCCGCTGCCGGGTATCCAACGGATCAGCGGCAACATCGCCGTTGCGGCCAGGATCAGGCCGAACAGGATATTGACGATGCGCGATCGCAGGGGATCGCCGAGCAAGCCCGAGAGTGAAACGCCGCCGAGCAGCCAGCTGAGGTGGATGACGACGATCATGAGCGCGAGGACGATGACCTTGAGCAGCGCATCCAGCGCACCGGCGGCTTCAACCAGCGTCGACCCTGTGAAAACCGCGGCGATGGCCAACCATGCCTTGGGATTGGCCACCCCGAGCAGCAGGCCCGCCGCAAACGAAGGCGCCGCTCCCCCGGCATTCTGCCGCGCCAGAGGCGGCGCGGTTGCGATCTTCAGCGCCAGGTAGAGGATATAGATCGCGGAGGCGAGCGCCAGCCCGGTCCCAAGGCCGGGGATCGCGACCAGCAGCGTCAGCACGCCGGTCGCGACGGCCAGCAGCACGGCCAAGGTGCCGGCGATGGCGCCCGACACCAAGGCACGGGATCGGCGCAGCCCGAAGGCGGCGCCGGTCGCCGTGACGGCCATCGTCGATGGCCCCGGGCTGCCCATCACCACCACGGCTTCCAGCACCAGCGTCAGCAGCGACTGCCCCTGCCCGAACCAAGAAAACACATGCCCGGTCATCGCCATTCCCGTAACATCGCTGGCATGCAATCAACGCTATCGCACCGTCCGGCCGATCGTCTTGAAGGATTGTGCGAAGGCACGCCCGGCCGGGTTCACCGCACGGCGGGCATTTTGGCCGGACAGGGCTGCGAAGGCATCGAGCGGCTGGAAGCGCGGTTTCGCGGCAAGGCCTTCGCCCCGCATCGCCACGACACCTACGCGATCGGCGTGACCATCGCCGGCGTCCAGACCTTTCACTACCGCGGCGCGCTGCGGCACTGCCTGCCCGGCCAGTGCCATATTCTGCATCCCGACGAACTGCACGATGGCGCGGCCGGCACGTCCGACGGTTTTGCCTACCGGATCGTCCACATCGACCCCTGCCTGATTCAGGCGGCGTTGGGCGGCAGAGCGCTGCCGTTCGTGTCGGATCCCGTCGTGGAATTGACGAAGCGGCAGAAGCAGGCACTCTCGGCGGCATGGCAAATCGAAACCGGGATCGATGACCTGCAGCGGATCGAGATCGTCACCGCCGTCGCCGACATCCTGCTCGACCTGGCATCCGATGCCGCAGGGCCGTTGCCGGCGCTGAGGCTGCCCGGCCTGTTGCGGGTCCGGTCGCTGCTTGCCGGCTGTCCGGCCGACCGCCGCCCGATCGATGAACTGGAGCGGGTCGCCGGGATCGATCGGTGGTCGCTGGCGCGCCAGTTTCGCGCCGCCTTCGGCACCAGCCCCAGCCGGTTTCGCACCCTGCGGCAGCTGGATCAGGTGCGCCGGCTGATGAATTCCGGCCGCGGTCTTGCGGAGGCTGCACTGGAGGCCGGATTTGCCGACCAGAGCCACATGTCGCGACAGTTCAAGCGCGCCTACGGCCTGACGCCGGCGCGCTGGGCGGCGGCCCGGGGCGGTTGAGCGCCGGCTAGATTTCGCCGATGACCTCGCGGCGGCGTCGTTCGGATTCTTCCGCATAGCGCCGCATCGCGTGGGCCTCGCTGAGGGTTCCGATCGGCTGGCGATCGCCGTCGCCTTCGACCACCACCAGCGATTCGGCTTCGGCGGCGTCGAAAACCGCGATGGCCTCCTGGATGTTCATGTACGGATGCAGCATGACGTCGCGATGATGCAGCACGCCGATCAGGCCGCTGGCCGCCTCGACATCCGGCGCATGCGCTTCGGCCACTTCCGCCAGCCCGACATAGCGGCCGTCGGCATCGACCGCGACCACCTGGTTCTTCGAGCCGAGCGGAAATTTGCCGCGGAACTCCTCTATCGTCATGTCGGCGTTGACGGTGGTCAGGTCCGACCGCATCAGGCGTCGCACCGTAAGATCGCGGATCCAGCCCACATCCGCGGCGCTGCGGATGGTTTCGCCGCGCAGATGCAATCGCCAGGTCGCGAACGAGTAGCCGAACAGCTCGCGGGTGATCTGGGTCGAGATGATGACCGCGACCAGCACCGCGGTGGTGAGCCAGAGATTGCCGGTTGATTCCAGCGCGATGAACGACATGGTCAACGGGCCGCCGACCACGGAAGCCGACAACGCGCTCATGCCGATGATCGCGTAGAGATTCGGATTGAGATTGAGACCCGGCCAGATCGTGTCGACCCCGGCAGCGAACAGATGCCCCCCGAGCGCGCCGAGAAAAAGCGCGGCGAAAAACAGTCCGCCGCGGAAACCGCTGCCAAGCGAGACCACGGACGCGATTGCCTTCAGGATGAACACGGTGGCAATCACGGTCATCGGGATCGAGACAAATCCGGCAAAGTGCAGCGCGCCATGCCCCGACGACATTACCTGCGGCGTCAGCAGGGCGAGCAGCCCCACCACCAGACCGCCCAGCGCCGGGCGCAGCGGCGGCCAGATCCGGGTCTTCGACAGAAGCGTCTCGCACAGCGCGACGCCGCGCATGATGGCAATCCCGAACAGCGCCGCCAGCATCCCGAGCACTGCGGCGATGGCAAGGTCATGCCCGAGGATGTCGCCGACCGGTCCGACGCCGACGCCGAGCGACAGCACCGTAAACGCATGGGCGACGAAATAGCCGACGACGGCGGCGACGCCAACCGGGGTGAGGCTGGCCGGGGTATATCCGCCGATCACGAGTTCAAAGGCATAGAACGCGCCGGCGAGCGGTGCGCCGAACGCGCCCGCGATGGCGGCCGCGGCACCGCATCCGACCATGATGCGCTGGTCAGCGCGGCGCAGATGAAACCCACGGCCTAGCGAGGCGCCGAGCCCGCTGGCCAGCTGGGTGTATCCTGCTTCAAGCCCGACCGAGGCGCCGACGCCGCTGGACCACACCGTCTGCAGCGCCACGATCACGCTGCCGCGGAACGACATCCGCCCGCCATGCAGCGCATTGGCCTCGATCGGATCGATTTCCCGCGCCGGACGCCACCGCTGCAGAAGCAGGAACGCCAGCCCCAGCAGCAGCCCGCCGAGACTCGGGACCAGCAACGCCCGCGCCGGATCGATGGAGAACTGGCTGGAAAGCCGTTCCCCCATCTCGAGATCGAAAAGCATCACATGGAGCCCTTCGACCGCGGCGCTCATCGCCGCCACCACCAGGCCGCCGATGGCGCCGGTCAGGGCCGCGAGCACGACCAGGCTCGATTCGTGGGCGCGAACGAATGCCCGCAGCCGGCGCGGCGCCTCAACATGACGGGAAAGGATGGCCATTGCTGGGTCCGTGGCGGGCCGGAAGTTGCCGTGCGCCCCCGGTTTAGCGGTCCTCGCGCCGGTCACGCAAGCCGGGGCGGCGCGCCGGCAAGGCTGCCAATGCTCTTCACAATCCCGTCACGCTGCCTGTAGTATGTCAACCCATGCTGCTTCGCAGCTAAAACAAGGCTTTGCGCGTACGCTGCGGCGGCGGGTACCGATTTTGCGAAAAGAGGAATCGCAAGCTATAGTTGGTGGCATTTTCTTGCGTCGGACCGGTTTCCACTTGGCCGGGAAATGCTCTGGAGGCGTTACTTGAACGCACATGTCTCGCAAGGCGGTTGGCCGGTGCTGGTACTGAATGCGGACTTCCGGCCGCTCAGCTATTACCCGCTGTCGCTGTGGTCGTGGCAGGACGCCATCAAGGCGGTGTTTCTCGACCGCGTCAATATCGTCGAGCATTATGACCGCGCGGTGCGCAGCCCGTCGTTCGAGATCCAGCTGCCTAGCGTGGTGTCGCTGAAATCCTTCGTCAAGCCGACCACGCATCCTGCCTTCACCCGGTTCAACGTGTTCCTGCGCGACCGCTTCGTCTGCCAGTATTGCCTGGCCCACGACGATCTCACCTTCGATCACATCATCCCGCGCAGCAAGGGCGGCCAGACCACCTGGGAAAACGTGGTCGCCGCCTGTTCGCCATGCAACCTTCGCAAGGGCAACCTGACGCCGCAGCAGGCGCGGATGTTTCCGCGGCAACCGCCGTTTGCGCCGACGGTGCACCAGCTGCATCGCAACGGCCGGCTGTTCCCGCCGAACTACCTGCATGACAGCTGGCTCGATTATTTGTACTGGGACACCGAGCTCGATCCATGATGCCGGCCGCCGGCTGCTCCGAGCCCCGGCGTCAAAATCCATCCGAGCGTCTCGAGACGATCCGGCATTGCCCCCGCAAGGGCAGCGCCGATATCGGCCCTCCGTTGCCGGCTTGGTCGATCGGCATTGATTTCAGGCCTGGCGACCGCCAACTGAGTGGTGCGGACGCCGTCATTGGTGCTAAATCAGGCGACGACGGGCGCCGGACGGCCGCTGGAGCCGGGAATCGAAAAGACCATTGAGCCCCCGCCAACCGTGGGCTCACTGCACAGGAGAGCCTGCATGCCCTCTCTCACCGAGTGGAAAGTACCGCCGGCCAACCAGCCCCGCGCCAGCGACTACGGTTTCGACCTCGACCGCGCGCTCGCGTCGGTGGTCGGCCTGCATTCGATCATCCCCTCCGACGCCTTCAGCGCGGATAATCTGGGCACCGAGCGCGCCGGCAACGGCGTGGTGATCGACGACGGGCTGGTGCTGACCATCGGCTATCTGATCACCGAGGCCGAAGCGGTGTGGCTGCATCTGGGCGATGGCCGCGTGGTGGAAGGCCATGCGCTCGGCGTCGATCCCGACAGCGGCTTCGGCCTGGTGCAGGCGCTCGGCCGCATCGAGCTCGATCCGCTGCCGCTCGGTTCTTCGGCCCTTGCCCAGGTCGGCGACCGCGTGGTGATGGGCGGCGCCGGCGGACGCACCCGCTCGGTCGCCAGCCACATCGACGCCAAGCAGGAATTCGCCGGCTATTGGGAGTATTTGCTGAACGAGGCGATCTTCACCAGTCCTGCCCACCCCAATTGGGGCGGCGCCGGGCTGATCTCGAACCGGGGTGAACTGATCGGCATCGGCTCGCTCCAGCTGGAGCGCGAGCGCGAAGGCAAGGCCGAGCATGTCAACATGATCGTGCCGATCGATCTGCTCAAGCCGGCGCTCGACGATCTGCGCAGGTTCGGCCGGGTCAACAAGCCGGCGCGGCCCTGGCTCGGAATGTACTCGACCGAGATCGACAACAAGGTCGTGGTGGTCGGCATTTCCTCCAAGGGCCCGGCGGCGCGCGCCGAGCTCAAGCCCGGCGACGTCATCCTGGCCGTCAAGGGCGAGAAGGTTTCCACGCAGGCCGGCTTCTACCGGAAACTCTGGGCGCTGGGGCCTGCCGGCGTCGACGTGCCGCTGACCGTCTACCACGAAGGCGTCACCTTCGACGTGGTGCTGGCCTCGACCGACCGCGCCAAACTGCTCAAGGCGCCGCGGCTGCATTGAACCGCGAGCACCGCTTGAGACAGGAGCGTGCGATGAGCGAGGCCGTGGTCGATGACATCGTGGCCGTGCTGCCGCCGCTGCTGCAATCCCTGGAAGCGCTCGGTTTCATCGCACGCTATCTGCACCCGCCGGATTTCGAGGCCATCATGCAGGCCGCCGGCACGCCGGATCAAAGCCTGCGGGCGGTGCGCCCGTTGCTGGAGGACTGGCCGGACGAATTCGCCCATCTGCGCGCGCCGCTGGCGAGCGCCAGCGATGCCGCGCTGGCGGCGTTCGGGGGACTGCGCGCGGTACAGCAAGGCGACGGCGACCTCGTGGCGGTGCTTCGCGCGCTGCGTCACTTCCCGCGCGCGCAGGAGGCGCTGTATCCGCTGGCGGCAAGTTTGCCGCCGGTCAGCGAGTTCTTCACCGATCCCGGCCTGCGCGACGATGTCGAATTGAAGGCGCGCCTCGCCCGACCGGCAAACCAGGACACCGGGATCGCTCACGACCATAACGAACCCGGCAGCCGCGGCGGCTATTCGCTCTATGTGCCGGAATATTACACGCCCGACCGGGCCTGGCCGCTGGTGATGGCGCTGCATGGCGGCAGCGGCAACGGCCGCGGTTTCCTGTGGAGCTGGCTGCGCGAGGCGCGCAGCCACGGCGCCATCCTGGTCGCACCGACGGCGACCGGCACCGCTCCGGTCAAGACCACCTGGGCCCTGATGGGAGAGGACACCGACACCCCGAACCTCGATCGAATTGTCGATGCGGTGCGCGAACGCTGGAATATCGACCCCCGGCGCCTGCTGCTGACCGGCATGAGCGACGGCGGCACGTTCTGCTACGTCACCGGGCTGGAGCGCGGTTCGCCCTTCAGCCATCTTGCTCCGGTCGCCGCCACCTTCCATCCGCTGATGGCGGAATTGGCCGATGCGGAACGCTTGCGCGGCCTGCCGGTCCATATCGTGCACGGCCGGCTCGACTGGATGTTTCCGGTGCAGGGGGCGCGGCAGACCCGCGACGCCTTGTCGGCGGCCGGCGCCGCGGTGACCTACCTTGAGCTCGATGATCTCAGCCACTGCTATCCGCGCGAGATCAACGCGGTATTGCTGAGCTGGCTGCGCGGGCAACATTGATCGATCCGTCGGATGCGCAGTTTTTCCGCAGCCGCGCCGGAATCCGCGCAGCCGCCCCGTCGCCTGCTGCGAGGACGGGAACCATCCGATGCCGATCGCGTTGTCGGCCATCATCGGAGGTTTGCCATGCGGGTTTTTCTGGGAATGATCTTGGGCGCGCTGCTGTTGACGCTCGGCGTCTACAGCTACGATTCGATGTCGACCTCGACGGTCGCCAGCGGCGAGGTGGCGCCGTCCAATCGCACCATCGTGAACTGGGATGTCGCGGCGAACGACTGGAGCGCGCTGAAAGAGCGCGCGCATAGCGACTGGATCAGGCTCTCGGCCAAGTAAAACAGCTCTGCCCACCCTGCTGCACTTGAAGCCGGCGCCCTCGTCCTTGACGGGGGCGCCGTCGCATTTGCTAGCGCAGTTTGGCCGCCGCCGCCTTGCGCGCGTCGGCGATGACCTGGCCGAACTCCGCCATGGTCAATGTGCCCGGCACCCGGAACTTGCCGACGATGAAGGCCGGCGTGCCCTTGAAGCCGAACGCGGTGGCCTGATCGTTGTTGCGGGCAAGGATTGCGTCGATCGCCTTGGCATTGCCGTCGAGATCGCGCGCCAGGCGATCGACATCGATGCCGGCGCCGGCGAGCAGTTCGCGGATCCTGGGTTCGGTCAGCTTGGAATTGACGCCGATCAGCGCCTCATGCGCCTGGATGAACTTGTCCTGGTACCGGCTGGCCAGCGCCATGCGCGATGCCACCACCGAGATCGGCCCCAGGATCGGCCAGTCCTTCCAGATCAGGCGGACCTTGCCGTCGTCCTGCACCACCTGGCGCAACTCCGGCTCGAGCTTGCGGCAATACGGGCACTGGTAGTCGAAATATTCGACGATGCTGATGTCGCCGTCGGGGTTGCCGGCGACCGGGATGTCGGGGTCGCGCAGCACCAGGGCTTCGGTCAGCACATTGTCGCCGTCGGCCTGCGCCCGCGCCGATGCCGGCGCGACCGCGATGCCGAGCATCGCCGCACCCGCGCCGAGCAGGCCTAGCGCCTGGCGCCGGCTGCGCTGCGAATACTGGCCCGCCGGATCGGTCGATTTGGTCATCTCAAGGTCTCCCAACCCGTTCTACGCTCAGAACGACGATAAGTTACGGGCCAGCATATACAGCGCCACCGCGATAATGACAGCGGCAAACACGCTGTTGAGCGCGCCGCGCCGCGCCGCCAGCAGCCGCGCCGAACGGGTGCCGATCAATCCGCCGGCGATGCCGCCGGCGACGAACAGGGCCGCCAGCGGCCAGGAGATCAGCCCGGAATAGGCGTAGCTCGCCGCGGTGGTCAGTCCGAACGCGGTCACCGCAACCAGCGACGAGGACACCGCGTTCATGATCGACATTCCGGTCGCCAGCATCAGCGCCGGCACGATCAGGAAACCGCCGCCGATGCCGAAAAAGCCGGACAGCGTCCCGGTCACCAGGCCGAGCCCGACAATCGCGGGCAGGTTGGCCAAGCTCATCTTGACGTCGGGCAGGCCGATACGCGATCGCGTCTTCAGCATCAGCACGGCGATCACCAGCATCAAGAGCGCAAACAGCGCCAGCAGCCTCTGGCCGTCGAGCATCTTGCCGAAGATCGAGCCCGCGAATGCGCCGACCATTCCCGCCGCCGCGAAAACCAGCGCGCACGACCATCGCACGGTGCCGCCGCGCGCATGGTTCGACAGGTTGACCGCGGCGTTGGCGGCCACCGCGATGGCGCTGGTCCCGATCGCGAGATGGGCGTCCGGCACGCCGACCACATAGACCATCAGCGGCACCGCCAGGATCGATCCGCCGCCGCCGACCAGGCCGAGCGAAAACCCGACCAGCGATCCCGACGCCAGCCCGAGCAGGCCCTGCACTGTAGAGATTATCATTCCATCACCCGAAGCCGAATCGGCTGCATCAGGTGGTGGCCGCCAACGCTTGTCAATGTCCCGTCGTCCGCAGGGGGCGCGGCTCCCGCTGCGGCCCCCGCCGGCTCGCGCGGCGTCAGCGCGATCGTTGCCCGTCGCGGAGTTCCAGGACGCGGCCGGACGTCGAGGTCCGGCCGCGCCTGTCCGATCCGTCGAGGATCAGGCCGGCTTCAGTTTCTTGTTGCACTCGCTGTAATAGCCGCCGCCCTTCATGATCCATTTCAGGCCGCCATTGCCGTTGGTGGCCTTGTTGGCGTTGTACTGGTCGACGCAGGTGTGCATCCGCGCCTTTCCGGCGGATTCCTTGGCATATTTCGGATCGATCGCGGACGGAAACACCGCATTGCCGACCGGCATCGGCGCGGGTGCAGCCGCGGGCTTGGCCTCTGCGGCTTTCGGAGCCGCCGGGGCGGCGGCGGGCGCGGCGGCGGCATCGGCGCCGCATTCGGCCTTGCGGAAATCATTCCATTTCTGGCCGTTGAGGGTGCCGGCGGCCTTGGCGGCCTGGTATTTCGCACTGCATTCCTGCGTGGTCAAAGCCTGGGCTGGCGCCGAGGCCGCCAACGCGGCAAAACCTGAAATCGCAACGGCACACAATAATTTTGCTTGAATGGTCATCCTTGGATCTCCCTGGGGGCATGGCGGTCTGAAGGCCCCCATCCTAGCGCAGCGTTGGCGCGTGACAACGGAGCCGGCCGTTCCCTGTCGTAAAATATCGCGCCGCGATCACGCCGCCGGGGCGGCCTCATTCATCCGCGGTTCAGCATCGCGGCGCGACGTTGCGGCCCTCTTCAACCCGAGGTGCTTCCATGACGACTCTTTCTTCCCGCGCGGTCGCGACCGCGTTCGCGTCCCTGCTGCTGATGAGCTCGGCGTTCGCGCAGACCACCGCGCCGGCCACTCCCGCGCCGGCAACCAAGGCCGCCAAGACCGAGAAGCCGCGCAGCGCCGCGTCGCTGCAATGCTCCAAGGACGCCGATGCCAAGAACGTCCACGGCAAGGAGCGCAAGAAGTTCATGTCCGAATGCAAGAAGGCCGCAAAGGACGCCGCCGCCAAGCCGAACTGAGCGATTCGGCGCGAGGGTCGCATCGGGGCAGGCGTGCCGCGGGAGCCGAGGCCGGCGGCGCGGGCAGGCAGCCTTGGCGCGGCCCTCCACGACGGAGGATGCCGCGCGTTTGGCGGGGCATCCTCAAGACGACATGGGCCCGGGCGCGCATTGCTGCGGTGGCTCCGGCGCAATTGTCCCCGCCGCCGCGATTTGGCATAAGGCGGCGTGAGCCTGATCCCCGCCTCGATGGCCGCCGCCATCCCTTCCCGCAGCAAAACCCTCAGGGTGCTCGAGACGCTGGCGATCGGCGCCGCGGGCGGCGGGCTGTTCCTGTGGGCGCAGCTTCCGGGCGGGCTGATCTCCGGCGCCATGATCGCGGTGGGGATTGCCGCGATCGCCGGGCGGCCGCTGGTGGTGCCGGCGATGCTGACCCAGACGGTGCTGGTGCTGCTCGGGATTTCGCTGGGCTCGCTGGTGTCGCGGCGGCTGCTGGAGCATGTCGGCGCCTATCCCCTGACCATCGCGCTTTTGGCGCTGGCGACGTTCTGCTCGACCTTCGGCTCCAGCCTCTACCTGCAGCGCTTTCATGGCTGGGACCGCACCTCGGCGTTCCTGGCGGGAAGCCCCGGCGCGCTGTCGCAGATCACCATGCTGGCGATCGAGAAGGGCGCCGACGTGTCGGCGATCGCCGTGGTGCAGACCATGCGGGTGATCATTCTCACCGCCGCCTTGCCGATGCTGCTGGCACTGACCGGGCTCGCGCCTTCCGCGCCGCCGGCGGTCGCTGCCGCCATCGCCTCGCCGCTGGAACTGGCCGGGCTGGTCGCGGCCTCGGCCGCGGCGGCGCTGTTGCTGCGGGTGGTGAATTTTCCGGCGAGCTGGATGTTCGGCGCCATGATCGGCTCCGGCCTGCTGCACGGCAGCGGCCTGATCGAGGGCGGCCTGCCGCCGTCGGTGCGGGGCATCGCGCTGGTCGGGATCGGCGCGCTGATCGGCTCGCGCTTCGCGCGGATGAAGCCGCGGGTGCTGTTCGGCCATATCAACGCCGCGCTGGGCTCGTTCGCGGTCGCCATCGCCGTGTCGGCGGTCTTTGTCGCGGTGATCGCGCTGACCACCCCCGTGCGGTTCAGCGACGTCGTCGTCGCCTTCGCGCCGGGCGCGATGGACGCCATGCTGGCGCTGGCGCTGACCCTGCACATCGACCCGATCTTCGTCGGCGCGCATCATCTGTCGCGCTTCGTGTTCGTCACCATCGCGACGCCCGGCATCGTCCACCTGTTCGGACGCCCGCAGGAGGATGTCGACGATTAGGGATTCTCCGAAGACCGTCTAGCGGCGGGCGGCGGAGCCGGCGATGCCCCAGGCCGCGATCGCGGCCATCGACAGCGAGATCAGCACATTGTAGCCGGCCAGCGACAGGCCGAGAAAGCGCCACTGCACTTCGTCGCAGCGGATCACCTTGACGGTGTCGAGCCGCTGCAGCAGGGTGCCGGCGCTGCCGAGATTGCCGACCGGACCGGTGCACTCGGTCGGACCCGGCCAAAACCCCCATTCGACCCCGGCATGGTAGCCGCCGAGGCAGGCATTGCCGAGCGCGGCAGCGGCGAGGATGGCCAGGCCGGCCACCAGCACGGCGCGCGGCGCGTCGCGGCCGGCGGCCAGCGCCGTCAGCAGGCCGAGCGGTACCGCCAGATAATAGGCGTAGCGCTGCTCGAGGCAGAGCGGACAGGGCAGGATATCCAGCACCAATTGGAAGAACCACGCCCCGGCCAGCGTTGCCGCCGCGATGGCCGCGATCGAAAGCGCCGCCGTCAGTGCCGGGCGGGCGGCCGCGCGGGCCTGCAACGGATGGGCGGCGGCGTCGGACGTCACGGCGATCTCCCGGGGGTTGCGAACGGGTCCTACCCCGCCGCTCCCCTGCTGTCGAGGCGGGCGCGATCACAGGGGAGTGTGGTGCGATTCGGCGATGGCGGCCCGGCGCCGGGGCCGCGCCGCACTCCGGACCGGCCCCCACACCCCGCGGGTTGACCGGCCGGGGGCTGCCGCTATATTCCGCCGGCTTCGCGACCCCGGCCATCCCGGGGCCGCGAATGGCCCCTGTGGCGGAATTGGTAGACGCGCTCGACTCAAAATCGAGTTCCGCAAGGAGTGCTGGTTCGATTCCGGCCAGGGGCACCAGGGATTTATTCCTAGATATACAA
>Ga0302279_10001340_pt1 | contig 35033 bp, 31 predicted proteins | sample III_Bog_N3_3_FD_194541 | JGI IMG/M metagenome (GOLD analysis project Ga0302279, IMG submission 194541) | Peat permafrost microbial communities from Stordalen Mire near Abisko, Sweden - III_Bog_N3_3 | ecosystem: Environmental > Terrestrial > Soil > Wetlands > Peat | place: Sweden: Abisko...
GGCTATTAGCTCTTAGCTTTTGGCTTGAGCGCGTCGATCGGTAACTGGGGTGGGTTTTAGCTAAGAGCCAAGAGTTAACAGCCAAGCTCCGCTATCATAATCACATGCCCGCAGAGAATGGCGCTCAGACTTTGCTCATCGATGCCGATGACACGCTCTGGGAAAATAACATCTATTTCGAGCGGGCGATCGCCAAGTTTATTTCGTTCCTCGACCATCGCGAACACTCGCCCGAGGCGGTTCGGCTGGTGCTGAACGACGTGGAGCGGGAATCCATCGTCAAGCACGGCTATGGCCTGCACAGCTTCGCGCATTCGCTGGTCGAGACTTTTGAGAAGCTTTCGGTCGAGCCGGTCACTCCCGAATTGCATGAGCGGATTCGCAGCTTTGCTCACCAGATCGCCGATCATCCCATCGAAGTTCTTCCGGGCGTGCCAGAGACGCTGCAATATCTCGGCGAACGTCACCACCTGATTCTGATGACCAAGGGGAATCCCGCCGAGCAATCGGGGAAGGTCGAGCGCTCAGGATTGAAGGAGTATTTTGCCGTGGTCGAGATCGTGGCCGAGAAGGACGAATCGACCTATCGGGCGGCCATTGCCAAGTACGCTCTTCCGGCGGATACGACCTGGATGGTCGGCAACAGTCCCAAGTCGGACATCAACCCGGCGCTCGCAGCGGGCTTGCATGCCGTCTTCATTCCCCACGACAACACGTGGATTCTGGAACACGAGGAAGTTGCCACGGCTCCGGCATCCCAGCGACTGCTGGTGGTTGATCGATTCGGCGACCTGAGGGAGCATTTCTAGCAGGCTGTGGAAAAAGTGTTTTTCCAGCGCAGCGTTCCCCCAGCGGCTGGAAGCCGCTGTTGATTTCGCGGCAGTTACGGAACGAGTGGAACTCGTGCCCTTCCCAAAACCGGCGCGAGTCGGAGTTTTTCCACAGCCTGCTAGGGAAACTCTGATTCAGTGTCGGCAGAGAGCATAAACCACAGGGTACACGGGGGAGCACGGGGAAAACCGGGACTTAGTCAGAGCATTTCTAGCCCGTTCGCGCTTGCTCGCGGTCATCCGATTATCCCAAACAAAAAAGTGCCCTTGTGTCTCCCACTCGTGGAAGAGACAAGGGCAGTTCCGTCAGTTCGAGCCGTTCTTACTCGACCGTAATCGCAACCGCCGCGGAAGGAATGCCGTTGGCCACAACCTGCAAGGTGCTCGCGCCGGTTTCGATGAGCCCCGGGACGTCGAAATTGGTTGAAACCGTCGCCGTGCCCGTGGCCACTCCCATGGTGCTGTGGTCGTGGGTTCTGGCATAGAACACATGATGCGTGCTGTTGTTGGTAATTCGGACCAAGGGATAATTGGTTGCGGTTTGCAATTCGTCTCCGAAAGCGTTGGCTTGCGACAATCCGTTGAACTGCGTGCCTGAGATGGAGTACGTCGTTGCAGGAGTTACCGTGGCCGGGTGGGCCGAAATGGTGGGCGCCCATGCGGCCTGGTAAGTTCCGGTGGAGTTGTAAACCTCCGTGATGACGCCGCCTCCGACCAGCACCTGACCGGTCGGCAAGAGCATCAAGCTTCCCAGAGTAGCCGGACCGGTTGTCAGAGTGGTTCCATTGAATACATAGGAGGTGCCGGAGTCGCCTTCCACCAGCACGTCGCCGTTGGTCAGCAGGACAGCAAACGAATCGCCGGCGTTATCGTCATTGGGGAAAACGGGGCCGACGGCCCACTTGCCGGTAGCGGTGTCGTAGATGGCTGTGTTCCCAGGGCCGTTGCTTGCCGTGTACGATCCGGTGACGAACACGGTGCCATCGGGACGCAGAATCTGCGGACCAATTTCCCCCGGCGGGTAGTAACAAAGCTTGCCGCCGGGACCGTAGTTAATGCAGCCGTCCGGCGATGGGGAGTGCAAATCGACGATCGTGCTGCCCGCAGTCGCCCACTCGTGTTTGGATGGGGTATAAATCTCGGAGTTGGGAGCGTCTTTCACGTCCGCCGTAAGGATCGAGCCATCCGCCAACAGGGTCCAGCCTTCCTCGGCGTTGAAATCGGCCTTGCCCTTGGAACTGAGCGAACTCCACTTCATGGTCTTGGGGTTGAGTTGTCGCATCTGTTTTGTAAGTTTGTTTCCGATCGCGTAGTCGCCGTTGGGCAGCACGAGCGACGGCGAATCCCCGATATAGTCCCAGCCCGTCGGAGCGGGCACGGGCGTCCAAACGTTGGTTGTCGGATCGTAGATCGCGCCGAGGTTGGTGAGCGTGAAGTTGTTGAAGTTGTATTCCCCGCCCTCGATGATCAGGCGGCCGTCGGCCAAGACCGCCGACGACATGGCGTAGGGCGCATATCCCGCGGGAAGGCTGGCAAGTTGCGACCATTTCCCGTTGACGTAACTTCCGGTGTCGTCGGGAGTCAGCTTCCACCAATCGGAATAGTTGTTGCCCTGCACCATCACGGTGCCGTCGGTCAACTGGAAGGAGAGGATCACTCCATCCGGTGGCTGATGCTTAAGCGGCGTCAGCGTCTGCGCCAGCGCGGCGCTGGAGATGGCGAATAAGACCACAGTCACTGCGAGAAGAGATTTCCTGAACAAAATGTACGACCTTTCTTGAACGCTTCCCAGATTCGACCCACCTGTCATTTTGCTCCCCCCGCGGCTGCGGGGCGAACGGTTGGTGCTCCATGGTAGCAAAAGGCCGGGAAGTTTGGGAAGACACGAAAAACCGTGTGGGGAGCGGCGTTCGGGCTCTCGCTGAGCCCAATCTTGAGCCCGTTACCCACATCAAAAGACACAAGCCGGGAGCCCGGAATTGCTTCCGGTCCCGGCCCTGTGCTTCTATCAACTTTAAAGCCGGCTTAGTTCGCCGGAGTGGGACTGGAGTTGGCCGCTGTCGTGGCGGGCGGGACGGGCGCCGCGGCAGTGGTGGCCGCAGGCGCGCTGACCGCTGCGTAACGCGACAACCGCGGGTAAAACGGAGTGACCTCGAACGGCATCTTATCGCGAGCCGAGGTGATGGCAACCGGCTGCGCCTTTACGATCTCCACCTTGTCGTCCCACGGATTGAGCTTGACGCGTCCGCCCAGGGGCAACGCGGCAATCTGGTCGAGTTTATTGATATCGAGCGCCGGAGCCGAGGTGGCGAGCGCCGCCATGCGCGTCACCGTCCCGTTCTCGGTGAAGCTGTTGCCCAGGTGCGCCTGCAGCAGCGCGGTCAGTTGCGGGGTGCGGGCCTGCAAAGCCTTGATGAAAAGTCCCGCGCTTTCCAATTTCTGCGCGTAGGGCGATGCCTTCAGCATCTCGATGGCTTTCTTGTCGGCGGCGGCTTCCTCTTCGGGAATGTGTTTGAATCCGAAGTTCTGGTACGTCGCTTCGTCGGAAAACAGCATGCGGTCGTTGAAAGCGTACTGGCTGCCCAGGTTATGACCCAGAACGATGTGAGCCAGTTCGTGGGCGAGGACCATGGCCAGGCTACCTTCATCGGGCAGCACGTCGATGAGCCCGCGGCTGACGACGATCGTGTTGCCGACGCTGAAAGTCTCCAGCGGCAAAGTGGTCATCACGCGGGTGCGGACCGGCCGCGGCAGTTCGATGTTATTGGTGATCTCGATGTTGTTGACCACGGTTTGCAGGATCTTGTCGACATCGCCTTCGGGCGACACCAGACCGGCGCGTTCCAGGCGTTCGATGACGTTGTCTTCGGCCTGCTGCTGCCATTCGCGCTCGGCGGCCAGCGGCGTCGCATCCTGCGCGGCGGGCGTATCATCTTTTACGCTGTCGACGCGAATGTTGGTCAGTTCGTCGTTGTTGGCCGACGTTTTCAGGTTATATCCCCAGAGGCGAGTTTGCGCCTTGAAGGCGATCACATTCTTGGCTCCGGCGGTGAAGTCGCCTTCCTCGCTGTAGATATAGGCGGGAACCCAGTATCCCGGAACCAGATTCAAGCGCCAGCTATCCATGTGGAAGTAATAGTTGTTGCGGCTGGAACGCGAGTAGGTTCCGTTGAGGCGGACGATGTTGAAATCCTGATCCTCGACCCAAATGCGGCCGACAAACCGGCCGCGGCCTGCGTCTTTCTTGGGCGTCAGATCGAACACCAGGCAACGCACGTCGCCCAGAAACTCGCGGCGCGCGTAGTGGAAATCATAGTGCTGCCGGTCAAATTCGTTGCGGTCGGCGAAGACCATCCAGGAAAAACCGAGGGGCTGATATTGGAACTTGAACTTCTTGGTGAAGCCGCCGAGCAGGCGCTGCTCCATGCCTTCTTCTTTGTCCTTCTTCTTCTTCTCGTCCTGGAGGTAGTCGCTGCGGTCGATCGATGCACTGAAGTCCATGCGGCCCAAAAAGTAGTGATCGTCCTGCGGAATCGGCCCCAGCTGCGGATCCTGGGTCAGGTTCTGGAGATAGGTCTCGACCACGGGAGTGCGCGGCGACAGGAACTTGATCAAGTCCTTCTCGCGCAAGACCACGCGGTCGACGACCTGATCCATGGTGGTTGGCGCCGCCAGATTGGCGGCGGCCGGGCTGGACTGCGGTTGTCCCGACTGCGGCGCGGACGCCGGTTGCTGGGCCACTGCCGTCATGGTTGCGGTGAACAGAACCAAGGCCAGCCAATTCATGCTGCTCATATACTTGCCGATCAACTTCCGCATACTCTCATCTCCAATGCTTCAATACGTGCTTTAATACGCCAGTTGAAATACCACGTGCACGATGGCCGTCGAATCGATTGCCAGCCCGCTTCGCGCTGCCGGTTTAAACCGCATCTTGTTCGCGGCCGCGACAGCGGCTTCGTCGAGTCCATGACCGAGACCCCGGACCACACGAGTCACATGCAGTTGTCCGTTGGCCGCGAAATCCACTTCGAGCAGAACTTCACCTTCCAGCTTCAAATTTCTGGCTTCGTCGGTATAAACCGGATTGGGCTTGTAGGTAATCTCGACGCCGGTCACTGCCGGGCTATCGACGCGCTGCACATGAGGCGTGTTCTGGGCAACCTCCTGTGAGCCGAAGCCGGTGCTCTGCACGTTGCCGCGCCCGCTGCCGCGCCCGTCTCCGTGTCCTGCGGTGGCCACACCAGTTCCAAAATCGGCGCTGGCTACCGTTCCTTTAATTCCCTTCGCACCGCCGGACCCATTGCCTTGTCCCGGACCTACCGGCATGTCGAACGAACCGGCCGCGGAAGCGATCAGCTTGCCATTCGGCTTGCCGTTGTCACTCGGCTTCAACCCGTTGGGGTCGCCGAAGCCGCCGGTCTGCACTTTCGAAATGGGGGCATTCACCGTCGGCGCTACCGAACTTCCCTGGAAGTCTCCGGTATGGATCAGCACGGGACGCGCGCCCGTGGTTGGCTTCAGGATTGCCGGAGCTAGGTTATTCATTGCCACCTTGGGCGGCTCAATTTCCTGCGGCTGCAGTTTGGGTGCGCGGATCTCGTGGGGCACGATCAGCTTCGGCTTCTCGAAGACCGGTTCGGGCGGCAGCAGCTTGGCACGCACCGGCAGCGGCTTTGCCTTGGGCAGCCGCTCCGGTCGCAGCGACGGCGGCGGCACGAGTTCGGTGACGTGATAGTTCACGGCGCTCAGCAGCGTGTCGGAGGTCATAATCCCGGTCACAATCAGAAGCAGAACGAAGGCGGCGAGAATCCCGTAGCTCGCAAGGAAGGTCCGCCAGTTCCACTTCTTTTCCGGCAACAGGCCGAGTTGAAAACCGCCATCAATCGTAGGCATCCACTACTCCAAAAAGGGAGCCCGAAGCCGGGGAGAGCAGCTTGGGACTGGAGTCTTCACCTTAAGGGGAGATTGGGCAGTGGTAAACGTGTCCCTTGCGCGTGTCCTTTAGTAACCACCTGTAGTTTGGGGAGGATGCGATGGGTGGCCGGTTACTTCGGTGTAGCTGCCCGGCGGCGGGCAAAGAAGTAGAACACCGGAACGCCCGCCAGAATGGCTAGGCATCCGCCCGCCGAGCTTTTCAGGTTGCCGGTGAAGGTGTAGTAGAGAAGCGCCGCGGAAGCCAGGATAAACACCGCCGGAACCACCGGATATCCCAGGACGCGATAAGGGCGGTCGGCGTGCGGATCGCGGCGGCGGAAGACGAACACGGTGCTGCCGGCGATCATGTAGAAGAGCCACTCGGCAAAAATTGTGAGCGAGAAAAACTGCCGGAAACTGCCGCCGAGCAGCAGCAGAACGATCGCCAGTCCGCATTGCACGACAATCGATACCGAGGGCGTGTGGAAGCGCGGATGCACCTCGGCAATGGCCTTAAAGAAATATCCATCGCGCGCGGTGGCAAAGGGCACGCGGGCTCCGCTCATGATGGTGCCGTTCAAAGTTACGAGCATGGAAACCGCCATGCCCGCCGACACCAGGCTGGCGCCCGCGTGCCCGAGCACCAGCGCCACGGCGTCGGAGGCGGGGCGTTCCGAGGCCGCTACAGCCGCGGCCGGCAGCACATACTGCACCGCTGCGTTCATCAGAATGTAAAGAGCGCCCACTGTCGCCACACCCCAAATCAGCGCGAGAGGAATATTGCGCTGCGGATTGCGGATCTCGCCCGCCACCATGTTCAGGTCGTTCCAGCCGTCGTAGGCCCAGAGCGCAGCCACGAGTGCCGCGAAAAAGCCGGCCACGCCGCCTTTTGCTCCCGCGAACTCAGTGGCGAAGTTTGCCCATGTGCCTCCGCTATAGGAGAAGCCGACGGCCACAATTCCGAGAATGATCGCAACCTTCAGCAAGGTGAACAGAAACTGGAATTCACCAGCGCGGCGGACGCCAATGTAGTTCAGCCCAGAAATCAGTACCGTGGCCGTGATCGCTACCAGTTGGCCGTAGGTGAGTATGAAGGGATGTGAAACGCAGGCGTGGGAGAAAAAGGAAAAGATCGGGAAGGTTTCGAGGATCCGCACCAGGCCGGTGGTGATGGTGGCAATCGAAGCCGGTTTGGCGATCAGAAACCAGGTCCACGAGTAGAGAAATCCCGCCAGAGGCCCGTAGGCGTCGCGAACGTAGACATACTCACCGCCCGCCTGCGGCTTCATCGCGCCCAATTCGGCGTAGGTGAGCGCGCCGAAAAAAGAAAGCAGGCCGCCTACGATCCAGGCGAAATAGACAAGGCGCGCCGAACCGACGGCCTGCATCATTTCGGAGGGAACCAGAAAGATGCCGCTCCCGATGATCGTGCCGACAACAATTGCACCGGCATGGGAGAGGCCAAGATCGCGGGCGAGTTCGGGACGGAGCGGGTTGTTTGTTGCAGGATTCTCCATAGTCTCGCTCTGCGTCCTCATCGCTCTCGCGGTTCAAACTCGAGATTCATCTCGCAGGATGATGCTGGCAGCGTATCCCACGGCAAACGTCACGCAGGTCCCGATCGCGACCCACCAGGTGAACGCTACATGGGACCCACGCCACAGGTACAGCCCGGTGGCAAACCCGCACACCATCCCGACGGTGGCTCCGTTCTGATTTGCGCGTTTGGTCAGCACTCCCAGAAGGAAAACACCCAGCAGGGCCCCATAGGCCACCGAAACGATCTGGAGCCCGACCTCTATGACGCGCCCTACCTGATGCAGTGCCAGGAGCGCCAACCCAAACAGCACCAGCGCCCACATCACATTCGCCAGCCGCGAGAGTTGCAGCCGTTTCTTTTCGTCCGTTACGGGCCGGAATCGGAAGTAGAAATCAAACATCGTGCTAGAGGAAAGTGAATTCAGCGCCGCGCTCAGGTTCGACATCGCGGCCGCAAGAATGGCCGCGATCAAAAGGCCGGAAATTCCGTGTGGCATGCGCGTGACAATGAACTGGGGATAGATGCGGTCCGACTTGCCGAAGGCCGAAGCCGGAAGCCGATAATAGGCAAACAGCATCACGCCCACGAGCAGGAACAACGCGAACTGAATCAAAATCGCCACCCCGCTCGACACCAACGCCAGGGCCGACTGGCGCTGGTTCCGGGCCGTCAGCAGCCGTTGCACAATGAGCTGATCGGTGCCGTGAGTTGCCAGCGTAAGGAATGTGCCGCCAATGACGCCGGCCCACAACGTGTAAGGCTGGGTGAAATCCAGGTACGGCCAGCCCGGCCGCAGCGTCAGATCGAAGACCTGGAATTTGTGGGCAGCCGTTGCCAGAGTCTGCACCGAGTTCCATCCGCCGGGGACGAGATGAAGAATCGTGACCAGCCCGACCAACGTGCCGCTAATATAGATGAACGTCTGTACCACGTCGGTCCAGATCACCGCCGCCAAGCCGCCTTCAAAGGTATAGATCAGCGTCAGCAGAGTGATGATCGCGATCGAGGACACTTCCCCGGTGCCGAGGGCGATGGAAACCACGATGGATACGGCATAGACGCGCACTCCCTCCGCTGCCGCCCTCGTCAGTAAGAACAGCGTCGCGGTGACGGTGCGAAGCCGCGAACCGAATCGCCGCTCGATCAGCTGGTAGGCAGTGTAGAGATCGCCGCGGAAGTATTGCGGCAAGAAAACGATGCTGATGAGGATCCGGCCGACGACATATCCCATCACGATCTGTAAAAACGTCAGGTTGGTGGCATAAGCGAGCCCAGGAATACTAATGATGGTGAGCGTACTGGTCTCAGCCGCGACGATCGAGAGCGAAATGGCCCACCAGGGAATGTCGCGATCGGCGAGAAAATAGTCGCGCATGGTCCGCTGGCGCTTGCGAAAGCGCAGGCCAAAGAGGGTGATCCCGGCCAGGTAGGCGGCGATAATCAGCAGATCGATGCGATTCAATCCCAGATGATTCCTTTATGTCGAGCGGGGGTTTGCCCGCGTCTTTACTGGCTGCTTGCGGTACGGCTAGCTGCGTCCTTCCCAAGCGATTTAGCAGAGAGCTTCAAGCAACTGGTTTTGCAGCATTGTACAGGCATGTACCGCCGCCGCCGGGCGAATTCCGACGGCCCTGTTATAGTCTTATCAGCGCAGCGATGCCCGCCGACACCCCGACATTGCAGGAGCCATCGTGGACATTCATCCGCCTCATGGGCCAGTGAACTCGTTCAAGGATTTTCTTCTTCATTTGCTCACCGTGATTTTGGGGATCCTCATCGCACTCTCGCTGGAGGGTTTGATCGAGTGGCACCATCATCGCTCCCTGGCCGAGGAAGCCCGATCCAATCTAACCGCTGAAATTCGCGAAAACCGGCAGCTACTCGCAGGAGGGCTGCCCGCTGCGCCCGCTGCCGAGCAGCGGCTGAAGGCGACCATTGAAACCATCGAAGCCTACCGCAAGGATCGCCGGGATGACCGCACGTCGAAGTTGGATTGGTCGTTCGGATTGTTTCCATTGAGTGCAACCGGCTGGAGCACGGCCTCCAGCACCGGGGCGCTGAGCTATATGGATTACTCCGAGGTGCAAGGTTATACCCGCGCCTACGTGCTTCAGGACGAATTCTTGACGATGCAACAGAACGCGTTAGGAAAGTGGCTGGACCTGCAGAAATGGCTGGCGCGGCGCGACTCGAAGGGCAGCCTTTCGAACTTGAACAATGAAGAACTGTCCGAGGTCGAGGCCGCTGCCAGCGCGGCGCTGTTGCATACGGAGACGGAGGAGACGTTCGCCAAAGATCTGATGCAGCAGTATGCGAAGGCCTTGAGGGAGAAATAGTTCTGTACTATCTCGGAATCGACGGAGGGGGCACCAAAACACGCTGCGTTCTCGCCGACGAAACTACCGTACTCGCAAAGGCGATGACCGGTGGCAGCAACATCGTTCGCCTCGGCGAGCAGCAGGCGCGGGAAGCTTTGCATACTGCCATTCGCCAGGCGTGCATCACCGCCAAGATCTCTCCCAGTCAGATCCGCGCCGTCTGTATTGGCGCGGCGGGCGCGGGACGGCCCGAGACCGCCGCGAAGATCCGCGGCATTCTCGAAGAGCTGATTCCCGGGATACCTCGCGAGAAAATCGAAGTCGCCGGCGACGCGGTGATTGCCCTGGAAGCGGCTTTCGGCGCGGGGTCTGGAGTGATTGCCATCGCAGGAACTGGCTCCATCGTCTATGGCCGCGATGCAACAGGAAACGTTGCGCGCGCTGGCGGTTGGGGGTTTGCCATCTCCGACGAGGGTTCTGGCCACTGGATCGGCCGCCGGGCCATCGCATTGGCGATGACGGCTCGCGACGAAGGGCTCGAAACCGCACTCACCGATGGAATCCTCCAAGCCTGGAAGTTCAATACCATCGACGAGCTTGTGCAGCGTGCCAACGCGACGCCACCGCCGGATTTCCCACCGCTGTTCCGCGCAGTCCTGCACGCCGCTGAGGAGGGAGACGCTATCGCGGGCGAACTTTTAGTCGACGCGGGAACCAGGTTGGCGGCGCTCGCAGCCATCGTTGTCCGGCGTCTCGCGCCGGCCGCCCCACTAACAATCGCCGCGCTCCCCATTGCAATGACGGGCAGCGTCTTTCGTCAGTCGCACCAGGTGCGGCAGATTTTCTACGATACGCTGCAAAAGAATTTTCCCGGCATTGACGTGCGCCCGGATCTAGTCGATCCCGTGGAAGGCGCGCTGGCCAGAGCGAAACGACTGTAGAAGAGCAGCGAAATGGCCGAAGACGAAATCTCGGAGAACGAGGACCAAGCCTCGCCGCCGATGGTCACGGCAGTTCCGGTTGCGCCCGCCGATCTGATCCGCGCCGCCGACCCCGCGCTTACTGAAGATGTCGCACTGTCCCTGCTTAAGCGCCCTGAACTGCAGGGCGAAGTCATCGAACTACTCGCCAAGAACGCCAACGTACGCAAGAGCCGCAAAGTGAAGATCGCCGTCGCTTCGCATCCGCATACGCCGCGTCATGTGTCGGTGCCGCTGGCGCGCCAGTTCTACACGTTCGATCTGATGAAAGTGGCGCTTGCGCCGGGTGTACCGGCCGACGTGAAGGTCGCGATCGATGGCGTACTGATCGCGCGCCTCAAAACCGTCACTCTCGGCGAACGGATGACGCTGGCGCGTCGCGCCTCGGGCAGAGTCGCAGCTGCGCTTCTGCTGGAGGTTGACGGCGGCGATGGAAAAACCGCGAAGACCAAGACGATTCAATCTAAGACGATTCAGTCGAAGACCGGACCGCGCGAGCCACGCGTCATGCAGACCGCGCTCGACAACCCGCGTCTCACCGAAGCGCTGGTAATCCAATCGGTGCTTCGTGCAGGCGCCAGTGCGGCTTTGGTGCACGCGGTTGCGCGGCACGAGAAGTGGTCACGACGAAAGGAAATCCGCGCAGCGCTTTTGCGGACCGAGCATCTCTCGCTGGCTCGCGCTTTGGAGTTCGGCCGGGAAACTCCAGCCGGGTTGCTGCAAGAACTGCTGGCCAGTTCGCGGCTGCCGGCGAAGATCAAAGATCAATTGCAGCGCGAGAACACTTCTGCAATCTGACCTCTGACTTGCGACCTCTCGTTATTCCACCCAATCCGCGATAAACACATTCGTCTCATGCTGTGCCTTGCCGTTGCGATGGGAGATCCACACCAGTTGCTTTCCGTTGGGGCTGAACATCGGGAAGCCATCGAAGCCGTCGAAATAGGTGACCCGCTCGAGACCCGTCCCATCCACGTTGATCGTATAGAGTTCGAAGTTTCCCATTCCGCCGGTCGAACCGACGTTGGTTGCGAAAATAATCCGCTTGCCGTCCGGGAAGAACGACGGCGCAAAGCTCGCGGCGTTCAAATTGGTCAGCTGGCGCTTGCCGCTGCCGTCGGCCTTCATGATCCAGATCTCAAGCGTGGTGGGACGGATCAGGTTCTGTTTCAGCAGCTCTTTGTACTCGGCAATCTCCTGGTCCGTCTTCGGATGATAAGCGCGATACACGATCCACTTCCGGTCTTTCGAGAAAAATGGGCCGCCGTCGTATCCCAGTTCGTGCGTAAGCTGCTTCACGTGCTTGCCGTTCGTATCCATCGAGTAGATATCAAGGTCGCCATTGCGCATAGAGGTGAAAACGATTTTCTTCCCATCTTCTGAAATCGTCGCCTCCGCGTCGTAGCCGGGAGTGGTAGTGAGTTGCTTCAAGTCCGAGCCATCCAGCTTCGCGGTAAAAATGTCGAATCCCGGATAGACCGCCCATACGTAGCCCTTCGAGTAATCGGGGCGGGGCGGGCAAGCGGCGTCGGCTAGGTGCGTCGAGGAATAGAGAATCTTGTCGTCCTGCGAAAAGCGATGCGGAAAGATGTAGCTGCACGTCGTGCGGCCCTTGCCGGTCGAGACCATCTTCTGTTCGGTCCCGTCGATGTTCATGGTGAAGATCTGGTCGCACTGCAGGTTGTCGCGCGTCGATTGAAAAATCAGCCGCTTGCCATCGGCCGCAAAATAAGCCTCGGCGTTCGATCCGCCAAACGTAAGTTGCCGGACATTGCGTAGATGCTTTTCTTCGGGGGCGGCCAGTTGCGATGGAGTTGGGCTAGTCCCCGCCTGAGCACAAGCGATGCGTGCCGTCAGCAGCCCGCCAAGCAATGCTAAGTTCAACAGCAAACGTCGATTTTTCATAGGAGAAAGAGTGTAGCAGGCAGATCGCCAGCGTGGCGCGGATGCGCGTCGCTGGCCGCGTGTCGAGGATGTCACTGCGCGTCAATCTTTAAGTTGAACTTTAGCTTGAACTTCAGCTTGAACTTCAGCTTGAATTGCCGACATCAGTTCCGTCGTGGTCGACACCGCGATCCCGTATTGTTCTCCGCCGCGCACAATGGGGCCGGCGATGGCATCCAATTCGAGTCGCCGCCCAGCGACCAGATCTTTCTGCATGGAGCTCCGCATGCCCGGCGGCGAGCTTTTGAAACCCGCCTGAATCTGCGCGGCATCGATCTTTGCGCCGCTAGCGTTGGCCACAGCGCATGCCTCGGCGATCGCCGAACCCAACTTCGGGTTCCAATCGGCGTCCGCCAAGATTTCCCCAATGTTCATGCCGGATGCCGAGGTTATCAACGCAAACGGGCCGAGAAAGCAGAGTTTGCCCCACAGCAGGGTCTGCTCGCTGGGAATGAACTTGCAGACGAATCCAAGCTTGCCCAACTGCGCAACGATGGCACCCAAAAGCGGCTCAGCGCTGGCCGCGAGGTTCAAACGAACGACAGGGGATCGTTGAATGAATCGTCCCGGAGAAATCTGCTCGGCTTCCACGGCGATCGTTGCTGGGATCACGTGCTCGTGTCCGAATCGATTCCGGAGTACCGCGATGTGGTCTACCCCGTTGAGCAAGGGAATTACATAACGCGGCGGCGACTTCACGGTTTCGATGGCAGATTGCAATTGATAGGTTTTAGTGGCGATCCAGAGCACGTCAACCGGTTTTGTCAGCGTGGCGACGGCTTTCGCCGGCGCGGTTATAGCGTCCGATGGACGCTCGAGCACCAGGCTCGCGGGATAGCTCGCCAGTTTCTCGGCTCGAACCACCACCGTGACATCTTCACCGAGCGATGACAACGCGGTGCCGATCAACCCTCCGATGGCTCCCGCTCCCAGGATCGCATGTTTCATGTGAGCACTCCCCGGAAAAACTATATGATAAGCCAGCTTTCGATGCTCGCCTGCGGGCCTCGACCCGCCTTTACGCTGCGCCTCCCGATCTGTCACACTGGCCACAGATTGCAATGGGCAAGATTCACGTCCTTTCCGAGAGGGTGGCCAACCAGATCGCCGCCGGCGAAGTGGTGGAGCGTCCTGCGTCGGTGGTGAAGGAGTTGCTGGAGAACGCACTGGACGCCGGTTCCACGCGCATTCGCATACAGGTTGAGGCGGGCGGGAAGAAACTGATCCAGATCACGGACAACGGCTGCGGCATGGTGCGCGACGACGCCATGCTGGCGTTCGAGCGGCACGCGACTTCCAAGATCAAAGAAACCGACGACCTGCTGAGCATTGCGACCCTCGGATTTCGCGGCGAGGCGCTGCCCTCGATCGCTTCCGTTGCCCGCCTGCATCTGGAGACGCGCGCCGAAGAAGAGGCGGCGGGGACGGTCCTCGAGATCAACGGCGGCAAGATCATACGCGTCGAAGAAGCCGGGCTGCCGCTGGGAACTTCGATCACCATTCGCGATCTTTTCTTCAATACGCCGGCGCGCAAGAAATTTCTGAGATCGGAATCGACTGAACTCTCCCATATCGCGTCGCTTGTGACCCATTATGCGCTGGCGCATCCGGAGATGCATTTCGAGTTGCACTCGGCGACGAATGCGCTGCTGGTGGCTCCGCCCGTGGCTGGCCATCGCGAGCGCGTCTACCAGGTGTTCGGACGCGAGACGCTGGACCAGTTGATTCCGCTGGCGGCGGTGCAACCGCTAGAGCGCGTTGGGTTGCCGCAGCCTCCGCCGTGGCGGCGCAGCGCAGAGACTGCTGCGCGCGAGTCCGATGCAATCGGACCGGGTGGGCGTCCCACAGTCGGAACGGAAGATGCGGAAACGCGGACAGGAGTGTCCGCGCTACACGATTTCGGCGAGGTGCGGCTGCATGGCTTTGTTTCCAAGCCGGAGATTCAGAAGCTCAACCGCAATTCGATTTTTATTTTTGTGAACGGACGGCTGATTCGCGATCGACTCATTCAGCACGCGATCACGGAGGCGTATCGAAATATTTTGCCGCCGACGGTGTTTCCGGTTGTCCTGCTTTTTATGGAGATGCCGACTGCCGAGGTGGATGTGAATGTGCACCCGTCGAAGACCGAGGTACGGTTTCGGCAGCAGACGGTGATTCACGATTTTGTTCGCGAATCGGTGCGGGCGGCGCTGATGAAGGCGCGTCCGGTGCCGCAGTTCTTGACGGAGATTGGCGCGCAGCCCACAGCGAGTCGCGGGCTGACCAGCCCCGCGTTTACTGACGGCGCGCGCGGGGGCGATGGCTTGGAGCGTGCTCCCTGGCGCGACTTGTACGAACCCGCGGCTGCGGGCGGATTCGCGCTGCACGCGCCGACGGTTCCAGCGACCACGGCGCGCCTTGAATTTGAAGGCGGAATGGCGATCGAGGCCAACGCGGCGGTATCGCTGGCACGCGCGCCCGCGGCGGATGGAACTCAGTCGGGGAGCGCCGAGCAGCCAATCCCCGATCACGGCTGCGCGCCGCCCATCGCGCAAGAGCCGCAAGCCGCACCGACTCTCGAGTCGCTACGCACGCTGCGTCCACTGGGCCAGATTCGAAATTCCTTCATTCTTGCCGTCAACGAAGATGGGCTCTGGATCGTCGATCAGCATGTGGCGCACGAGCGCGTGTTGTTCGAACGCATTTTGCGGCAACGTTCGGCGCAGAAGGTGGAGAGCCAACGCTTGCTCATGCCGCTGGTGATCGAATTGACTCCGGCGCAGCAGGCGATCTTCAGCGAGATCGCGGAGGAACTCGCGCACAACGGCTTTGAGGCGGAGCCCTTTGGCTCGCGCAGCGTCGCCGTGAAGGTGGCGCCGGCGGGCGTGGATGCGGCGCAGATTGAGCACATGCTGAACGAAATCTTCGAGCAGCTCACGCGCGAAGACCAGGCCATCAACCTCGACGCGGTGCGGACGCGGATCGCGGCTTCGATCGCCTGCCATGCTGCGATCAAAGTCAACATGCCGCTCGAACAGAACAAGATGGAGTGGCTGCTGGCGGAGCTGGCGAAAACCGAGCATCCCATGAGCTGCCCGCATGGCAGGCCCGTGGTGCTGCGCTATTCCATGCAGGATATTCAGAAGGCGTTCAAGAGGATCTAGCTGTTCGCTATTCGCCGATCGCTGTTCGCCAAAAACGACTAGCGAAAAGCGAACGGCCATCAGCGAACGACGAACGAGCGAACAGCGTGGCCCTGTGTTCTAATCGAAATCATGACCGACCATGAACTCCATCAGGCGCGCACGCAGAAGTGGCGGCTCGATGGCCAGCCGGTGCGGACGCTGGAGGACGCACGGGCATTTCTTGAGTCGGTGGGATTTTGCCTGATGTACCCGATGCGGCCGGCGCTTCTGGCGCCGACTTTCATTGGAGCCTGGGTCGGAGCGGACGACAAGTTGCCGGCACGCCAGCACGCCTACAACGATCCGCGGGCAATCGAAGCGACGGAGTTGATGGTCCGCGCGCTGCGCGACCGGTCGGCCTTCGAGGCTCCGCTGTTGGACGAGAACAACGCGTTTCTGCTGGCGCCCTCGGTGTTTCCTTACTTTTATTCGCTGGTCGGCGAGCGCAATCCGAAGCATCCGCCCGCATCCGGACCGCGATCTCCCTACTCGCCGCTGGCCTGTGACGCTTTTGAAATCATTCGGCGCAGCGGGCCCATTTCGAAAACGAAGCTCGGCGAGACGCTAGGCGGATCGGTTTCGAATGCCGGCCTCGATCGCGCGCTCAGCGAACTGTGGGCCAAGTTGCGCATCACGCGGGTCGATTACACGGCCGCGGAAGGATCGGTGTGGGATGAGTTGTCGCGCTGGGCGCCGGATGTGGTGCGCGAGGGGGTGGGGATTTCGGTGCCGGAGGCGCTCTCAGCGCTGGTCTCGAAGTATCTCGATTGCGTGATTGCGGTGGACGAGGGCGAGGTCGAGAACTTCCTGGCCAACTTCGTTCCGCGGACGCGGGTGAAGGAAGCCATCCATGCTCTGCTGGCGGCGCGCGAGTTGAGCTTTGTGCATGTGGGGAGCAAGTCGCTGCTACAGGTGACTCCGCCGAAGCAGGTGTATATGCCAAAGAATCGGCGGCCGGAGCGGGTGGGCTAGGCCTAGAATCTTCGCGGCGCATCGGCGGCGGCGCTCGCGCTCCGTGTACAATTCTCACTTCGTCCCAAGCATTTTAGAAGATGACTGATTCGTCCCCACGCAAACTGATCATCGCCATTGACGGCCCGGCTGGAGCGGGCAAGAGCACGATCGCTTCGCGGCTGGCGCGCAAACTGGGGTACGTGAACCTGGAGAGCGGGGCGATGTATCGGGCGCTGGCGCTACGGGCGATCGAGTGGGATGCGTCGTTTGACGACGAGGCGGCGCTGCTGAAGCTGGCGGAGGATTCGAGCATTACTCTTGATCGGACCATCGGCGGCAACAGAGTGCTGGTTAACAAGAAGGATGTCTCCGCGCGCATCCGCGAGCGCGATGTATCGGAGGCGGCGTCGCGCGTGTCGGTGCATCCGAAGGTGCGCGAGTGGATGGTGGCGCGGCAACGCGAAATGGGCATCGGTGGCGGGGTGGTGATGGAAGGGCGCGATATTGGGACGAAGGTTTTTCCCGACGCCGACCTGAAGATTTTTCTCGATGCCGATCCGGTGATTCGCGAGCAGAGGCGGCTCGATCAGCAACGGGTGAAGGGCGCGCCGGCGGAGGCCATGGCGGCGGAACTCCGGGAGCGCGACCATCGGGATCGGACGCGCGCGGCGTCTCCGCTGGTGGCGGCGGAGGATGCGGTGGTGCTCGACTCGACTCATCTGAGCGAGGACGAGGTGCTGGAGCGCATCGAGAAGCTGGTGGAGCAGCGGCTGGCAGCTAGACGCTGAACTAGCCAAACGCAGAATTGCGGCCAGCAAAAGCAGGTCCTTCGCTCCGCTCAGGATGACAACTCTCGAAGCAGGTACTTCCCTTCGACAAGCTCAGGGTCAGGATGACAACCGCTCTTGAGGCGATGTCAAACCCCGGTTCTAGCTTCGCTTGATGAATTTCAAGGACGCGGAATTCATGCAATAGCGCAAGCCGGTGGGCGGAGGGCCGTCGTCGAAGACGTGGCCGAGGTGGGCTCCACATTCGGTGCAGGAGACTTCATCGCGCGTCATTCCCAGGCTGGAGTCGGTCGAGGTGCGAATATTTTCTTTGGCAATTGGCGCCCAGAAGCTGGGCCATCCCGTGCCGGAGTCGAACTTCGTGTCGGAACTGAAGAGTGCGTTGTCGCAGCAGATGCAGCGGTAGAGTCCCTTGTCGTGCAGGTCGTAGTACTGGCCGGTGAAGGCGCGCTCGGTGCCTTGCTGGCGCGTGACTTCAAATTGCAGCGGGGTCAGTTGCTGTTTCCACTCGGCGTCGGTCTTGTGGACTTGGGGCACTTGAACGGAGCCGATTTTTTTCCCGGCGTCAGTGAACTGGATGATGGTCACGGGCTTCTGATCGTCCGCTGCGGCATGGGCGGCTTGTACGCCTGTGGTTTTGAAGCAGGCGAGCAGGGTTCCGCCAGCCAGGGCCATTACGGAACTACCGAGAAATTGACGACGATTGGGCATAGATTCCTCCGAGCTTATAAACAGGTTGGATGCGCGGGGAGCGGGAAAGTTACGGGGGGCGTGGTTCGCTAGGTAGGGGCCGTCCCTCCGGGACTTGATCTCAATCTCGGCTGGCTACCCAGCGCCGAGGCGCTGGGCTAGGGTCGCTCGTCCCTTCGGGGCGCTTGCGGAGCGCCCGCAGTCTCCTGCGCCGAGGTTGGCTGATGCATCGCCGAGAAAAGCTTCGGCAGTTCTTCTAGGGTCTTTTACTCCGCTCCTTCTTGATTAGAAGGCGAATTGAGGCATGGTAGGTTGCGAGATAGAAGTGGAAGATCCACGAATACCAAATTGCCTGATCATAGTTCGTCTTCTGTTTTGGATTGTGATGCCGAATCGCAAAGTTGTTTGCCAGATCGAAGATTGCCGACTCGTCTTTATTGTCGAGGATCTGTGACAGGTTTTTCGTCTTCTTCAGCCACTCGAAGACGTCAGCCAGTTCTCGAATCGCTGCTTTCTTCTCTTGGAGGCTCAGCTTTCGGTTACGCCATTTCGTAATTGCATCACGCACTTTGCTATCGACGTTCACCTCGTCGTAAGAAGGGATCTCGGCATCAAGTATTTGCTCCAGGCCGTGGGACCCAAGCGCAAGAATAGTGCCTTGTTCCGTCAGTTCGAACCCATCACCATAGTCGGCGAGGAAGAGGTTTGCTTTCTCTCTAAAATCGGTTCTCCCGGCTTCCGAGTCATAGTCTTCGTAATCCTCATAGTTCCATCCGGTGTCAGTCGTCATCCTAGACCAACTCCCCGGGGCGAGAGGCTCGATCATAGAGAAATTCAAGGGTGTCGAACACATGATCTTCGGTAAGATCCGCCACGGACCATTTGGTGATTCGGAAGGGCTGAAAGTCCAGTTCGATCCCGGCTTCGTGCTGAATTGCGCTAGGCAGATCATGCTTAGTGATTCCCGCCTGTTCTTTGAAATAGTCCTTATCTCGAAAAAACAAGTAGAGGTTTTGGAGTTTTACATACAGCTCTCTGAGTGAAAGTCGTACTTTGTTTTTCCTCGAACTGTAGTACCGACGGTTCATCCTCTGAGGCCATGACGTATAGAGATTAAGCTTTCTTCACCACCCCAATCCCTAACTCCCGCAACTGACCGTCGGCTACCGGCGTGGGAGCTTCCATCATCAAGTCTTTCGCGGCGGCGGTTTTGGGGAAGGGGATGACCTCGCGGAGGCTGTCGGCTCCGGCGAGGATCATTACGATGCGGTCGAGGCCGAGCGCGATGCCGCCGTGGGGAGGGGTGCCGTATTCGAGGGCTTCGAGGAAGAAGCCGAAGCGCGCGCGGGCTTCTTCTTCGGTCATACCCAGGGCGTGGAAGATTCTGCTCTGCACATCCTGGCGGTGAATACGGATTGAGCCTGAACCTAGTTCGGTGCCGTTGAGGACAACGTCGTAGGCTAGGGCGCGGACCATGGCTGGGTCGGTTTCCAGTTTGTCCATGTCTTCATCGTGCGGGCTGGTGAAGGGGTGATGGGCGGCCATCCAGCGCTTGTCGGCTTCGTCGTACTCGAACATGGGAAAGTTCGTCACCCACAGGAAACGATAGTCGCCCTTCTGGAAAAGCTTGTGGCGGTCGGAATACTTTTGCGCCAAGGCCACGCGGAGCAGTCCGGCGGAGGCGTAGATCGCCATTTCGGCGGGGGTGACTTTGCGCTTGCTGGCGGGATGCGTGTCTGCGGATGCTCCCGATTGCACCGAGCCCACTACGAGGACGAGCAGATCGTCGGCGGCAAGGCCTCCCGTTTTGTCGCGGACCTTTTCGCGCACTTTCGCGCTCGCTTCGGGAAATTTGGTTTCGATGCGCTTGAAGTCTTCGAAGACGCGGGCTCCGCCTTTGGAGACAAACAGAGGCTTGATGTCGTCGCGTTCTTTGCGCGAGAGTTCGCCGACGTGCGGAATGCGGATGGCGATCACGGGCAGATCTTTATTGATGGCGAGCTGTTCGAGATCGGCGGGGGCGAAGCAATCTTTTACGTCGGTGAAGGCGGGCAGGCGCAGATCAGGTTTGTCGATGCCGTATTGGCGGATGGCATCGTCGAAATCCATGCGGAGAAAGGGCGTTTTGATTTCGTGGCCGGCGGCCTTGAAGGCGGCGGTCAAGAAGCCTTCGACGACCTCCCAGACGCGCTCGGGCTGGGGGTAACTCATTTCCAGGTCGATCTGGGTGAATTCGGGCTGGCGATCGGCGCGCAGATCTTCGTCGCGGAAGCAGCGGACGATCTGAAAATATTTATCGAAGCCCGAGATCATCAAAATTTGCTTGAACAGTTGCGGCGATTGCGGCAGGGCGTAAAACATGCCGGGCTGGACGCGGCTGGGGACGAGATAATCGCGGGCGCCTTCGGGGGTGGAGCGGGTCATGAACGGGGTTTCGATTTCGAAGAAGCCCTGGGATGCGAGGTTGTCGCGGATGGCGAGCGCGACTTTGTGACGCAGTTCGATATTGGACTGCATGGCGTCGCGGCGCAGGTCGATGTAACGATATTTCAGGCGCATCTCTTCGTTCGCGAGCACAGTGTCGGAAGGCAGAAAAGGCAGCGGTTTCGACACGTTCAGAATGCGCAACTCTTCGACGACGAGTTCGACTTCTCCGGTGGGGACGTTGGGGTTGATGGTGTCGGCGTCGCGGCGCTTGACGGTTCCGATGGCCGCGATCACGAACTCGTTGCGCAGCGACTCGGCCTTCTCGTGCACGGCTGCATTCAGTTCGTGGTTGAAGACGACCTGGGTCACGCCGGTGCGGTCGCGGAGGTCGACGAAGATGATCTGGCCGAGGTCGCGGCGGCGGTTGACCCATCCCATGAGCACAACTTTTTTGCCCGCATCGGAGAGCCGAAGTTCTCCGTTCATATGAGTCCGTCGAAGATCGCCTAAGAAATCGAGCACGTTTTCGCCTTGTCTGGCTGGAATGATCCAGCTAAAAGTACGCGTTGATCTGAACCCATGATTATAAATGGGACGGAGTGGCTGGCAGGCCGCAGCGATGCCGTGAGAAGATGAAACGACGCGTAGCGAACGAGCGATGATCAAATCTCCCAGAGGAACGCGCGACCTTTTGCCGCCCGATACGGCGCTGTGGAACTTTGTCGAGGCCACGGTGCGCGACGTTTTCCGCGCCTACAACTTTCACGAGATTCGCACGCCGATTTTTGAGTCGACTGAACTGTTTGCGCGCGGGGTAGGCGAAGAGACCGATATTGTCTCGAAGGAGATGTTTACGTGGGAAGATCGCGGGCGGGCTGAGAGCGACAAGGGACAATCGCTGACGCTTCGTCCGGAAAATACGGCAGGCATCGTCCGCGCCTATATCGAGCACAAACTCTGGGAGCGGGGCCTGAACAAATTCTTCTCGATCGGCCCGATGTTTCGCCGCGAGCGGCCGCAAAAGGGACGCTACCGCCAGTTCTACCAAATTGACGCCGAAGTGATCGGGCCGGCCGCGGCGGGCAGCCAGTCTCCGGCGCGAGATGCGGAAATTCTTGAATTACTCGCCACGCTGCTCGACCGCGTCGGCATCACCGGTTGGACGCTGGAACTGAATTCGGTGGGCTGTCCCGAAGACCGGGCGAAGTTCAATGAAGCGCTGCGCTTGGCGCTCGCGCCGGTGGTGGGGAAAATGTGCGCCGACTGTCAGCGCCGCGCCGTGACCAATCCGCTGCGCGTTTTTGATTGCAAGGTTCCCGAAGATCAGCCGATCATCGAAACTCTGCCCACCATCAGCCAGTTTCTCGACGAAAGCTGCCGTGCGCATTACGAAGAAGTGAAAAACATCCTGAACGCCGTCGGGGTTCCTTACGTTGAAAACCAGCGGCTGGTGCGGGGTTTGGATTACTATACCCGCACGGCGTTTGAATTCACGCATGGCGGACTGGGAGCGCAGAATGCGATTCTGGGCGGGGGGCGATACGACGGTTTATCGGAAGCACTGGGCGGGCCGGCGGCTCCGGGGATTGGGTTTGCGATTGGAGAAGACCGGCTGGTGTTGTCACTAATGGAGACTGCGTCGGCGGAGTCGGTGGTCCGCAAGCCGGACGTTTATATTGCTCCGTTGGGCGCGGGGATGAATCGGCACGCGGCGCGATTGGCGCGCGAGTTGCGGCGGCATGAGCTGGCTGCCAATGTGGTTATCGAGCTGGGCGACGAAGCGTTTCGTTTGAAGAAATCGTTCGAGGCTGCCGACAAGATGGGGGCGCGGTACATTCTTATTGTCGGCGAGAATGAAGTGGCGGCGGATGCGTTTGCGCTCAAGCATTTGGCGTCGGGAGAGCAGGTGACGGTTCCGCGCGGGGAGCTGGCGCAGCGGATTTTGCGGACCTAGAAAAGTCTCAACCACGGAGTACACGGGGGTTCACGGAGTAGTCCTTTCTTGGAGGCGATTATGCGTGGCATTCTGCTGATGGTGGGCGCGGTGCTGGTTAGTGTTTCCCTGACTTTTTCTCAAGATACTTCTTCCAAGCCAATCTCTGCTTTCGAGCAGCAACTGATCGATCGGCAGAAGCAGTTCCTGCTGGATGAACAGGGCAAGAACCCGGCTGAGGTCGAGCGCGCGGTTGCGGACGATTTTCAGGGCATCGGAACCAACGGCGACTTCTACGACAAAGGTGAAGTGGTCGAATCCGCCGAGGGGGGAATGCCTGCAGGCACGCGCACGTATGACTTCCACGTCGTCAAATTGAGCGATGATTCGGCGGTGGTTGCTTACAATCTGATCGTTCCGGGGGAGCATCCGCGCTATCGGCACATGGCCGACACTTGGGCGAAAATCGGCGGCCGGTGGCAACTGAAATTTCGCCAGCTCACTCCCAACCTGTGGAGCGCGAACGATCTGGATTAGGGAAACTCCGATTAAGTGTCGTCAGAAAGGGTAAACCACGGGGCACACGGTGGTGCACGGGGGAAACCGGGACTTAATCAGAGTTTCCTTGGCGGGCACTTGATCGGCGACACGATCTGTAACCCTCCGGCGGCAAGTCCGATATAATCCACAGCTCAGATGGCGCTCACCCCAGGAACAAAGCTCGGCCCTTACGACATCCAGTCGCTGCTCGGCTCTGGGGGCATGGGCGAGGTGTATCGGGCGCGCGATGCGCGGCTGGGGCGCATTGTGGCCATCAAGGTTCTGCCGGCTTCGTTCTCTGCGGATGCCAGCCGGCTGCAGCGGTTTGTGCAGGAAGCGCGCTCGGCGGCGGCACTGAATCATCCCAACATTCTTTCGATTTTCGATATTGGGGAGGCGGATGGGGCTCCGTATATCGTTTCTGAATTGCTCGAAGGGCAAACCTTGCGGGATCGGATTCGGAGCGGGCCGTTATCGAGCCGCAAGGCGATTGAGTATGGGCTGCAGGTGGCGCGGGGATTGGCGGCAGCGCACGAAAAGGGAATCGTTCATCGCGACCTGAAGCCGGAAAATTTGTTCATCACCAACGACGAGCGGGTGAAGATTCTGGATTTTGGTCTGGCGAAATTGACGCGACCGGAGACGGAGGCGGATTCGGACGCGGACGCGGCGACGGTGCAAGTGAACACTGAGCCGGGGCAGGTGATGGGGACGGCGGGCTATATGGCGCCGGAGCAGGTGCGGGGCAAGGCGGCGGACCATCGTTCGGATATTTTTGCGTTTGGGTCGATTCTTTACGAGATGCTTTCGGGGCAGCGGGCGTTTCGGGGGGAGTCTCCGGCGGACACGATGAGCGCGATTCTGAAAGAAGAGCCGGCTGAGCTTTTGGAAGCGGGGCGGAATGTGCCTCCAGCGCTGGAACGCATGGTGCGGCATTGCGTGGAGAAGAACCCGGCGCAGCGTTTTCAGTCAGCGGGGGATCTGGCGTTCAATCTGGAGTCGCTGACGGACGGTGCGGCGGCGAGCCGAACGAGCGGGCAGACGGCGATTGCGGATGGAAGCTCGTTCACAACGACAGCACAGAAGAAGGATGTTGCCGGGCGGGGCAAATGGCGAGCACTGGCGGGCGCACTGGCGCTGGCGGCTTTGATGCTGGGCGTGGGCTGGTGGTGGGGACGAGGCAGCGGGAAGGCTCCGCTGGCGGAGTATCGACCGGTAACGTTTCGCTCGGGTTCGATTGGGAATGCACGATTCACTCCGGACGGCAGTTTTGTCTACAGCGCGTCGTGGGACGGAGGAGACAACCAGCTCTATGTGGGGCGGACGGACGATCCCGGAGCGCGCGAACTGGGGCTGAAGAATGCAGAACTGTTGTCGATTTCGAAGAGCGGAGAGTTGGCGGTGCGGCTCAACTCGGTAAACCTGGGCGGGTGGATGCAAGCGGGAACGCTGGCGCGGGTTCCGATGAGCGGAGGAGCTCCACGCGAAGTGTTGGACAGTGTCGAGGATGCGGACTGGGCGGCGGACGGCGAGACGATGGCCGTGGTCCGGTACGTGCCGGAAAACCGGCACTGGCGGTTGGAGTTTCCGATTGGGAAGGTGCTGTTTGAGAGCCCGAACTGGATTAGCCATCCGAAGATCTCGCCGGACGGGAAGTGGGTGGCATTTGCCGATCATCAAAACGCGGTTGGCGACGACGAGGGTTCGGTCGCAGTAGTTGGCTCGGATGGCAAGGACAAGGAGAAGATACTTTCCACGGGATGGACCGAAGTGCAAGGAATTCTCTGGTCCCCAACCAGCGATGAGATCTGGTTTACGTCAACCCACGGCGATAGCGGCGCAACCCCCCGCGCAGTGACCCTGTCGGGCACAGCGCGAACCATCACGAATGTGCCGGGAGGAATGTTCTTCGAAGATGTGCGGAACGGTGTGGTGTTGATCGTAACCAATCACCGGCGCATCGGAATCCGCGGGTTGGGACCGGGCGGGAAGGAGGAGCGCGAGTTAGGGTGGTTGGACTGGTCGGTTCTGGACGACATCACTCCGGATGGGCGGGAAATTTTATTCGACGAGGCGGGCGCTGGCGGCGGAGTGAATTACACGGCGTTTGTGCGCGGCAGCGACGGGTCTGCGCCGGTGCGGATTGGCGAAGGCTCCGGCCTGGGGATTTCTGCTGACGGAAAGTGGGTGATCATGCAGGCAGCCAAGGGCGGTCCGCTGCGCGTAGTGCCGACCGGTGCGGGCGAGGCGCGGCAGCTGACGCATGACAACGTGAGCTACCAGAGAGCGCGCTGGCTGGTTGGCGGCAAGGAGTTGCTGGCGAGCGGCTTTGAATCCGGACACGGGGCGCGCGATTACTTGATTGCGGTGAGCAGCGGCGATGCGAAGCCGATCACTCCGGAGGGGGTGGTCGGCGTGATCCCGGCGCCCGATGGGCGGAGAACGGCGGTGCTCGGAGCGGACGGAAGATGGGGGATTTGGCCGCTGGATGGGAGCGGGTTGCGTCCGATTCCAGGGCTGGATTCGAACTATCGAGTGAGCGGATGGTCGCGGGATGGGGCATCGGTGCTTGCTGTTCCTACGCAGCAGCGCGGCAAGACGGGGAATGTTTATCAGGTGAACGTGGATACGGGGAAGATGCAATTAGTGAGAACCTTCGGCGGAGACCTGGCAGCGGGAACGGTGAGCATGGGCGGGTCTTATATGTCGGGTGACGGGGGCGCGTATGCCTATCGTTATATGCAGGTGCTGTCGCAGGTGTATGTGGTGAAGGGGATGAAGTAGTTCCAGTGGACGCGGGCAGGACACACTAGAATGGAAGCCATGAAGAAGAGTGTTTCGATTGTCGGTGCGCTGCTTATCCTGCTTGGGCTGGGGCTGGTAGGTTCGGCGGCGGCTCAGGATCTGGATGATTACAACGGTCCCATGTCGAACTTGCGGTTTGTGGTGGTGAAAGACGCCAATGGCAAGCCGGTGCGGAATGCGGCGGTGGTGCTGCATCCGGTGAAAAAGAATGGCAAGCAGGAGATGGGTGGCATGGAACTGAAGACCGACAACGACGGGAAGACGAATATCGACGGGATCCCGTATGGTCCGCTGCGGGTGCAGGTGCTGGCGCCGGGTTTCCAGACGTTTGGGGAAGACTATGAGATCGGCAAGCCGGAGTTGGAGATCACGGTGAAGCTGAAGCGTCCGCGGGGACAGTACTCGTTGTATGAAGGAGATCCTGCGAAGGCGGATGACAAGAAGCCGCCGGCGCAGAAGCCGCAGTAGGCGCTCTTTGGAATGGAGCTTTTATGAAAAGAAATGTTCTGCTGGCGATGGCGGTTGCGATAGCTGGTCTGGGCGTGATTGGGTTGACTTGGGCGCAGGATGATGAGGGGCCGACGTCGTCATTGAAATTTGTGGTGGTGCGCGACACCGACGGCAAGCCGGTGCGGAATGCGGAGGTGGTGCTGCATCCGGTGAAGCGCAAGGGCAAGCAGGATAAGGGAGAGTTGGATTTGAAGACCGACGCGGACGGGAAGACGAGCATGGACGGAGTTCCGTATGGGCCGTTGCGGGTGCAGGTGTTGGCGCCCCACTTCCAGACCTTCGGGGAAGATTATGAGGTCGACAAGCCGGAGTTGGAGATTACAGTGAAGCTGAAGCATCCGGGGGGACAGTACTCGGTGTACGACAACCACGCGGAGGACAAGAAGCCGCAGTGAGGCTCTGGGCGCGGGACGTGGCGGCACAAAAAATTCATTTGCGGGAGATGACAGCGGGAGCCGGGTGGCCTACAATCGGGCTGCCATGGGATTAGGAGAACTCACCGTAGAGCGTTTTGAAGGAGTGGCGGACGATCAGCGGATTCTGCTGCTGCGCGGTCCGATCTCGATCGATACGGCTCCGCAATTCGAGCGGGCGGTGCGGTTGGAGCGCGCGGAGACGATGATTCTGGATTTGTCGGATGTGCCGTACATCGATTCGGTGGGATTGGGGTCGCTGGTGACGGCGCAAGTATCGCATCAGAAAACGGGACGCTACCTGGTGCTGACGGGGATGAATCCGCGGGTGCGCAAGATCCTGGAAATCACGAAGGTGAAGGAATTCTTCGTAACCTTCGGCTCGACGTGGGAAGCGGTGGAAGCGCTGGCGAACACGGGGACGGCCTGACGGCCCTCGGCGGATGGGGCTCTCGTCTTGATTGGCCGTGGATTGAATCGAAAGTTTCTGCCTGCCATCTAAATTCAGTGGTTTGCGCCGCGCGCCGACGCCTATGAATCTTCTTTACGAATATTCCAAGCAATACTGGAAGCTGTTTGCGGCCGCGCTGTTGCTGGCTGCCACCAATCAGATTTTTTCCCTGCTCGACCCGTTGATTTTCCGGCATGTGATCGACAGTTACGCCACCAAATATCACCAGTACACGCAGGCGCAGTTCGTGCGCGGGGCGGGGCTTTTGGTGCTGGCGGCGGTGGGTGTGGCGTTTGTGTCGCGGGTGGCGAAAAACTTTCAGGATTACTTCGTGAACGTGATCGTGCAGCGGCTAGGGGCGCGCATGTACTCGGACGGCATCCGGCATTCGCTGGATTTGCCGTATCAAGTATTTGAAGACCAGCGCAGCGGAGAAACGCTGGGCAAACTGCAAAAGGTCCGCAGTGACGTGGAGCGGTTCATTACCGCTGCCGTCAACGTGCTTTTCATTTCGCTGATCGGCATCATTTTTGTGATGATTTACGCCTTTCGCGTCCATTGGTCGATCGCTCCGGCGTTTCTGCTGACGGTGCCGCTACTGGGGATTATCAGTTCGGTGCTGAGCAAGCGCATCAAGAAAATGCAGAAGACGATTGTTGCCGAAACCACCGCGCTGGCGGGTTCGACGACCGAGTCGCTGCGCAACATCGAGTTGGTGAAGAGCCTGGGACTGGCGCAGCAGGAAGTGGGGCGACTGAACGGGATCACGGCGAAGATTCTCAAACTCGAACTCAAGAAAGTGAAGTACCTGCGCAGCCTGAGTTTTATTCAAGGGACGGCGGTCAATGCGCTGCGCTCCGGCATTTTGTTCTTGATGCTCTATTTGATTTTCCGACAGGAGATCACGATCGGGCAATTCTTCTCTCTGTGGATTTATTCGTTTTACATTTTCGGGCCTTTGCAGGAGTTGGGGAACGTCATCAATGTTTATCGCGAAACGGAAGTTTCGCTGGCGAACTTTCAGCAGATTCTCGATACTCCTCGCGATCCGAAGCCTGCCGACCCGAAGTCGGTGGATGAGCTGATGACGCTGCAATTTGAGCAGGTGAGCTTTCAGCATCAGAGTTCCACGGCGCTGGCCTTGGATGAAATCAGCTTCAGCACAGCCCGCGGAGACACGATTGCGTTCGTGGGGCCGTCGGGGGCTGGAAAATCGACGCTGGTGAAGTTGCTGGTGGGTTTGTACGCTCCGAAGACGGGCGAGATTCTGTATAACGGGATTGCGTCGAACCGGGTGGATCTGGATTTGCTGCGGGAAAAGATCGGATTTGTTACGCAGGATACGCAACTTTTCTCAGGGTCGATTCGCGAGAACCTGCTGTTCGTCAATCCGCAGGCGACGGACGCGGAATGCATGGAGGTTTTGCAGCAGGCGGCGGCGCACAGCTTGCTTTCGCGGGCGGACCGGGGATTGGATACGCTGATTGGCGAAGGCGGCGTGAAAGTTTCTGGCGGCGAGAAGCAGCGGCTTTCGATTGCACGGGCGTTGTTGCGGCATCCGCAGTTGTTGGTGTTTGACGAGGCGACGTCTTCGCTGGATTCGCTGACGGAAGAGGAAATCAGCCGGACGATTCGGGAAGTGGCGACGAATCAGGAAGCGATCACGATTCTGATTGCGCATCGGCTGTCGACGGTGATGCATGCGGATCGAATTTATGTGCTGGAGCGCGGGCACATTGTGGAATCGGGGCGGCACTCGGAGTTATTGGAGCAGAAGGGGCTGTATTACGCGATGTGGCGGCAGCAGGTTGGAGAGCGCGAAGCGGTGGGGCAGGGGAAGTGACTGGTGGTGGGGGAACTGGCGTCTCGCCCGTCCTGCCGGGCGAGGACGCCCGGCGCTCCACTGGTGTTAGCCGGCCATCGACTCGATGGCTTGCACTGCATCCGCGGATAGTTTCAGTTCGCGGCTGGCTAAGTCCTGCTGCATGTGGCCGGGGTTGGAAGTGCCGGTGAGCGGGAGAATTCCGATGGTGCGGGCGAAAGCGAAAACGGCCTGGGCCGGAGTTGCTTCGGCCTGTGCGGCGAGACTGGCGATGCGAGGATGGCGCAGCACCTCCTGATTTGCGGTGAGCAGCGAAAACCCCTGATAGACGATTTTGTGCTGGCGACAGAAATGGCGCACGGCGCGGTCCCAGCCGAGATGGGCATAGCAGCGGTTTTGTACGAAGGCGGGCAACTCGGCGCGGGTGGCGACCATCTGTTGCAGGTGTTCCAGCGAGACGTTGCTAACGCCGAGCAGGCGGGTGCGGCCGGCATCGCGCTCCTGGCGCATGGCTTCCCAGACTTCGGCGTCATCGCCGGTCCAGTCGTAGTTGGAGGAGGGTCCGTGCAACACGTAGCTGTCGACGTGGTCGGTTCCGAGATGGTCGAGCGAACTGGCCATCGACTGCGCTACTTGGAGGGATAGAGTGGCTGCGGGATCGTAGGGGAGGCGGTGGTCCTGGCCGCGCTGGTAGGTGAATTTGGTTTGCAGAAAAAGATCGTTACGCGTGACCAGGCCGGCGCGGTAGGCGGCGGCTAATCCTTGGCCGACTCCTTCCTCGAAGTAATGCCGGCGCTGGTTTGCGGTGTCGATGGCGCGAAAACCAGCGCGCAGCGCCAGTTCGACCAGTGCCGGAGTGCGGTCTTCCTTCCAGGCGGTGCCGTAGAGAAAGTCGGGGATGAGCGCTGCTAGATCGGTTGGCATTGAAGTGGTCAGGTGATCACGGGAACGTTGCTGAGTCCCTTGGTGCCGAAAACGCGGCGGTAGCGGTCGATTTCTGCCGGCGTGCCGAGCGCTTTCGCGTAGTTGTCGGAGAGCTTTACTGCGGGCTTGCCTTCGACTGTCGATACCTTGCAGATCAGGCTGATGGGGTCGAAATCGCCGCCGGTGGCGGGATCGCAGCCGCGAAAATCGTTGGTCAGCAGCGTTCCCCAACCGGCGCTGAAACGAATGCGGCGGCCGGGCGTCCACTTGGCGGGGTCATTGAAATCGCTCGCGCTGCGGAAATCTTCTCTGGCGACTCCGTTGGCCAGTGTCCCTCCAAAATAGGCATGCAGGCCGAGAATGTCGTCGACGTCCAGCGCATCGCTGGCGATGATGCGCTTGTCGTGCGGGTCGCGGCCTCGCGCCTTGAGCCATTGGATATATTCGTCGCCGCCGACGTAGGGATCTTTGCTGTCGATGCGCTGGCCGGTCCAGTCGGCGGCCCAGTCGGGAGCGTTCTCGAGAAATTGCGTGGTGCCGAACGTATCGGGCAGCATGATGCGGAGAGATCCGTGGTAGGTGGCCTGCCACAACTCCAGAACTCTGTACTGAGAAGCTCTCAGATCTTGATCGTCGTGGGTCAGCGCCGCCAGCACCATGGGGATTTCATGCGCGTTGGTGCCAATGGCCTCCAGATCGTGCTTGTGGGCCAGGAAGGCATTGGAGGTTCCGGTGAAGGCGCTGCCCAGGCTGGTTTTCATGGCGTTGACGACATATTCCTGCCAGAGGAAGCTGTGGCGGCGGCGAGTTCCGAAGTCGGCCACGGCAAGATCGGGGACACCGCGCAGGCGCTCGATCTTTCCCCAGAGCTTTGTCTTGGCGCGGGCGTAGAGGATGTCGAGTCCAAACTCGCGCAGTTTTTTCATGGCCGCCCGGGTCTTGAGTTCGCCGAGAATCGAGAGGGCGTAGAGCTCCCACATAGTGGTCTCGGTCCAGCGGCCGTCGAATTGGAGATGGAACTGGCCGTCTTTGACCGACAGTTCGTAGTCGGACAAACGAAAATCGTGTTCGAGCCATTCGAGAAAGACGGGGTCGAAGATGCCGCGGCGTCCGTAGAAGGTGTTGCCGGCGAGCCAGACCAGTTCCGATCGCCGGAATTTCAGCTGGCGGGCGTGCTCCATCTGGTGAATGAGTTCCTCGCGCGGGAACATGTCGGCGAGGCGCACCGAGGTGGAGCGGTTGAACAGCGAGAACGAGACGTGGGTGGTCGGGTAGTGCTTCCAGATGAACTGGAGCATCAGCAGCTTGTAGAAATCGGTATCGAGCAGGGAGCGCGTGACGGGGTCGAGTTCCCAGTTATGGTTGTGCGCGCGCTCGGCGAAGTTGACGATCATTCGGGTGGCGTCTCGCGGTGGCTTCTCGCGTACTATCCTCTGCGAGCGTCCCGAGAAAAGCAACCGCAGTTACCGGAAGGATGCCTTTTCTGGCGGTCGGGCTGACTTAGGGAGGGCAAACACGATACTATCGAATTTCTGCATGAAAATGCCCCGGCTCGTGATCGCTGGTTCCCGCAGTTGCACATCGTTGTTTCTTGCGATGGGGCAGATCCATGGATGGACCGCGGGCTGGGCGGAGTTTTCCGTTCGATCGTTGCGCGCCCTGGCCGTCGGGGTTCTGCCCGCCATGTTTCTGGTGCGTTCGACGCGCGAGGAAGTTTATAACATTCTCTGGACGCTGGTGTTCGGCTTTGCCACGCTGAACATTCTGAGCCTGGGGGCGCGCCGCTTTGAACAGGAAAAATCAGGCTTGAGTTTTGGCGAAATTCTGGCGATTTTGGTGGTTTTGGTGTCGATCGTGTTGCTGGCTTGGGAGATGTTGTATTACTTCCACATTCTGCCGTTTCACCTCACGCCGCGGTGATGCGGATTGCGGTATGATCGCGGTGTGGCGAAACGCGAATCCAATTCTCGGGACTCCAGTTTTGACGTGACCTGCCCCTGCTGCGGCGCGGTCATGAAAATCGATCCCGCGACGCGCGGCATCATTGCCCACACCGCGCCGGTCAAGCCAAAAACCTTCAACGATATGGAAGAAGCGGCCCGCGCCATGAAAGAGCACGACAGCCGCCGCGATTCCATTTTTCAGCAATCGCTGGACGCGCAAAAGCACGCCTCGGAACTGCTGGAGAAGAAATTCCAGGAAGCGGTGAAGAAGGCGAAGGAGACTCCGGATACGGGGCGGCCAATTCGGGATTTCGATTTGGACTGAGAAACGCAGCTCTCAGTTCTCAGTTGTCAGTTCTCAGTAAAACCTTGAGCCTTTGCGCTGCCTGAGAACTTGGAACTTAGAACTTCATGACACCTCTTCTTCTGGGGCATCGCGGTGCTCGGGCTTTTCGGCACATTCCTGAAAATACCTTGGAGTCGTTCGAACTTTGTTTGCAGCATGGCTGCGACGGGTTTGAGTTTGACGTACGGGTCGCTGGCGACGGACAGGGTGTCATTTGCCACGACGCGACGGTCGGCGGAATGGAGATTGCCGCGACGGCGGCGAAAGAGCTGCGGTTGCCTGCGCTCGAAGAGGTGTTGCGGCAATTTGCGGATCGGGCGTTTCTTGATATTGAGTTGAAGGTGGCGGGGCTGGAGCGGCAGACGCTGGCTTTGTTGCTGAAGCATCCGCCGCAAAAGGGGTATGTGGTTTCTTCGTTTCTTCCCGTGGCGCTCACGGCCTTGCACGAGCTTGATCCGGCGATTCCCTTGGGTTTGCTTGCCGACACGCGCGGCCAACTTCGTGGTTGGCGTCAGACGCCGGCCGAGTGGGTGATTCCGCATTTCGATTTGGCGGATCGGGATTTGGTGGAGCAGGTTCATGCGGCGGGGAAGAAAGTCATGGTGTGGACGGTGAATCGTGCTGAGCGCATGCGGGAGTTTGCGGCGTGGGGCGTGGACGCGATTATTTCGGATGAAACGGAGCGTGCCGCGCAGGTTTTGCGCGCGGCTTCTGGACATCAAATACCCTGAGAAGCGCAGCCGCTCATTGGACCTCGAACTTGGCGGCGGCAAGGGCGTATTCGTGCTGCTCTTTGGAGAGATCGGGATGTTGCGCTATATAGGACGTAATTAGATTTTCCGTTTCGGGGTGGTGCAAGTGCCCCAATCCGTGAAGTGCGGCTTTCTGGCAAATATCGGAATCGAGCGCGAGAATGGCGGTTAGAGTCTGAAAAATCACATCTTGCATTCGCTCATCCTCGCCACCCCTCTCCCGCGCCCTGTTCCCGCAATGCCAGTCGTAGCATAGCGAGTCCCACCACATCTGGACAGAGGTATCAAGCGGCTCGGCGGCGAAGAGGTTCTTAAACAAATCAGCCATCGTTCTGACGCACTCCTCCCGAACCGCAAATGGCAAGTCTGGCTCCCACATAATCCGGAAAGCCGAACAATCGAGGTTGGGCACCTGGATCGCCCAGAAACCTTCCTCAATCTGCAGCTTAGAAAACCTTTCTTGCAGGAATTGTGACTCCTGGAACAACCTTACGTAGTAACCGCAAATGAGGTCAGGCGCGTAAATCACGTCTGTATGCCAATACCAGGGATCAAATTTTTCGGTTTCCGGGGGCCAATCTCGATCGAAGAGGAAGGTAATGAACTCATCAAAGGAGTATTGGCTGATATCGACACTCTCCGTTCTCATTCGAAAAGTATAGGGCATGCGCAAGTCCTTACCGGAGTGCAGCGAATTCACCCCTGTTAGTCTCTACCGTTTGCCCCTTCCAAGAGCGCTCATTTACATTGAACAGGATGCCCACTACAGGCGAACGATTCGAACGAGCGGTTCAGATTATGGCGCGGTTGCGGGCTCCGGGCGGATGCCCATGGGATCGCGAACAGACCTTCGACACCATCAAACCCTACACGCTGGAGGAAGCTTATGAGGTTCTCGAAGCGATTGATAATCGCGACTGGCCGGAACTGACGGGCGAGTTGGGCGACTTGCTGCTGCAAGTGCTGTTCTATTCCGAGATGGCGCGCGAGGCGGGACATTTTTCGCTGGATGACGTGCTCGACCGGCTCTCCAATAAATTGGTGGATCGGCATCCGCATGTGTTTGGCGATGCGAAGGCGGATACCTCCGCGGAAGTTCTGCGCAACTGGGAGGCGCTGAAGGCGCTGGAGAAAGAAAAGAAGCGGCTGGCAGAAGACAAGGCGAAGGCTGACGACGCTCAGTCGGTGCTGGCGGGTGTGTCTTCGAAGATGCCGTCGCTGATGGAGGCCTATAAGCTTAGTTCGCGGGCGGCGCGGGTGGGGTTCGACTGGCCGGAGATGGAAGGTTTGTTTGAGAAGCTTGCGGAAGAGACAGCGGAGTTGCGCGAAGAATTGAAAGCCTCGCCGTTTGCGGGGCCTCCTGGGACTGGGATCGCGGGGTCGGGAAAGCCGCAGTTTGCTGCGGAGGTGCACGCGCGACTGGAAGATGAAGTGGGGGATCTGTTCTTTGTGCTGGTGAATATTGCGCGGTATCTGTCGCTCGATCCGGAGTCGGCGCTGCGCAAGACGAATCGAAAATTCAAGCGACGCTTTCAGTGGATGGAGGAACGCCTGCGGGCGGATGGGCGGGGGCCGCAGCAGGCTTCCATGGACGAACTGGAAACACTATGGCAACAGGCGAAACAGCAGGAAAAACGGGCATGATCGCCGCTGCGTTGACTATCCGCAAGTGCGAAGCGCTGGAGGAGATGCAGGCCTGCTTTCGGCTGCAGAAAGAGGTGTGGGAGTTTTCGGATGCGGAATTGATTCCGGTGCGCCTCTTCGTGGTGGCAAGCAAGATCGGCGGGCAGGTGATGGGGGCGTTCGTGGATGAGGAGTTAGCCGGCTTCGCGCTGGCCATTCCTGGACTGCGGAACGGGCATCCATATCTGCATTCGCAGATGCTGGCGGTTCGTCAGGCGTACCGCAATGGGGGACTGGGGCGGCGGATGAAGCTCTATCAGCGTGACGACGCCCTGGCGCGTGGAATCGAGCTGATGGAGTGGACGTTCGATCCGCTGGAGATCAAGAACGCGTATTTGAATATCGAGAAGCTGGGA
>Ga0302279_10001345_pt1 | contig 34971 bp, 29 predicted proteins | sample III_Bog_N3_3_FD_194541 | JGI IMG/M metagenome (GOLD analysis project Ga0302279, IMG submission 194541) | Peat permafrost microbial communities from Stordalen Mire near Abisko, Sweden - III_Bog_N3_3 | ecosystem: Environmental > Terrestrial > Soil > Wetlands > Peat | place: Sweden: Abisko...
GCAAATGGACTATCGTAGGGCCATGGATGTGCATTTCGCCTGTACCCAGTGCGGCGCCTGCTGTCGCGGCCTGAAGCTGCCGCTGGTTGTCGCGGAGGCCATCCGCTGGCTGCAGGCCGGGCACCCGGTGCAGGTGATCTGCGAGGCCGCTCCGTCACCCGCTCCGGCGGCGCCGCCCGATCCCCGCGGCGCCCACTTTCGCCGCCGCGCATTTGCGGCGCTGAGCGGCACGCTTCCGGTCGACGTTGCGGTGATCCTGGCGGCGAACCTCGAGGGCCGCTGCCCCAATCTGCGTGATGACCAGCGCTGCGCAATCTATGAATCGCGGCCTGTCGTGTGCAGGGTGTACCCCGCGGAGATCAACCCGTTCATCGAGCTGAACCCTGCAGCGAAGGTCTGTCCGCCCGAGGCCTGGGCAGGCGGCAGTCCGCTCCTGCAGCGCGGCGGCCGGATACTCGATGCGGTGCTGAACGATGACATCGATCGGGCGCGCGCCGTGAATCACAGCGACGCCGACGTGAAGATGCGGATCTGCGCGTCCCTGCAGCTTGCGCAAGCCGCCCGCGCCGGCGAGGGCTTCGTCATCTATTCGCCGCAGCCGCAGGAGCTGCTGGCGGCGCTGCTGCAGGCCACCACCGATCAGCCGCCTGCGGCGGCGGGTCAGGGCTGGGGATTCCTGTCGGACCGACAGGAATCCCTGCAGGCGCTGGTGGGGAGCGGCGCGGTTGCGCGCCGCCCACCGGGCCTCGGCACGGTCCCCTGCGAATTCGTCGGTTTCGGGGTCGCCCCGCCGTCTGCACCCAAATAGTGCGGTGCGACGGGTCGCCTGCCCCGCTTGCGTCCCGCGCGCGCCGCGCGCAGCAATTGATTGACACCCGCGGCCCGCGTCTTGCTAGGCTCCCCGGACAAGCAGCGTACAGCGGGGAGGACGATTGGCAGGCACACCGTACAACGAGATCTACCTCGGCAACGGCGACTGCCGTGCGCATTACGCGCGCTACGCGGAGTGGCTGGCGAGTCAGCCGCCGGACCGGCTGGCGCAGAAGCGAGCCGAGGCGGACATCATGTTCCACCGCGTCGGCATCACCTTCGCCGTCTACGGCCAGGAGGAGGGCGCCGAGCGCCTGATACCGTTCGACATCGTGCCGCGCATGCTTCCCGGGGATGAATGGCTGCGCCTCGAGACCGGCCTGAAACAGCGCGTCAGCGCTCTGAATGCCTTCATCCACGACATCTACCATGACCAGGAGATTCTGCAGGCCGGCGTGATCCCCGCCGAGCAGGTGATGTGCAACTCGCAGTACCGGCCGGAGATGCAGGGCGTCGACGTGCCGGGCGGCATCTATGCGCACATCGCCGGCATCGACATCGTCCGCGACGATGCCGGCGAGTTCCGCGTGCTCGAGGACAACCTGCGGGTCCCCTCCGGCGTCTCCTACATGCTCGAGAACCGCAAGATGATGATGCGCCTGTTCCCCGAGCTGTTCTCCGAGTACCGCATCGCGCCGGTCGATCACTACCCGGACGTGCTGCTCGACAACCTGCGCAGCGTCGCACCGATCGGCGTCGCCGATCCGACGGTCGTACTGCTGACTGCGGGCGCCCATAACAGCGCGTACTTCGAACACGCCTTTCTCGCCCAGCAGATGGGCATCGAACTGGTCGAGGGGCAGGATCTGTTCGTGCGCGACGAGGCCGTATTCATGCGCACGACGCAGGGGCCGCGACGCGTCGACGTGATCTACCGCCGCATCGACGACGACTTTCTGGACCCGCTGGTGTTCCGGCCGGACTCCATGCTCGGCGTCCCGGGACTGCTGGCCGCCTACCGGGCGGGACGAGTGACGATTGCCAATGCGATCGGCACCGGCGTTGCCGACGACAAGTCGATCTACCCGTACGTGCCCGACATGATCCGCTTCTACCTCGGCCAGGCGCCGATCATCGGCAACGTGCACACCTGGGTCCTGCGCCGCAAGGACGATCAGGACTATGTGCTCGCGCACCTCGAGGACCTGGTCGTCAAGGAGGTGCATGGCGCCGGCGGCTACGGGATGCTGATCGGGCCGGCTGCGACCAAGGCGGAGATCGCCGCCTTCCGGCAACAGATCATCGCGACTCCGGAACGCTATATCGCCCAGCCGACCCTGGCGCTGTCGACCTGCCCGACCTTCGGCGACCGCGGTATAACCCCGCGGCACATCGACCTGCGCCCCTTCGTGCTGTCGGGTCGCGAGGTCACGATCGTGCCCGGGGGACTCACCCGCGTCGCGCTGCGCGAGGGGTCGCTGGTCGTCAACTCCTCGCAGGGCGGCGGCACCAAGGACACCTGGGTGCTGGAGGACTGATGCTGAGCCGCACCGCCGACCACCTGTACTGGATGTCGCGCTACATCGAGCGCGCCGAGAACCTCGCACGCCTCGTCGATGCGCACTACCGCATGTCCCTGCTGCCCCATTCCCCCGAGAAGCTCGCCAATTCGCTTGGCGCGACGATGCGCGCGCTGCAGCTGGAGGTCGACTACAGCAAGGCGCACGCGGCGATCGAGCCGCGCGCCGTATTCGAGTTCCTGACGCTGGACCGAGGTCATCCCGGCAGCATCGTCAGCTGCCTGCGCTCGGCGCGCGAGAACGCCCGCGCGGTGCGCGGCTCGCTGACGTCGGAGCTGTGGGTCACGCTCAATTCCACCTGGCTCGATTCACGCGCCTTCGGCGCACGCGGCGCACGCAGCGCCGACGTCGGCCAGTTCGTGGAATGGGTCAAGGAGCGCTCCCACCTGACCCGCGGCGTATCGATCGGCACCATGCTGCGGGACGAGGCGTTCTACTTCTCGCGGATCGGGACCTTCCTCGAACGCGCCGACAACACCAACCGCATCCTGGTCGCACATCAGAGCGACCTCGTGCCCGGCGCCAGCATAGTCCCCGACCCCTACGAATGGACCGTGCTGCTGCGGGCGCTGTCGGCGTTCGAGATCTACCGGCGCGTCTATCGCGACGTGATCACGCCGATGAAGGTCGCGGAGCTGCTGATCCTGCGTGACGACATGCCGCGCTCGCTGCTGCGCTGCTGCAAGGAAGTGCACCAGAACCTGAAGTCCGTGAAGAACGAACAGTCCGCGGAGACCGAGCGCCGCGCCGGCGAGATGCACGCGACGCTCTATTTCACACGGATGGAGGACATCGTGGGCGGCGGACTGCCGCAGTTCCTCGCCAGCTTTCTCACGCGCCTGCGGGACCTCGGCGACCGCATCGCGACCGACTTCCTCGTGCCCGCCGCGGAGGCTTAAGGTAAATGCTGCTGCATATACGTCACGAGACCTACTATCGCTACGAGCGCCCGGTCAAGCACAGCGTGCAGAGCCTGCACCTGACGCCGCGCCGCGAGGCCAGCCAGCGCACGCTCGAATGGTCCATCTCCGCGCCGGGGCGCCGCATCGAGCAGGTCGATCCCTACGGCAACATCTCGCACCTGCTGACGATCGAGGAGCCGCACCGGGAAATCCGCCTGCTGGTCTACGGCGTCGTCGAGACCTCCGGCGGCGATGAACCGCAGGATGCGGGCGCTCTGTCGCCGCTGGCCTACCTCGCCCCGACCACGCTGACCGCGCCAAACGAGCTGCTGCGCGCCTTCGCGCACGAGGCGGTGGGCGGCGAGCTGGATCCTGAAGTGCGCGCGCGGGTGCTGGCGGAGGCCGTCTGCGCCCGGGTCCGTTACAAGCCCGGCACCAGCGATGTCCAGGACACTGCCGCTGCCGCATTCAAGGCCGGCGAGGGCGTCTGCCAGGACCACGCGCACGTGTATCTCGCCGCGGCGCGTGCGCTCGGCCTGCCGGCGCGCTATGTCAGCGGTTATCTCTACACCGGTGAGGCGCAGGATGCCGCGAGTCACGCCTGGGTGGACGTCTGGCTCGGCGCCGAGCGCGGCTGGCGCAGCATCGACGTCACGCACCAGCGCCCCGCCGTGCGCACCTACTGCCGGCTTGCTGTCGGCCGCGACTACCTCGACGCCGCTCCGGTGCGCGGCGTTCGCCAGGGAGGCGGCGGCGAGAAGATGGCGGCGACCGTGCTGGTCGCAGAGTCGGCGCAGCAGCAACAGTAACTGCGGTCGGGTAGAATCGCGGCGCATGACCTACTGCGTTGCCATGCTCGTCGATACGGGGCTCGTCCTGCTGTCCGATTCGCGCACCAACGCCGGTGTCGACAACGTCAATACGTTCCGCAAGATGACGACGTTCCAGCGGCCCGGCGAGCGGGCGCTCGTGCTGCTGTCGGCCGGCAACCTTGCCGTCACGCAGGCCGTCGTGCAACTGCTCCACGAGCATGCCGACGGGCCCGACCAGCCGGCGCGCATCTTCCGGGCTCCCAACATGTTCGATGCTGCGCGCGTCGTCGGCGCAGCGCTGCGCACGATCCACCAGCGCGATGCCGTGGCGCTCGAGGAACAGGGCCATGAATTCAATGCCACGTTCATCCTCGGCGGCCAGATCCAGGGGGAGCCGCCGCGGCTGTTCCTGGTCTATACGGCCGGCAATTTCATCGAGTCGACGGTCGACACGCCGTACTTCCAGATCGGCGAGTCGAAATACGGCAAGCCCATCATCGATCGCGTGATCTCGCGCTCGAGTAGCCTCGCCCAGGCCGCGAAATGCGCGCTGATCTCGATGGACTCGACCATCCGCTCGAACCTGTCGGTCGGGCCGCCGCTCGATCTTGCCGTGATACGCAGCGACGAGCTGCGCCTGACGACGCACCTCAACATCGACATGGACAACGAATACTTCAACCGCATCCGCACGCGCTGGGGTTACGCGCTGCGCGAGGTATTCAGCGAGCTGCCCGATCCAAACTGGTGACGCGACGCAGGATCTCGTCGCGGAACTCCATCGCCTCACGTGCATCCAGGCCGGGGATCGTCTCGGGCTGGCCCATCGCGTTCTGGATCACCAGCGTCGACAGGCCAAACAGCCGTTCGAGGACGCTGCGACGGATCACGATGTCCTGGATCTTCAGGAACAGCAGCGTCTCGTGCGACTTCGACAGCAGGCCCTTTTCCAGCGTGATGCCCTGTGGGACCATGTCGAAGCGATAGGAGCGCACCCTGATGAAACAGGCGATCCAGAGGATGGCGAGTGCCAGCGCGGGAATCGCCATCAGCTGCAGGGCGAAATGATAGCCGCCGAGCGCTGCGGCCAGCGCCAGCGCCACCAGGAGGCCGAGCGCGAGCCACGCGGAGCCTTTCTGCACCATGAAGTAGAAAACCGCGCGCTGACCGAGCTGCATGCTGCGATTAGACCATTGCGCGCCTGCCCGGCGCTAGTCGGCATTCCTGTTCAGTGACCGACCATAGTCGCTGAGCAGGATCTGGACCCCCAGGTAGCCGAGCAGTTCCGTCCGGCCGTCGGCAAAGCCCGTGATGCTGCGGCCCATCATGAACAGCGCGATGCAGCTGTGGCTCAATTTGTAGCGCCCGCCGATGTCGAAGGTCGTCGCGTGCTGCGCCGTGCCGAAGGCGTTGTCATCGTAGATCTCGGCGTCGAGTTCCAGCCGCTCGTCAACGGGGCGCCCGACCGCAAGACCCATGATCCGCTCACGCGGGCCCTTGCCGGGAATGAAGTAGCCCACTTCGATACCGACGTCCAGCGGGCCGATGCGCCGGGTGGCCTCGACGGGGACCAGGTAGCGGGGACCGGGCACCGCAATGCCCGCTGCGCGCGGGTCGCTGCCGCCGCCCAGCTCGACCTGGGGAAAGGCCGAGACCTGCAGGCCGCCTTCACCCTGGTCGAGGAAGCGCCACTTCACTCCGGCATAGCCGTTGCCCCAACCGCTGTCGCGCTCGCCGCCCCGAATGTCCTGCAGGACGTAGGGCAGCTCGTAGGTCAGCTGGATGCGCTCGCCGACGCCGAAGTTCAGGTCGAGCTGCGGCGATTGGTAACTGCGGTTGCCGCGGGCGATCGTCGGCACCTCACCGATGTTGATCTCCCAGTTCGCATTGCCCGGTGTGCCGGGATCATTGGTCAGGAACGGCGGCCCCGCCTGCGCGTGCAACAGTACGGGCAGCAGCGCCAGTCCCGCCAGCGGCCGGATGATGTCCGCCCCGCGGCTATTCGCCAAGCACCAGCACCCGGAAGCTGCCTTCGCGCACCACGGGACGCGGATGCGGCTCGGCAGCCGTCGCCGCAGTCGCCGGGTCGAACTCGGCGGCGACCGTGTAGATGCGGTGCGTCATGGGGTCCAGTGCCAGCGTTCGTGCGCTTTTCTGTGTCGGTACGGTCGCGACGACCGAGTAATGGTCGGCGTCATCCTCGTGGATCACGGACAGCGTACCGTCCTGTCCGTTGGAGGTGAACACGAGGCCACGCCGCGCATCGAAAGCCGCGGCATCGGGCCCTTGCCCGATGGGCGCTGTCGCAACGTGCCTGCCGGTGGCGGCGTCGGTGACGACCAGCGCGCCGTTGCCGCAGGTGCTGAACAGCCGCTGGTGCGTGGCATCGAAGGCGAGGCCGGTCGGCTCCTCGCAGCCGGGCAGCTGCCAGGTCGCGATGCGCCTGCCGGTTACGGCATCGAGCTCGCCGAGCTGCGCGGTATTTTCGATGTTGAAGAATACATGCCCATTGCCGTCGGCCTGCGCGAATTCCGGTTTGCCGCCTGCGGCGATCGTTGCCAGCGTCGCGCCGCTCAGCGGGTCCAGCATCGTGATGTCCTGGCTCCTGCCGTTGAATGTGAACAGGTGCCGGCTCGCCGTATCGTAGAGGATCGCATCCGGATTGTGCCCGCTGACTGCGAAGGTGCTGATGGTATCCAGCGACTTCAGGTCGAAGACCGTCACGGAATCCGCGCGGCCGTCGCTGATGAAACCCTTGCCGAGATCGGGCGCCAGCGCGATGCCGTGCACGCCGTCCGTGTGAGGGATTGTGCCGAGCAGCGATCCATCGGCGGTGCTGACCACCAGCACGCGGTCGCCGCGCGCGATGAACAGCCGTTGCGCGGCCGGCTCCAGGGTCAGGTAATCCCAGCCGCCGGGTCCCCCGAGTACGTACTGCTGGCGGATCCCGTAGGACGCCGCCGCAATCGCCGCCGCTCCCAGCAAACCAGACAGACCAAGGACCATTGCGCGCATGCACCTGAACTCCTGCGGATGAACAGCCGCATTGTAGCGCGCGCAGCACGTCATCTGACCGCAGTCATGAAACCGTCACGTAAACCGCCAAGAATCTGCGCCCAGCGGATCAATCAGCCGTCACACAAGAGGTACGCCACGCCATGTCCCGGATTTCTGTTGCGCCCACGCATCGTTCGCTACGCCTGAGTATCGCCGCCATCCTTGCGCTGAGCGCAACCGCAACGGCCGTTGGCGCAGAGCCTGCGGACAGCGGCACGCCGGTCACGACGAATGGCGACCAGGTCAATCTCGGCACCGTCGGCGCCGCGAGCGGTGCGGCGATGGAGATCGTGGTCGTCGCCCAACGGGACTCGGTCGCAGCCATCGCTCCGGTTCAGGCGAATCTTTCCGCGATCGAGCCGCAAACCGTCATTTCGCGCGCCTTCATCGAGGACTCCGTGCCGCCGACGGGCACCTTCAACAGCATCCTGACCATCGCTCCGGGCGTTACGACGCAACCCTCACCGAACGGCCCGGGCCTCGCCGACACCACGACCGTGATTCGCGGCTTCCAGGATAACCAGTACAACGTGACCTGGGACGGCATCCCTTTCGGCGACACGAACGATCCGTCGCATCACTCCACCGCATACTTTCCGTCCGGCGTCATCGGCGGCGCCGTCATCGAGCGCGGTCCCGGAAACGCCAGCAATCTCGGCCAGTCCACGTTTGGCGGCAGCGTCAACCTGTTCTCGAAGACGCCCTCCGACTCCGAGCATGTCGACGTCTACGGCTCCTACGGCAGCTGGGACACGAAGCTGTACGGCCTTGGCTACGAAAGCGGGAAAATTGCGAGCCTCGACGACGCGACTTTCCAGTTCAATTACCAGGGCACGCGCTCGCGCGGCTATCTGACCTACAACGACCTGAAGGGCGACAACGCGTTCATCAAGTTCCGCAGCAAGGTCGCCACTGCTACGACGCTGACCGCTTTTGCGACCTACAACAGCGAGCGCCAGGGCCTGAGCGATGGGTCCAACGGCGCGACGCTCGCGCAGGCGGCGCTGTTCGGCAAGAGCTACGACCTCAACAACGACCCGAACAGCCAGGGCTACTACCGCTTCAACCAGGTCCACAAGACGACCGACATGGAGTACATCCGCCTGCAGACCGACTGGGGCGGTGGCGTACAGACCGACAACAACCTGTATTCGTACTATTACGACAACCAGACGCTGTCCGGCGATGACTCCTCGGGCTACCTCGGTGTGGGCAATGCGCTCGATCCGAATGCGCAGCCGAATGGCACGGCCCCCACGCCGACGAGCACGGCGCCGAATGACGTTCCGGGGTATTTCAAGCTGAACCATTACCGCGTGACCGGCGACATCTTCAAGGCCACACTGCAGACCGACCCCGGGCTGCTGCGTGGCGGCATCTGGGCGGAACAGTCCTACACGCATCGTGAAATCAACTTCGTCGACCTGACGACCGGCGGCCCGGACTACAGCCAGGAATCCCCTCCGGCCGCGTTTCCCAGTACGCCCGACAACCTCAAGTACGAGCAGTGGTCGAGCTGGAAGCAGTTCCAGCCGTTCGCCGAGTTCGAGTGGGCTGCGGGACCGGGGCTGACGGTGACGCCGGGCATCAAGTACCTGCATTTCACGCGCACGCTGGATGCGCCGATCAACCAGGGCTCGCGCGAACCGGACTACGTGTCGGAAACCTTCACGCACACGATCCCGTACCTCACCGTAAACCAGCGCTTCGGCGACAGCAATTCCGCCTACCTGCAGTTTGCGCAGGGCTTCCAGATCCCGATCCTCGAGAACTTCCAGGTCAAGCATCTCCAGGTCGTCCCGACGAATGCCGCGCCGGCGCCGCAGACGACGACCAACTACCAGGTTGGCTTTGTGCACAAGGACAGCCGCTTCACGTGGGACGCGGACGTCTATTACATCAACTTCAACAACATCATCGAGCAGACCAATTCACCCGCCGGCACGGCCGTCTACTTCAATGGCGGCGGCGCGGTCTACAAGGGACTGGAGGGCGAAGCAACACTGCAGCTCGACGCGGGCTTCGCACTGTTTGCAAGCGGCGGCCTGATCCGCGCGCAGTACAAGGCCGGCAACGCCACGTACAGCAACGACAACAACCAGCTGGCCGTCGGCGGACCGCTGACCGGCAACATCCCGCTGGTGCCGCAGAGCACCCTGGCCGGGGGCCTGTTGTACAAGAGCCATGAACTGGTCTCATCGCTGATCTACAACCGCGTCGGTGCGCAGAACATGTTCGGCGACCAGAATGCCTACCCGCAGTACGACGTGAAGGCCTATGCGAACGTCGACTGGAACACGTCTTATACGTTCCACGACCTGACGCCGGGGCTCTCGAAGCTGAAGCTGCAACTCAGTGTGTTCAACCTCGCAAACAGCCGCCAGGTCACGTACATCACTCCGGGTGCGCAGTCCCCGACGCTGTCCAACGACGAATACCAATGGCAGGCGCCGCGCAGCTACATGGTCTCATTCCGCGCCACGTTCTAGGGATTCAGTGGCGGTGGCCGTGATGCTCGTCCGGCACGTGCGGATGGGTGTGCCGCAGCGGCGCGTGCCGGTGCCGGTGGTTGTGTTCGCCCGCCGCCGGGCTGTCGTGCACGTGGTCGTGGTGCCCGTCGTCGTGGCTGTGGGCATGCTCGTGTTCCAGCGCCTCATGCAGGTGTTCGTGTTCGTGCCGCTCGGTCAGGTGCAGCGCGATTCCCCCGATCATCAGCAGCGCGCCTGACAGCATCCAGAGGCTGCCGCCGCGATCGCCCATTGCGAGCGCGACGAGTGCGCCGGTGAACGGTGCGAACGCGAACACCGACGCGGTGCGGGCGGCCCCGAAGCTGCGCTGGGCCAGCAGGTACAGGCGCAGGCTGAGTCCGTAACCGGTGGCGCCGACGCCGAGCAGGCCGAGCGCTGCGGCCAGGGCGGGCCGCGGCTCGCCGAGCAGCGCTGCGAGTGCCGCAGTGGCGAGTGCGCCCAGCGTCGCCTTGACGAGCACCACCTGCGCCGGATCGCGGTTCGCGAGCGCCCGTGACAGCGTGTTGTCCAGCGCCCATGCGGCGGTCGCGAGGGCGACGGCCGCGATGCCGGCGAGCCGGAGGCTGCCGGCCGATCCCTGGTCGACGATCAGCAGCATGGCGCCGAGCGTGACCAGGGTCAGTGCGAGCGATACCCTCCGGTCCAGCGTTTCGCGGTACAGCGCGCGTGCCAGCAGGGCGGTGAACACGGCTTCCAGCGTCAGCAGCAGCGAGGCACTGATGGCGCTCGTGTGCTGCAGGCCCCAGGCCAGCAGGACCGGAGCGAGCGCGGCGCCGAACAGCGCGACGAGTGCCAGACGGCCGGCATCCCGCCAGCCGATGCCGGCTTCCTCGTGTACATGGCGCTGCAACAAGGCGCCCGCCAGCGCGGCGCCCGCGTATAGCAGGCTCGCGGTTGCAAAACTGCCGATGCCGGCGCCGAAGCGCTGGACCAGCGGCGTGCTGGCCCCGAACAGCAGGGCTGCCGCCAGCGCGAGGAGTGCGCCGCGGCGCGCGGGCAGGGATCTCATGCCGCTACACTACCTCACCGGTGTATGTGACGCCGTTCTCGAATCATGTTAAATGCCTCTCATCCGAGCATCGGTCTCGCCATTTTACGAACCAATGCCGGAATTCGGGGTGCCCGTGGCGCTATTTTGATGCGGCATGAGCTGTCATATCCCGAGCAATTCCGTCGCAGCCGCAGCCGCGGCCGCAGGCACGGCGGACGCGCCTGTTGCGCCGGACGCTGCTGTCCGCGGCCATGTGCTGATCATTGACGACGATCCGGTATTCGCGCTGCTGGCCAGCGAGACCCTGGTGCAGGCGGGCTACGCGGCGGAGATTGCCGGCAATGCGCATGACGCGCTGCAGTCCTTCGAGCAGCGCCGCCCCTCGCTGGTACTGCTGGATGTGGACCTGCCCGGCGCCAACGGCTTCGACATCTGCAGCACGCTGCGCGCAATGAGTAGCGGCATCGACGTGCCGATCGTCATGGTGACCGGGCACAACGACACGCGCTCCATCGCCCTCGCCTACGAGGTCGGTGCGACGGACTTCATCCACAAGCCTGTGCTGTGGCCGACGTTGCCGCACCGGGTCGGCTTCATCCTGCGGGCGCAGAACAACCTGTCCGCGCTGATGGCGAGCGAACAGAAGAACCGTGCGCTGCTGCGTGCGCTGCCCGACACGATCTTCATGGTCGGTGGCGACGGCACCGTCCTGCAGCACATCATGGGCAGCGAGTCGGCGACCCGCGACAGCCACGTGGGCAAGCTGCTCGACGACGTGTTCCCCTCGGACGTCGCCGCTGCGGCGCGCAAGGCGATGGGCGCATCGCCCTCGACCGAGCCGGTGATCCACGAATATGTCATCGGCGGCGACCGCGAACGGCGCTGGTTCGAGGTGCGGCTGTTGCCGCAATCCGACGGCCCGCTGCTGATCGTCGTCCGCGACATTACCGACATGCGCCGCGCGAAGGCGCGCATCGAGTATCTGGCCCTGTATGACCTGCTGACCCGGCTGCCGAACCGCAAGCTGTTTGTCCGCGAGGCGACGCTGGCCATGCGCGACGCGAAGCGCAGCGGCACCGCGATGGCGCTGCTCTACCTGGACCTCGACCGCTTCAAGCGCATCAATGACAACCTCGGCCATACCGTCGGCGATGCGCTCCTGCAGCACGTCGCGCGGCGCCTCGAAAAGAGCGTCAGGCCCTCCGACCTGGTCGCGGCCGCAGGCGCGCAGAACGCCGGGTCGTTCGCGCCGGCCGAGCCCGCGCGCGTGGCCCGCGTCGGCGGCGACGAATTCGTCGTGCTGCTGACCGGCCTCGACGACGAGAACCAGACGATTCCGGTTGCGGACCGGATCCAGAAGCTGTTTGCGGAGCCGTTCGAGTGCGCCGGACACCGCTTCGTCGTGACGCCGAGCGTCGGCATCGCGATGTATCCGAAGGATGCCACCGACGTCGACAACCTGCTGATCAAGGCCGACATGGCGATGCGCCAGGCCAAGGACCAGGGACGCAACGGCTACGCCTTCTTCGGCCAGTCGATGGCGATCCGTTCGCTCGGCCGGCTGGAGATGGAAAACGACATGCGCCGGGGCTTCGGCTGCGGCGAATTCTCGGTGTACTACCAGCCGAAGCTCGACCTCGCGAGCGGCAGGGTGGTCGGCGTCGAGGCGCTGATGCGCTGGAATCACCCGACCCGCGGCATGATCCCGCCGGACACTTTCATTCCGGTCGCCGAGGAAACGGGCATGATCCTCCCGCTCGGCGACTGGATGATCCGCATCGCCTGCAAGCAGCTCGCCGACTGGGCAAAACAGGGCCTCGGGCACCTGACCATCGCGGTCAACGTCTCGGTGCAGCAGTTCGCGCGCGAGGAGTTCGTTGCCTCGGTCCTGAGTGCGCTGTGGCACTTCAAGATCAAGCCGCAGATGCTGGAACTCGAGATCACCGAGAGCCTGCTGATGCGCAACGTCGACGAGACGACCAGTTCGATGAAACGCTTCCGCGCCGCCGGCGTGTCGCTGTCGATCGACGATTTCGGTACCGGCTACTCCTCGCTCGGCTATCTGCGCCAGTTCCCGGTCGATTCGCTGAAGATCGACCGCTCCTTCGTCCAGGATCTGCCCGGCAGCGAGGACGATGCGGCGATCTGCGCCGCCATCATCGCGATGGGCCGCGAGCTGCGCCTGAAAGTCATTGCCGAGGGCGTCGAGACCCAGGAACAGCTGGACTTCCTGCGCTCCCATCGCTGCGACCAGGCGCAGGGTTACCTGATCGGCAGGCCTGCGCCGATCGATGACTTCGAAAGGTCCCTCGTCGCGTTTGCCGGCGGGACAGCCGAAATCTCCGGTGCATGATGTTCCGGCGGCGAGACCCCACGTTGGGCGGCAGGCTGCGGCAGGTGGTCCTGACGGCCACCACCCTCGCGGTCCTGCTGGTTGCGGCGATCTACAGCGTCACCGACCTGGTGCAGCTGCGCCGCACGCTCGAAGGGCAACTCGCAACGGTCGCCGCGATCGCAGGCAACAGCGGCGCCGAGGCGCTGCGCAACCATAACCAGGCGGCCGGACTGCGGGTCCTGCTCGGGCTGCGGGCCGATCCGCATGTGCGCTACGCGCGCCTGACCGAGCCCGACGGCAGCGTCCTCGCCGAGCAGGCTGTTGCCGTGGGCCCGCAATCGGCGCCCCCCGCCGCCGACCCGCCCGGGGGTCTGTCGGAGGCCTCCGTCGAGATGCCGCTGCTGCTGGACGGCGCGCACGTCGGCAGTCTGCGTATCGACGCCTCGTTCAGCGAAGTCAACTCGCGGCTGATGAGTTATCTCGGGCTGCTGATGGCGGCGCTGCTGGCTGCGGTGGGCGCCTCGCTGGGCCTGCGATCCGCATTGAGGCGACTGGTCGAGTCGCCGTCGCAGAACCTCGTGCGGGTGGTCCGCGAGGCGTTGCAGAGGAAGAATTTCTCGCTGCGGGCCGGCAAGAGTGAAAACGACGAGCTCGGCCAGCTGGCCGACGGGCTGAACGAGCTGTTCGTCGAGATCGAGCGGCGCGACCGCACCCTGACCCAGTTCCAGGCCGAATTCGAGCAGCGCGTCCGTGACCGCACCTCGCAGCTCGACCAGGCGGTGGCGAGTGCGCAGGAGGCAGCCAAGCGAGCCGAGGAGGCGAGTCGCGCCAAGAGCGAATTCCTCGCGCGCATGAGCCACGAGATCCGCACGCCGATGAACGGCGTGCTCGGCATGGCGGAACTGCTGTGCCATTCGGCGGCGCTGGACGAACGCCAGCGGCGCTACGCGGTGACGATCCACCAGTCAGGCAAGGCCCTGTTGCAGATCATCAACGACATCCTCGACTTCTCGAAGATCGAGGCGGGCAAGCTGCAGCTGGAGATGTCGCCGTTCTGCATCCGCGACGTCATCGAGGACGCGGTCGAGATCCTCGCCGAGCGCGCCCACGGCAAGGGACTCGAGATGATCTGCGACATCCCGACGAACATGGAGACCCAGGTCTATGGCGACGGGCTGCGGCTGCGCCAGATCATCATCAACCTGCTCAGCAACGCCGTGAAGTTCACCGACCAGGGCGAGATCCACGTCAAGGTGCGCCAGCTCGGCTCGAGCCTGTTCAACTCCTCGTTCCACTTCGAGGTCACCGACACGGGGATAGGCATCAAGCCCGAGAACTGCGTGAAGATTTTCGAGTCTTTCGCGCAGGAGGACAGCTCGACGACGCGCCTCTACGGCGGCACCGGTCTCGGTCTCTCGATCTGCAAGCAGCTGGTGGAGCTGATGGGCGGGCGCATCGGCCTGATCAGCAATCCGGGCAAGGGCTCGACCTTCTTCTTCTCGCTGCCGCTGACGACCGAGCCCGGCGCGATGCGCGACAAGGGCGTCACGCCGCTGTCGAATACGCGGATGCTGGTGATCGACGACAATGCGAGCAACCGCGGCATGCTGCGCCAGCACCTGACCAGCTGGGGAGTCACCGTCGTCGAGGCGGAGACCGCCGACAAGGCGCTCGGTATCGTTGCGGACAGCTTTGCCGGCGAGTTCGACGTGATCCTCGCCAACGCGCAGATCGCCGGCATCGGCGCGACGGATCTGACCCAGTCCATCCGCCGCCATGGCGATTTCAACGAGGTGCCGCTGGTGCTGATGCACTCCGGCGCCGCCCCGGACCCCGAGGCCGCGGCCAGGGGGCCCTCCGAGGACGGGATCCTGTGGCTGGCGCGGCCGGTCCGGCGTGCGCACCTGCATGACTGCCTGGTCGATCTGGTGCGCAACCACAGCTTCTCCAACAAGGATGCGGAGCGTGTGCGGCGCGAGGTCAGGCGCAACAAGGGTCGCGGCGAGGAGCGCCGCTCGCGGTCGGGCGCGCGATGCTGCAGGAACTCGGCGTCGAGGTCGTCGCCGCCTGGAGCGGCGAGGAGGCGCTGCAGATCCTCGAGCGCGATCGCTTCGAGGTGATCCTGATGGACTGCGAAATGCCCAAGCTCGACGGCTACGAGACGACGCGCCGCTTCCGCGCCCGGGAACAGGACAAGCAGATTCCGCGCACGCCGATCATCGCGGTGACCGCGAAGGCTCTCGACGGCGACGCGCAGCGCTGCTTCGACGTCGGCATGGACCGCTACCTCAGCAAACCGTTCAGTGTGGATGAGCTGTTCAATGTGCTCGCGGAATTCGGCAGCGCACCCGCGGCGCCGCCCGGTTCCGCGCCAAACGCCGTGGCCGGCGTGGCCGCAAGCAACGTGTCCCGCTCGGCGCCCGACGCGTCGACCGGCGCGGCGACCGGAGCTGCGACCGGAGCTGCGACCGGCAACGCGGTCGAGGCCGCGCCGGCAGCGAAGCGCAGCTCGGCGGTACTCGACCTGCGCACGCTCGCCAGCATCCGTGCGATGCGCAATCCGGGCGCTCCGGACCTGCTCGCCAGGGTTGCGGGAATCTACCGCTCGAACTCGCGGATGCTGATCGACTCGATCAAGACGGCGGTGATCATCGACGATCGCGACGCACTACTGCATGGCGTGCACGCACTGAAATCCAGCAGCGCCAATGTCGGCGCCACGGGGCTGGCCGAGATCTGTCGCGACGTGGAAGCGGTCGCCCGGACCGGTGATCTCGATCAGGCCTGCGAACTGGTCGAGCGGCTCGTCGTCGAGCACCGCGAGGTCCTGCTGGCCCTCGAGGAACAGGGCCTCGCCGCCTAAGAGGCCGCGCCTGCGGGCACGACGCTGGCCTGGTAGGCGGCGCCTTCCAGCCAGCGCGGATTGATCTCGACCCCCCAGCCCGGGCCCGCCGGGATCGTCACGCAGCCGCCGGAGATCGCGAACGGCGTTCCCAGGAACAGGTCCTGCTGCCAGGGATAGTAGTCCGCTCCCTCGATCGAGAATTCGAGGTAAGGCCCGGCATTCGGCAGCGCGCCGAGCAGGTGCATCGTGCACACCGTCACCAGCGACAGGTTCGCGCTGTGCGGGGTGCAGGGCATCCCGGCCGCCGCCGCCATCGCTGCGACGCGCAGCGTGCGCGACAGGCCGCCCATGTACATCACGTCCGGCTGTACGACATCGACGACGCGGCTGTCGATCATGCGCTGCCAGGTGGCCAGATCCCAGTCCTGCTCGCCGCCGGTCACGTCCAGCTGCAGCGCCTCACGGACCTGGCGTGTCGCATCGAACAGCCAGTACGGACAGGGCTCCTCGTAGTGCACGATGCCCTCGGCCTCGAGTAGCCGGCCGACCTCGATGGCGCGTGCAGCGGAGAAGCCGCTGTTGGCATCGACGAGTTTCGCGACCCCGGGCCCGAGCGCGCGCGCGACGCAGGGCACGACCGCCTCGGTGCGTCCGGGCCACTCGTCGATGTCGTGACCGCATTCGGCCCCGACACGCCACTTGAAAGCATCGAAGCCGTCGCGGTCGCGCAGCGCGACCAGGCGTGCGGCCTCCTGGGCCGGTGTGATGTCGCGTTTCATCGAGGAGGCATAGGCGCGCAGCGGGCGCGGCCTGCCGCCGAGCAGTTCGACCACCGGCTTGCCCTCGAGCCGGCCGCGCAGGTCCCACAGCGCGGTGTCGAGGCCGGCGAGCGCGCGGCAGCGATAGCTGCCCGGATACTTGTGCTCCTTCTCCTCCACGCGGGCGACCAGCGCATCGATGTCGAGCGCCGGCTGGCCGAGCGCCCAGGGCGCGACCTGGCGATGGAAGATCGTCGCCGTGATGTCCGCGTTGTAGGTCGAGGTCTGACCCCAGCCGCTCGCACCGCTGTCGGTCGTGACGCGGACGAAGCAGACGAACTCGTTGGAGAAGGTCTCGAGCCTGGCGATGCGGATCACGGATGAGGCCTTGCTGGCATGGTCACTGCATGCGATCTTGCCACGATATGGCCAATCTCGTCTCACGCCTGTCCCTGCCCGAAGCCGTCGGCCTGTCGCTGTCGGTGATCTCGCCGACCGTCGGCGCGGCGTTCAACATCACCCTCGTCGTGAGTTCGGCAGGGCCGGCCGCGCCGCTCGCCTTCCTGATCGGCACGGTCGCGATCGCCTGCGTCGCGCTGTCCTTCATGGCGTTTGCGCACCGCGTTGCGAGCGCCGGCTCCGCCTACGCCTACATCACGCATACTTTCGGCAGCCGCGCCGGCTTCGTGGCCGGCTGGACGCTGCTGCTGACCTACCTGTGCTTCGCCACCGGCTTTGCGGCGCTCGTCGGCAGCTTCACGGCCGCGGCGCTGAAGGGGCTCGGCGTGGACATCGGCCAGGGCTGGCTCGCGCTCGGCGGAGCAGCGCTGCTGGCCGGCTGGTGGTTCGCCTACCGTGATGCGCGCCTTGCGGGGCGGCTGATGCTGGCCCTGGAACTCGCCGCGGTTGTCGGCATCCTGGGACTTTGCTGCGCGATCCTGCACCAGGTCGACCTGCCGGCGGGTTTTTTCGCGCAGAGCTTCCGCCCCAGCAGCGAATTCGGCGGCTGGACCGGCCTTGGTTTTGCGATGGTGTTCAGCATCCTGTCCTGTTCCGGCTTCGAGGGCGCGGCGACGCTCGGCGAGGAGACCGTGAATCCGCGGCGTAACATCCCCATCACCCTGCTGGGCACGGTGCTCGGCTCGGGCCTGTATTTCGTCTTCGTCGCCTATTGCGAAGTGGCCGGGTTCGGCCCCGGCGGCATCCACGCGCTCGCCAGTTCGCAGGCACCGCTCGATGAACTGGCGATGCGCTATGCCTCGCCGCAGCTGGCGATCGGGCTCGACCTGCTGGCGGCGGCGAGCTGCTTCTCGGGGATCATCGGCGGTCTCAGCGCGACGGCGCGCGTGCTGTTCGCCCTCGGGCGCGCCGGGCTCGCGCCGCGCCTGGGGGAGGTGGACGCGGTGCATGGGACGCCGGCGTTCGCCACCACGGTCGTTGCGATCGCAATCACGCTGACCTTCGCGCTGTGGGCGCCGCTGGCCGGATCGGGAAACTTCTACAGCTATACCAGCACGATCGGTGTGCTGGCGCTGATGCTGATCTACATCGCCGTCGGCGCGGCCGAGATTGTCGAATCGCTGCGCGAAGCCAAGGCGCTGTGGGCGGCGGTCTGCGGCCTGGGACCCGCGCTGCTGCTGTGGGTGCTGTACCGGAACATCTACCCCGTGCCGGACTACCCGAACGACCTCTGGCCTTACTTCGTCTGCGCATGGGTGCTGGCATCGCTCGCCGTCATGCGCGCGCGGCCGGCGGTCACGCGGGCGCCGCTCCCCGACTACTTCTGAGGCAGCGCTGCGCCCTGCGGCAGCGCTGCCCCCCGCGGCAGCGGCGCGAGGTCGGGTTCGACCCAGCCGAGGCGCGCGGCGCTCGAGAACAGCGTCTCCCGATGGTAGTAGCGCAGCGGCAGTTCCCGGTCGCCGTAGCGCTCGATCAGGCCGGTTTCGAGCTCGCGGGGACTGCGGCCTGCATCCGCCGTCGCGAGGTATGCGTAGAACAGCGTCACATAGAAACGGGTGATCGATTCGTGATAGCCGGCAGTCGCGGTATTCTCGCCTCCGACGGCGGCGTTATAGAGGCTGATGCGCTCGCGCAGCAGCGCCAGCGTCTCATGCTCAGGATGGCGCAGCGCATGCCACAGGCCCACGCGCAGGTGTGCCTCGTGGGTCCACTGCGCCTTTGGCAGGGTGCGCGCGATGAAAGACTGCGCCAGTTCGCTGGTGTCCATCCGACTCATTATACTGGTGGCCACACACCAGGGCGCACCCGGCAGGCCTATGCATCCTCTGACGCACCATGAAATCCTCGGGCTGGTCGCGCCGTTCACGCGCCGCGGCCGGCAGGTCGACCTCGGCGCCAGCAACCGCATGGAACGGCAGCTGCTGTTCCGCCCCGCCGAATGCCGGCTGGAATGTCTGCCGGGTGTCGCGGTCCGCGAGACCATCATGCTGGCCGACCTCGGTGAGTCGCGCTACCGGCTGACCCGCCAGCTGGCGCCGGAGGGCTTTCCTGAGGCACGGCTGCAGGCCGAGGGCGCGGATATCGGCGTGCTGCTGGGCCAGGTCGAGGCCGTGCCGCCGGCACGCCAGTTCCGGACAGGAGCCGGCTTCCTGATTGCCTACAGTCACGAGCTGCACCACACCGCGCTCGCCGCCACCGACGACAGCTCGGCGCTGCATCTCGTCGTCGAGGCGGCGGAAATCTGCTGGGAGGGACTGATCCTGCGGATCGACACCACCAGTGTCGCCGGCACGCTCGCCGACGTCGAGCTCCGCGCCGTGCCCGACGGCGCGCTCGAGCTGCCGCAGGACCTGCTCGCCGTCCTCGGCTGGCAATGGACACGCCTCACCGAGCGCGACCGCGGCTGGGGCTGCCGGCTGCGCATCAAGGGCCGCGAGCCGGCGCGCAGTGCACGTATCGAGCAACAGGTCGAAAGCGCCGCGCGGCACGTCGCGCTGACCCTCGCGGAACCGCCGCCGCGCTTTCACGAGCGGCTGCGCGCTGCGCGCTGGGGCGTGTTCCTGCGTCGCGCGGTGCCGGTCCTGACCTGCATCGCGGTGGTCGTCGCCGCCGCGCTGGTGCCGAAGCTGCATCTCGCGGAAGGTTCCGGCCTGCGGGCGCTGATCTTCAACGCGCCGCCGGTGCTGATGATGCTGTTCTTCTGCCTGCACGAGGTGCCGACGATCGAAATTCCACCGCTCCCCCGCAGGTCCGCCCGCACAACATGGCGCAAGGCCGAGGTCGCATGATCGCAAACCCGATGAATATTCCGCCGGTCTCGATTGCGGCAGCGAAGGCCGCGCTCGTCGAGCAGTACGCCGAGCCGGTACTGCGACGGCGCGCCTCGATGCTGTGGGGCACGCGCGGCGTCGGCAAGTCCTCGATCGTGCGCCAGGTCGCGAGCCACTTCCGGGTGCCGCTGGTCGACCTGCGCCTCACGACGATCGAGCCGGTCGATATCCGCGGCGCGATCTATGCCGACGAGACCCAGGCCAAGACCGTCTGGTTCCCGCCCGAGTTCCTGCCCGCGCCCGACGCGCCGGAGGGGATCCTGTTCCTCGACGAGCTCACCGCGGCCGACCAGCGGCTGCAGATCTCGGCCTATTCGCTGATCCTCGACCGTCGCGTCGGCAACTACCGGCTGCCGGACGGCTGGGCCGTCATCGCCGCCGGCAACGCGAGCTTCCATGGCGCGGTCAGCCATGACATGGGCACGGCGCTCGCCGACCGGATGTTCCATTTCAATGTGCAGACCGTCATCGAGGCATTTCTCTCGCATGCGCTGGACCATGGCTTCGCGCCTGAGGTCATGGCCTATCTCAAGGTGCGCCCGGACCGTCTCGACGACACACAGTCGCAGCTGGCCAACGACTACCTGATCGGCGCGAGCCCGCGCGGCTGGGAGGACATCTCCAATGTCCTCAAGTCCGGCATCTCCGACCAGGGCAAGCGTCTGTTCGTGCAGGGACGCATCGGTGCCGCGAATGCCGCCGAGTTCTTCGGCGTGCTGCGCGAGATCCAGGCCGGCGCCGACGTCCTGCGGCTGCTGGCGGCCAAAGCCGGGCCGGAGACCGCGGCGCTGCTGCCGAAGAGCCTCGATGGCCTGTACGGATTGATCTATGGCCTGATCGCCGCGGCGACCGATGCGCCGAAGGTCGCGCGCAGCCTCGAGATCATCGAACAGCTGCCGGACATCCGCAGCGACGCCGCGCTGCCGATCCGCGAGGCCGAGACGCTGGCGATGGAGCTGATGATGCAGAAGACGCTCGAGCGGGGGCTGGAGGCGGCGATCCTCGACAGCCCCGCCTATGCGCGCTACGCCAAGCGTCATGCCCGCGACAGCGCCGATGGCTGAATACCTGCACCGCGGCACCCGCGCGATCCAGCGCATGGTCGAGTACGCGCCCTCGACCGGCGGACTCGCGCTGTGGGTGCGCCACGAGAACCTGCCGCCCGGCGAGGATGCAACGCCGGTCGCAACCGACGGCAACACGATTTTCTATGGCGGCGGCTTCGAGCGTCTTGCGCTGCCTGCGCAGGTCGGGCTGGTCGCGCATGAAGTCCTGCACATCGCGTTGCGCCATCCGCAGCGGCTGCGCGACCTCGGCAGCCTGGTCGGCGATGTCGACGTCCAGCTGTTCAATATCTGTGCGGATGCGATCGTCAACAGTACGCTCGGACACCTCGCATGGCTGACGCTGCCGCCCACGGCCGTGCATCTCGAGAAACTCCTGGCGGTCGCGCTCAGCATCAGCCAGCCGGTCGAAAAGTCGCTGCTCGAATGGGACGTCGAGCGCCTGTACCGCGCGATCGACGACCGGCGCATCGGCGCGCGCGGCGGCTCCGGCCGGCAGAGCCGTCACCAGCGCGGCGGCGGCGATGGTGCAAGCCAGGACGGCGGCGGCCGGCCCAATTCGGAGCAGTCCCTCGAGGAGGCGCGACGCCAGGGCGCGCGCGAGGACGGCCCGCGGTCGGCGCAGGTGCGCGCACTGGGCGCCGACATGGCGCGGGACCTGCGCCCGGGCAGCGACTCGAAGATCGCGCCGGAGCGCGAGGCGGAGGAGGCGCGCGCCTGGAGCGAGCGGATCGTGCGCGCGCATGCGGGCGATGGCGCGCATTCGATGCTGCGCACGCTGATCGCCGACGTGCCGCATGCGCGCACGCCCTGGGAACAGGTGTTGCGCGTGCAGCTGGCACACAGCCTGGCGCCGCAGCCCGGGATCTCCTGGTCGCGCCCGGCGCGCTCCTGGATCGCGAACCAGGGCCGCAGCGCATCGGGGCGGCGGCTGCCGTTCACGCCGGGATTCAGCGCCTCGAAGGTGGTGCCGCGGCTCGTGCTCATCGTCGACGTGTCCGGCTCGATCGAGGATCAGCTGATGCAACGTTTCGCGCGCGAGATCGAGGCGATCTCGCGGCGCCTCGAGGCCGCACTGGTGCTCATCATCGGCGATGACCAGGTGCGCAGCGTGCAGCGCTTCGAACCCGGCCGCAGCGACCTCGCCGGCATCGAATTCCACGGCGGCGGCGGCACGGACTTCACGCCTTTGCTCGAGGAGGCCGGAAGACACACGCCGGACGTCGTCGTCGTGCTGACCGACCTGGACGGTCCCGCGAAGCTGCGGCCCCGCTGGCCGGTGATCTGGGCGGTCCCGGAATCCTGCGCGGAGGCAGTCGCACCCTTCGGCCGCAAGCTGACCTTGAGTTGAGTGCCGATCGGGGTGAGACTTGGCGCCCGATGCGCCTCGCGACGTGGATCTGCTGTTTTACCGTGCTGGCGCTGCTTTTGGCGCTGTGCGGACTCGTCGTCGGCACCTCCAGTCTGCGCGTGTCGCTCGACTGGCTCAGCGACGGCAGCGCACAGTCGGCCATCGTGCTGTACGACATCCGCCTGCCGCGCACGCTTGGCGCGTGGCTCGCCGGCGCTCTCCTCGGGCTTGCCGGCGCGATCGCGCAGGGCGTGTTCCGCAACCCGCTCGCCGAGCCCTATCTGCTCGGCACCGCGTCGGGAGCGGCGCTCGGCGTGACGCTGATCATGGTCGGCATGGACGCCTCGGTCGGTGCGCTCGCCTGGGCCGGCAGGCTCGGTATCACGGCCGCGGCAACTCTCGGCGCCGGGGTCGCGACCGCGCTGACGCTGGCGCTGTCGCGCGGCGTCGTGCAGACCTCGCGGCTGCTGCTGTCCGGCATCGTCGTCGGCTTCCTGCTGAGCGCGGTGACCACGCTGCTGCTGCTCGCGCGGCCCGACAGCTGGCGCATGATGCAGGTGTTCCTGCTCGGCAGCACCGGCTTCCTCGGCTGGACCGCGACGCAGCTGCTGGCCGTGGTGCTGGTGGTCTGCTGCGTGCCGGCGCTGTTGCTGGCGCGCGGACTCGATGCGCTGAGCCTCGGCGACGACACGGCCGCCTCGCTCGGCGTATCGCTCGTCACCTTGCGCCTGGCGCTGCTCGCGGTGATGTCGGTGGCGACCGCGGCCGTCGTCGGCCAGGTCGGCATCGTCGGCTTCGTCGGCCTGGTCGCGCCGCACCTGGTGCGCGAGACCCTGACCGTCAACCATCGCCAGCTGCTGATCGCAGCGCCGCTGTGCGGCGGGGTGTTGTTGCAGGCGGCGGACCTGATCAGCCGCTGGGTCATCCATCCGGCCGAGCTGCCCGTCGGTGCGGTCACCGCCTGCGTCGGCGGCTCCTACCTCGTGTTGCTGCTGTGGCGGAGGTCGCGTGACGGCTGAGTCAGCGCTGGACGCAGCTGCCGCGCAGCCGGCGCCGGGGGCGCCGATCCTGGCCTGCCGCGACCTTGCCGTCGGCTACGGCACGCACACGGTATTCGAGCATCTGTCGCTGGCGATCGCGCCGGGCTGCTGGACCGCGGTCGTGGGTCCGAACGGCTGCGGAAAATCGACGCTGCTGCGCGCGCTCGCCGGGCTCGCCACAGCGCGCGCCGGGGAGATCAGCCTGCGCGGCCGGCCGCTCCACTCCTGGCCGGCACGGGAGCGGGCGCGGCGCGTCGGCTGGCTCGCGCAGACCGGCAGCCTCAGCGACCTGACCGTGACCGAGGTGGTTGCGCTCGGCCGCTTTGCGCACGGCGGCTGGCTCGGCAGCCGCAGCGGCAGCGATGCGGCCGCGATGCGCCGGGCGATGCAGGCGACGGGGTCGCTGGACTGGGCGCAGCGCCGTCTCTCGACGCTGTCGGGAGGGGAGCGCCAGCGGGTGCACCTCGCGCGCGTACTGGCGGTCGAGGCGTCGGTCCTGCTGCTCGATGAGCCGACGACGCACCTGGACCCGCCGCACCAGGAGGATATCGCTCTGTTGCTGCGCCAGCAGGCACATGGCTGCGGCGTCTGCGTCGTCAGTTCCATCCACGAACTGTCGCTGGCGCTGACCGCCGACCGGCTGATCGTGCTGGGGCCGCGCGGCCTCGTCGGCCATGGCACGGTGCGCGAGGCGCTGGCGGCGGACTGGCTGTCGCAGGCTTTTGGCAAACCGCTGCGGATCGTGGAGCATGAAGGGCTATACTTATGGCAGCCCGCGATGTCGCCTTTGGACAAGTGACCGTCGCGATAATGCAAGTCTCCGGGGTGGCCCGGACTTACCATGTCAGGCCTGATTTTCCAGGGTCGGAGAGATCTCAATGGCGGAACAAGCGGAAGGCGAATTCGATCTGGCCTCCCTCAACGATGAGGAGCTGACCGAGCAGGTACATGACGACCTGTACAACGGTCTGAAGGCGGAGGTCGAGGAGGCCACGCACCTGTTCCTGAAGCGCGGCTGGTCGGCCGAGAAGGTGCTGAACGACGCGCTCGTCGAAGGCATGCGCATCGTCGGCATCGACTTCCGCGACGGCATCCTGTTCGTGCCCGAGGTGCTGCTGGCCGCCAACGCGATGAAGGGCGGCATGGAAATCCTGCGGCCGCTGCTGGCCGAGACCGGCGTCGAGCCGATCGGCAAGATCGTCATCGGTACCGTCAAGGGCGATATCCACGACATCGGCAAGAATCTGGTGTCGATGATGCTGGAAGGCGCGGGCTTCGAGGTCATCGACCTCGGCATCAACAACCCGGTCGAGAAGTACCTCGCGGCGCTCGAGCTGCACAAACCGGACATCCTCGGCATGTCGGCGCTGCTGACGACGACGATGCCCTACATGAAGGTCGTCATCGACACGCTGAAGGAACGCGGTATCCGCCAGGACTTCATCGTGCTGGTCGGCGGCGCACCGCTGAACGAGGAGTTCGGCAAGGCCGTCGGTGCCGACGCGTATTGCCGCGATGCCGCCGTTGCCGTGGAGACAGCCAAGAGCCTGATCGCTGCGCGACGCGCAGGCGCTGCCGCGGCGCGCCACTAGCCGCAAGGGGTCTGCGGGCCATGAGCGCTCTTGTCATCGCCTGCGGCGCGCTTGCGCACGAGATCGCGGAACTGCGTCGCGTGAACGGCTGGCAGTTCCTCGAGGTGCAGTGCCTGCCGCCTGAGCTGCATAACCGCCCCGAGAAGATCCCCGCTGCCGTCCGCGCGGCCATCCACGCTGCCCGCGCCCGCTTCGATGCCGTGTTCGTCGCCTACGGCGACTGCGGCACCGGCGGCCTGCTGGACCGGGTTCTCGAAGAGGAGCGCGTCGAGCGCATTCCGGGGGCGCATTGTTATGAGTTCTACGCGACCGCGGCGCCGTTTGCAGCGCTCTGCGAGGCCGAACCCGGCACGTTCTACCTGACGGATTTCCTGCTGCGCCATTTCGAGCGGCTCGTGATCCAGGGCCTCGGGCTCGACCGTCATCCGGAACTGTTTCCGAGCTACTTCGGCAACTACCGCCGGCTCGTCTATCTCGCGCAGGCGCCGCGCGACGGCGCGCGCGAAGAGGCCCAGGCGATCGCGGCGCGCATGGGCCTCACGTTCGAGTTCCGCGAGACCGGCTACGGCGATCTCGCCGGCGCGGTGAAGAAATTTGCCGGCACGGCGGGGGCACATATCGGCCGGCGCAGCGCAGGAGAAACCACATGGGTCAACTGACCATCATCGGCTGGCGCGACATCCCCGCGCAGGTCATCGTCAAGCGCGGCCGCGAGGTCGCCAAGGTGCAGCTCTCGCAGCGCTTCCAGGAGGCGGTCGATCGTGCCGCCATGCGCGCCGGCAAGGGCAGCTCGGATGCCTATCTCGCCGACTGGAAGCGCAGCGATCCGCGCGACTGCAGCGACGATATCCAGGCCGAAGCCACCGCAGCCGCTGCAGCGCTCGAAGCGCGCTACTCGGACGCCGACCTCGAGCGGCTGATCCGCGCCAAGGGGCTGGAGACGCCGGCGGCCGATGCCGCGACGCCTGCCCCGCCGGCCGGGGAGTCCTGACATGTACTCGCTGCGGCTCTGGTCGGTGCGCCACGCGCGCGGCCTGAATTCCCTGTATTACCTGCTCGAGGGCCTGTTCGTGCGCTTTGACGGGCTGTTTCGCGCGCTCGGCTACCAGCGACTGGAGCGCCCGGTCGCGCTCGTCGAGAAGACCATCAAGGGTGCGCTGTTCGACTGCAGGATGTGCGGCCAGTGCGTGCTCAGTTCGACCGGCATGTCCTGTCCGATGAACTGCCCGAAGCAGCTGCGCAACGGCCCTTGCGGCGGTGTCCGCGACAACGGCAACTGCGAGGTCAAGCCGGACATGAAATGCGTCTGGGTCCAGGCCTACCAGGGCAGCGAGCGCATGCCCGGCGGGGTCGCGGCGATGACCCAGGTGCAGTTCGCGGTCGACCAGCGTCTCCAGGGCCAGTCCTCGTGGTTGCGCGTGGTGCGCGAGCGCGCCGCGGCCGCGACGCCGGCTGCTCCTGGCGCCGAGGCCCCGAAGGGCACCAGGCCATGAGGTTCGAGGACGAGCCGGTTCCCGGCTATCCGCTGCCGATCCTGCCGGGGCACACCTCGCCGGGGCGCTTCGAGCGCGTACTGCGCGCGGGCGGGTTTGCGGTCACGACCGAACTCGCACCGCCGGATTCGGCAGATCCCGAAGACGTGTACAAGCGGGCGCGCGTGTTCGATGGGTACGTCGATGCGATCAATGCGACCGACGGCAGCGGCGCGAACTGCCACATGTCGAGCCTCGCGGTCTGCGCGCTGCTGACCCGGGTCGGCTACGCGCCGATCATGCAGATCTCCTGCCGCGACAAGAACCGCATCGCGATCCAGGGCGACATCCTCGGCGGCGCCGCGATGGGCGTGTGCAACATGCTGTGCCTCACCGGCGACGGCGTGCAGGCGGGGGATCACCCGCAGGCCAAGCCCGTGTTCGACCTCGACTGCGTCTCGCTGCTCGGTATCGCGCGCACGCTGCGCGACGACCATCATTTCCAGAGCGGCCGCAAGATCAGCTTTGCGCCGCGCGTCTTCCTCGGTGCCGCCGAGAATCCCTCCGCATTGCCGCATGACTGGCGTGCGCTGCGCCTGGCGAAGAAAGTCGCTGCCGGTGCCCAGTTCATCCAGACCCAGTACTGCTACGATCTCGGCCTGCTGCGCAGTTTTATGACGCAGGTCGGGGATTTGGGCCTGCTGGACAAGGTATATATCCTCGCGGGTGTCGGGCCCCTGCGCTCGGCGAAGACCGCCGAGTGGATGCGCAGGAACGTGCCGGGTATGGTCGTGCCGGATGCGCTGATCGAGCGCCTGAGCGGCGCCAGGGACCAGGCTGCCGAGGGGCGGGCGATCTGCGTCGAGCTGATCGAGGCGATGCGTGAGATCCGCGGCATCAGCGGCGTGCACATCATGGCCTACCGTCAGGAAGAATCGGTACCCGAAATCGTCGAGCGTGCAGGGATCCTCAAGGGCCGCAAGCCCTGGTACCCCCAGCGAGACGCCGCGTGAATCCACATCGAAGGACAGCACAATGACAGATACGGTCGTCAGTTCCGCCACCCGGGAAGTCATCATCGGCTTCAACCGCCCGTTCGTGATCATCGGCGAGCGCATCAACCCGACGGGCCGCAAGATCCTCGCCGCGGAGATGGCTGCCGGTGACTTCTCCCGGGTCGAGTCCGACGCGCTGGCGCAGGTGGCAGCCGGCGCCCACATGCTGGACGTCAATGCCGGCATCCCGCTCGCCGATGAGCCGGCGATCCTCGCGCGCGCGATCCAGCTCGTACAGTCGATCACCGACCTGCCGCTGTCGATCGACTCCTCGATCGTCGCCGCACTGCAGGCCGGCCTCGAGGTCTACAAAGGCAAGGCACTGGTCAACTCGGTCACCGGCGAGGAAGAACGCCTCGAGCAGGTCCTGCCGCTGGTCAAGAAGTACGGCGCTGCGGTGATCGCGATCTCCAACGACGAGACCGGCATCTCCGAGGACCCCGACGTGCGTTTCGCCGTCGCGAAGAAGATCGTCGAGCGCGCCGCCGACTACGGCATCCCGTATTCCGATGTCGTCGTCGATCCGCTGGTGATGCCGATCGGTGCGATCAACCAGGCCGGTGTGCAGGTCATGCGGCTCGTGCACCGCCTGCGCACCGAACTCAAAGTGAACACGTCCTGCGGCGCGTCCAACGTGAGCTTCGGCCTGCCGAACCGCAACGGCATCAACAGCGCCTTCCTGACCATGGCGATCGGGGCCGGCATGACCTCGGCGATCACCAACCCGATGCACGAGGAAGTGGTCAAGGCGGTCATGGGCGCCGACGTCATGATGGGCCACGACCCGGACTGCGCACGCTGGATCCGCCGCTTCCGCGAGGCGCCGGTCGCGGCTCCCGGCGCTGCACCCGGCGAGCTGCCGCGCGGTCGCCGCGAGGGCGGACGTCGCCCCCGGCCCGTGTAAGGACGCATGCCCTTCCGGGACCCCATGAGTACGCGTGACCCGCTCGTAGTCTTCACGCCGTCCGGCAAGCGCGGCTCGTTTCCTGTCGGAACGCCCGTACTGCAGGCGGCACGGGCGCTTGGCGTCGACATCGATTCGGTGTGCGGCGGCCGCGGCCTGTGCGGACGCTGCCAGGTCCTGGTGTCGGAAGGCGAGTTCGCCAAGCATGGCGTGAGCTCATCCAACGAGAGTCTGTCCGCGTTCAGCGAACCGGAGGCGCGTTATGCGCGCCGTCAGGCCCTGGCACCCGGCAGACGCCTGTCGTGCTCGGCGCGCGTGCTGACCGATGTGGTCATCGACGTGCCGGCGACGAGCCAGGTGCATCGCCAGGTCGTGCGCAAGGAAGCCGACGTGCGCGCGATCGAGCTTCATCCCGTCGTGCGGCTGCATTACGTGCAGGTCCGTGAACCGGACATGCACGACCCTTCCGGCGACCTGCGGCGCCTGTACGAGGCGCTCGAGCGCGAATGGGACCTGAAGGACCTCGCGACCGACCTCAACGTCCTGCAGAAACTGCAGACTGCCTTACGCGCCGGCAACTGGGAGGTGACCGTCGCCGTACATGCCGGCAAGCAGATCATCGAGATCTGGCCGGGGCTGCACGAGACGATCTACGGCCTTGCCGTCGACATCGGTTCGACGACGATCGCGGCGCACCTCTGCGACCTGACCAGCGGCGAAGTGGTCGCCTCCGCGGGGCTCATGAACCCGCAGATCCGCTTCGGCGAGGACCTGATGAGCCGCGTCTCCTACTCGATGATGAACCCGGGCGGCCACGTGCAGATGACCGCCGCGGTACGCGAGGCGCTGTGCGAGCTGGCAGCCGAGGTCGCCACCGCGGCCGGCGTCGGCATCGAGGATATCCTCGAGGCAGCCCTCGTCGGCAACCCGATCATGCATCACCTGCTGCTCGGCATCGATCCGGTGGAGCTCGGCGGTGCACCCTTCGCGCTCGCCACCGATCATTCGCTGACGCTGCGGGCGGCCGCGATCGACCTGAAGCTCAACCGCAACGCGCGGATCTATGTATTGCCGTGCATCGCCGGACATGTCGGCGCGGATGCGGCGGGCATGGTGCTGTCGGAGCGCCCGGACCTGGGGAAGGAACTGACCCTGCTCGTCGACGTCGGCACCAATGCCGAAATCGTCCTCGGCAACAGCGAGCGCATCGTCGCCTGTTCGAGTCCCACCGGACCCGCGTTCGAGGGTGCGCAGATCAGCTGCGGCCAGCGCGCCGCGCCCGGCGCGATCGAGCGCGTGCGCATCGATCGCGAGACCCTGGAGCCGCGCTTCAAGGTGATCGGCAGCGACCTGTGGTCGGATGATCCGGCGTTCGCGGCTGCTACCGCAGCGACCGGCGTCACCGGCGTCTGCGGCTCCGGCATCATCGAAATCATTGCCGAGATGTATCTCGCGGGCATCATCAACCAGGACGGTGTCGTCGACGGACGCCTCGCCGCGCGCTCGCCGCGCGTCGTCGAGAACGGCCGCACCTTCGCCTATGTGCTGCACCAGGGTGCCGTGGAGCTGAAGATCACGCAGAACGACGTGCGCGCGATCCAGCTGGCAAAGGCGGCGCTGTACGCCGGCATCGCGCTGCTGATGGAGCGGCTCGGCGTCGAGTCGGTCGACCGGATCCGCCTCGCCGGCGCGTTCGGCAGTCACATCGACGTCAAGTACGCGACGATCCTCGGCATGATCCCGGACTGCGACCTGGCCCAGGTGCGCTCGGCCGGCAATGCGGCCGGCACCGGTGCGCGAATCGCGCTGCTGGATGCAACCTCACGCAAGGAAATCGAGCGGCTGGTGCGGCACATCGAGAAGATCGAGACCGCAATCGAACCGCGCTTCCAGCAGCTGTTCGTCGAGGCGATGGCGATCCCGCACAAGGTTGCGCCGTATACGAACCTGCGCAAGGTGGTCGACCTGCCTGCACTGAAGGAATCGACGATGCAGACCGAGACGCGCGGACGCCGGCCGCGGCGCGCCACCTGAAGAGACGGTGCGTGCTGCGACCCACGCAGCGCTCCCCCTGATCACCTCGAGGCTTACGGCGCCACCGCAGCATGATGGACAACCAGCGTCAGGAGATGTTCCCGTCCGCCGCCCTCACGACGGTCGACATCCGGGCCGGAGTCGGGCGCATGGATGAGCGCTGGAACGGCGCGCATCTCGCCGGATCCACGCCCACCCGCCAGGTCATGGTGTCGGTGGCGGCGAAGTATTAGGGGTGCCGGAGGCGCCCCCTGGCCGCAGGGAAATGACATATTGAGTCCGGAACTGCGAGCCAGCCGCGAGCGCGCACGCAAATGCCGCCGCCGCCTTAAAGTTTTCCGGAGGTTGTAATACAGTGGGTCATGGCTGACCCCCCGGCATCCGAACCGCCCGGCAAGATCACCGAACTGTTGCAATCGCTGAGCGCCGGTGAGTCCGACTCGCTCGAGCCACTGTTCGACAGTGTCTACCCGCGTCTGCGCGAGATCGCCCGGGCATTGTTCCGCGGCGAATCCCCGGAATCGATCCTGCAGCCGACCGGCCTGGTCAATGAGCTGTTCCTGAAGCTGGTGCGGCAGCGAACCCTGAGCTTCGAGAACCGCGAGCACTTTTTCCGGGTGGCGGCCACGCTGATGCGCCGGATCATGATCGACCAGGCGCGTGGCGAGCACCGGGTGAAGCGCGACGGCGGCGAGAAGGTGCCGCTGGAGGACCATCTCCCTGCCGCCTGGGGGATGCCATCCGCGGACATGCTGGACATCGATCGTGCGCTGCAGGAGCTGCAGACCCTCGACCCGCTGAAATCCCGCATGATCGAACTGCGATTCTTCCTCGGCTCGACCGCCGAGGAGACCGCCGAGCTGCTGCGCCTGTCGAAAGCCACGGTCGACCGGGAAGTCCGTTTTGCGCGTGGCTGGCTGTTCGAGCGACTCCAATCTCATGGATCGTGACGCGGATCACTGGAGCGAACTGCAGGACCTGTTCAATCGCCTCGAGGGGCTCGCGCCCGCGGAGCGGGAGGCGGCGCTGGAGTTGCACGCTGCGGATCCGCAATTGCGCAGCCGTGTCCGCAAACTGCTGGATGCCGCTGCCGCCATGGACACCGCGACCCCTCTGCCTAAGCCGAGCGAGCGCTGCATCGGTCCCTACCGGCTGGTCCGCGAGATCGGCGCCGGCGGCATCGGCACGGTCTATCTCGCGACCCGCCAGGTTGACGATGTCCTGTTGCGCTCGGCGCTGAAGCTGCTCGTCCGCCACGCGGTCGATGCGGGCTTCCTGGAGCGCTTCCACCGCGAACAGCAGCACCTCGCCGCCCTCGATCATCCCAACATCACGCGGCTGCTGGACGCGGGCTGGACCGAAGACGGGCAGCCGTTCCTCGTCATGGAGTATGTCGAGGGCAGCCACCTCGACGATTACTGCGATAGCGGCGGTCTCGGTATCGAGGCGCGGCTGCGACTGTTCCTGCAGATCTGCGATGCGGTCGCCGAGGCTCATCGCAACCTCATCGTGCACCTCGACCTCAAGCCGTCGAATGTGCTGGTCACGCCTGCGGGCGCGGTGAAACTGCTGGACTTCGGCACCTCGAAGCTGATCCGGCCCGACGGTACGATGACGGCGACCGTCATGGCGACCCCCGCGTATTCCAGCCCGGAACAGATCCTGAACCGGCCGGTCAGTACCGCGAGCGACATCTATGCGCTCGGCGCCCTGCTGGCCGAGTTGTTGTGCGGCCACCCGCCCTTCGGCAACGTCTCGGCCGCCGGCAGGGTCGAGGGCGCATCGCGGGAAGTCGAGCCCGCGGATATTGCCACCCTGGCCGATGCGGCGGCGGCGCGGTCCCGCGGGCTCAACCTGCCGCGGCTGCGGCAGGCCATCAGCGGCGACCTGGCCGCCATCGTCGCGGTCTGCCTGCGGCCGCGGCCGCGTGATCGTTACCTGAGTGTCGAGGCATTGGCGGAGGATATCCGGCGGCACCTGGCGACCGAGCCGGTGACGGCGCGCCGGCACACGTTGCGCTACCGCGCGGGAAAATTCCTGCGCCGGCGCCGCGCGCCGCTCGGTGTTGCCCTCGCGCTGCTGATGGCGGCGGTGACCGGTGCGGCCTTTGCCTGGCGGCAGGAACACCAGATCTTCCTCGAGGCGGAGCGATCGGCGCGCATGCAGGCCCTGATGTCCAGCCTGTTCAAGATGGCGAACCCGGACTACACCGGCAAGCCCATCGCTACCGTGCCCGAGTTCCTGCGTGCCGGCATGACCAGCCTGCCGAAGTTCCTGCATGAGCCGGCTGACCTGCGCCAGGGTCAGCTGGGGCTGGCGATTTCGATGTTCGAGAGCGGCAGCCTGGACGACGCGCGCGCGGCGCTCGCCGCGATCATCGCCGGCGCCACGAGTCCCGATGCGCAGGCGGTGAAAGCCGAAGCCGAGGCCTATGCAGGCGACATCGAGATCCGCAAGGGCAACATGGATGCGGGCCGACGGCTGCTCGCCGATGCCTACCGCCTTGCTCGAGTGACCGACGCGCCTGCCCGGGTGCGCATCCTCACCGAGGTCTACTACGCCTATGACGAGGATGACAGTGGCTTTCGGAGCGATGAGAACCTGCGCATCCTGGAGTCCGCCGCGCAGGAGGCGCGCCGGATCCACCTCGGCGCCACTGACACCGCGTTTGTCCTGAACAGCCTCGGCGGCGACCTGTCGCTGCGCGGCCGCGATGCCGAAGCGACGCAGATATTCCGGGAGTTGCTCGCGCTCTATGCGCAGGACCCGCTGGCGGTCTGCGATCGCTCGGCAACCTATGCCTGGCTGGGGTGGCTCGCCGACAAGAGCGACGATCCGGCAGCGAGCCTGCCGCTGTTTCGCCAGGCCTATGACGGATACGTCGAATGTTCCGGGGCGGACAGCCACGGCGCGCTGGACCAGCTGCCCTACTGGGGCGACGCGCTGGTCAAGACCGGCCGGGCAGCCGAAGCTGTGCAACTGCTCGAAGGGGCACTGCCGACCTGGCGCCGGGCCGGGCGCACGGATCCGGAGTCCAGCGCCATGCTGCTGTTCCTGGGTCGCGCCTATAACGCGACCGGGCAGTTCGCGAAGGGCGACAGTCTGGGGAAGGAAATGCTGGCCTTCCTCGACGGCAAGGTGGCGCACGACGACCGCAGCTTCGGCCAGGCCGAGCTGCTGGTCGGCGAGGCCCTGGCGGGCGAGCGCCGCCTCCGGGAAGCCGAGCCTCACGCGCGACGGGCGTACGAGATCCTGTCGAAAAATGTCGTGTCCCGGTACGGGCAGGCGCTGCGCGCCGAGAGCGCCAGTCTGGTGCAGGCAGTCACGCCACAGCCCTGACCCCGCGCCCCCTCACGGTGCCGCTGGCGCGCACCGGGAGAAATTTCTTCCGGTGTTTCTGAGTCACTTTGGCGGCAGTTGTCGCTTATTACTACAACACCCCCTCCATTCATCTGGTGCGGGGCATCGCTGACCGGAATCCACTCACTGCGCAGGGAAGTATCCATGAATCTGTCGTTGACCCGTCTTTCTCTACTGATGTTGGCGCCCATGGCCCTGCAGGCGCAGGCCGCTCAGCCGGTACCGGCGTACGGGAAGCTCCCGCTGAGCTTCGAAGTCAACCAGGGCCAGACCGATGCCGCTGTGCAGTTCGTCGCGCGCGCCCCCCAGTCGACGGTGTTCCTGGCGGGGGCCGATGCGGTGCTGGAGATCAGCCATCTGCCCACCCAGCCGACTGCCGTCGGCGGACAATCCACGCAGCCACCGATGATCACCTCCGCCGCAGTACGGATGCATCTGGTCGGTGCACAGAGTGCGCCGCAGGCCACCCCGCAGGAGCGCCTCCCGGGAGCGGCCAATTACTTCACCGGCAACGACCCGTCGAAGTGGCGGCGGGAGGTGCCCCTGTATGCGCGGGTGCGGCTGGAACAGGTCTATCCCGGCATCGACGTCGTGTATCACGGGCATCAGGGACAGCTGGAGAATGATTTCATCATTGCGCCCGGCCGCGATCCGGCCGCGATCCGCCTGGGGTTTGACGGCGCTGCGCCGTCCCTCGCCGCCAACGGCGACCTGGTCCTGAAGGTCAACGGTACCCAAGACACGGTCCGCTTCGACCGCCCGCTCGTCTACCAGCTGCAAAACGGCATGCGCCATGAGGTCATGAGCCGCTACCGCATTGCCGCCAATCATCAGGTCAGCTTCCGGCTCGGGGCCTATGATCCGACCCGGGAACTCGTCATCGATCCCACGCTGCTCTATGACGGCGTTCTGGGCGCCGGCAATCAGCAGACCGTGGCCAATGGCATGGCGGTGGATGCGGCCGGCGAGATCATTCTGACCGGTATCACGCAGGACCTGACGTTCCCGGTGACCAGCGGCGCATTGCAGCCGTCCTGTACCAACCTCTCCGCCGTGGCGGCAGCCAACGGCTACAAGCGCTGTGGGCCGTCCAGTGCGAGTTCCGGCTTTGTCACCAAGATCAGCGCGGACGGCACCTCCCTGGTGTATTCAACCTACCTGCACGGGCTCAGTGGATATGAGTACGGGAGC
>Ga0302279_10001354_pt1 | contig 34840 bp, 26 predicted proteins | sample III_Bog_N3_3_FD_194541 | JGI IMG/M metagenome (GOLD analysis project Ga0302279, IMG submission 194541) | Peat permafrost microbial communities from Stordalen Mire near Abisko, Sweden - III_Bog_N3_3 | ecosystem: Environmental > Terrestrial > Soil > Wetlands > Peat | place: Sweden: Abisko...
TGACGGCCGCGGTCGACAAGGCCCTCGCGTTCGACAAGACGGCGCGCTGGGCCACGGCGCACGACATGCTGGACTCCTTGCGCCTCGCGTACGACGAGTCCTGCGCGCGCGGCGTGTCGGTGCCCGTCGTGGGGCACGCCGATGCGAGCGAGCGGGCCGTCGACTCCAGCCTCGTCATCGACGTGGTCTTCGGCGACCACCACGACGAGGCGCTCGCCCTCGAGCGTCAGCGCACCCGCGAAGTGGCGGAGAGCATCTCCAGCGTGCACCTCGTGCTCGACGGCGACCCGTAGGGTCTACTCACGCCGCGGTCAGGGCGCGGGCGCCTTGATCGCGGCCTCAACTGCCTTCGCGAGGGCGCAGTTGTTCACCTGGCGCTTCATGGCCGTGAGCGTCTCGGGATCGCTCACGGGCTTTTCCCCCGCGAACATGAACGACGCTTCCGCGTTGCGCCGTACACGCAAGATCTCCGTCCCTGTCTTGAGGTTGAGGACGTGAACACGCGCGAAGTGGGGCACCTCCTGGAGAGCCTCCTCGCTGGCAGCTGCCCCCGCCTCCGCGACGGCGTCTCCGCTGCCTTCATCGACCACGAGCAGGAAGAACTGCGCTCGCTCGAGCAGGTCGATAGCCTGCGGAATCTCGTCTCGCACGGCGACGTCGTACTGTTGCTCGAAGACGCGGAGGCGCAGCGGGTCCGGTGCAATCTTCACCTCGGAGACCCACTCATCGGTCAGGATGCGTGTCGCTGCGTACGCCTTCTTCAGGTTCCACGGCTGCTCCGCGAACGCCCCGGCGTCCGGCTCGCCCCTGGTGGCGGCGGGGTTGGGCTCACGCAGAAAGCAGGAGACGAATCCGTCGCGCAGCGACGTCGGCGCCGAACGGCGCAGCGTCGGGATGTCCTTTGCGTCCTCCACGCGAATACGCAGGTAGAGACCCGGGAGGGTGCGAAAGTCCCAGCTCGCTGCGGTGGCGTCGATGTGGTCACCGTCGAAATGGGCCGCCGCGTCGGTCGTCAGCTTCTCGACCTTATCGCGGAGGGGGAACCACTTGGCGCCGAGGGTAGCGCTGACGGCGCGCTGTTTCGCGAGGAGCCCAGCCTTGGATTCGTCGAGCGCCCGTTCCGACAGGAAGTGGTACCCGACGAGGATGGCCACCAGCGCCCCTCCCGCGGCTGCCGCGAGGCTACCCGTCGCGCGACTGTACCGTCCCCGCTCGCGATCACCGCGCAGCTGGTGGATGGACTGCAGGCCAGGCTTTCGTTCGGGCTGCTTTCGTTCACTCATCTGAGTGCTCCGGTCAGCCCGGCAGCTGTTGTTGCGAGCCGCTGCGTGCGGTCAGGGCTCAGTGCTGCGTCTTCGGGATCGAGTTGACCATGAAGCTGACGTTCGGGTAGCCGGCGAACGCGGCCGTCTGGAACACGCTCTTCACGACGACCGCCTGGACCTCCTGGTCGATCTGAAGGAGGACGACGCCCGGGAAGTCCTTGCCCGGGTGGGTCTGCTTCCAGAGCTCGCGCTTCGACTTGAGAATATTGAAGAGCTCGTCGACGCGCTGGAGGCGCTTTGCGTCCTCGATCGCGCGGGTGTTGCCTGCGGGAACACCGTCGACGATGACCTGGCTGCCGGTGACGGCGACGATGGGGGCGTCGATCATATCCAGCGTGTTCTCTGCGAGAGGCAACGTGACGCCCTTCGCCTGCGGCGTCTCACCCGATGCGCTGAACGTCATCAGCAGGAAGACGACCGTGACCACGAGGAAGTCGATCATGCTCGTCAGCGAGAGACCAGCGTTGACGCTGCGTCCACCGCCGCCAGACACCCTCTTCTCGACGAACTTCAGGCCGACATGGTGCATCAACCTGCGGCCGGGCTCTTGAACGGGCATGGCTGTCTTCCTAGTTCACGGAGAAGGTGACGTTGAAGGCCGGCACGAGCTCCTGCTTGCTACCGGTCGCGAACGGACGCTTCGCCTGGTAGATGGCGTCGATCACGCCGATCAGCTTGCCGTACGGCGTCTCGTTGTCGGTGTGCAGGATGGCCTGATCGAACTTCTTGTCGGAGGACTGGTTGTGCTGGCCGACCGTCTTCCACTCGGACTCGATCTTCGCCGCGAGATCCGGGTAACGGTAGGTGTCGACTTGCCCCTGCCGCACGGGGGTCTCCGGGTTCTTCCGGGCCACGTCGACGGTGCTGATGACCGTGCCGGACTGCTTCCAGATGAGCGTGAACTTGTCGGGCGCCCGCATTTCGATGTGGAGCTGCTTCTCGGGCTCGATCTTCTGAACCTCTTCCGTAGGCCTGGGAGGCCCAGGCACCTGTGCGTCGGCGTTGATGCGGGACATGTGTGTCCACACGGCCGTGATCAGGAGGAAGGAGATCGTGACCATCAAGAGGTCGATCATCGGGATCATGTTGATCTCCGAGTCGAGCGAACGTCGTCCGCCTTTGCCGCCGCTGTCGACCGATACGCCACCCATGGGTCACTCCTGCCAGTCCAGGCGGAGCTCGCTCGTCGCACTCTTCAATGAGCCGTTGAGACGAGCTCCGCGCACTATTCTCGAGTCGAAACCGATGACCAGAGGCTCGCGCCTCAGAAACACTTCAGAAACAGAACCAGACGAACCTCAGGCCGCGACGGGGACGCCCGACATGTTGACCTTCTGTCGGTTCGTCACGACGAGGTTGAGCACCTGGACGCTCGCCTCGTTGATGTCGTCTTCCAGCGTCTGGGTCTTGCCGTTCAAGATGGCGAAGCCGACGAGCCCGATCAGCGCGACGATGAGCCCGAAAGCCGTGCAGTTCATGGCCTCCGAGATTCCTTCTGCGAGGATGCGCGCCTTCTGGCTCGGGTCGACGCTCTCTCCGGAGACGGCGCCGAAGCTGGTGATGAGACCAGACACCGTGCCGAGCAGACCCGAGAGCATCGAGAGGTTTGCCATGAGGGCCAGGAAGCCCGTCCGCTTGGCGATGCGCGGGATCTCCCGCAGCGCAGCCTCATCCATGGCCGCCTGAACTTCCTCGTCCGGGCGGTTCACCTTCACGAGGCCCGCCTGCACGATGCGGGCGAGGGGGGCGTTCGCCGCCGAGCACATCTTCACGGCCTTCGCGACATCGCCTGCCAGGATGCACTTCTGCATCGTCGCAAGGAACACGTCCTTGTTGATCGAGGATCCGAACAGGTAGAGCGCGCGCTCGATGACGATCCCGATCGTGATGATGGACCAGAAGAGGATGAGGTACATGCCCCAGCCGCCGTCCTTGAAATGCTTCCACATGCTAGCCATGAAAATCCTCCTCGGAACCTTCTGACGGGGTACGTCTGCCTCTGAATTTGGACGCCGTCTGCCGTCTTGGCGTCTTGGCGCGGTGTGGCGATTCGCTCTTGCTGTCCCGAGGGTCTTCGACCAGCGGGGCTCTTCAAGTTTGGTAGGGAAAACGAGCGCGGAAAACGGGCGCAGAGACGGTAGCTGAACGCTGCGGGAAGATGCAAGCATCCTCGCGCTGCCGTGCCTAGCATCGAACGCTTAAAGCTATCGTCCCTTGGCTGACGAGTCTCATTCGCTCGTCTCACTGCGGGAACGGAACTACGGAACGCGGAAGCGGAAGCGGAGAAGTGTCCTACCTCTCCACGGGTGCTTGAGGATGCAGATTAGAACGTCCGTCCGTCAAGCGAGTTTGGGTGGATTCTGCGCGTTCGCATGTCTTTCGAGTAGCAGCAAAACATTCCAGTTCTCGGGGGGTTCGGTTGATCAGTGGCCTTCCGGCGGGTGATCCCTTTGCGCTTGAGGCGCCACAGTGCGCATGGGCCTCGGTGAAATCTCCCGTCTCGTTGACTTCGTCGATCTCATGGCGCTATCGTCCACGGCCTAAACGGCTTCCGAGAGCTTCCGACGTGAGTTCGGGCCCGATTCCAAGGTTAGAAAGGAGCGTAGGGGATGTTCGTTGCTCTTCTTAGTGGGGCGGCACCGGCGGCGGCTGCGGCAAGCGGCGCTGGAGGTAGCTCCAACGGCCTCATGGAGGCCTTCAAAGAGAACCCGACGTTCCTCTCGATCAACATCGTCGTCAGCGCGATCGTGATCGCGTTCGTCATCGAGCGCACGGCCTTTCAGCTTGGCAAGTACCGGGTGAACTCGAAGGAGTTCTTCGCGCAGATCAAGAAGCTCGTGACGGCGGGAAACATCGACCGCGCGATCAAGCTTTGCGACGCGGGCGACTACCCGACGTTGCAGCTCGTGAAGGCCGGCCTGACCCACGCGAACAAGGGTCCCGACGAGATCGACGCTGCGATGAGCGAGAAGATCGGGGAGCTGAAGCCTGCCGTCGAGAAGCGCATCGGGTCGCTGTGGTCCCTCGCGAACATCGCCACGCTGGTCGGTCTCCTCGGGACGGTCCTCGGCCTCATCCACACGTTCGGCGCCGTCTCGGCCCCCGGCCTGTCGGCAGCGGATCGCCAGCGCATCCTCGCGAGCGGCATCGCGGAAGCCATGTACAATACGGCGTTTGGTCTCGGCATCGCCGTGACCTGCATGATCGCCCACCTGGTCCTCCACCAGCGCGCCAAGAACATCCAGCACGATCTCGATGCGACGCAGGAGCGGGTCTTCAATCTGCTCACCATCCAGACGCGGCCCGGCGGATACTAGGTTCGCGCCGTCACGTCGGCGTAGCTTCCAGTCGCTTCAAGTCTCAGAGAGTCACGGGAAATGGCGAAGGAACCCGAGAAGCTCAGCGCGGCGCAACGGAGCAAGATCCGGCGCCTTTCTGCGCCCAAGGAGCTCGCGCCCGACGAAGAGGGCGGCGAGCTCAACATCGTGCCGTTCCTCGACATCATCACGAACGTCCTGATGTTCGTGCTCGCGACGGTGAGCGTCACGTTCACCGCCACGATCGACACCTTTCCTCCACGCGCGGGAGGCGCTGGCGCGCGGCCCCCGACCACACCTACGCTCGGGCTCACGGTCATCGTCGTGAACGATGGGTTCAGCCTGAAGGCGCGCGGCGGCAACGTGGCGCCGGGCTGCAGCGACACCGGGCCCGGTCTGGCCGTCGCCAAGGTCGGCGGTGAGTACGACTACAAGACCTTGAACTCGTGCGTCCAGAAGCTGAAGAAGCTCTCGGACGACTTCAAGAGCGAGACGCAGGTCACGGTGAGCGCGAACCCGAACATCCCCTACCAGGCGATCATCAGCACGATCGACGCCGTGCGCACGACGGACTCGGGTGAGGACCTCTTTCCTGACGTGAACTTCGGACTGGCGCGGTGACCTAGAAATGGCCCAGCCCCCGAACGACAAGTTCGTCTCGCCTGCCCGGCAGAAGCCTGCCAGCATGGCCACCTACAAGCGCATCCTCCGCAAGGAGATCAAGAAGCGCGCGGCCGAGCCGGAGATCAACTTCCTCAACATCACCGCGATGATGGACATGATGACCATCATCCTCGTCTTTCTGCTGAAGAGCCTGAGCGCGTCGAGCGCCTCGATCCCGCAGTCAGACGACCTGACGATGCCGAAGAGCGTGCTGACGACGGAGGCGTCGCAGGAGGGGCTCGCGGTGCTCATCTCCCGCAGCCACATCGTCGTGGACGACAACGTCGTTTGCCCCGTCCCGGCCGATCCGACGCACGGCATCGAGGGCAAGTACAAGCGCAGCGGCCCGAACGACCTCTACATCGTCCCTCTCGCCAACGCGCTTCAGTCCTGGCGCGAGCGCGACCGTCAGCTCCGCGTGGCGACCGGGAAAGACCCGAGCAGCAGCGAGGCCATCATCATCGCGGATGCGAACACCCCGTACCGGCTCCTCGTGGAGGTGCTCTTCACGCTCGGCCAGACCGAGTTTGCGCGCTTCCACCTCATGGTCCTCCAGGGTCAGAAGAAGTGACCGCCTGAGGCGGTCATCCTGAGGTGCAGCCGAAGGATCCCCCGCGTCGGATCCTTCGCTTCGCTCAGGATGACAACCGCCTGGGTTTACAGGTCGTGGGAAGCTTGCTAGAAGCCCCGCGTCGCTAGTGCCCCGCCCGTTGGGGGCGTAGCGCACGAGGCGTGCTGAAGCGTCTGCCTTTGCAGACGGCCAACCCCTCGAACCGCGGGTGGTTCGTAGGTCATCAGGGACCACCCAACGCTCGGAGTGGTCCTTTCATGAACTCGTATTTATCGATGTGCGCTGCCAAGCGGCGCGTGGTGAGCCTGCTCACGCTGATTCTCACAGGCGCGATGGTCGTCTGTCTCCCCGCGATCGCGTGGGCCCAAACTGCTTCTCCCGGTGGCGAGGACGCGCTCGTCGTCCCCTCCCAGGCGTTCGAGACCGTGCAGTTCTTCGGGATCTCGGGCCGCGCCCTCCTGATGTCGGGGCTCGTCGTTTGCGCCCTGGGTCTGCTGTTCGCCGGCATCATCTACGCGCAGCTGCGGGACCTCCCCGTTCACAAGTCGATGCTCGAGATCAGCGAGCTGATCTACGAGACGTGCAAGACCTACCTGTTCACCCAGGCGAAGTTCATCGCGATCCTCGAGGGGTTCATCGCGGTCGTCATCGTCCTCTACTACGGCGTCATCAAGGGTGAGCCGGCCAGCATCGTCCTCCTCATCTTGTCGTTCAGCGTGCTCGGCATCCTCGGCAGCTCCGCCGTCGCATGGTTCGGCATCCGGGTGAACACGTTCGCCAACTCGAGGACGGCGTTCGCCAGCCTCCGCGGCAAGCCGTTCCCCTGCTACGCGATCCCGCTCAAGGCCGGCATGAGCATCGGCATGGCGCTCATCAGCATCGAGCTCTTCATCATGCTGAGCATCCTCCTCTTCATTCCGGGGGAATACGCCGGCAAGTGCTTCATCGGCTTCGCCATCGGCGAGTCGCTGGGCGCGAGCGCGCTCCGCATCGCCGGCGGCATCTTCACGAAGATCGCCGACATCGGAAGCGATCTGATGAAGATCGTTTTCAAGATCAAGGAAGACGACGCGCGCAACCCGGGCGTCATCGCCGACTGCACCGGCGACAACGCCGGCGACTCGGTCGGCCCCAGCGCTGACGGATTCGAGACCTACGGCGTCACCGGCGTCGCGCTCATCTCGTTCATCCTGCTCGCGGTGCCCGACCAGAAGGTGCAGGTCCAGCTCCTCGTCTGGATCTTCGTCATGCGCATCGTGATGATCATCGCGTCCGCGATCTCCTACTTCATCAACGACGCGATCGCGAAGAGCCGCTACCTGAACGTCAAGAAGTTCAACTACGAGTCGCCGCTCACCTGGCTCGTGTGGATCACGTCGATCGTGTCGGTCATCCTGACGTTCGCGGTCTCGTCCCAGCTCGTCCCCGCCCTCAAGGGAGACGCGACGCAGTGGTGGAAGCTCTCCTGCATCATCACCTGCGGGACGCTTGCCGGGGCCATCATCCCCGAGCTCATCAAGGTCTTCACCTCGACCGAATCGGCGCACGTTCGTGAGGTCGTCACGGCCTCCCGCGAAGGCGGCGCGTCGCTCAACATCCTCGCCGGTCTGACGGCCGGAAACTTCAGCGCGTTCTGGATGGGCATCACCCTCATGTTCCTCATGGGGATCGCCTACCTCGTCAGCACGCTCGGCCTCGGCGCATCGATGACCATCGGGCACATGGACGCGTCGCCCGTCTTCGCGTTCGGCCTGGTGGCGTTCGGCTTCCTCGGGATGGGCCCCGTGACCATCGCGGTCGACTCGTACGGTCCGGTCACGGACAACGCGCAGTCCGTCTACGAGCTGTCGTGCATCGAGACGATCCCGGACATCAAGAAGAAGATCAAAGAGGAGTTCAAGTTCGACGCGGACTTCGAGGTCGCCAAGCACCTCCTCGAGGAGAACGACGGCGCCGGCAACACCTTCAAGGCGACCGCGAAGCCGGTCCTCATCGGCACCGCCGTCGTCGGCGCGACGACGATGATCTTCTCGATCATCGTGCTCCTGACGCACGGGCTCACGATGGACATCGACAAGCTCTCCTTGCTCCACCCGCCGTTCTTGCTCGGCCTCATCGCCGGCGGCTCGGTCATCTACTGGTTCACGGGCGCGTCGACGCAGGCCGTAAGCACGGGCGCGTACCGCGCCGTCGAGTTCATCAAGGCGAACATCAAGCTCGATGGGGTCGAGAAGGCGAGCATCGAGGACAGCAAGAAGGTCGTCGAGATCTGCACGCAGTACGCGCAGAAGGGGATGTTCAACATCTTCCTCGTCGTCTTCTTCGGTACGCTCGCCTTCGCGTTCCTCGAGCCGTTCTTCTTCATCGGCTACCTCATCTCGATCGCCCTCTTCGGCCTCTTCCAGGCGCTCTTCATGGCGAACGCAGGCGGCGCCTGGGACAACGCGAAGAAGATCGTCGAGGTCGAGCTGAAGGAGAAGGGGAGCCCGCTCCACGACGCGTGCGTCGTCGGCGACACTGTCGGCGATCCGTTCAAGGACACGTCGAGCGTGGCCATGAACCCGATCATCAAGTTCACTACGCTCTTCGGCCTCCTCGCCGTGGAGCTCGCGAACGACCAGGCGCACCCCTTGCCCCGCTCGACGACGGCGCCGCTCGCGGCGATCTTCTTCGTCATCGCGCTCTTCTTCGTGCACCGTTCGTTCTACGGGATGCGCATCAAGAGCGGCTCGGTCCCCAAGGTCGAAGCGACCGAGGAGCCGTCGGGCGCCGAGGCCGAGTAGGCCTCCCCCGTCCGTCCAGGTAGTAAACGCGCCTCGGGACGCCCCCTTCTTCGGGAGGCGTCTCGGGGCGCGCTTGCGTCACCCGCCGTCGCGCACCACGTGCGCGCTGCCGAAGCGGACGTAGTCGCCCTTCGTGGGGTCCCAGCGGTAGCCGATCTTGAAGGCGTGGTCGACGTAGGTGGCGTCCGCGTCGCTGGGAGGGCCGTTCGTGGTGAAGGTGCCCGCCAGGCCGAAGCGCTCGAGCGTCGGGCTGATCGACAGGCTCGGTGCGGAGATCCCGAACTGGTCTTCGAACCCAGGCAGCGTCTCCTGGCCCGTCAGGATGTAGCCGCGGTGGATCATCAGGTCGAAGGCCTGGGGCCCGGTGAAGTGGCCCGTCGCATCCATCTTGAAGATCTCGAACTCGTAGCCGGTCATGGCCCCGCTGGGACCCGAGCCGTACGGTCCGGCGGGCCCCTGGTAGACGTCGAGGATGTGAACGCCGGGGGCGCGCGCGACGAGGGTGTAGGGATCGAAGGACGTGCTCGCGCTCACGTCGAGCACGGCGTCGCCGCGCCGCGAGACGAGGGACACCTTGGGGTGCCCGGTGCCGAACGTGTCGTCGAAGGACGCGGCGTGGGCGCTGATCGTGATGTCCCCGCCGGCGCCGCCATCGGACGCCGCCGCGCCGGTGTGGAGCGTGAAGATGGTGCGACCCGCGGCGACGTCGACGTCGGCGACCTGGGGGCTGATCGCGCTTGGGGTCCACTGCCCAGCCTCGCCGATGTTGAAGAAGAAGCTGACCGCCCTCGACGTGGGCGCGGGCACATACGACGCGGCGACCCGCATCGCGTCCCCACGAGTCGTGCTGGCCGCCGACTCCGCCATGATGTGCTCGACGAGCGGCGCGAGCCGGTGAAGCCGCAATGGGTCGCGACGAACGAAGATGTTCCACGCGGGCTCGAGGGCGTTGCTCCCGCCATCGGGGGAGCGCGACGGCGTGGGCGAGTACAGGCGCGCGGCGACGCGCACGGTGCGCAGCGGCATCTCGGCGGTCTCCGGCATCGACGTGAGCGGGATCTCGGCCTCGAACGTCGCGCCCGTCCCGCCGTCTCGTCGCTGCACCAGGACGCGCGCCCCCGCGACTCCCGTCACCTTGGCCGCGCCGAGGTCGATCGTCACGGTCTTCTCGAACCGCTCCTCGATCTGCGCGCGAAGGTCCTCGCACTTCGCGAGCCAAGCGAGGCAGTCGCGGGTCGCCTCCTTGGCCTCCTCCGCGGCGTTGGGGGCCTTCTCGTCGAAGCCGAAGGTCTTCGTTACCTCGTCGCGGCACCACGCGGCGTCCACCACGGCGCCGGTCAGGTGGCTCGCGAAGGCGATGGGCGGCATCACCGGGTGCACCAGCGCGACGTTGACCCGGACGTGGTCGAGCCGTGTGTCGCCGGCGTGAGCGTCGACGTTCCCGGCGACGTAGAAGCCCTTGTCCGTCAGCGCGAAGACGACGCTGGCGCGGCCGTTCTCGGTCGGGAGCGACGTCGTAGGCATGGCGGACCACTCGGCGACGTCCCCGTCGAAGCGGTACTCTGCCGGCGCGTCGTCCAGGACCGGCCCGGTCGTCGCCAGGTCCACGAAGACGCCGCGAAAGGCGGCCCGGCGTGGATGCGGGAACGGGCCGGCGGGCGCGGCGGGCGCGGGCGCTGCCGAGCCAGCCGCGAGCGGCTCGTCGTGCGCAGGCGCGCTTGCTTCGCTCGATGCCTCGCGCGCGCCGTCGTGGCCGCCTGAATCGACGGTCGGCGCTGCGGCAGACGCCCCGGGGGGCTCGGGCCTTGAGACGTCGGGCTTGCAGCCGGCGCCGAGCAGGAAGACGAGGAGCCAGAAGGCGTGGTCGCGGGGTCGGGGCACGGAGATGATCCTATGCGGTCGAACGCCCGGGCCGGGCGAGCGCATCCCTCCGCCGGGCAACGCGGGCCTGTACCCCGGCATCGGATGGTCATGGCACTCTCGATGCGCTCGTTGCTCGCTGCTGGTACCTCTCTTCCCGAGGAGGTGCGGCTCAAGATCGCCAACTACGACCCTCAGTCCGCCCGGTCCCTCATGAACCTCGGCCTCGACCCCTGCGAAGCGGCCGAGCTCCTCGATGAGCCCTGCGGCGCGAGGGACAGGGCGAACCATCCCGCGAGGTGATGGAAGACATCACGTGAGGAGCGATTCCGCGATCGCTTGGCCGTGCCTAGGTTGCCCACCATGAGCACGATGACCGAAGTTTCCACCGAGCGGCCGGGACAGAAGCCGCTGCCCTCCGACGTGCGGACCGTCGAGGCCGTTCACCGCAGCACCACCTTTCACTGGGTCGGCAACGGCTTCAACGTCTCCACCTATTTCCCGAGCGCGCGGCTCCCCTCCGAGCGCCTCAGCCCGTTCGTGCTGATGGACTACGGGCCCCCGAAGGACTTCGCGCCGCTCGCGCGCGGAAAGCGCGGGGTGGGGTGGCATCCGCACCGCGGCTTTGAGACGGTGACCTTGGCGTGGGAGGGGGCCGTCGCGCACCGCGACAACGCGGGCCACGCAGGGCTGATTGGCCCCGGGGACGCGCAGTGGATGACGGCCGGCGCTGGAATCTTCCACGAGGAGTACCACGCGGAGGACTTCACCCGGCGCGGTGGGCGCATGCACATGATGCAGCTCTGGGTGAACCTCCCCAGGAAGGACAAGACCGCCAGGCCCGCGTACCAGCCCATCCAGGCGGCGGACATCCCGGCCGTGCAGGTGGAGGGCGGCACGGTGCGCGTGGTCGCGGGCGCGTACGGCGGGTCTCGCGGCCCTGCACGGACCTTCACGCCCATCCTCATGCTCGACGCCGAGCTCCGCTCCGGGGCGCGGCTCCGCGTCCCCATGCCGGCGAGCTACAACGCGCTCGCCGTCGTGGCAAAGGGTCGGGTCTCCGCCGGAGGGAGCTTCGCCGGCGCAGGCGAGCTCGTGCTCTTCCGCAACGATGGCCCGGAGGCCGAGCTCGTGGCGACCGAGGACACGCACCTCGTCGTGCTGGCGGGCGAGCCGATCGACGAGCCCATCGTCCAGTACGGGCCCTTCGTGATGAACACCATCGCCGAGATCGAGACGGCCATCGCGGACGTCAACGGCGGCAAGTTCGGCCCCGTTCCGGAATAGCCGCGCACGCAGTGTCGAGGTCAGCCGTGGAATCGGCGGCGCCGCGACGGTATGGTTCCGTTCGCGATGCGACCGCTCCTCGTCCTGCCGCCGGCGCTCGGGGTCATCCTCTTCGGCGCGTGCGCGACGCCGACCGTGATCGACCTGTCCGTCGGAAGCGAGGTGGGGTGCGACGCCGGGGCGACGGTTGTGCTCGTCGGTGGAACGAGCCTGGGCGCCCTTGCGTCGAACGCGCCAAGCACCGTCTCCTCCCGGTGCGCGCCCGGCGCCGCGGGCGAAGCGGAGATGGGAAACGTGGTCGTCTTGCCTGCGGCCAGCAAGAGCGAGGCGGTGGCGTTCGCCGTGATGACGCGGGCGGACGGTCAGCCGCCCGACGGGTGCCTCGACGTGGCGCAGGCGAGCCAGTGCATCGTCGCCAAGCGCGAGCTGCGCTTCTTGCCCCACACCGAGCTCGCCATGCGCATCGACCTGCGCCTGTCTTGCCTCGGGGTCGTCTGCCCGAGCGACGAGACGTGCGTGAAGGGCGTGTGCCTCGGGGCCCAGGTGCCCCCCGGCAGCTGTACGGGGGCCTGCGACGAGGGCTCGCTCGTCGCGGCCGACGCCGGGGCGAGCTACCCCATCGGTGGAGCCCTGAGCGGCCTCGCCCCGGGCGACACCGTGGTCCTCCAGGACAACGGTGGCGACCTGCTGACGCTCACGGCGAACGGGCCGTTCGTCTTTGCGACGCCCCTCGCGGCGGGCAGCGCCTACGCCGTCACGATCCAGAGCAGCCCGACGTCACCGACGGCGCAGACCTGCGCGGTCATGGCCGGCTCGGGGACCGTGGGGACGGAAGGCGTCGCCACAGTGCAGGTCCGGTGCGACAGCAACGGCACCGTGACGCTCGCCACGCAACAGGGCGCCGACTACCTCGCCGTCGACAGCGCGAACGTCTACTGGACCAACTACAACGACGGCAGCGTGATGCGCGCGCCGGTGGGTGGAGGGACGGCGACGACGCTCGCGTCCGGGCAGAAGTTCACGCTCGCCATCACGGTCGACGCGACACGTGTGTTCTGGACCAACACCGGGAACCCGACGGGGTCGGTGGCCGAGGCGCTCATCGACGGCAGCCAGACGACGACCCTCGCCTCCGGGCAGGGCGGCCCGTCGTCCCTCGCCGTCGACGCCACGAGCCTCTACTGGACGAACCAGGGCGGCGGCACGCTGGTGAAGACACCGAAGGGCGGCGGCGGGACGGCGACGACCCTCGCCACGGGGCAGGGGCTTCCTTACGGCGTGGTCGTCGACGGGGCCAGCGTCTACTGGACGACCGAGCAGGAGGGCCGGGTGAAGAAGGTCCCGGTCGGTGGCGGCGCCACCGTGACGCTCGCCTCGGGGCAAGACAAGGCCATGGGCCTTGCCCTCGACGCAACGAGCCTCTACTGGACGAACCAGGTCAGCCCTGGCGCGATCGTGAAGCTGCCCCTCGGCGGCGGCGTGCCCACGACGCTCGCCGTCGGGCAGGCGGCCCCCGGGGCCGTCGTCGTCGACGCCACGACCGTGTACTGGGCGAACAGCGACGGCTCGATTGCGAGCGTCCCGGTGGGCGGCGGCGCGGTGACGACGCTCGTGTCCGGGCAGCAGCAGATCGACGGGATCGCGGTGGACGCCACGAGCCTCTACTGGGCCGACTACGGCCGGGGCGCGGTCATGCGGCGGACGCCCAAGTGAGCGGTCGGCGCGCCCCCCCTCGCTACATGAAGGCGCGGAACAGCGCGGCGAACCAGGCGACGAAGCGCAGCGGGACCGGCCTTCGCTTCCAGGTGTCGAGCTCGAGCCGGGTCGAGTCCGCGAGGTCGCGCTCGAACGACGCACGCGAGATCGCGCCGAACTCGGCGGAGTCGACCACCACGTTGCACTCGAGGTTGTACTGGGCGGAGACCGCGTCGAGGTTGTGGCTCCCGATCATCGTGTAGCGCCCGTCGAAGATGGCCGTCTTGGTGTGCAGGACGCGAGGCAGGTACATGAAGACCTCGACGCCGCTCGCGAGGAGGCGCCCGTACAGGGAGCTCGTGGCGAGGGCGACGATGCGCTGGTCGGAGTGCTCGGGGATCAGGATGCGCACGCGGACGCCGCGGCCGGCGGCCGATCGCAGCGCGCGAAGGAAGCGGGGCCCGGGGAGGAAGTACGCGCTCGCGATGTCCACCGACGTCGTCGCGTGCCGGAGGCCGAACAGGTAGGTGCGGTGGATGACGCGGTTCTTGCGGCCCTCGATGCGGTTGGTGAGCACCCTCACGTGCGAGTCGTGCGTGGCAACGATGGACATGGGACGGACGCCCGCCGGGACGTCGCCGCCGCATTGCTTCCAGACGTCGTAGAACGCGGCGCGCATGTCGCCCGCGGCGGGGCCGCGGATCTCGACGTCGTCGTCCCGCCACCCGAGCTCCGGCGCGTCGGGCGGGGCCCAGAGCTCGCCGATGTTGATGCCCCCGGTGAAGCCGATCTTCCCGTCGACCACGAGGATCTTGCGGTGGTCCCGGTACGCCAGGCGCGCCGCGCGGAACTGGCGCTTGAGCGGGGAGATGGGCGAGAACTCCAGCACGAGCGCTCCGGCGGCGACGAGCGGGCTCCAGAACTCCCCCGGCGTATCCATGCTGCCGACGGCGTCGAAGAGGATCCGCACGCGCACGCCGGCCCGGGCGCGTTCGATGAGCGCGGCACGGAAGCGCTCCCCCACCCGGTCGCCACCGAGCCAGTACATCTCGAGGAGCACCTCCTGCTGGGCCGCCGCGATGGCGGCCAGCATCGCCGGGAAGGCGACGGCCCCGTCGCGCAGCAGGCGGACATGGTTGAGCCCCACCGCCACGAGGGTTCGGTCGCGTTCGAGCAGGGCAGGAGTCGTCGCGGCCATCGGTCCGGTCATGGTAACCGATGGGCGGGGGAGCGCTCACCGATACGCGGGGACGGGCTCCGTGAGGCGCGCCCTGGCGCGGCGGGCGAACTCGTTCTTGGCGTCCGCGTCCGAGGCCCGCTTCCAGGCGGTCCGCGCGTCCGCATGGCGTCCGAGGCCCTGGAGCGCCTCCCCCAGGTAGAAGGCGCGGGCTGCCTGCGCCGTCGGCCGGCCGCCGCGCGCGAGCGCTTGCTCGAGGAGCGGGATCGCCTCTTCGTGCTGGCCCGCGAGCGTCAGCGAGGTGCCGAGCGTGCCGAGCTGGTAGCCGCGGAGGTCCTCGGTCGTGACGGGTTGGTCGCCTGCCGTCGTGGAGGCTTCCATCGACTCGCGCGCCACGAGGACCGCCCTCGCGGCCCGGTCCGTGTGCGCGAGCGACCACGCGAGGTTGTTCAGCAGGAACGGCACCCAGCCTGGTCTCAGGGCCGTCCGGTCCACCGACTCGAGCAGCGTCGCCGCCTCGAAGTACCGCGACTCGCGGAGGAGAATCGAGGACTCCTGCACCCGCAGCCACTCGATGTTCGCCTTGCTCCCCACGTAGAACGGATGAATCTCGGCCAGGAGGGCGTGGGCCTTGTCGAACTTTCCGGCCTCCGCGAGGCGGCCCAGGCGGCGGAACGCGCCGCGAACGACCAAGGTCGTGACCTTCTTCTTCGCCGCGAGCGAGACGACGACCACCGGGACGAGGAACAGGATCGACGACGCGTCGAGCTTGCTCGCGGCGTAGAGGGCGACGGCGACGAGGCCGACCCAGATGCCCCACCACGCGAGCTTGATGCGGCCGCGGATGCTCATGACCCCAGTCTACGCGAGCGGTCGCCAGAACCTCCCGTCGCCCGTTCGGGGGACGCGAGGCCGGGCCCCTCACACCTCGAGCAAGGTCCGCGAGCGCGTGGGCGACACGTAGAAGCGGCGCATCGAGACGTTCATGAGCAGCCCGATCCCGAGCAGCACCGTCAGCACGCTGGAGCCGCCGTAGGAGAACAGCGGCAGGGTCACGCCGACCACGGGGAGGATGCCCGTCACCATGCCCAGGTTGAAGAACGCGTGCCAGAAGATGAGGCTCCCCACGCCGATGGAGAGCACCGCCCCGAAGCGATCCTTCGCGGTCGCCGCGACGCGGATGGCCCACATGACGAGGAACCCGTAGAGGATGACGAGGACGAGCCCCCCGAGGAAGCCCCAGTCCTCCGCGAACACGGCGAACGGGAAGTCCGAGTGCTGGTCGGGGAGGAAGAGGAACTGGTTCTGCGTCCCGCGCATGAAGCCCTGCCCGAAGACGCCGCCGTTGCCGATGGCGACGCGCGCGTGGTGGGCGTGCCAGCCGGAGCCCAGGATGTTCGCGTCCGGGTTCAAGAACGCCGTGATGCGCTGCTTCTGGTAGTCCTTGAGCACGTAGCTCCACACGACGGGCAGGCCGACGCCCGCCGCCACCACGAGCGTCACGAGGCTCCGCCACTGGATGCGCGTGACGGCGCAGATGGTGACGAAGATGAGGCCGAGGATGAGCGCCGTCCCGAGGTCGGGCTGCTCGAGGACGAGCACCATCGGGACGGCCGCGATGATGGCCGGGATCGCGAGGTCCTTGAGGTTGCGGCCCTCGCTCTTCGGGTCGTCGTGCAGGTACTTGGCGAGCGCGATGATGAGGAACAGCTTCATGAACTCGCTCGGCTGGAAGCTGAACGAGCCGATGTTGATCCAGCGCGAGCTGCCGCGGATGTCTCGCCCGAGGATGAAGACGAGCACGCAGAGGACGACGCCGAAGGCGTACACGGCGTAGCCGAAGCGCTCGTAGTGGCGGTAGTCGACCGCGGCGACCAGCGTGGCCAGGATGCCGCCGAAGACGAGCCAGTAGACCTGCTGGATGTAGACCTCTTGCAGCGCCGTCCGCGCCACGCTCGTGGCCGAGTAGAGGTTGACGACGCCGATGACGGCGAGGAGCGCCGCCACGAGGAAGAGCCCCCAGTCGAAGTGCTCGCGCGCGCGGCCGAGCAGGCGCATCCCGCCGCCGAACTCCGCGCTCCTCACGGCAATCCTCCCTGGGGCGGCGCCGGCGCTGGCTGCGGCGGCGCGCCCGGCTGGCTCGCGCCGTTCTGCCGGTGCGGCACGCCGACGGAGGCGACCTGCGGGGGCCGCGGCGGGACGGGCCGCCCGGCGCGCGCCGCCTGGAGGCGGTTGTATTCGCGGATGACCTGGATCGCCATCGGCGCTCCAATGGCGGGGCCCGACCCGCCGTGCTCGGCGAGAACGACGACCGCGATCTCGGGCGCCCTCGACGGCGAGTACGCGGCGAACCACGCGTGGTTCTGGGCGAGGAACGCGGCGACCTTCGGGTCCACGCCCGTCTCGGCCACGTACCCGGTCTGCGCGGTCCCCGTCTTGCCGGCGATGTCGAGCGTGGCGTCGCGCACCCCGTAGGCCGTGCCGCGCGGCTCGTTCATGACCGCGTAGAGGGCCTCGTTCACGAAGGCGAGGTTCGCCGGCTTGACGTTGACCTTGTGCCGGACGCGCGGCGGAAAGTCCTGCACGACCGCGCCGTCGCTCGTCTCCACCGCCCGGATGATCTGGGGCGAGTAGAGCGTGCCGCCGTTGGCGAGCGCGGCGTACGCGAGCGCGAGCTGGAGCGGCGTCACCGTGTCGGCGCCCTGGCCGATGGCCGAGTTGATCGTGAAGCCGAGCCGGAACTGCCCGCGGTAGCGGAGCGCATACCACGAGCGCGTCGGCACGCGCCCCGGCGCCTCCGGGTTGATGCCGAGGCCCGTCTTCTGCCCGAGCCCGAACTCGGTCGCGATCTTGGCGATGCGGTCCATGCCCGCGGCCTCGGCGACCTTCGCGAAGTACACGTTGCAGCTCGCGGCGATCGCGTCGTGCATGTTCACCTTGCCGTGAACGTGGGTGCACTTGAAGATGCGCCGGCCGAACGCGATGTACCCGTCGCAGCGCTCCTTGCCATCGGGATCGATGAGCTTGTCCTCGAGCGCGGCGAGCGCCGAGAAAGGCTTGAACGTGGAGCCGGGCTGGAACGAGCCGGTCATCGTCTTGTCGACGATGGGGTGGAGCGGATCCTTGTACAGCGCGTTGAACGCCTCGCGCATCCGCTCGTGGCCGCCGCCGCCGGAGACGTCGTTCAGGTCGAAGTCGGGCTTGGAGTAGAGCGCGAGGAGGCGGCCCGTCCGCACGTCCACCACGACGACCGCGCCCGAGACCTGGCCGCGCATCGCGCGCTCGATGGACTGCTCGAGCTCGATGTCGAGCGTGAGGCGCACGTCGCGGCCGGGGAGGGGCTCCTGCCGGACGGGCGCGTCGAGGAGGCGCTCGGCGTCGGGGCCCGTGCGGTAGCGGCCCCGCGCGTCGACGACCCGCTTCTCCCAGCCCCGCTGCCCGCGCAGGTAGCTCTCCCAGGCGTGCTCCACGCCCGTCATGCCGACGATGTCGCCCGGCTCGTAGTTCAGCGGGTTGGTCTTCTGCCGCTCCTCGGCGTTCATCTCCTCGTAGCCATCCGGGCGGTACTTCCCGAGCAGCTCGGCGTCGATCTCGGCGACGTAGCCCAGCGTGTGGGCGGCGAGGTTCTTGAACGGGTAATACCGGACGGGCGCGCTCACGACCTCCGCCCCGGCCAGCTCCAGCTGGTGCTGCCTGAGCTCGGCCACGACGTCCCGCGAGAGATCCTCGCGCACGAGGATGGGGCGCCAGCACGGTGACTTGTCCTCGTCGGTGACGCACGCGGCGCGGATGCGCGCGTCGAAGCGGCCCCGCTCCTCGGGGTTGAGGCGCAGCATGGCCGCGATGTGAGGCCACGTGTTGTCCGCCTCTTCCCCGCGGGCGCGCTCGTGGTGCAGGGGCCTCGCGCTCGGCATCACGCGGCCCGGCACGATGGTGAGGTTGTACGCCGGGCGGCTCGACGCGAGGACCTTGCCCTGCGAGTCGCGGATGACGCCGCGCGTGGTGGGGATGGTCACGCGCCGGACGATGTTCTCGTGGGCGATGGCCTGGTACTCGGCGCCATCCATCACCTGGAGCTGGAAGAGACGCACGACGATCGCGCCGAAGGCGACGAACGCGAAGAGCGCCATCCACTTGTATCGCTTCCGGAACTCCCCCACGTCGGACCGGGGGACGAGCAGGTCACCCATCGGTCACGCCCTCCCGCCTCCCGCGTCGGCGCGCGGGGCGAGCGACACGCCGTGCAGCTTCTGCGCGAGCGCGAACACGAGGGGCGCTACGGCGCCCGTCGCGAGGATGTGCGGGATCGCGAGCGGGTAGAGGGCGCGGGGGACGTACGGGTCGCGCCCGAAGATGGCGATGAGCACGAGCAGCATCACGCTGTGCACGGTCGAGAACGCGAGGGCCAGGCCGACCTGCATCGTGCGCGTCTGCGCCGCGAGCCGGACGCCCGCCGCGCGCGCGAGGAGGAAGAGCGCGACGTAGGTGAACGTGTAGAGGCCGATGGGCGCGATCCCGATGAGGTCCGTCGCGTACCCCAGCACGAACGAGACGGTCGCGCCGCGGAGGACCGAGTACTCGTGGACCCCCATGAAGAGGATGAGCGGGAGGACGAGCGACGGGATGAGCTCCGGCCTCCCGATCAGGTCGAGCAGGCGGTAGAGGTTCGCCTGGACGAAGAGGAGGCCGAAGCCAGCCACGAAGAAGCCCGCGTTCTTCATGCGCTACGGCTTCCGGGCGGTGCGGGTGGGCGGCGCGCCGGGCTCGGGCCCCTCGTCCGTCGGGGGCGTGACGAGGATGAGCACCGAGTCCAGGCGCGAGAAGTTGACGGTGGGCGCCGCCTCGACGTCCTGGTCGCGGCCGAGCTCGCGCTTGATCACCTTGGTGACGCGGGCGACGGGCAGGCCGCGGGGAAACCACTTGCCCTTGCCGCTCGTGACGAGCAAGTCTCCGAGCTCCATCTCGTCCTCGGAGCTGACCATCTCGACCTTGCACGCGTAGCGGGCCGGGTCCCCCGTGCCGCGGGCGAAGCCGCGGGCGCCGGTGCGCGAGTCCTCCACGTCGATGCTGAAGGACGCGTCGACCGAGAGCTGCACGCCCACCGCGTCCCCCGCGACGTCGATCACGGTGCCGACGACGCCGTCCGGCGAGATGACCGGCATGTGCGGCCGCACGTCCCGCGAGCCCCGGTCGAGCACCACGCGCGTCACGCGGAAGAACTCGGTGAAGTTCTTGCCGATGACCTGCGCGCTGATGGTGTCCCCGGGCGTGGCCTCGCGGAGCTGGAGCAGGCGCCGGAGCTCCCGGTTGTCGACCTGCTGCTGCTCGAGGCGGTGCACGTTCTCCCGCAGCCGGGCGTTGTCGTACGCGAGCCTCTGGTTGTCGGCCTTCACGTCGACCAGGTAGACGTAGTCGCCCCACAGGTTCGAGATGCCGCGGGCGACGCTCGAGGCGCCGTACTGGATGGGCGCGCTGATGCGGAGGATGACGCGATCGAGCGTCGTCAGGTTCTCCGGCTTCTTCATGCTGGCGCGCAGGAAGAAGAACGGCACTGCCAGGAGCAGTAGGACGATGGCCGCGTCTCGGTAGCGTTTTAGAGGTGACACTGGCTACTCGTTCCGCGGTTTACTTCAATCGGTCCTTCTTGCCCAACATGAGCGAAGAGTGGCGGTTTTCGTCGACAAGCGATGGCCAGGAGGGGAGGGGAGCCGTACTGCAGTACGGTGACCCGACCCGACGACGCCAGCGCGCCGCCATCGGCGAAAAACGCCGCTCTTCTCAGCCGATCGTGACCTCCTTCAGGAGCTCCATGTGGTCGAGCGTCTTGCCGCTGCCGAGCACGACGGCGCTGATCGGGTCGTCGCACACCATGACGGGGAGGCCCGTCTCCTCGCGGAGGAGGACGTCCAGGTTCTGGAGCAGCGCGCCGCCGCCCGTGAGGACGATGCCCTTGTCGACGATGTCGGCTGCCAGCTCGGGCGGCGTCTTCTCCAGCGCGAGCAGGACGGCCTCGACGATGGCGTTGGTGGGCTCCATGAGAGCCTCGCGGATCTCGTCCGAGTTGACGATGACGGTCTTGGGGATGCCGGCGACGAGATCGCGCCCCTTCACCTCGGTCGTCAGCTGCTGATCGAGGGGGTAGGCGTTGCCGATCTGCATCTTGATGCGCTCGGCCGTCTGCTCGCCGATGGCGAGGTTGTACTTGCGCTTGAGGTAGGCCTGGATGGCCTCGTCCATCTTGTCACCGCCGACGCGCACGCTCTGCGAGTAGACGATGCCGGCCAGCGAGATGACGGCGACCTCGGTGGTGCCTCCGCCGATGTCGACGACCATGTTGCCGGAGGGCTCGGTGATGGGCAGGCCGGCCCCGATCGCGGCCGCCATGGGCTCCTCGATGAGGTAGACCTCGCGGGCGCCGGCGCTCTCCGCGCTCTCTTTGACGGCGCGCTTCTCGACCTCGGTGATGCCGAAGGGGACGCAGATGATGATGCGCGGCTTCACGAGCGTGCGCCGGTTGTGGGCTCGGGCGATGAAGTAGCGGAGCATCGCCTCGGTGATCTCGAAGTCGGCGATGACGCCGTCCCGGAGGGGGCGAACGGCGCGGATGTTCCCGGGCGTCCGCCCGAGCATCTCCTTCGCCTCTCGCCCGACGGCGAGCACCTTGTTGCCGCCTCGAGCGTCTCGCTGGACGGCGACGACGGAGGGCTCGCAGGAGACGATTCCTTTGCCCTTCACGTAAATGAGGGTATTCGCGGTCCCGAGATCGATCGCGAGATCGTTGGAGAAGAGGCCGTGCAGCCAGTCGAAGACCATTTCGGTTCTTCACTCCTCCGGTAAAACGAGGTTGCCGAGACAGCCCGAGCGCCTACCACAGGCGTTGGGGGGACCGCGCTTCTACCATAGAGAGGCGCCGTGTCTACCCTGAGGGCCCGCGAGCTCGTCCGGGGGGAGTCTTCGCGTGCCGACCCCGTCCTGCTGTCCCGTGCCGCCACGCTCCCCTCGCGGCGGCCAGCAGCACGCCGTGACACCCAGTACCGCGAGCGTCCGCGAGCGGTGACCAGGCGCGGCAGTGCCTCGGGCGGATCCCAGACGGGATCGCTGCCAGGCGAACGCCAGGGAGTCGGCGAGGCCACCCGGTCACCCGTCGCTGACGCTCCGGGTACTGACCACGTGGTGACGACTGGCGCTCCCCGACCGGGGTGCTCCCGGCTCAACCCTTCGAGATCTTGCCCTCTTTGTGGGGGAAGTGCTTCCGGCACACCGGGCAGAACTTCTTGATCTCGAACTTTTCGGACATCGTCCGCTTGTTCTTGGTCGTCGTGTAGTTGGCGCGGCCACACTGGCCGCACGTCATCTTGATGAGATCGCGCATGACTGCTCCAGAAGAAGGGGGGACAACCTACCCGCGCTGCCCCTCAAGTCAAGGGTGCTCTAGCGTCATGCCGCCCGCCTCGCCATCCGCATGGGAAGGTGACGCGCCACCATGAGGAGGTCGCTTCCGATGACCGGAAGGTCGCCTCCGATGACCGGAAGGCCCCCTCCGATGCTCGGAAGGTCGCCTCCGATGATCGGAAGGCCCCCTCCGATGCTCGGAAGGCCCCCTCCGATGCTCGGAAGGTCGCCTCCGATGCTCGGAAGGCCCCCTCCGATGATCGGAAGGTCGCCTCCGATGATCGGAAGGTCGCCTCCGATGACGAAAGGGTCGCCACCCACCATGGCAGGGCCACCTTCCACGAAGGACGGCACCCCGGTCCACCGCCCAGCCCACTCCTCCCTCCGGACTGCCGGGGGGAGGCCGGGAGGGGGGCCCTCAGTCGTCGTCCGGGCCCTGGTTCTTCCAGTCGTCGTCCCGGCCCGTGTCGTCGCGGCCACGGCCGCGCTTGGCGCGCGGAGCTCCGCCGTCCTCGTTGGCCTTCGGGCCGCCCTTGCGGCGCCGCTCGTCGAACGTCTTGCGCTGGGCCGGAGGACCGCCGAAGCCGCCTGCCGCCGGCGGACCAAAGCCGCCACCGCCGCCGCCGCCGCCCGCATAGCCGCCGCCACCGCCGCCGCCCGCGTAGCCGCCGCCGCCACCTCCGGCGTAGCCACCCGGTGCACCCGCCGGGCGCTCGCCCTTGGGATGCGCCAGGTTCACGACGAGCCGGCGACCGCGGATGTCGGCCTGCCGCAGGGCTTCGGACGCGGCCTTTGCCGTCTCGGCGCTGGCCATCGTGACGAAGCCGAAGCCGCGCTTCCGTCCGTCGGGATCGGTCGGCAGGTGCACGCGCACCACCTGGCCCTCCGCGACGCCGTTGATGAGCACCTCGACCTCTTGCTGGGTGCAGTCGTAGGGGAGGTTACCGACGTAGAGCGTCCTGTCCGGTGCGCCGGGGCCGGGGCCGCCTGGTCCAGCTCCGGCCGGCCTTGGGCTGAAGCCGCCGCTGCGCGGTCCGGAGGGTGGGCCGCCCGTCATGCCGCCCACGCCGTCGCGGCGCGGTGGCTCGGCCTGGAACGGGCGAACGCTGATCGATTTACCCGCTTGCATCGACCCGTCGAGCGCGTCGCGCGCCGCCTGGGCTTCTGCGGGCGTCGACAGCGTGACGAAGCCGAATCCGCGTGGACGACCGGTCGCGCGATCCTTGGGAAGGCTGACGTTGACTACTTGCCCTCCGGTCGCCTCGAACAGTTGCTTGAGAACTTCTTCCGAGATGCTGTCGGGCAGTCCCGCCACGAACAGCTTTGCTTCGTCATTCCCCATGCGAAAACCCTGGACCTCCCGATCCAACCAAAATCCCTGAAATCATCATGACTCGTTCGTCACTCGGCGCCGGCTCAATTTGTGCTCAATCTGTAGGAACGATATCTCGCACGCAGGAGCCGTCAATACGAGGCCGCATCGGCGCGGCACGTTTGACGCGAAGGGGACGCCCCGAGAATCCCGGAAGAGTCGCCGACGAACGTCGAGCAAATCGAAGCGTACCATGAAAGCATTGGGAATTCCGCCGAGCTTCTCGCGCGGCTAGGCGAGCGCCGGGATGCGCAGCACGAAGGTGCTGCCCTGCCCAGCCGGGACGTTGCCGGCGTCGGCGCTCTCGACCCAGGCCCGGCCGCCGTGGCTCTCGGCGATGTGCTTGACCAGCGCCAGCCCTATCCCGCTGCCGCGAACCTGAGCGTGCCCGGCCCCCTGGAGGCGCGTGCCGCGCACGAAGCGCTCGAAGATGCGCTCGCGATCCTCGGCGGGGACGCCCGGCCCCTGGTCGATGACGCGCACGGCGATGGCGTGGTCCTCGCGCGTCGCGCGCACCGTGATGTGCTTGCCTTCGGAGGCGTACTTGAGCGCGTTGTCGACGAGGTTGATGACGGCGAGCTGGATCGCGCGCTCGTCGATGCGCGCGCGCGGCAGATCGCCCGCGACCTCCACCTCGAGCTCCACGCCTTCGCGCTCGGCGCGGTAGCGGTACACGTTCGCGGCGCGCGACACGGCGTCCCCGACGTCGCCCTCGGCGAACTCGTACGAGTCGCGCCCGCGCTCGACCTTGGCGAAATCGAGCACGTTCTCGATGAGGCTCGAGAGCCGCTCGCTCTCCTGCACGATGATGTCGAGGTACTCCTGCCTCTTCTCCTCGCTCGCGACGCGCCCGGACTGGAGCATCTCGCCGAACATGCGGACGAGGGCCAGCGGCGTCTTCAGCTCGTGGCTCACGTTGGCGACGAAGTCGCTCTTGAGGGCGCTCATCCTCCGCTCTCGCTCGGCCGCGATCAGGATCATCGCGACGCCCGCGACGACGACGATGCACGAGAGCGTCACCATGACGAGCTCGAGGAGCCTGCGGTTCTGGACGCGCGACGCGAGCTCCTCGCCCGCGGTCGGCGCGACCTGGAGGCGCCAGTTGTAGAGGGTCGTCGGGAAGGGCACGCCGACCGTGAACTCCCCCGAGCGCAGGGGCGGGCCGAAGATGATGCGCCCCTCCTCGTCCACGACGTCCACGCGCGTCTGGCGCGAGACGACGCCGGCGATGGGCGCCTCCGTGTAGAGCGACGGGAAGGTGTCCTTCACGATGCGCCCGATGTCGTGCCACCCGACGACGATGTAGCGCTTGCCGTCCACGATGCGCTGCCAGTAGCTGACGAGGTAGCTCTGCCCTCCGTACTCGCGGTGGAGGTGGCGGAGCTCGTCGGGCGGCTGCGCCCCGAGATCCATGTCGCCCAGCATGCGCTGGACGAGGAGCCTGCGGAACGCCTCCTCGTCCGCCCACGCGCCGCCCGTTCGCGACGCGAACGCGATGACGTCGCGCTTGTCGTCGAGCACGAGGATCGCGCGGACGGTCGGCGTCTCGCGCTGGGCGATGGGGAGCCACCGCTCCGTCAGCTCGGTCAGCTGGGCGGGATCGCCGACCGCCATGACGACCTTGTCCTGCTCGATGATCTTCTTGTCGAGCCGGTCGGCCTTCTCGTTGGCCAGGCCGAGCGTCGCCTCGAGGACCGACTGCTGGCGGAGCTTGTCGATCTGGAAGGTCGTGCGGAACGTGAAGTAGCCGAGGACGGCGACCGCGAGGAGCACCGCGGGGAGCAGGACGAAGCTCGTGATGCGATCGCGGCGCGTACGGTCCACGGGTACGTTGGTGCGCGCGTCAGCGCGCGGCGGCTTGCTTGGGAACGAGGCGCTCCGGGTCGAGCACGACGCCGCGCGTCGCCACGAACTCGCCGAACTGCTCGCCGATGTAGCTGAGCGCGTGCCCTTCGTTGTCCGTGAAGGGGGCGCCGTCCGCAGGGTCGAGCAGCTCGATGGCGCCGAGGAAGCGGCCCGCGAGCATCACGGGCGCCACGACGGCGCTCTTGGCGCCGCCGAGCACGCGGTAGCGCTCCGCCTGCGAGGCGTCGCCGGTGCGCGCGTCGGCGATGACGGTCGCGCGCTGCTTGCGCATCGCGGCCCGGATGAGCGGATCGCTCTCGGGGTGCCGCCGCATGAGGAGCGCCTCGGCGCCGGGGCCGCGCGCGCACGTCACCACGAACTGACGCTTGTCGATGTCGTAGAGGTGCACGAGGCCCGCGCGCGAGGGCATCTTCTCGAGCGCCAGGGTCAGGCAGAAGTCCGCGCCCTCGACCGTGTCCCGGAGGAAGTGGAGATCGTGCATCGCCTCGAACAGGTCGGTGATGAGCTCGTCTCCGCGCATCCGCGGGCCGTTCGCGCGCTGGCTGGGCGGCACCGAGTCGCGCCGGCGGGAGCTCGGCGGGGACGCCTGCGGAGGCGGCGCTTGCGGCGGCGGCGCCTGCGGAGGCGGCGCGGACGCCGGGCGCGCGGCGGGAGGGTTCGACCGGGCCGTCGCGGGCTGCTGCTGAGCGTCCACGATCGCCACGGCCACCGGCAGCGATACCTCGCGTCGGGCGTCGAGGGTCTGGGCCATGGCCTGCGCCTGCGCCGACGGGAGCGTGTCCGTCGCGCCCGCGATGGCCATCGGCGGCGGTGGCGCCGCCACGGTGGGCGGCTGCGACAGCGGGTGTGGCGCCTCGGACGGCGACTGCGCGGCCGGCTTGGTGGCGACCACGTCCGTCGCGGGCGCGATCGAGGCCGGGCTCGGCGGCGGACGCGAGGGCGAGGGCGGCGGGGCCGAAGCGACCGGCTGGCGCGCCTGCGACGGCGGTTGGGACGGTTGCACCGCGGCGACGGGCTGCCGCGACTGGGAAGGCGGCGGCGGCGCCTGTGGGGGCGCTTGCGAGGGAGCGACGGGCTGGCGCGACTGGGAAGGCGGCTGCGGCGGCTGCGAGGGGGCCACGGGCTGGCGCGACTGGGACGGCGCATGCGGCGCTTGCGAAGGAGAGACGGCCTGGGCCACCTGCTGCGGCGGGTGAGCCGACGGGCTCGGCGGCGGAGGCGCCGCGGGTGCAGCTCTCTCCGGGCCCTGCGACGGCGCCTGCGGTGCGGTCGACCGTGCGGCGGTGCGCGGAAGCTCGACCACGGCGTCGCCCCGCCAGTCCTTCCACATCAGCGTGACGAGCGGCGGGAGGTGCGGCTTGCCCGTGAACTCGACGTCGAAGATCGCGAGGTTCACGAGGCGGCCCGGCGGGGACGACGCGAGCGACAGCCTCACCATCTCGAACTGGGCGACCAGGAGAGACTTCGCCGTCTCCCCGTCCGTCCCCGGGGCCACGCGGTAGACGTACTCGCGGTACGTCAGCGGGGCGCGGCTGTCGGGCTCCTGCTCGCGCTTGAAGATGAGCTCGAGGCCCGCGACCGGCGCCGGGGTGGCGACGCGCATCGCAGCGCTCGACGGCGAGCTCGGTCGGCGCTCGACGGGCGGGGGCCGCGAGCTGCGAACGTTCGACCCGCGGGGACGCTGGGAACCGGGGGACGAAGGCGATCGTTGCGAGGTGGGCGGGCGCACCGAGGCCGGCGGCCGTATCGACGACGGAGCCGGCGCCACCTCCGTGGGGGGCGCGGCGAGCATGGCCGCGAAGGACGGGGTGACCGTCGTGGGGTCTGCCGCGGGGTGGGGCGACGAGGCCGGGTTCGGCAGCTCACGGGTCGTGTCGGCGGAGGGCGGAGTGGACGGCGGGGGCGAGGAGCCGCGCGCCGAGCTAGGGGGCCTCGTGCTCCCGGGCACCGACGTCGGGGTCGTCGGCGTCCCCATCGTCTCGGGAACCTCGGTGAGGGGTGCGTCGTCCGGCGCTCGCCGGACCCGGTAGCGCAGCCTTGCCATCGGATCGACTGCGCTGAAGCCCTCGTCGAGCAGCTCGATGGAGAAGCCCGTCATCGGCCCGTTGTCGGCCCGGAGCCCGCGGGCGAACTGCAGCGCTCGCTGCCACGTGTCGGCGGCGACGCAGTAGGACTGCTTCTCCGACTTGCCGATCGAGTTGACCTCGACGAACCAACGCATGGGCGTGTTCCCTCAGGCTACCTTCGTGCCAAGGAGTAGCAGGGGGAAATCGGCGTGTCACTCACCCGTCAAACCGCGCGGCGCCCCGCGGGGGCCATGCGGGCTATTCGGCCCGCAGCCCGTCCGCCGGCCGAAGCCTGGCGGCGTACACGGCGGGGAAGATCGTCGCGAAGAGGCAGATCAGGATCGCGAAGCCGCCGGTGATGAGAAACTCGGTGGGCCGGACGTTCACCGGCAGGCGGGAGATGAAGTAGACCTTCGGGTCGAGAGGAAAGCCGTAGGCGAGAAGCCCCTTGCATCCCACGTAGCCCAGGATGAGGCCGAGGCTCGTCCCCGCGAGGCCGATGATGCCCCCCTGGTAGAGGAACACGCGCAGCACGGCGTCGTCCTTGGCCCCGAGGGCCTTGAACACGGCGATCTCCTTCTTCTTGTCGAGCACGACCATGATGAGCGTGGCGATGACGGTGAACGCCGCGACCACGATGATGAGCGCCAGCACGATGCTCATTCCGATCTGCTGGATGAGGAGCGCGGTGAAGAGGCCGTGGTTGAGCTCCTTCCAGTCCATCGTGTGGTAGATGCCGCTGTTCAGGAGCTTGTCGATGTCCTGGGCGATGCGCCGGGAGTGGTCGATGTCGTCGACCTTCATCTCGACGCCCGTGACGCTGTCGCCCTGCTCGTAGAAGGCCTGCGCCTCGTAGAGGTCGGTGTAGACGAGCTTCGAGTCGTACTGATCGAAGCCCGCCTCGAAGACGGAGATCACACGGAATTGCTTGGCAATCGGCGGCCGCGAGCCGCTCGCGCCGAGCGACATGCCGATGGTGGGCGACGTGATCTGCAGGCAATCTCCCAGGCCTACGTTCAGCTGCTTGGCCAGGGTGCGTCCAACGACGACGCCGGGGAGCTTCGCGACGAGCTCCGGCCGCCGGCACGGGTCGGGGTCGATGTCGTCCGGGAGGGGAACGTCCTCGGGCGGCAGGACGCTGGCGTAGCCGCCGGCCGGGGTGACCGAGCCGTGGAGGGCATCGGCCGGAATGAAGGGCGCGGCCTGGGGGTGGTTGCCGACAGGGGTGGGGGCCGGGTCGGGAGCGGGGTGGGCATGTGCGCGCGCGTCGTCCTGGACGCTTCGCGCGATCGCATCCATCAGCGAACGGTCGCGGGCGGCACCAGCGTCCTCGCCGGGTCGGGTTGCCTCAGGGTCGACGGGCTCGTCGCGGAAGCTGGGCTTCGGGCCGTCCCCGAACCCGGACGGATCGCCCGGCTCGCGGAAGTCGCCGTAAAGTCGCGCAGGCGGCTTCGCTCCGGGCTTGCGGAGCCCATCCAGCGAGCCCTCGACGATGTGCTTCGGCAGATCGAGCACCTTGGGCATGAGCTCGGGATCGACGCCCTTCAGGAGCACGCCCGTCGCCGTACGGTCGGCGTGGGTCACCATCATCGGGTTGATGACGAACGGCGCAACACCGGTGACGCCCTTGACGTGCCGGACCTTCTCCATGATGTCGCGGTACTCGCGGAAGTCGATCGAGTACTTGAGGACGAGGACGTGGGCGTTGACTCCCAGGACCTTCTCCCGAAACTGCTCCTGAAAGCCTCCCGTCACGCTCATCACGATGGCGAGGGCGGCCACGCCGAGCGTCACCCCGAGCATGGCGAACGCCGTCCCCACCGAAACGAACGCGCGCTTCTTGGAGCCGAGGTAGCGGATGGCGAGCTGGAGCGGGTATCCCATGGGCGGCGGCGGGTGGGTGCGCGGACGTGCGCCCTGCCCGCTACCCTCCTAGCACGCGGGGCCTCGTCCCCATTCCACATTCACCTGACGGGGCGTACAGGTCTGACGGTCGCGTCACGGCCACGCAGGGTCTGCGTGGCGACGCAGCCCTGGCCGGTCGGCAGGCCGCGGGTTGCCCAGCCCGCGAAGACTCCGGTACCCTGGCCCGAGGGTCGAGCCCGGGTTTGGAAATTGCTTAGTCAGCCACGATTAGAGCGATTGACCCTCCTTCCGCGTAACCGCCACCCAAGACACGCATGGACGACCCCACCAAGCACCCAGACAGCTTCAAGCAAACCCTCGCGCACCTGGGTCCAGGCCCCGCACCGGTCGACGAGCCGGTCCCCGTGAGCGTCGCCGACCCGGACATTCCGGTGGACATCGACAGGTCCAGTGGTCCGCCGCCGGTCTCCAAGGTCGACCCCTACGTGGGGCGCACGATCGACGGCCGGTACGTGGTTGAGGCCGTGCTCGGCGAAGGTGGGATGGGCGTCGTCTACCGGGGCAGGCACAAGGTCATCGACAAGAAGGTCGCGATCAAGGTCCTCCGTGGCGAAATGGCGCGGGACAAGGAGATCACCGAGCGCTTCCTCCAGGAGGCGCGTGCGGCATCCTCCATCGGTAACCCGCACATCGTCGATATCTCCGACTTCGGGACCCTCCCGGACGGGTCGACCTATTTCGTCATGGAGTACCTCGCAGGCCAGAGCCTGGGCGCGATCATGGAGGCGGTACGCCCCGTGCCGGTGGCCCGCCTGCTCCACCTCGGCAAGCAGGTCGCCGCAGGGCTCGCCGCCGCGCACGAGGCCGGGATCGTCCATCGTGATCTCAAGCCCGACAACGTCATCATCGTCGACCGGGGAACCGAGAAGGACTTCGCCAAGATCCTCGACTTTGGCATCGCGAAGGTCGGCGGCGAGGGGTCCAAGCTGACACGCGCCGGGGCCGTCTTCGGGACGCCGCACTACATGTCCCCGGAGCAGGCGGCGGGGACGCCCGTGGACCAGCGCACCGACATCTACGCGCTCGGCGTCATCCTCTACGAGATGGCGAGCGGCAAGGTCCCCTTCGACGCCGACAACTTCATGGGGATCCTGACGCAGCACATGTACAAGAAGCCGCCGTGGATCCGGGAGCTCGTCCCGATGCCCGACGTCCCTCCGGGCCTCGATGCGGTCATCCAGAAGTGCCTCTCCAAGAAGCCGGAAGGCCGCTACGAGTCGATGGGTGGCCTCATCGCGGACCTGGAGAAGATCGAGCAGGGGCGCACGCCCGAGGCGCTCGCAGAGATGATGGGGAGATCGGGGGGCTTCAGCGTCCCTGCGGATTACTACCGGCCGAGCGCGATGCCCGTCCCCGTGCCGGGAACGCCGGCCGGCGTGCCCAAGTCGGGTCGTATGCCCCTCTACGTCGGCATCGGCGTCGTGGCGACGATCGCCCTCGCCGCCATCGCCGCGTCGTTCATTCCGCGCGAGTCCCAGTCGAGCGCACAGCCCCTTCCCGACAAGACGACCGGGCTCGTCGCGACGGCCACCACCCCAGTGGCGCCCCCGACCGTGGCGATCACCCCGCCGCCCATCGAGCCCGTGGTGGCGACCAAGCAGGTCGTGATCCTCCCCGAGCCCCCCACCGCCACGATCACGCGTGACGGAACGACGATCGCCAACAATATCGTCGTCCTCAAGGAGGGCGAGGTAGCCAACCTGGTCGTGTCTGCCCCGGGCTTCGTCGACGCCACCCTCAAGGTCGACGGCACGGACCTGAAGCCCGTCGTCCACCTGCATCCCAAGGCAGGCCCGGCGCAGCCTCCCCACCAGGGCAGCGCCGCTCCGCAGCCGCCGCCGCAGCAGAGCCCCACCCAGGTCGGCGGCGTCTCCGACCCCTGGGCCACGCCGAGCCCCGGCAAGACCAAGTAGGCCTAACTAAAGATGTGTCCAACATCGCGTGCAGGCGCAATATCGGACGCAGCTTCAGCTCTTGGCGAAGGTCGTCCCGTTCCACGAGTAGCGGACGCTCGGGATGCCTCCCCACGGCAGGAGCAGCGGCTCGATCGCTCCCGATCCGGGCTGCTCCTGCGACCACGGGAAGGTCTTCTGGGTCCAGCCCGTGGCGCGGCCGGGGCGCACGTCGATGTCGAAGCCGTGCCCGTCCTTGTTAGGGATGAACTGCACCATGCCCTGCACGCGCTTGCCGGCCTGCTCGCGTGCCGTCTCGATCGCGAAGACGCGCGTGATGCTGCCGCCCTTCACCTGGTAGATGAACGTCCCTTCCACGTCGATCGGGTGGCCCGTGCCCGCCGGGTGGCGCACGCCGCGCACCACGAGGTCCGCCGCGCCGTCGCCCGTTAGGTCGCGCGCGACGAGCTCGTGGATGTCCGCGGCGTCGGCGAACTGCTGGAGGGTCACGAACGCGTACTGCGTGCCGCCGAGGAACCCCGGCCCGAATACCACGATGTCCCGACCCACGAGGACCACGCGCTCGGCTCGCCCATCGCCCTCGACGTTGACCTGGAGGTCGAAGCGCGGCTTCGCGTCCGACGGCACGGTGTGGTCGCGCTTGTACTGGTCGAAGAGCTGACTCGAGAGGTCGCCTCCCGCGTGCTGCGGCGGGGTCGGGACGTCGCGGGGCAGGGCGGGCGGCTTCGGCTCGCCGGGCGGGGGCGCCGGGGCCACGCCCGCCTGCGCGATCTCCTTCGCCTTCTTGTAGCGGCTCCCGTCGTAGTGAAACGACTGCATCCGCACGGTGCCCCAGGGCAAGAGAATCGGCTCGACGTCGCTGGCCGTAGGCTCCTTGTAGCTCGTGGCGTCCCAGCCCGTCGCGGGCTCGTAGCCGACCTCGATGTCCTTGCCGGCGACGTGGACCGTATTGTCCACGTGGTAAGGGCCCTTCACGATCGCGATCTCGTGGGCGAACGTCGTCACCGGCTCGTCGCCGCCGAGCAGCGACCATACCTCGAACCACTCGCGCTTCACCACCTCGTCGCTGAACCTTCGGCGGACAATGAGGTCCGCCTTGCCGCGGCCCGTGAGCTCTCGGGCCTCGAGCCGCACGAGATCGGCGCCGAGGTCCCGGTAGAAGAACTCCTTGCCGCCGCGGTAGCCGGGGCCGCAGATGGTGAAGAAGTGGTCGTAGACGGAGATGCGCTCCTTCATCGCGTCGCCCACGACGTCCGCGAAGATGTCGACCTTGGGGGCCGTCTTGGAGAGGTTCTTGGGGTTGAGCAGCCCCTCGAGCATCGACTCCTCGGGCTCGGTGAGGAGGGCGGGTAGTCCCGCCGCTGACGACGCCGAAGCCCCGTCGCCCTGCCCCGTCGCCACGATGTTGCGCGCCTTGCCGCTGCCGTCCGAGTCGTAGTACCGCGCCGCGCCTCGCAGTCCGACGCGCAGCGTGCGCGCTTCGGGGAAGGTGCTCCACGGGATCGACGCCTCGAAGGTGTAGCCCTTGCCGGCCGGCGCCTCGACGATCTTGGCGCCCGGGATCTCGCCGTGCCGCGATCCGACGAAGCGAACCTGCCCGGCCGTCTCCCCCGGCTTTCCCGCGAACAGCCCGATCTCGTAGGCGCTGAGCGAGCCCGCCTGCGAGAGCTGGGGGAACGCGATCGTGAGCGACGCGTGGTCCTCTCCCTCGCCGAAGTGCGCGGTACGGAAGAACGACTCGTCCGCGACCTCCGCGCCGACGTAGATGCGCGCGTCGTCGTACTGCACGGCGACGGAGAAGGTGAGCTTGTCTCCGGAGCCCTTGATGACCGTGCTCGCGAGCGTGCGCGCGGGCCACTCGTCGAGCACGCCGTCGAGCTTCACGGGGGATGCCTTGTCGACGAGGTCCGCGCGGAGCCCACCCGAGGCGTAGGTGGAGCCGGGCGCCGACCCGAGCCCCTCGAGGCCGCCGTTTGCCACCGCCACGTCCCCGATGGAGGGATCGACCACCGCCGTGTCTGGCGCCTTGGGCGGCGGCGCCCCTCCACACGAGGCGGCGACGAGCACCAGGACTAGCGGGCTGAACCTTCGAAGCATGGGGCGCACGTTACCAGTGCGCAACGAACGATGGTTAGGAGGGTGGTGGTTTTCGTCGAGGGCAAGCGATGGCAAGGAGGGGAGGGAAGCCGTACTCCGGTACGGCGATCCGACCCGACGCCGCCAGCGCGCCGCCATCGGCGAAAAACACCGCCCTCCTATGCGCGGCGCGACATGGGGCCCAGGCTCTTGCCGATGAGGCCGTAGCGCTGGAGCAGCTTCATGAGCTCGACGGCGGGCACGATCGACGCCGAGAGCAGGAGGAGGATTAGCCACTCGCTCGCGTCGAGCGCTCCCGTGCGGAAGACCGGCTGGAGGGCCGGTACGAAGACCACCAGGTGGATGGCCGCGCTCAGCGTGCACGCGAGCACGAGGCCCCACGACACCATCGGGCGAAGGCTCGCGATCGACGAGGTGGCCGAGCGGCAGTTGAAGGCGTGGAAGAGGGGGCTCAGGGCGAGGAGCGAGAAGGCCACCGTGCGTGCCGCGTCGCGCGCCGAGTGAAAGCCGCCCGCGGGGAAGGTCTGGTCCCACCGCCACGGCCACAGGTAGCAAGCCAGCGCCGCGGCGCCCATCCACACGCCCACGAACGCGATGCCGAGGTACTCGCGCTTGCCCAGGAGGCCCGCCGACGGCTTGCGCGGCGGCTCGTGCATCTGGGTCGGGTCGGGCGGGTCGATGCCGAGGGCCAGGGCGGGCAGGCCGTTCGTGACGAGGTTGATCCACAGGATCATGAGCGGCGTCAGCGGCTTCACGCCGGGGAGGAACGACGCCGCGAACACCGTGACCAGCAGGCCGGCGTTGCTGGAGAGGAGGAAGTAGATGAACTTCTGGATGTTCCGGTAGATGGCTCGGCCCTCGCGGACGGCGTCCACGATCGTCGCGAAGTTGTCGTCGGCGATGACCATGTCCGCGGCCTGGCGCGCCACGTCCGTCCCGTGCTTGCCCATCGCCACGCCGATGTGCGCCTCGCGCAGCGCAGGCGCGTCGTTCACGCCGTCGCCCGTCATCGCGACCACGTGGTCCTTCGCCTTGAAGGCCCGCACGATGCGGAGCTTCTGCTCCGCCGTCACCCGCGCGAAGACGCGGGCGCTGTCGATCTGGCTGTCGAGCTCCTCGGGCGTCATCCTCTCGAGGTCTGCCCCCGTCAGCGCGATCGCTCCCTCGTCCCAGAGCCCCAGCTCCCTGGCGATGGCCACGGCCGTGTTCTTGTGGTCGCCCGTGATCATCACGGCGCGAACCTGAGCCTCGGCGCAGGCGCGGATGGCTTCCTTCACGCCGACCCGCGGCGGGTCGATCATGCCGACCAGGCCGAGGAACGTGAGGCGCTGCTCGAGGTCCTGGATGGCGCGCTCCGCAGGCGGCCTACCCGTCTGCGACGGCCGCGGCGTTCCGTCCGCGGCGCTCGGCGGCTGGGAGGGGCTCTTGGGGCTGGGCTGGGCGACGGTCATCGCCGGCTCCGACATGCGGCGCGCCGAGAGATCGCGCCGGGCCACCGCGAGGACGCGCAGGGACAGGTCGCTCATCCGC
>Ga0302279_10001361_pt1 | contig 34757 bp, 25 predicted proteins | sample III_Bog_N3_3_FD_194541 | JGI IMG/M metagenome (GOLD analysis project Ga0302279, IMG submission 194541) | Peat permafrost microbial communities from Stordalen Mire near Abisko, Sweden - III_Bog_N3_3 | ecosystem: Environmental > Terrestrial > Soil > Wetlands > Peat | place: Sweden: Abisko...
ACCCCCCCGAGGCTCCTTTCCGCGCAGACGGCTACCCCGCCGTAGGCCGCCAAAAAAGCTCTCGACAAACGAGAGAACCAAGGCAACTTGGCCCCCGTTAATGACGGGGGCCGTTTTTTTTGTGTTTGCAGGCGTTCGCCGCCATGAGCTGGTCTTTGGAATTGGCTGCACTTATTCGACCGGACAGGAGTCCTTGCTGAATGGCAGCTTTTTCTTGCCGCCCAAGGCGAATGTAACCCTTATTGTTGTCTGCACCTCAACGGGTTCGCCGCGCAATAGATAAGGGCGATACTTCCACTCTCGGACGGCCTTGAGCGACGGTTCCTGCAGAATCTCCGGGCCGCATTCAGCGTGAAGATCCGAAATCTCTCCTGCTTTGGAAATCGTAGCCTTAAGGATCACAATTCCGGATATGCGGTCTTTTTTGGCTTTTGCAGGGTATTCAGGATTGACCTTGTAGATCAGCATGCCAACGGCTACATCCTCATGAATGATGACGGGCCTCGAAGCGGATGGGGGCACATTCGCTAGCGTGCTAGCCAGAGCGGCGTCATCGCTAAGGATCGCATTGGCATAAACTACCGTTGAAGTCGCGAAGAGAAAACCGGCGATGCAGGCAACGAGGGGTGAATGCATTCGCAAAATATACACGTCCATCGCTTCAATTCCCAATTACTTTTGGAATTCCCCCCGACGCATGTCTGCCAGCCCTTGTGAGCTAACCCGGACCCGAATTCGAATAACAACTGTCAGGACATTGTCTGGCATTCCTGCTATACTGAAATTCGAACGGTGCTGAAAGGGGGCAGGAATGCCAGCGACCCAACTGCGCTCTGAGACTCGAACGGAGAAGCTCGATCTTCGCCTCAGTCCTTCTGCCAAACGTGATCTGCAAAACGCAGCCACTGCTACGCAACGAACGGTGAGCGATTTTGTGCTGGAAAGCGCCCTTGCCCGCGCCGCGGAAACCCTTCCCGATCGCCAGAAATTCGGCTTGTCCGCGCAGCAATGGAAGGCCTTTGAAGCGGCCCTCGACGCGCCTCCTCATCCGGCCCCGCGCCTTTCCAGGCTTCTCAACGAACCCAGCGTATTTGACGAAGGCAGCATTTAGGTGGCTTCGCTTCGAATTGAAAAGCTTGACCGCAGGCACCTGGTCGACGGATTTGAATGTGGCGTCGAAGCACTCAACCGGTTTCTGATTCGGTATGCGTTGCAAAGCCAGCAGGCCGGAGCCTCGCAGACCTATCTCGCACTGGTGGACGAGGAAACGGCAGGCTACTACACCCTGGTTGTGGGACAGGTCGAATACCAGGACGCTCCGCCGCGTCTGGCCAAGGGACTCGCAAGGCACCCTGTCCCCATCATGCTGCTGGCACGCCTGGCGATAGCCACCCCATGGCAACGCAAAGGGATGGGGGCCGGTCTTCTCAAAGACGCCATGTTACGCACCCTCCAGGCGGCGGAGATCGCGGGGATTCGCGCTTTTGCCGTCCACGCAAAGGACGACTCGGCAAGGGCCTTCTACGAGCACTTCGATTTTGTTGCCTCTCCAACCGACCCCTATCATCTGTTTCGCCTGCTCAAAGACATGCGGGGCATGCTGAAAGCAGAGTGAAGCGGCTGCAGAGCAGTATTTGCTGGCCTTCCATCTCCTGTGACCAATGCCGCTCCACCAATTGGGAAATGCCCATTAAAATCGACACATGGACTCCATTCAACCAAAACCTACCGTTCTTGAGACGGCGCCCGACACCATTCTTGACGGAAGCCGCTTTGTGCGCGCCTGTCTGCGCCGCCCCGTCGATCGAACGCCCGTCTGGTTCCTTCGCCAGGCCGGCCGTTACATGCAGGAATACCGCGACGTGCGCAAGCATCACACGCTGGTGGAAATCTGCAAACAGCCCGAACTGGCCGCCGAAGTCACCATCACCGCCGCTGAAAAGCTGGGCGTGGACGCTGCCATCATCTTCGCCGACCTGCTGCTGCCGCTGGAACCGATGGGCGTGCCCTTCGAGTTTCAGGCCGGCGAGGGACCCGTGGTGCATCACCCCGTACGCACCCTGGAAGACGTGAAGGCCCTGCGCACCGACCGTGCCGAAGACCTGGCCTACGTGGCCCGCGCCATCCAGAAGGTCGCCGCTCACTTCAAGGACCGGCTCGGCATCATCGGCTTTTGCGGCGCGCCGTACACCCTGGCCAGCTACATGATTGAGGGCGGCGGATCGAAGAACTACATCCACACCAAGCAGATGATGTATCGCGAGCCGCTGGCGTGGCGACTCTTGCTCGACAAGATTGTGAAGGTCCTCGAGGAATACTGCCGGCTGCAGGTGCTGGCCGGTGCGGACGTCATTCAGATTTTCGATAGTTGGGTGGGCTCGCTCGGCCTGGCCGATTATCAGCAGTACGCCTTTGAGGCTTCCAAGCGCCTGGTGCGCGCCGTGCAGGCGATGGGCGTGCCGGTGATCTACTTTGGCGTGGAGACAGCAGGGCTGCTGACCGAGATGGCCTCGACCGGCGCGGACGTGATCGGCCTTGACTGGCGGCAGCCGCTCGATGAAGGCTGGCGCGCAGTCGGCCACGGTCACGCCGTGCAAGGCAATCTGGACCCCATTACGCTGTTCGCTCCGCATGAGGTGCTCGAACGGCGCGTCAAGGAGATTCTGCGGGCCGCCAACGGACGCCCCGGCCACATCTTCAACCTGGGGCACGGCATCGTCCCTAGCACGCCGGTTGAGAATGTCCAGGCCGTGGTGAAGATGGTGCGCGAGTTCCGCCTTGAACGAGCCAAGGAGGAGACCGCGAGTGCCTAAACAAGCCGTTCTGCTGCTGGCCCACGGAACCCCCGAGACCGTCGAGCAGATTCCCGAATACCTGCGCAACGTAGTCAGCGGCCGCCCGCTGCCGCAGACGGTGATTGAAGAGATTCAGCACCGTTATTCGCTCATCGGCCGGAGCCCGCTGACAGAGATCACCATGGAGCAGGCGCGGCTGGTAGAAACGGAACTGACAGCCAGCGGCATCGGCGTTCCTGTTTACGTGGGCATGCGCAACTGGCGGCCTTACATTCCCGATGTTGTGCGCCAGATGCGTGCCGACGGCATTGAAGAGTTTGCGGTGATCTGCATGGCGCCGCAGAACTCGCGCACCAGTGTCGGTCTTTACAGACGCGCGGTGGAAGCGGAATCAACCGGACTGAAGATCGACTTCACCGAGGGCTGGTCGCAGCATCCGCTGCTGGCCCAGGCCTTTGCCGAGCGGCTCCGTCCAGCCTGGACCAAACTCAGCGAGTCCGTCGGCGCGCCGGTTCCGGTGCTGTTTACCGCGCACAGCGTGCCCTGCCGCACCATCCAGGCTCCCGGCGCCAGCGAGGGCCAGCCACGGCTTTGGCCCGCCGGCCAGGGCGCCGACCCTTACGCGCAGGAGGCCAAGCGCACGGCCGAGTTAGTGGCCGCTCATCTGCCTGAGATTCCCCGCTGGTGGTTTGCCTTCCAGAGCCAGGGCGCCAGCGGTGGTCCGTGGATCGGGCCCTCCGTCGAAGAGACCCTGCAATCGATTGCCGCTGGCGGAGTGACTTCCATCCTGCTGCACCCGATTGGTTTTCTCTGCGACCACGTAGAAATTCTCTTTGACGTGGACATCCTCTTTCACGGCTTTGCCGCCAAGCTCGGCGTGCGGCTGGAACGGCCGGAATCATTGAACGCCTCGGTCACTCTCGCCAGAGCAGTTGCAGATCTTGCGCGCCAGGGGCTGGCACGACTCAACGGATAAGTCCATTCGTAAGTTGAGCATTCAGAATTGAACAAAGCTCGAAGTAACTTCAGTGTTGCTGTGACGGTTACCATCGTGCGCAACCTCTTGGAGAGAATCTCGTTTAAGTAATAAAGTCAATCGATAGCATAAAATACTTGCTAGAAGCAGCAGTGCATTAGTCGGGCTGAAGAGTAAAGTGAGCAAAAGAGAACACGACTGAAACTTGAGGCGTGCAAGATTGGATGATTGCAGTTTGTAGCTAAGGGAAGAGGAGAGAGGGTGATTGTGACGGAGAGACATCCATCCCGATATGCAGCGGAAAAGGCGCCATCGGATTGTCCCAAGTGCGGTAGCCGCTTGCGCCGGCTGGAACGCAAGGGGTTCCTGCAGATCAAGGTCTATCCCAAATTTGGTTATTATCCTTGGGAATGTCCGGTATGCCGAGAGACGAGCTTTCTCAAGAAACGGTACAACCTGAAGAGAAGGCGTACTGAAGAATCGCCTTCCACCTCAAGCTAAACAATCTTTTCCGAGCCTCTTCCAGCCTGATCTAGAAACGGAAGAAGTTCTTGGCCAGGAAGAGCACATTGGCGGGCCGCTCGGCCAGCCGCCGCATGAAGTAGGGATACCACTCCTGCCCAAACGGAACATACACGCGAACGTTATACCCTTCCTTTACCAATTTGCGCTGCAAATCACGCCGCACCCCATATAACATTTGAAACTCGTAGCGGCTGGGGGCTATTTCGTTTTTTGCCGCGAAGTCTTTCGCCGCCTCGATCATCGCCTCGTCGTGCGAAGCGATGCCGTGGTAGATGGGGCTGTCGAGCAGCATTTTGCTCAGGTGTACAAAGCTAGCGTCCACATCGGACTTTTTGGGGAAGGCCACCTCGGCCGGCTCCTTGTAGGCTCCCTTGCACAGCCGTACGCGAATCCCATCGGCCACCAGTTGTTCAATGTCAGCCTGCGAGCGGTAGAGGTATGCCTGGATCACGACGCCGATGGAGCCGCGCAGACCAGGGCGCGCGTGGAGCCGTCGCACAATGTTCAGCGTGGCCTGGGTCAGCGTCGAGTCTTCCATGTCGATGCGGACAAAGTTGCCGGTGGAGTGGGCATGTTTCACCAGGCTCTCGGCGATGCTCTCGGCCAGTGCAGGCGACTGTTCAAGGCCCATTTGCGTGAGCTTGACGCTGATGTTGGCGTTGAGCTTGAGGGCGGCAATCTGCTCCAGCAACTGGTGGTAGATTTCGGCCGCTTCGTGGGCCTGGCCTTCGGAACTAACACTCTCGCCAAGCGAATCCATGGTCACGGCCATGCCCTGCGCGTTGACGTCTTTGGCCACGCGCAGCGCATCGGCAATATCCTTGCCGGCCACGAATCGCGAGCTCATCCGCCGGCCCACGGCGGAGTTCTCGCAAAAGCGGCGCATGACCTGGTTGCGGGAGAGAGAAATGAAAGCGGAACGTAATAGAGGCATACGAAGATCCTGCGGCCTGAGATCTTTTAGGCTCAAAAGCCGTTCAAGCTAGTTTCGCATAACGGAGTGGGTACTCATCCACACGTCGCGACTGCGGGATCGGATTTGATGGGGTAGGGGGGGTGCTTAAGAAGTCTTCGGCCAGCGATAATGGCCCACCGCGCGGTGAAGCGAGAAAGCTTGAAGTGGGCTCTGTTCCACACCGCGTCCGATGTTGTGCACGATCTGCGCGTTCTGGCCTGCGCTCACGGCGACGCCTATATGCGGCAGCCGCGCATCCAGAAGCCAGGTGAGAATGTCGCCCGCTTCAATGGGACGCGGGAAGCCATCGCCGGGCGTCTGTGTCTCCGCAACCCACAACCGCGCGCCGGCCCGCGTCCAATAGGCTTCAAGATTCAAGACGCGGCGATGGTCGATGTTGGTGTCCGGCGCGCGCGATCCCCACGCCTTGCGCGCCGGGTATGCGTCGAAGTTTTTCACCATATCCTCATGGACCAGCTTTTGCAGATCGAGGCCGAGGCCATCGCGTGCCGCGCGAATGACCACGTCCGCGCAGACGCCCGTGGAACGTGGGACATCTCCGCCGGGATAGCTTAGCTTGGTCCAGTTAGGATCGTATCCCGTGGTTACGCCGAGTTGCGCACGCGCTGCATCGGCCAGACGCTGGCCGCTGGTTGGCGTGGCGTGGCTCATGCGTCCAGCCGCAAGCCAGACTGTTGTGAGCCCGATTAGAAACTGTCGTCGCCGCATGGGCTGTTCCTTGGAATGATCGTAACGCCTATTCGACGCGGAACAACGCGCATCCGTGGGCCGGGATCTCCACATGGAGGGACTTGGCTTGAGCAATATGTTTTTGATTCCAGATGTCGAATACCGCATGCGGCTTGTCGGCCAAGCCAAAGCCAAGCCACGCAACATCCCACTTGCCCGCCTCGTCACTCACGTTGAAAACCGCAAGGTATGTTTGAGGATGCGTTCCTCCCGTTCGTGCATACCATGCGCGCCAAGGGAGAGGCTCGCCATCATTCTTAGGCATGCGTGCAGGTCCACTCTCAGCGCTTCTCTGGTTGATTCCGACCACTTCCTTGTTCGTCATCAGCGCCCGCGTAAACTCATCCAGCTTGGTCAGATTCCCGCCAAAGATCAGCGGGGACCGCGCCATCGCCCACAGGGTGAACTCGGTCCGCTGCTCATCCTGCGTGAGCCGCGATTGCCGTGGCTCACCCAGCCCAGGATGCGGCGTCAGCGAGCCCTCCGGCAGCATGTCCGCGTCAGGCCAGTTGCCGGGCTTCACATAGGGCGCCCACGCGGCCAGCCGGTCAAACTCGTCGCGAACTCCGAAGGGAAACTCGCTCGCGCCTTCGTGCTTGAATGTCCATCCATCCCAGTGATCGTCGGTGATGCGCCACATCTGCGCGTACTTGGCCACCTCGGCCGCGTGTTCCACTTTCGTCGGCCCCGGCGACAGGCTCAGCACGATTGGGCGGCCCGTCTTCCTGATGGCCTCGGCGATCTGGCGAATCTCGGTAGGCCGGTAGGGGTGGTCGCTGATGCAGTCCACCTTGATGTAATCGAGGCCCCAGCCGGCATAGAGCTTGAGCATTGAGTCGTAATAGGCCTGGCCCGCGGCGTTGTCCTTGATGCCCCAATTGCCTTCATCCCAGGGGCAGGGCGAGTCCATGTCGGCTGCGTCTTCCGCGTGAAAGCTCGAGCCCGCGATGGGCAGATTTTCTTTCACCACCTGGCGGGGAATGCCGCGCACAATGTGTATGCCGAATTTGAGTCCCTGCGCGTGTACCCAATCGGCAAGCGGCTTGAATCCCGCACCGCCTGCCGACGACGGAAACCGGGCTTCCACGGGAATCAGGATTCCGTTCGCGTCCCAGAGATATTTCCGTTCGGCAAGCTTCGCGGCGAAGGGATCGGCCATGTACCAGCCCTCGTCGATCACCGCGTAAGTCCACCCATACTGCTTCATCCCGGCCAGCACCGTGGCGTTGGCGCGGAAGTCGGCCTCATCGATGGTGAGTCCGTACGCATCCCAACTGTTCCAGCCCATCGGCGGCGTGGGCGCCGGGGTTTGTGCGTGAAGGCAGGCTGGCGCGAAGACGGTCAGAAGGAGAGCGGCGAAGATAGCGGCAGGAAAAACACAGCGGCGGGTCATGCGAAAACGTATACCACAACCGCATGGTTCACTGCATAGTCCATGTGCACGACGACTTAGGGTTGGATCAGGCTCTTGAGTACGCGCACATTGCGTTCTTCGTCGCCGGGCTCGTCTACAGGGGTTTCCGCGATGAAGGCCGCATGCGCAAAACGCGCGTCATTCAGAAGCCGCTGAAACGGATCCACGCCCATGGTTCCCTGTCCAATGTGCTCATGCCGGTCGAGCTTCGATCCGCGCGGGGCCTTGGCGTCATTGCAGTGCCATACGCGCACCGATTCAAAGCCCACTGTTGATTCAATCTGCGACATGGTCTCTGCGTAGCCGTCAGCGGTCACGAGGTCGTATCCGGCAACGTGCGTGTGGCAGGTGTCAAGGCACACGGCCACAGGCGCAGTTGCCCTGAGCCGCGTCACCAGTTCGGCCACCTGCTCAAAGCTGCCGCCGAGTGAAAACTCCGCACCTGCCGTGTTCTCAATGAGGATGTGGAAGCCTGTGTCTTGCCACGGAAGTCCGTCGATGGCGCGGGTGATGGATTCGGCTGCCAGCGTCAGGCCTTCGTCGCGCGTGAGGCCCTTCCAGGAGCCGGGATGGAGCACAAGATAGTCGGCGCCAAAGGTGAGCGCGCGCTCAATCTCGCCGCGGAAGGCAGCGACGCTCTTCTCGCGTACGTCATCGGTCTGGCTGCACACGTTCACCAGGTAGCTGGTGTGAATCACGAGGGGGCCCACGTTATACTTGGCGCGCAGATCGCGCATGCGCTCGGCCTGCTTCGGATCGACCTTGGGAGCGCGCCACATGCGCGGGCTCGACGAGAAAAATTGAAACGTGTTGGCGCCGATCTCGCGGGCGCGCTCGACGGCGTTCGAAGCTCCTCCCGCCGTGCCCAGATGCACTCCGATGCGCTTGGTCATGGAAAGAGTGTAAATCCCGAAAATGCTTAATCTCTTTCGCATGTCGTTGACAAAGATAACAAAGGAGTTAAGCCTGCCAATCTGTTAATAAACTTCTGATATCCCGCAAAACCCGCTCCCATTTCTGCCCGGATTTCCCGCTTGCGCCGTCAGCATCGAATCCGCTTCAGCAATTACCATCGTTCTTGGCAGCCTCCGCGAGACTTTCCGCGTCCGAGGCACGGGAAGGCACTCATGGCGACCACGAACTTGGTTCCAATCATTCGCGCGCCGCGCGGCAACCAGTTGCGCTGTAAAGGCTGGCAGCAGGAGGCGGCGCTGCGCTGCCTGATGAACAATCTCGATCCCGAAGTTGCCGAGCGGCCGCAGGACCTGGTGGTCTACGGCGGCATCGGGAAGGCCGCGCGCAACTGGGAGTGCTTCCACGCGATCGTCCGCGAACTGGAGCACCTGGGCAACGAGGAAACCCTGCTTGTCCAGTCGGGTAAGCCGGTGGGCGTGTTCCCGACGCACGACATGGCGCCGCGCGTCATCATCGCCAACTCGAATCTCGTGGGCAAGTGGGCCAACTGGGAGCACTTTCACGAACTCGACCGCAAGGGCCTGATGATGTACGGCCAGATGACCGCTGGTAGCTGGATCTACATCGGCACGCAAGGCATCCTGCAGGGCACATTCCAGACCTTCGCCGCGCTGGCTGAGCGTCACTATGACGGCACGCTCAAGGGTAAGCTGGTGGTCACCGGGGGCGTAGGCGGAATGGGCGGCGCGCAGCCCCTTTCCGTTACGCTGAATGGCGGCGTGGTGCTGGCCATCGACGTAGATCGTACGCGCATTCAGCGCCGTGTGGATGATCGCTACTGCGACACCGTCACTGAAGATCTGGACGAGGCGCTTGCGCTGTGTGAGGCCGCGAAGCGCGAAGGCCGCGCGCTGTCTGTGGGCCTGGTCGGGAACTGCGCGGATGTTCTGCCCGAGCTGGTGCGGCGAGGCGTGGAAGTGGACGTGGTAACGGACCAGACCAGCGCCCACGATCCGCTGAACGGCTATGTTCCACAGGGGCTTTCGCTCAGTCAGGCCGCGGAACTGCGCGAGCGCGATCCGCAAGAGTATGTGCGTCGCTCGACGGCCTCGATGGTGGTGCATGTGGATGCGATGCTGGCGATGCAGCGCGCCGGGGCCATCGCCTTCGACTACGGCAATAACATCCGCCGCTTCGCCTGCGATGCCGGCTGCACCGATGCGTTTCTGATTCCCGGTTTTGTTCCGGAGTACATTCGCCCGCTCTTCTGCACCGGGCAGGGGCCGTTCCGCTGGGTCGCGCTGTCGGGCGATCCAAAGGACATTGACCGGACGGACGAACTGGCGCTTGAGTTATTTCCTGACAACGAGATTCTGACGCGCTGGTTGAAGCTCGTCCGCGGCCGTTTCGCCTTCCAGGGACTGCCGGCGCGCATCTGCTGGCTCGGATACGGCGAGCGCGCCCGCATGGGCCTGGCCATCAACGAACTGGTGCGCAAGGGCGAAATCTCCGCGCCTGTCGCGATTGGCCGCGACCATCTCGATACAGGATCGGTTGCCAGCCCGTATCGTGAGACCGAGAAGATGCTCGATGGCTCCGATGCGGTTGCCGACTGGCCGATTTTGAACGCACTGCTGAACACTGCTTCGGGCGCAAGCTGGGTGAGCTTCCATCATGGCGGCGGCGTGGGCATGGGTTACTCGTTGCATGCGGGGCAGGTGACGGTGGCGGATGGCTCGGAGAATGCGGCGCGGCGGATTGCACGGGTGCTCAACAACGATCCGGGCATAGGCGTTGCGCGGCATGCGGATGCGGGCTACGAGATTGCTCTGCAGACTGCCCGCGAAAAAGGCATTCATATCCCCATGCTCGCTCCGTAAGGCCGTCCGGAAGTTCGCGGTGCAAACACCGTTGTCATCCTAAGCGAACGCGGCCTCGGGCATTTTTCAGCCTGGGGGTGGTGAGTCGAAGGATCTGCGTTGCTTTGCAAGAGACATGCGAGACGCAACGCCGATTGCATTTGCTTATCAAGGGAGACTTCGATTGGTAGTATCCATAACCAAAGCAGTCGTCAACATCGGCCAGCTTGTGACTCTAGCCGGGCCGCCGCACCCGCGCGTTGGAAGGGAATTTGGCGAACTCGGGATCATCGAGAACGCCGCACTGCTGATCGAGGATGGCCGCATCGTCGTCGCCGGTCCACACTCTGAACTCAAGAGCAAAATTCCCGCAGATGCAGTTGTGATTGATGCAGAGGGCTGCTGCGTCACGCCTGGATTTGTGGACGCGCACACGCACCTGGTTTTTGCGGGCAATCGCGCGGTGGAATTCGAGAAGCGCATCGGCGGAGCTACTTATCAGCAGATCGCCGCGGCGGGAGGCGGGATTCTCAGAACGGTCGCACTGACCCGCGCCGCGACCGAAGACGAACTGTTCGCCTGCGCGCGCCGGCATCGCGACTGGATGCTGCGCTTGGGGACGACCACCATTGAAGCCAAGTCCGGCTACGGGCTGAATCATGAAGCGGAGCTAAAAATGCTGCGCGTTCTGCGTCGTCTCGATGAAGAAGGCCCGGTGCACATCGTCTCCACACTTCTCGCCGCGCACACTGTTCCGCCGGAGTTTGCTGGGCGCCGCGCTGAGTATGTTCGCTGGGTTGCGGACGAACTGATTCCCGAAGTCGCCTCCGCAAGACTCGTCCGCTACTGCGATGCATTCTGCGACGACCACGCCTTTACCGTAGAAGAAACCCGCACCGTGCTCACCGCCGCGCGCCGTCACGGCCTGGGGCTGCGCATACATGCCGAGCAGTTTCGCCCCGGCACCGGAGCGGCGTTGGCCGCCGAGTTGGGCGCGGCTACGGCCGACCATCTGGAGACAGCGACCGAAGAGACACTGCGCCAACTTTGCACATCGGGAGTGCAACCTGTTCTTCTGCCAGGATCTGTTTTTAGTCTCCACCGTACGCAGTACCCGCCCGCCCGCAGCATGGTTGATCTGGGCCTCGGCATCGTGCTGGCCACGGACTTCAATCCTGGCTCGTCACCGGCGCCGTCTATGCCCTTCATGCTTTCACTGGCCTGCATTGAGATGAAATTATCGCCCGCCGAAGCGCTCAGCGCAGCGACCATCAATGCGGCGTGCAGCCTTGGGCTCGGCCATCGCATCGGATCATTGGAAGCCGGCAAGCAGGCCGACCTGCTGATTCATGAGTTCAACGATTATCGAGAGCTGGCCTACTTCGTCGCCGCGCCGTTTCGTCCGCGCGTCTTCATCGCGGGCAGGGAAGTGAGGGCCCGAAGGTTCCCTCGCAACCCAGCTGACTAGTCCGTCTTGACCAGCGTGGCAATCAGCGCGTCCTTGCGGTTGTTGGCCATCTTCCCTGAGTTGCTCAGCACACGCATCCAGAAAATCACCCCGCCCACGGCCAGCAGCACAAAGATAGGCACCGAAAGCCATTGGTCCTCAAAGAACCAGCCGATCCAGAAGCCGAGCGCACCGAAGCCCAGCACCACCAGTTGCACAAGCAGCCCAAGCAGCGCATTGGCTTGCGATCCGCGCTGCCGGGAGATGCGCCCCGGATTTACGCGATAGGGCATGATGATGGAAAAGATGTTGCCCGCCGCCAGATTGCACGGTAGCGCAAACAGCACCCACGCGGCCGTTGCCACCAGCACTGCAATGCTCGGCATACCCAGGCGCATGGTGGCCAGCACTGCGCCCAGTGCCGCGATTACCAGGAACATCAGTGCGTGGAAGATATTCTTGGCGAGCATGACGGTGCGGAAAGGCGTGGGCGAGAGAAAGAGCAAATTGATCCCCGCTCCCTCCGTGCCCAGGTTGTTGTAGAACAACTGCGTGAAGCCAAGCAGCGCGTAGACCATGCACACGGGAACCGCAAAAGCGAATGTGTGCGTCCCTGGGCCGCGCCTGAGTAGACCGCCTGACAGAATCACCATCAATAGCAGCGGTGCGCCTACCGCGTAGAGCTGCGGCAAGGTGCGCATCAGTGTGCGCACTTCCTTCTCCAACAAAGCTGAGAGGGGGCCGTAGCTGTCGAGAAATCCTGCTGTGCTCGCGCTCCGTGTTGTTGCACCGAGCCCGGACGCCGCGCGCTCCGCAGCCTTCTTCTTGCTGGGCGCGGCCTTGGGCGCTTCCCCCAGGTTCTCTCCGCGATATTCGCCTCGAAGGCGCACGAACAGAACTCCTCCGGCAAGCACCACAAAGGCGCCAAGCACGCCCAGCGACTCCAGCGCAGGCACAGGCTGCAGCGCAGCGGCGCGGCGCACTGAGACGGCAACCAGTCCCGGCGGCAGCCACTTCTGAATCGAATTCGCTGTCTTCAGCCAGATGTTGTGCTGGATCTGAAACTGAGCGCCCGAGTCTCTGAGTTTCTCGGCTTGCTGTTGCGGAGACATGGGTCTCGTATGCCTTCTTTGGCGCAGTGCCGGATTGAGGAGATTGATGCTCAGCATGAGCAGTAGGAACACCGCGGTCAGAATCTCGCGCGTCCTGCGCTGCGCCAGCCAGCGGTCAATCCAGGCAAAGATGGCGCGCACCAGCAGAATGTTGAAGGCGGCAAACGCAATCAGGCACAAGAGCGTCCAGAGAAACAGGTCGGGCCGCGCCACTGTAATGCCAATCAGAATGCCGGCGGAGCAGAAGAATCCCACAATAGTCGACACGTCGACCAGGCCAAACACGATGTAGAGCAAGTAGAACGAGGGAAAGCTGACAGGAAAACGCAGCAGCAGGCTCAGGTCGAACTGCTCCTGGAACGAGGCCAGCATAATGGGAACCAACTGCCAGATCAGGAAGACTGCCCAGAACACGATGGGCAGATACTGCCACTGCCCGTCCGACGCGAGCATGTAGGTGGCGGCGCCGGCTCCGCTGCCCATGCCAAATCCCATGGCGGCGTAGATGATGAACACGATAATGCGCGCGCTAACCTCAAAGGCGCCCTTGGTTGAGCGGAGCCCGTTGGAGAACATGTGCCAGCGCAGCCGCGCCAGTGCCGCATATTGCGCACGCGCCGCCGTGCCCAGTACACCCTCGCCGTCTACGCCAGCCATGTGAGCTCCTGGACCGGCTCCTGACCGCCCGCGCCCACAATCGAGAGGAACATCTGTTCCAGCGTCAGCCGCTGGCCTTCCTCTGCGCCCGGCAGAGTGGAGGCCACGCCTGCGCGGAGTTCTTCAAGCGAGCCGTTGGCCACCAGTCTTCCTTTGCTGATGATGGCCACATGCGTGCACAGCCGCTCTACAATCTCGAGCACGTGCGTGGTGAGAAAGATGGTCGCGCCGCGATTGATCATGCCGGTAAGCATGGTCTTCAGCATGCCGGCGGCAATCGCGTCCACGCCCTCGAATGGCTCATCGAGAAACAGTACCTTGGGCCCGTGAATCACGGCCGCGGCCAGTGCCAGCTTCTTTTGCATCCCATGCGAGAAGTCAGTGACCATTTTCTTGTTCTCATTGGCCAACTGCATGAATTCCAGCAGCTCCTCGGTGCGCTGGTTGGTGGTAGCGCGGTCGAGGCCGTACATGCGGCCAACAAAGCGCAGGTATTCAGGCGCCGTCAGCCGTCCCAGCAGCGCCATCCCCTCGGGAACCACGCCGATTTGCCGCTTCAGCTCAAGCGCACCGGCTCCGAATGGCTGTCCGAGGATTTCGATCGACCCTTCGCTTGGCTCCAGCAGCCCGGTGAGCATCTTGATGGTGGTGGACTTGCCGGCTCCGTTCGGCCCCAGAAAGCCGAAGAACTGTCCTGAAGCCACGCTGAGTGTGACGTTCTCCACTGCGGTCAGGGCGCCAAAGCGCCGCGTGAGGCCGTGAGTTTGAATCGCCGCGGTTTCCATGTGGGCTCAGCATAGCAAGATTTGCCTCGGGAACAAAACGGGCAGGCCGGGGAGCCGGTGTTGCGCCTGTGCAGCACAATCACCAAATGCAGGTGGTACGGTGGGCACAAACGCGGTACCATGTTGTGAAAAAGGAGAACCGATGAAAGAGATGCTGGTGGGCCGCCTTGAGTGGGAGAAGTCAGCGCGAGGTATGGCGGTGAGGATTCCCGCCAGGAGAGGCTCTGCATTCGCGCTGTTTGGCCCGATCATCGGAATCTGGTTGATTCTCGCGTCGATGCAATTTGCATTCGCGGCAGGGTCGGCTACTCCCGACGATAAATCGGATCTGCTTTGGACTCTGATCGGGGGAATCGGCGTCAGCTTGATTATTGCGCTGGCGTGGCTGGCGTGGGCTTTCACCAGCGACACCGTTCTGACGCTGGACGAAACAAAGTTGAAGATTCAGCGCCGAGTTCTGGGCATTGAACTTGTGACGCACGTCTTTCCCACTACCGACGTGCATAACTTCAAATTCGTTCTCCCCACCAGGTTCTGGGCCAGCAAGGGCGTGACGGATATACGAACCAGCAAGATCGAGTTTCAGACCAGGAGCAGGCCAATGGTCTTTGCCGAGGGAGTGACTCAGCAGGAAGCAGAGGTGCTGATCGAACAATTGGCGGAGGTCTTCAAATTCCCTGAATACCTTGCGGCTCCGGAAGTTCCGAGCAGGCACTGAGCCGCGGACGCCCTTTGCCGTCGCGATGAATTTTGCCAGCGGCTCCCATGAAGAGAATTCTTAGAACGTCACCCGCGCGCCCACTTGCGCGGCAAAGGGAATGCCGACCGTAGTTCCGGGCCCGAAGAAGTCGCCCAGTGCGCCACCGGCGAGACGCAACTGGTTGGGGCTAGTGATGGGTTCAGTCACGGTGCAGTCGGCATTGGTGCAGATGTCAGAGATATTTCCGGTTGCTGCTTCAGCGGCCGGCACCTGCAACGTGGCGATGTTGGTCACGTAGTTCGCGCCGGGATTATTGCGGTTGAATAGATTGAAGAACTCGATGAACGGTGTTGCAGTCCACTTGTCTCCAAACTTCAACGGGCGGCTGACGCGCAGGTCGGTTTGGATGTAGGGCGTTCCGCGAAACTGATCCAGCACCGTTGGAATTCCATTGATTGAAATGCGTCCGCTATTGTCGGCGGTGGTGATGGTGAACGGACGCGCGCTTTCAGCCTGCGAAAGGCCGCTGACTTCAAATCCGCCCTTTGCATGCCAACTGCCGGCGAAGACAAAGCGCTGGCGCACATCTTCGCCTGACGGACCGTAATCGCCGGGGCCGAAGGCATCCAGCGGATTGCAGACACCATTGACGTAATCGAAGAGCTCGCCAAGAACGCAGCCCCAGGTTTGCGCTTTGGAGAAAGTGTAGTTTGCGACGAGGCTCAACCGGCGGCGCACGTTGCCTTGCATGTGGACCAGGAGGCCGTTGTAGCTGGAACGATTGTCGGAGTGAAATACATTGATGTTGGGGACGAACGCGGCCTGGTCGGTTATGTCCGTGAGAGGGAACTGCGGAGTGAAGAGATTCACACCACCGGTGTAGCTGTAGGCGCGATAGGCGTGATTGCCCTGCTCGTGAACATAGTCAGCGCTCAATGACCAGCTGTGACTGAAGGCATGCTGCATGCCGCCGGAGAAGTGAATCGAATAGGGAGTGCGGTAGCCGGAATCGATCGTGCTGGCCGAGCCTCCGGCCGAAGCGCCGGGAACGCAGCCTGTGTTTTCCGCGCCGCCGGGATTTGCCACTGGATCGACGCAGGAGCCAGGCGGAGTGTTGACCGCCTGGAAGGCAGTGGCCCAGCCGTTCTGCGCGAGATCGTTGAAGTAGAGCCCAAAGCCTGCGCGCAACACTGTAGTGCCGCTGCTGCCGGGCGCAAACGCGATGCCGATGCGTGGCGCAAACTGTTTGTGGTCGTCCTGCGGTGCGCCGTGAAGAAGTGGAATGTCGAGCGCGGCCAGCGTGATATAGCCGGGATTTTCGGTCTGGCTGCGGCCTGAGCCTGTGAAAAGTCCATACGTCGCGGAGTAGCGCAGGCCGTAGTTCAACGTGACGCGATGCGGCAGTTGCCACGAATCCTGCGCGTAGAACGCGATGCGCTGGATATCCTGCGAGAAGCCGCCGCCAAGGTTCGACGTTGAGGCGCCTGCATTCAAGTCGGCGGTGAACTGTGCGGGGTTGGTGAGGTAGTAGGTGGGATTCTGCGGGAATTGGTAGAGCGTTTCGTTGTTGGAGGGGAATGCGCCGCCGAGCACCGGCTCATGGACGATGTTCACGCCAATCTTGATGGCATGGCGTCCCTCATCGCTGCTCAGGTCATAGCGAAACTGGTACTTCTCCTGGTTGCGCTCGGAGGGGAAGAACGTGATGGGCGTGGCGAATTGATTGTCGCCATACGTCTCAAAGCCGGAGACGGTCAGGGAGGTTGCGCTGAACGGAAAGGCCAGCGCGAATCCGAGGTCGGAGTTGCGCGTCTGCGTCAGGTGCAGGCCGCTGGCATTGAAGAGCGCGCGTCCCAGCAGCTTGGGAGAGAAGGCAAACTGGTTGCCGATCACCATGCTCAGGTAGTTGTTATGCGTGAGCAGGCCGGTCGAGGGCAACGTGCCTTGCTGCACCAGGTCGTTGTGTGTGGTGTAGGTGTCCGCCGAGCCACGCAGGTACCATTGCGACTTTGCCGATTGGGACCAATCAAACCGCTGCGAAGCGAACTCGTCGCGGAAGGGAATCGGCACGTTGGCTGGAACGTCAATCGAGCTCAATCCAGGGATCAGCCCCTCGGAAGCCAGGGTGGCCAGCGCGTCGAATTGCATGAGGTTGGCTGGACTATAGGCGATGCTCGCGTCTTCATGCACGCCTTCGAAGGCCGTGAAGGTCCACAGCTTGTTGTTTTCGATGGGGCCGCCGGCAGTGCCAACGTAGTTCTGCCGCGAGAAGGGCTGTTTGGGATTGGGCGCTGGATTCTCAATCGGGAAGCGGGCGTTGAGATCCGCTGCGCGCTCAAAAAACGCGGCGTCGCCGTGCCAGTCGTTGGTGCCGCTCTTGGTGGTCAGTTCAACTGATCCGGCAGTCGTTCCGCCCGTGTCGGCGTCTTCCTGCGAGGTGCGCACCGCGAACTCCTGAATGGAGTCGGGCGAGAAATTCTGCAGGAACCCGCCAATGTAGTCGTCGGAGTTATCGCCGCCATCAACGGAGAGCTCATTGTTCAGGCCGGAGCTCCCGCCGGTGGAGACGGCGGTGATGCGCGCCTTGGTTGGGTCGGAGGGTTCAACCGGCTCAGTGCCGGGAGCGAGATAGGCGATATTGGCGAAGCTGCGCGCAGGCAAGGGCAGGTCTTCAAGATCCTGGCTGCTGATTACGCTCTGGTGTACCTGGCTAGCGAGATCAATGGCCTGCGTGGTGATGGAGGAACTCTGCGCGTGTACGTCGACGGTCTGAACCACGACGGGAGGCTTCATGGTGACAGCGATGTCGCGGACGGAGCTCATCTCGACGGGCACGTCGGCAACGGCATCGGCGAATCCTTGCGCTTTGACGGTGACGCGGTAGGTTCCGGGGGGAAGATCGTCCATGCGGAAGTTTCCATGAGCGTCGCAGGCGGCGGTGCGCTCAATGGAGGAGTCACGCAGATGGACAGTGATGGTTGCGGACGGAATGTGTGCGCCGCGGCCATCCTCCACCAAGCCGCGCAGCGAGCCGCCAAGGGTCTGCGCAGTGGATACGGATGCAGCGAAACAAACAGTCAATAGAAGGATTGCCAATCGCACGCGGAAAGAGCCTCTTCTTTACTGATAGTTCAAGCACGCTGTCGCGTCAACTTTGTCATATCACAGACAACGATCATTCAAACGCCCGAATCCATAGCTGGATGAGCAAATTTAGCCCCCAAACTCGTCAAGGGATTGTGAGGATTGGGAGCAACACTTTAAGATGGCATACATCTTCGCTTCGCCCTGGAGTTCCCCTGATGACGCGTTCCCGCCGTGCAATTTTCTGTCCTTTGTCTGAACCTCTTGCAATCTGCCGCCATCTGAAAGCCGGCCTTCTGGGCATCGGCGTTGTTGCGGTGTTATCGATTGCGCCTGCGCTGCTGCACACACAGGAGCAGGCTCCCGCGCCGCTGCCGGAGATGCACTGGCGCATGATCGGGCCCTTCCGCGGAGGGCGCACGCGCGCGGCGACGGGCGTTCCAGGCCAGCCGAATGTGTTCTATGTGGGCCAGGTGGATGGCGGTGTGTGGAAGAGCGACGACTACGGGCGGACGTGGAACCCGATCTTCGATGGGCAGCCCTCGCAGTCGATCGGCGCCATTGCGGTTGCGCCGTCGAACGCGAGCGTGATGTACGTGGCAAGCGGTGAAGGGCTGCACAGGCCCGATCTTTCCGTGGGCGACGGTATCTACAAATCCACCGATGCGGGCAAGACCTGGGAGCACCTGGGTCTGCGCGAGGGCCAGCAGATTCCGGCTTTGGCGGTGGATCCGCGCGATCCAAACAAGTTGTTTGCGGCGGTGCTGGGGCATCCGTATGGACCGAATGAGGAGCGGGGGATTTATCGCTCCGTCGACGGCGGCGCGACCTGGACAAAGGTGCTCTACAAAGACGCGGAGACCGGCGGGTCAGATGTGGCGATCGATCCCAGCAATCCCAACGTGGTGTACGCAGCGCTGTGGCAGGAGACGCTGGGACCCTGGGAAGATGGCAACACCTACGACGGCACAAAAGGCGGTCTTTTCAAGTCGACCGATGGCGGCACGACGTGGAAGCAACTGATCAAGGGGCTGCCTGAGAACCTGGTGCACATCCAGGTGGCTCTGTCGCAGAGCGATGAGAACCGGCTCTACGCAACGCTGGCGACAAAGGCCGAGGGCGGCTATGGTTCGGGCGCGGGGCTGGCGTTTTACCGTTCTGACGATGCCGGCGAAAGCTGGTACAAAGCCACGGACGATCCGCGGCCGGCGCTGAAGATCGGGGGCGGCGATCTGCCCATTGCAAAAGTAGATACGAAGAATCCAGACGTTGTTTACAGCGCGAGCATTGTCACGATGAAGTCGACCGACGGCGGCAAAACCTGGATGGGTCTGCGCGGGGCGCCGGGCGGCGACGATTATCAGAACCTGTGGATCAACCCGGAGAATCCGGACATCATTCTTCTGGTAGCCGACCAGGGCGCGCTGGTGAGCGTGAACCGCGGCGCGACATGGAGTTCGTGGTACAACCAGCCGACGGCGCAGCTCTATCACGTCGCGACGACAGCCTCGTTTCCTTACCAGGTGTGTGCCGGCCAGCAGGAGAGCGGATCGGTCTGCATTTCAAGCCGCGGCAACGATGGCGAGATCACCTACCGCGAGTGGCATCCGGTGGCTGTGATCGAGTATGGCTATGTGGCGCCGGATCCGCTGCATCCTGAGATTGTGTATGGCGCTGGACGGTCGTCCGTTTCGAAGTACGACATGATGACGGGGCAGGTCCAGGACATTACGCCGATTCCGGTGCGCGATCCGGCCTATCGCAGCGATCGTACCGAGCCGATTCTGTTTTCGCCGATTGACCCGCACGATCTCTACTACGCGGCCAACGTGCTGTTTGAGACAAAAGACTACGGCAAGACGTGGACGAAAATCAGCCCGGACCTCTCTCGCGAGCACACCGGTCAGCCGGCGACGCTGCCAGCGCTGACAGAAAAAGATGCGGCGCGCCGCCGTGGGGCCATCTACTCGTTTGCGGCTTCGTTCAAAACCATCGACACGCTCTGGGCGGGCACCGACGATGGCTTTGTCTGGGTGACCAACGATCACGGCAAGAACTGGAAAAACATTACGCCGGCGCAGTTGACGCCATGGAGCAAGGTGACGCAGATCAGCGCGTCGCACTTCGACGACAAGACGGCGTATGTCTCGGTGAGCCGGATGCGCGTGGACGATATGAAGCCGTATCTCTTCCGCACGCATGACGGCGGAGCGACGTGGGAGTCGATTGCCGCGGGGCTGCCCGATGGTTCGCCGGTGGATACCGTGCGCGAAGATCCGGTGCGCAAGGGCCTGCTGTTTGCGGGCACTGAGACGGAGGTGCGGGTTTCCTTCGACGATGGCAATCACTGGCAGGCGTTGCAGTTCAACCTGCCGCGTACCTCGATGCGCGATCTGGCCATCAACGGCAATGACTTGATCGTTGCCACGCATGGACGGTCGTTCTGGATTCTTGACGACATTTCACCGCTCCGCCAGTTGAGCGCGGTGAAGGCCGATGGCGGCCCATTCCTGTTCAAGCCGGGTGCGGCCTACCGCGTTCGGCGCAGCACTTACCCGGACACACCGGTCCCGCCAGACGAGCCGATGGGCGAGAACCCGCCGGACGGTGCGGTGATCGATTATTCATTGCCTGCAGATGCAAGCGGGCCGGTCACGCTGGAGATTCTGGACAGTGGCGGCAAGCAGGTGCGCAAGTACGCAAGTACCGATGCGCCGGAATCGACGATGGAAGAGCTGTCGAAGCAGCTGATTCCGCTCTACTGGCTGCGCATGCCGAAGACGCTGCCGGCCACGCCGGGTATGCATCGCTGGGTGTGGGACATCCGGTACACCACGCCGACAGCAACGCGGTATGGATACCCAATCTCCGCAGTGCCGCACGACACGCCGCGCGAGCCAGAGGGGCCGCTCGCGCTGCCCGGGACGTATACGGTTCGGCTGACCGCGGGAGGCAAGGCGCTGACCGCTCCGCTGACGATCAAGATCGATCCAAGGGTCCATGCAACTTCAGCGGAGCTGGCGACGATGTTTGCGGAGCAGAGCAAGCTGGCAGGCATGGTGACGAAGGGCTCATCCGCGTCGCTGCAGGTACATTCGGCGCGCGAACAGTTGGAGACCTTGGAAAAGACAGCCGAGCCGTCGATCAAGGAAGCCATTGAAAAAGTCGACAAGGAACTGGGCGAACTGCTGAGCGGGCGCAGAAATCCGGGCGGCGGCGAGGCCGAGCCGGGGCTGGATGATGCGGCGGCCGAGGCGTCGGGGCTCTATCAGCAGGTTGGATCGTCAGATGCGGCGCCGACCACGGTCCAGGTGAAGGCAACGGAGCACGCCGGCGAAGAGCTGGCTGAGGCGCTCAAGCGTTGGGAGCGGACAAAGGTGATTTCGCTGCCAGCGTTGAACCGTCAGCTTGAAGGCGCTCATTTGCCACAGGTGAACCTGGCAGAGTTGCCGCAGAACATGCCGGATACCGGCGATGAGGATTAGGAGACGACAAGGCGGGGAACAGGCCAGTTGACTGCTTTGGCGGATAGACTGGCCTTTTTTCTCTGAGACTGGTTGTGTGCCCGACGCACAGTGAATCGAATCAATGTGCGAGCTGCCGATTCATCGTGCCTGGCACGCGCGCAGCGCAGTCCGCACGCACTCTTACTATGGTCAGTCCACGTTCAGGTTTACTCAGTGTTAGTCTAGGAACAGCATGAAAAGAACTGGTCTTCTCACGATCCTAATTGCGATGGCGTCTCTAGCATCTGTTGGCGGCCAGATGGCAGCACAGACGGTGCAGACGGTGACTCCTGCGCAGCCGAAGGTGAAGGAGATCACCCCGGTTGCGAGGCCGGTTCCGTTTTCGCTGTCGGGGGACGTGAAGCAGCAGCCGATTACGTTCCGCACAGTTGACCAGATGACCCGGAAGGATCGTGATCTGGTTGCGGACGCGGAGTCCTCGATCAGCGAGCGAGCCGGATTCATAGGCCTGGAGTTCAACGGGGGCAAATGGAGTTACGAGCAGGTTCTGTGCCCGGCTCTGCCGAATCACATTCTGCTGCGCTTCACCCGCAACAACGGGACGGGCGACGAGAGCATTTTTTCGGCATCGATTCCACGCAATGGGGACGGCCGGGTTCGTATTGTCCCAATTCGCCTCAGGGGCTATTCGCTCTTCTCTCCTGCGCCGATCAACGCATTGACGATCTCGGCATTCAATCACATTCGCGCCGAGGAACACGCGGACACGCCTCCGCAGTGGCTCGGAACAGCGTTGTGCTACGCGGCCCTGGCCGGCGGTCATCCCGAGTCTCCGCTGACTGCAGAGGCAGACGCGAATCAGAAGTTCCAACTGGCCATGCCGGCCAAGATGGAAATCCCAGCCCGCGGCAATGTGGCCCTGTCCTTCGCAGAGGCATCTGCAACTCCGCGGCCAATGGAGTGGACGATGACCTTCGACCGCAAGGGAAAACTGCTGAAGGCCACGCACAAGCCGGCGGAGCTGATTCCATCCAAATTGGTGCACCCGGCACCGATGGTTGTGAAGGGCAGCACGGCTTCGCCGGCGCAAAGCACGGCCGATCAAGCCCCCAGCAAGTGATCTTGCAGTTAGCCTGAAATTGAATTGATTTGAAGTGCATTGAATCTGTTCGTCTCGTCTGCTTTATGAAGTACAAAAGTCATACATTTGTCTAACAAATCTATTGCATCGCTGGCTCATGAATGCTACATTTTGGATAACAGAGATGACGATGGTGAAGTTTGTGCTGAGCCTGACTTGGCTGCAGTTGAAGCGAGCGCCTCGTATCCATCGATGGAAAACACTTAAACTCAGGAAGCCAGCCTGGGACTGACGGGGGCGAAGCCCGTCTGACGATCAATTCAAAAGCTCAATTTTCAAGAACTGGCCCACCCAGCGCAGCCACCCGCATTCTTTATTCGTTGAGCTTCTGTCTCGGACGGAGGCAGAAGCGAATCCCTCCTCGACACAAGAGTCCAGTATGACAATTTTGAAACCACGATCACGCATGATCAGTGTGCGTCTCTCTGAAGAGGAGTATTCCTCCTTCAAAGATCTCTGTTCAGAGATCGGCGCGCGAAGTATATCGGACCTGGCGCGCGACTCCATGTGCGCGCTGCTGAAAGGCCTCAATCCAGGGGATGGCAGCAGCATCAGCAGGAGCGAGTTCCGTGTCCACATGAAGAGACTCGATCGCAAACTGGAACGGCTCGCGGCTCGAATCAAAGCGTCCAAAGCCGACAGCGAGCGCTAGGCGAGACCGCAGCCATGGTGGAATTGATCCGACAGTTAAACCTAAAGGTGTGCCGTCTCCTTGAGGAGGGCACACCTTGAAATCGACGAATGACCAGGCAGGCGCCTAAGGCTGAGGCCTATTGACGATGGAAATGGGGATGGCCGAAGTCGTAGACAGCGCCGACAGTAAACCCGTTGGGGTCGAGGTCGTAACCCTTTCCGAATATATTGAACCAAGCTTGGTATTCGTAATCGGCGCGCACCCAGACTCTTCCAAAAGGGCGGTACTCGACACCGCCGCCCGGGGCAAAGACAGTCCAGTCGAAATGGTAGCAACCTTTACAAATGTCGAGGTTGCCGTAGCTTATTACTCCCTTGACGTAGGGCCTGATTTTTTGGAAGTGCCGCCAGGTGTATATCGGGCCTCCTCCGAGGGTGTCGGTGCGAAAACCTTTGGGGAGATACTTGCTTTCGGGATAAAAGCTGAGGTCACGGGCTTCCACTTCCGCTCCGAGTCCTTGCAGAAATGACGGACCCCAATTGGGATTTGCGTCGAGCCACAATGTTCCGCCCCAATCATGGCCGTTGCCGTAATCCATGCTATAGAGGGAAACGCCGCCGCCGGCGGCAAGTGTCAAACCGCCCCCGCCGGTAGCAGCGGGCGCAACTTGAGAAAAGGCAGGTATTGCTAGGGCTGCAAAAAGAAGCACTAGTATGAACTTCGGGCGCAAATGGCTAGACATTGAAGATCTCCTTCCAAAATGTGCAAACCACCTCCCCCGAGGCGAGCACCTTGCGGTTAAGTGTAACCCAGGTCGTTGAAAGTACAATCCCAAAAATGAACTGAGAGGGAACCAATCAACAACCCCCCGGGGGGAAACCGAGTCAAGTTTCAGGTCGAAATTGGTTTCTTGGGTAGTTGCGATCTAAGGAGCCATTGAGGCACAGGAAAAGCTTGGATGGGGCTTCGCGGATGAATCAAACCCAGTGCTGGTAACTTCGGTTGCTCGGTTTGTTAAACTGGGGCAACTCACGATCAAGGGGTTATCAGACCTTTCAGGACGTGATTTTGGCGGGCTTCCGTTGCTGGTCAAGATCTTCGGCGGCCCAGCCGTTGATGCGTCAACCTTCAGGGAAGGCAGCGAAAGAGGCAGCAGCCAATGCCGAATCCAGTTTCAATCTGTGTGATCGGGTCCGGATACGTTGGCCTTGTTGCGGCGGTTTGCTTTGCCGAAATGGGCCACAATGTTGCCTGCGTGGACAACGACGAGGCCAGGGTCAAGACACTCCGTGAAGGCGGGGCGCCTATTTTTGAAGACCACTTGCCCGCATTGCTCGCCAAACACCGAGGCCGCGGCGTGGAGTTCACCACAGATCTGAGTGGGGCCGTCGAGCGGAGCGAGGCTATCTTTATTGCTGTCGGAACCCCCCAGGGCGACACCGGGGCTGCCGACCTCTCTTACGTGGAGGGGGTTGTCTCAGAGATTGCCCGTTCCATCGGCGGTTATAAGGTTATCGTTGAAAAGAGCACGGTACCGGTCTATACCAACGAGTGGATCCGCCGCGTGCTGCATCGTCATGGCGTCGATCCCGAGAGCTTCGACGTAGTTTCCAACCCGGAGTTTCTGCGCGAAGGCACTGCTGTCATCGACTTTCTGCATCCGGACCGCATTGTGGTCGGCGCCGGGAATGACCGCTCCGCCGAACTTCTGCGACGTATTTACGAACCGCTTACCGGGGGCACTTACTACACGCAATCCAGTGCATTGCCGGGGCCCTGCAGTGCAACCAGCCCTGCACGGCTGCTGGTAACCTCGGCGCAGAGTGCGGAGATCATCAAGCACGCCTCAAATGCTTTCCTGGCGCTGAAGATTTCGTTCATTAACGCGGTGGCCAATCTGGCGGAAGCGGTGGATGCGGACATTGAGGACATTGCCGCCGGTGTGGGCCTGGACAGCCGGATCGGCTCCAGGTTTCTGCGCGCGGGGCTGGGGTACGGCGGCTCCTGCTTCCCCAAGGATGTAGCCGCATTTCACTTCGTGGCGCAACAGCGAGGCGTGGATTTTCAGCTTCTGGAAGAAGTGCGCAAGATCAATGAAGCGCAGAAGGACATTTTTTTCAGGAAGGTGCTTTCGGCTCTTTGGACCCTGCGTGGCAAGCGGTTGGCAGTTCTTGGGCTGGCATTCAAGGGCGATACCGACGATGTCCGCGAATCCCCGGCCATTGAAATCGTCAGGAGATTGCTGGATGCGGGCGCCACGGTCACGGCCTATGATCCTGCGGCCACTGAGCGAGCCAAGGCAGTCCTTCCGCCGTCTCCGAAGATGGCCTATGCGTCGGATGTGTACGACGCGGCCAAAGACGCAGACGCGGTGTTGATTCTGACGGACTGGAGGGAGTTTGCCGCGATTGATCTGGCGCGTCTCAGCCAGGCGGTCCATTTCCCGGTCGTAATCGACGGACGCAATCTTTACAAGCCGCAGGAGATGTTCGAGCACGGATTCACGTATGTCAGTGTCGGCAGGCCGGCGACATATCAAGCGGAGCAGGGAAAGCCGCGCAACCTTGTTTCTTAGCCAGGGTTGCTTTTGTGCCTGTTTCCGATGGTCCCTTCAACCGGGTCAGTGACCCGCACAGACAAGCAAGAGTTTCGATCATGCGCGTACTTGTAACCGGCGCCGCCGGATTCCTTGGTTCCCACCTGACAGACCGGCTGTTGGGCGAAGGGCATTCGGTGATCGGTGTCGATAACCTCTCCACCGGAAGCCTCGATAACCTGGCCCATCTTGCAGGCGAGTCAGGATTCCGCTTCGAAGAGCTGGATATTTGCGAGGCCTTCGATCCAAGGAAGGTCGACTACGTATTCAACTTTGCTTCACCAGCCAGCCCGCCGGAGTATATGCGCCTGGGTTTGGAAACGCTGCGCGTCGGCTCGGCGGGCACAGCAAATAGTCTTGAGATCGCGTCCAGGTATGGGGCCGGCTACCTTCATGCTTCCACCTCGGAGTGCTACGGCGATCCACAAGTCCATCCCCAAACTGAAGACTACTGGGGCAACGTAAACCCGGTAGGCCCGCGCTCTGTCTACGACGAGGCCAAGCGCTTCAGCGAGGCGCTGGTGATGGCGTATCATCGCTCGCGCAACCTCAACACGCATCTGGTTCGCATCTTCAATACCTATGGCCCTCGCCTCCACCCCAGCGACGGCCGCGTCATCTCCAACCTTCTCATGCAGGCGTTGCGCGGCGAGCCTCTGACGATTTACGGAGATGGCAGCCAGACCCGCAGTTTCTGTTATGTTGACGACTTGATCGAGGGAGTCCTGCTGCTTGCGCGTTCGAACGAGCATATGCCGTTGAATATCGGCAACCCCGGCGAATTCACTATTCTCGATTGTGCTCAGGCCGTGCTGGAAGTGACCAGCTCAAAGAGTACCCTCACATTCGAAGCGTTGCCGCAGGACGATCCGTCGCGACGCTGTCCGGACATCGCGAAGGCAAGGAGCCTGCTTGGTTGGGAACCCCACGTCTCACTGAGGGAAGGACTGCGGAAGTCGCTTGATTTTTTCAGAAGCAAGGCTGCGGTGCGATGATTGCGATGGCGTCCGCGCCGCAGACGGCAACGGACCGAGCCGCGAGAATTCCGATCCAGAGAGCGCCGGGCGCCACCCTGCCTGATGACGGAGCCAGAAACAGATTGGTGCAAGCGAAATGCATTTGATGATCCTAGGGACCCGCGGAATACCTGCCAGGCATGGCGGATTTGAAACCTTTGCCCAGGACCTTTCCCTCTTTCTGACGAGTCGTAATCACACGGTTACGGTATATTGCCAGGCGCAGAGCGATGCTTCGGCTTTTGCAGATGAGTGGCAGGGCGTGCAGCGAGTCCACATTCCATCCGCGAACAGCCCGGTGGGTACGGTCTCTTTCGACTGGGCTGCCACCCGGCACTCATCCGCCAGGGATGGCGTCGTGTTGACGCTGGGATACAACACCGGCGTTTTCAGCCTCCTATACCGGCTGCGCCATCTACCCAGTGTCATGAACATGGACGGCATCGAGTGGAAGCGGGAAAAGTGGTCCTTTGCGCAGCGGAGTTGGCTCCGGCTGAACGAGTGGGCAGGTGCGCGATTTGCAAATCACCTTGTCGCGGATCATCCGGAGATTGCCGCACACCTTCGGAGTCATACCCGGGCGAAGAAGATTACTGTCATTCCCTACGGCGCCGATGCAGTGAACTCGGCATCGACCGAACTCCTGGCGGAGTTTAACCTGACCTCAAAGGGCTACAACCTTCTGATCGCCCGCCCGGAGCCGGAGAACTCAATTCTCGAAATCGTGCGGGCCTGCTCCTCACCGCGCCTGCGCGTCCCATTGGTCGTGTTGGGCGACTATTCGCAAGGGCGCAATTACCAGCGGCAGGTTCTGGGGGCTGCGGGAGAAAACGTCAAATTCGTCGGCGCCATCTTCGATCGTGAGATCGTGCGGGCAATGAGGTATCACGCCAGCGCATACATCCACGGCCACCGTGTAGGAGGGACCAATCCCTCGCTGGTTGAATCTCTTGCCGCCGGCAACGCGATCATCGCGCATGACAACCGGTTCAATCGTTGGGTGGCTGGAGAGAGCCAAAGATTCTTCAAGGGGTCAGACGATCTGGTGGAGATTCTCCATTCTCTTGAGGAGAATGCGGGGCAGTTATCGCAGATGCGAGAGGCCAGCCGGCTTCGCCATCAGGAGGAGTTCACGCAGGAGAAGGTCCTGCTTGCGTATGAATCAGTGCTCATGCGCGTTGCCGCCGGCGCGCGCGTAGAAGTCGGCGAAGTTCCGGCTCAAGGCCCTGCCGGACGCTGGTCCTGAATCGTCTGCTGGATTTCAGAGAATCGGACAGGCGGCAATCAACACGAAGCAAGACCATGAAGCAATCGGGGAACTCAGCCAGTAAAGGGCAGAGAAGGTCAGCAAAGTGATCCAGCACCTCGCGAACAAGGTCTTTTCGCGCCCTGATGAATTTCGAAAGCTGGAACAAATCTGTGAAATGGGACACGAATGCCTGCATCGATCCTTTTTGTTCACCAGGGCTACGAACTGTACGGCTCTGATCGAACACTGATCCAATCTGTTCATGCGGCGGCATTCCGTTGGCCCAAGGCGCGCATCACGGTCCTGCTTCCCCGCGAAGGGGATTTGCGAACGGCATTGCTCGGGATCGTGAGCGATGTGCGCGTTCAAGACCTCGCGGTCTTGCGCAAGAGCAATCTGAAGCGCATGAAACTACGGGATGTGGGCAGGTTCATCGGAAAGATTCGAGAGGCGCGCAAGATGATGCGTGCCTACGATGTGACCTACATCAACACGGTCATGGTGATGGACTACACGTTTGCCGCGGCTTTGACGTGGCGGCCGCGCATCGTCCATGTGCACGAGATACCGACCGGGCCGGCAGCGCTTTTCTTTTCGGTTCTGCTCGCACTGAGTCGTGCATTTCTGATCTTCAACTCGCGTGCCACAGAGCGCAGCTTCATGCTGGCGCCATGGCGGCAAAGGGCCATTGTGTGGAACGGCGTTCGAGCGCCAGCGGATGTGCCGCCGCGCGCCAATCATTCCAGCCTTCATCTTCTGCTGATTGGCCGGCTCAACTCGTGGAAGGGCCAGCAGATTCTGCTTCGCGCGGTTGCGCAACTACCTCATGCCCTGCGCGATCGCGTCAAAGTCCGGCTGGTCGGAAGCGTCTTTGGAGAGCAGTCGCATTTCGTCGAAACACTGGTGCGGATTATCGAGGAAGAGGGCCTCTCGGAGACTGTCGAGATGTACCCGTTCACGTCCGATCCCACTGGGCATTACGCATGGGCAGATGTGATTGTTGTCCCGTCGACAAAGCCGGAACCTTTTGGACTCGTGGCCATCGAAGCCATGGCGGCGGGACGCAGCGTGATTGCCGCTAACCATGGCGGCCTCTGCGAGATCGTCGTCGATGGAGTGACCGGAAGCTTTGTCGCGCCCAGTTCCCAAGAGGAGTTAGCGGGTGCGATTCAAAAGTATATCGAGGATTCCCCACGAGCACTCACTGAGGGAAACGCGGGGCGCAAACGGTTCCTGGCCGAGTTTGAAGAGAGTCATTACAAGCTGAAGATCGCCGATATCATTGCGCGTTTGTCCGGCGAAACCGCTGGGTGAAGGTGCGGCGGTTATGCATGAGATCATGGTTCATCACGGCCCGGGGCTGTGAGCCGCGGCAATTTTCGTTGCCGCGCACATTGGGTTTGTGTCCCAATCAAAGATGCCTGATTTGGGGCTTCGAAACGCGTGCGGGAATGGCCGAGGCTAGCCGGTCAATTTGAATTTGAAGAAGCCGGTTCGTATCCGGCCACGTTGTATAATTGGAATCTCAAGCCCTTGACAGGAGAATAGATACCTACTTGATCGAACCGAATGAAAGTCTAAATGACCAACCGGACGGCCTTCATGCAGGTAGGAACCGCTGGGAACGAGTCGATGACCCTGAGGATCAGGTTTCTCTCAGAGATCTGGCGATTGTTCCGCTCAAGCGTAAGCGTGCGGTGATTGGCTGTGCAGCGTTTGGCTTGCTGGCGGGAATTCTCGTTGTGGTTACGATGACCCCTCGCTACAGGGCCACAGCCACGATTGAGCTCAATGAGGACAAGCAGAGCGGTGTCAGCGCGCTTTCTGACATGGCCTCAATGGCAGGGGGCGGCGCCGATGAGCTGAAGGTCAAGATTCAGACTGAAACCGCGGTGATCGAGGACGACACCATTGCTCTGAATGTGATGAGCAAGATGGGAATGCTTCGCCTTGCTGGGCAGGGCGGCTGGTTCGCGAAGAAAGAGCCGGGTCCTGTTGTCAAAGAAGAGGATCTTCCGGCCATGCGGCGAGAAGAACTGATTGGGGGGTTTGAGGCCAATCTGAAGGTGAAACAGGTCGAGAATTCTCGCCTCATTGCCATCACCTACACAAGCACGGATCCGGTACAGGCGGCAAACATTGCGAACGAGATCGTTAAGGACTACAGAGCCTATCTTCTCAGTTCAAACTACGGCGCATCCCAAGATGTTTCAACGTGGCTTGGCAGTCAGCTGAGCGGGCTTTCAAGCAAGGTAACCGATTCGGAAAAGGCTGTCGCAGATTACGAGCGCAATCACAATCTGTCTGCCGCAATGCCGGGACTGGTTACGTTGGGAGGCGGGTCCGGGGGGGGGGCGGCCGGTCTGGGTGCTGGTGGTAGCGGCGGCGGCGGTGGTGGTGGTGGAATCCATATTCCCGAATTGGACCGTCTCACCGCGTTGAACGAAGAAGTAACGCAAGCTGAGGCTCAGCGCCTCTCGGCCGAGGCGATCTACCGGCTGGCGGAAACACAAAATCCGGAAGTCATCTCATCACTGGGGTCCAGTTCTCTTCCCAGCCTAGCGAGTTCGACTGTCATATCGCAGGGAAATGGACTGCAGATCCTCATCACACTCCGAGAGCAGGAATCAACGGTCAAGGTCGCTTATGCAGATGCGGCAACGAAGTACGGCCCCAAGAATCCGCGGCTGGTTGAACTTCAGAATCAAATGAAGTCGCTTGACGATCAGATCCAAGCCGAAATGGAAAAGATCAAGCAGCGGGCGAAGAACGATCTGACCCTGGCAGAAGAGAGCGAAAAATCGCTGCGGACGGCCTATGAAGCGCAAAAGGTCGTGACCAGCAAGATGAACGATGACGTTGTTCAGCTCGGAATTCTCATGGAGCAAGCCAGTTCCAGCCGAGAGCTTTACGATGTTCTTTATGCGAAGCTGCAGGAGACCAACATTGACTCCGGGAGCACCGCGGCGAACATTACTCTGGCCGATCCCGCGCGTCCCCCGGGCAAGCCCTTTGTGCCGAAGCGGACGCTGTTTCCAGTTGTCGGGTTATTTGGCGGCCTGGTTCTGGGTATAGGTCTGGCGTTCCTGCTGGAGAGCCAGGACGATACTGTGGCCGACAGCTTTCAGGTGGAAGCAATGGCACATGTGCCGGTACTTGGAATCGTCCCGTTCTACAAGAGGGAGATCAAGGCTCCGGCAGAGGGCCCGTTGGCAACAGAGTCCAGTCCTTTCCTGATCGACCCTACAGGCGCTACTGCAGAAGCATTTCGCAGCCTGCGCTCGGGGTTGACTCTTTCCGGTGTGGGGCGGAGGTTGAAGCTGCTTTCGGTTACCAGCGCTCTGGGTGGCGAAGGCAAATCGTTTACGGTCTATAATCTCGGTCTTGCCTTTGCCGCAACCGGTTTGAAGGTGCTCATCATCGATGCCGATCTTCGACGTCCCCGGCAGGATTCCCTTTTCCGCCTCTCGCGTGAGAATGGCTTATCGAATCTGCTTGCCGGCATTGGAACCTTTGACGAGGTGATCAAGCCGCATTCGGTGGTGCCGAATATATCTCTGATTTCGGCGGGGCAAAGCACCCCGCTTGCATCGGAACTGCTGGAATCGGGCGAGATTGTGAAGGTCCTGCATGCCGCCAGGGACCGGTTTGACCTGGTCCTGGTGGATAACGCGCCGGTCCTTCCGGTGGCCGACCCGATTCAGGTTGCTTCTCACTGCGACGGTACGATCGGTGTCATGCGATCGGGCCAGACTTCAAGAAAAGCGCTTCGACGCTTCGTTCAGACACTGGCTCGGAACCGTATTCATCTTCTCGGAATGGTGATCGAAGCTGTGGACATGTCTGCCAGCGAATATCGGAGTGTTTATGGGTACAACGTGGAGAAATACTACGGTGAAAAGTAGGCTGACAGTTCGACGTGGAACTTCGCTTCTGCTTGGCATTGCCCTTCTTCCGTCCACCGTGGCGGTACATGGGCAGTCTCAGGGCACGACGTCTTCAATTCCCGGATCTGGCGGCGCGGCGTCTTCCTCCTCCGGTGCGGCATCCTCGGCGGGCAAGTCTGCGGGGGGGCAGGGGTCGGCCCCGGTCATCCTTCCCAGGGATTTCGCCCAGTTGAAGATTGAGGCGGGAGACTTGTTGAGTGTGAACGTTTATGACGCGCCTGAACTCACGGATGCGTACCGGGTAGATCAACAGGGAAACCTGAGGCTTCCGCTTTGCGGCAAGGTGAAAGTGGAAGGGTTGACGTCGGGTGAAGCGGCAACGGTTCTTGAGGAAACGCTCAAGAATGAGCAGGTGCTCAATCGCCCGCAGGTTACGGTGGATGTCCAGCAATACGCTGGCCAGTATGTCACGGTGCTCGGGGAAGTGAGCTCGCCTGGCCGGGTGACAATCATCGCGCCCACAAAGCTCAGCGACATTCTTGCCCAGGTTGGCGGCCTCACTGCCATCGCGGGCACACTTATCAAGATTCGCCATGGAGGGGACGACGCCACACCCGAAGAGGATGTGCCCTACTCGCGAAGCGAGAGCAACCAGCAAACGGGGACAGTCTTGTTGCGACCGGGTGACACGGTCATCGTTCCGCGAACGGGCATTGTCTACGTACTCGGCGCTGTCTACCACCCCGGTGGCTATGTGATGCAGGAGGACGGGAAACTGAATATCGCACAGGCGCTGGCGCTCAGTGGAGGAACGGTCCTGACCGCCAATACCGACGGCCTGAGGGTCATTCGAAGAAATCCAGATGGCACGGTATTGGATTTTGCGCTTTCCTATAACGGCATCGTAAAAGGCACGCAGACGCCGCTCGCATTGCAGGCGCAGGACATCGTCTATGTGCCCATGAGCAAACTCAAGTCTGTTTTCACCGATGCTACCTCGCTGATTGGGACCGCTGTTTCGTCGACCATTTATGCGGTCCATTGATCTGGGAGCGCAACTGGCTCTGGGTCGGTGTACGACTTGCCGCGTAGCTGCGGTGGAAGTTCACAATCTTCGACAATCAATCTGAAGCCAGGCGCTTCGGGGGCAGAATGAGTGCGAAAATCTCGCTCTGGGACCGTTTGCTGCAGGGCTTCCGCGCACAATTTCTCGGCCGGGAAGCCTGGGCACTGGCGGATCAAGGTATTGTCAGCGGCACAAGTTTTCTAACCAATGTGATCCTTGCCCGTTTCATGGGCTTGCGCGAATTTGGCATTTTCGTGCTGGCATGGATGTCGGTGTTGTTTGTAAACAGCCTTCAGACAGCGCTGATTGTTGCGCCGATGATGAGCATCGGCCCCAAGCAGGAAGAGAAAGACCGGCCCTCCTACTTCGGTGCGGTGGTCGCACAGGAGTTGGCATTAGTCTCCTGCTGCTTCATTCTGGTCCTGGTTGGGCTGAAGACATTCAGCGGCTTCTTTCACCATGCGAATCTGCAGAATCTGGCATTGCCGCTTGCCGTGGCGGCATTTGCGTACCAGATGCAAGACTTTGTGAGGCGCTATTTTTTCGCCACCCGCCAAAGCCGTTTTGCGCTTGCCGACGACGCTCTCAGCTACCTTACCCAATTGCCCATCCTGTTCCTGCTTCATCTCTACGGGCATCTGAACAGCGCGACGGCGCTCTGGGCTATGTCTGGAACCTCGATTGTCGGCCTGGTGGTGGGATGGTTCTGGGTGGAGCGGATTGAATTCCATTGGAGTTGGATCAAGGCCATATCCATCCGCCACTGGAGGGTGTCCCGCTGGATCGCCGGGTCCACCGTGCTCACCTGGACATCGAGCAATCTCTTTCTTCTGTCCGCACCGGTTTACTACGGAGCTGGCGCTGCGGGCGTCCTTAAGGCCTCGCAAAACATGATGGGTGCCGCAAACGTCTGGTTCCTGGGCTTGGAAAATGTGGTACCAGTTGAAACGGCACGCCGGCTTCGCGAGGGCGGAGTGCATGCGATGCTAGCCTACACACGTTCAATCCTTACGAGATGGGGACTCTTAACGCTGTGTTTCGCAGGCGTTATGGCAGCGGCCCCCGCGCTTTGGTTGCGCCTCATCTATGGGCCGGAGATGGTTCAGTATGCTTACATCTTGCGGCTTTATGCATTGCTTTACTTGCTCCTTTTCCTTGGTGGGCCGTTACGCGCAGGGCTGCAGGCGCTTGAGTTCACGGTTCCAATTTTCTGGTCGTATCTGGCGATGACAGCATTCTCCTTTGCATTTGCCATTCCAATGGCAAAGCAACTCGGACTAAGCGGCTCGATGCTGGGTCTCATCGCAACCCAGATTCTCTTTCAGAGCATAGTTGGTGTCTCTCTGTTGATTAAGTCACGCCGCGTCGCAAGGGAGGCACGGCTCGGATCACATTTTCCCACTCTGGCAGAGTAGTTTCTACTTTCGGGCGGGTACTCTGTGCGAGTGACAAAGGTAAAGGAACGGCGGGAACGTTCAACCCACTGGCCATCAAACTGTGCGTGCGTATCCCAGGTCCATGCAACTCGCTTTCCAGCGCCTGCGCAAGCAGGGGGATTTGAATTGAAAGGTAGGTAGACTTGCGAGTCCTGATCTCAGCTTACGCCTGCGAGCCTGGCAAGGGTTCTGAGCAGGCGGTTGGTTGGAACTGGGTACTGCAGATCTCCCGATGGCACGAGGTATGGGTCATCACCCGGTCGAATAACCAGGAACCGATTGAAGAGATTC